>Ga0307278_10000147_pt1 | contig 34843 bp, 33 predicted proteins | sample ER_DNA_117_FD_194482 | JGI IMG/M metagenome (GOLD analysis project Ga0307278, IMG submission 194482) | Bulk soil microbial communities from the East River watershed near Crested Butte, Colorado, United States - ER_DNA_117 | ecosystem: Environmental > Terrestrial > Soil > Floodplain | place... | reverse complement strand
CGTCGCGGAGGAGCTGGCGCGCAGGATCTCGGCAGAGCTCGTCTCCGCGGATGCGATGCAGGTCTACCGCGGGCTGCCGCTGCTCACGAACCAGTCCGAGTTTCCGACAGGGCTCGTCGGGATCCTCGGCCTCGGCGAGGAAGGCTCCGTCGCGGACTACCAGCGCCTCGCGCACGCCGCGATCGACGAGATCCTCGCAAGCAGGCGCACCCCGATCGTCGTCGGCGGCACCGGTCTCTATCTGCGTGCCGCTCTGGCCGAGCTCGAGCTGCCGCCGCCACCGGCTGCCGGCGAGCGGGAGCGGCTGGAGCGCCTCTACGACCGGGTCGGCGGGGAGCAGGCCCACGCGCTCCTGGCTACGCGCGACCCCGCAGCCGCCGGAGTCGTCCACGCAAACGATCGTCGCCGCGTGGTGCGCGCGCTCGAGCTGGCCGAGGTGGGGTCGAGCCTGCACCCAGGCGAAGATCGCCTCTGGAGCGACCACACGCGGTACTCGACGCTGATCGTGGGCCTCGAGCTTCCGCGGGAAGAGCTCCTGCGCAGGATCGAGGTGCGGACGCACCGGATGTTCGAGCTCGGCGTCGAGGAGGAAGTACGGCGGGCGCTCGTCGGCCCCGTCTCGGCCACGGCGCGGAGCATCTTCGGCCTCCGTGAGGTCGCGGAGCTTCCGCGGGAAGAGGCGATCGAGGCGCTGATCGTGCGCACGCGGCGCTATGCGGCCTACCAGCGCAAGTGGATGCGCCGGATCCCCGGGCTGGTCTCGGTGCGCGCCGACCGGCCTCCAGCGGAGGTCGCCACCGAGATACTTGGTAGCCTCGCCGGCGCCGGATGAAGCTCTCGAAGTGGCACGGGCTCGGGAACGACTACCTGCTCGTGGAGCGGGACGAGCTCGCGGCCCCGCTCACCGCCGAGCAGGTCAGGCGCATCTGCGACTACCACTTCGGCGTCGGCTCGGACGGGATCCTCGAGGTGGTCTCGGCCGACGGCGACCGGGCCGAGGTCGTGATCTGGAACCCGGACGGCTCGACCGCCGAGCTCTCCGGAAATGGGACGCGCATCGCCGCGCGTTGGCTGGCCAGGCGCAGCGGCGCGCAGGAAGTGCGAATCACCGTCGGCCCCCGCGAGGTGGCGGCTCGGATGGGCGACGGCGCGGAGGTCGAGCTGGACGTGGGCGCGGTCGGGGTCGGGGAGATCGAGACGATCTCGGTGGGCAGCGAGCAGGTCGAGCTGACCCCGGTCTCGGTCGGCAATCCTCATGCGGTCATTCGCCGCGAGCCGGAACGGGCCGAGCTGCTGCGCCTCGGGCCGCTCGTCGAGACCCACGAGCGGTTTCCGGAGCGCACGAACGTCCAACTGGTGCGCGTGGACAATCCGAACGAACTCACCGTCGGCGTCTGGGAGCGGGGCGCGGGGGAGACGCTCTCCTCCGGCACGAGCGCCGTCGCTGCCAGCGCGGCCGCGGTGGCCAACGGCTGGTGCGAGAGCCCCGTCACCGTCCATCTCGCGGGCGGCGACCTGCTGGTCGAGCTCGCCGGTGGCCAGGCGCGCCTCACGGGCCCGGCCCAGGAGATCTGCCTGGTCGAGCTCTCCGAGGAGTTCTCGGTTTGAGGCGTCGCTTGCGAGGCCGATCTCAGGACGGACGAGCTTTGCTCGTGCGTCCGTCTGAAACGACCGGTCGATGCGCCAGTCGTCAGGAGCTTTCACTGTGAGATTCGCCAAGCGGCTCGACGCCGTCCCGCCGTACCTCTTCGCCGAGCTGGAACGCAAGCTGGCGGAGAAGCGACGCGAGGGCGTCGACGTGATCAGCCTCGGGATCGGCGACCCCGATCTGCCGACGCCGCAGGCGGTCGTGGATGCGCTGATCGCGGGAGCCCGCGATGCGGCGACCCACCAGTACCCCACCAACCACGGCTCGGAGGAGCTCCGCGAGGCGGCCGCCGGCTTCTACCGCGACCGTTTCGGCGTCGAGCTGGACCCGAGCGCGGAGGTCGTTCCGGCCCTGGGTGGCAAGGAAGCGGTCGGGCACATCGCACTGGCGCTGCTCGACCCGGGCGACGTCTCGCTGTCGCCGGATCCCGGCTACCCGCCATACACCTCCGGGCCGTTGTTCGCGGGAGCAGAGCTCCACTATCTCGCGCTCGAGGAGGCGAACGGCTTCCTGCCGGACCTCGAGGCGATTCCGGACGAGATCGCAGCGCGCGCCAACGTGCTCTACCTCAACTACCCGAACAACCCGACAGGCGCGATCGTGCAGCCCGGGTACTTCGAGCGCGCGGTCGAGTTCGCCCGCGCCAACGACCTCGTCGTCGTTCACGACAACGCCTACTCGGAGATCTGCTTCGACGGCTACCGCGCGCCGAGCTTCCTCGAAACCCCCGGAGCGAAAGAGGTCGGCGTGGAGATCTTCTCGATCTCGAAGGGCTGGAACATGACCGGCTGGCGCTCAGGCCTCGTCGCGGGAAACGCCGAGGTGGTCGAGCGCTACCGACAGCTCAAGACGAACCTCGACTCGGGGATGTTCGAGGCGGTACAGCGCGCGACGATTGCCGCGCTGACCGATGCGCGCGACTTTCCGCGTGAGATGTCGGAGGTCTACCGGCGCCGCCGTGATCTCGTCGCCGAGGGCCTGGCTGCGATCGGGCTCGAGGTCAGGCCGCCCAAGGCGACGCCGTATTTCTGGGCGCGAGTGCCCGAAGGCCACACCTCCGAGTCCTTCACGGAGCTCGTGCTCGAGCAGGCCGGGGTGCTGGTCTCGCCGGGCCCTGCGTACGGCCCGAGCGGCGAGGGCTTCTTCCGGATCTCCGTCACCGTGCCCGACGATCGCCTCGAAGAGGCCGTGCGCCGAATCGAATCCTCGCTGCGGAGCGGCATAATCACAGCGTGACGAACCGCCAGCCCGACCCGGCTCCGGGTGCAGAGCCCGAGCGCGGGTTCGTCCTCGCTGCGCCTCCGAAAGGATCGGACGTGGGTGCTGAGCTGGCCGAGTTACGCGAGCTCGCACGCACAGCCGGGGTCGAGCCCGTGGCCGAGCTCGTTCAGCAGCGGGGGCGACCTGATCCCCGCACCTACATTGGCAAGGGGAAGCTGACGGAGCTGAAGGAGGCGTTCCCTCAGTCGGGCGCCGAGTCGCTGATCGTGGACGACGAGCTCTCGCCGACCCAGCAGCGTCAGCTCGAGGACGCTCTGCAGGCGCGGGTGGTCGACCGCACGCAGCTGATCCTCGACATCTTCGCCCAGCATGCCGTCAGCGCCGAGGGGAAGCTCCAGGTCGAGCTGGCGCAGCTCGAGTACAACCTCCCGCGCATGCGCGGGCTCTGGCAGCACCTCGAGCGCCTGGGCGGCGGCCTCGGCACGCGCGGCCCCGGTGAGAGCCAGCTCGAGACCGACCGCCGCCTCGCCCGCCGCCGCGTCACGCTCCTGCGCCAGCGGTTGCGCACGCTCGCGAAGCAGCGCTCGACGCGCCGCAAGTCGCGGCGCCGCTCCGAGACGCCCACGATCGCATTGGCCGGCTACACGAACGTCGGCAAGTCGACGCTCCTGAACGCGCTCACCGACGCCGGCGTCTCCGTGAATGACCGGTTGTTCGAGACCCTCGACCCGACCACGCGCGGCTTCGAGGAGGAGGGGCGGCGTTACCTCGTGACCGACACCGTCGGGTTCATCCGCCGGCTGCCCCACCAACTGGTCGAGGGCTTCGCGGCCACGCTCGAGGAGACGCTCGTGGCCGATTTGATCCTGCATGTCGCGGACGCCTCGGTCTCGGACTCCGAGCTCGACGAGATGCTGGGCGCGGTTGACGCCGTTCTCGCCGAGATCGGGGCGACCGAGCTGCCGATCGAGCTCGTCATGAACAAGATCGACGAGGCCGACCCGCTGCAGCGCAAACGTCTGAGCAACCGCTTTCCCGACGCGGTCCAGGTCTCCGCGCGCAGCGGCGAGGGCCTGGACGACCTGAGGCACCGCGTCGCCGAGCGGTTCGGCGAGCGCTTCGAGCCCGTGCGGCTGCTGATCCCGTACGACGAGGGCGGAAAGCTCGCCGAGCTGTACGCGCTGGGCGCGCCGGTCGACGAGCGCGCCGACCGGCCGGATGGCGTCTTCGTGCGCGCCCGTCTCCCGCGCCGCGAGATACGGCGGTTCGCGCCGTATCTCATCGTCGAGGAGCCGGAGAGCGAGAGCGAGACACCCGCGCGGTCGAGCGCATGATCGAGCTGCCGATTCGCCGCTTGCGCGAGGACGCGGTCCTGCCCGAGCGTGCGTACGCGGGCGACGCCGGCCTCGACCTCGCCGCCTGCGAACGGCATGAGCTCGGGCCGGGGGAGCGGGCCAGCGTGGGTACCGGCCTGGCCGTCGCGATTCCGGAGGGCTATGCGGGGTTCGTCCAACCGCGTTCCGGCCTTGCGGCTCGGCACGGGATCACGATCGTCAACACGCCGGGCCTGGTCGACTCCGGTTACCGGGGCGAGCTCCGTGTCATCCTGCTCAATACCGACGCGTGCGAGTCGTTCGTGATCGAGCCGGGGATGCGGATCGCACAGCTGGTCGTGCTCCCGGTGCCGGAGCTCGAGCTCGCCGAGGTCGAGGAGCTCCCCGAGAGCGAGCGCGGCGTGCGTGGCTTCGGCTCTTCGAGCCGCAGGGATTGATGGAACCAAGGATCCGGGTCTCGGCAATCCTGCGCTGGCAGGCCAGCCTCCTCCTCTGCCGCCACGAGAAGCACGGGCGTGAGTACTGGCTTCTGCCAGGCGGGGGCGTCAACTCGGGCGAAAGCCTCGTCGATGCGCTCCATCGCGAGTTGCTCGAGGAGGTCGGCATCGAGGACGAGATCCCGGTCGAAGGCCCGGTGGCGATCGCCGACTCGATCGCGCCGGTGCGCAGCTTCGCCGCGAAGCATGTCGTCCACATCATCTTCGCCGGGGACCTGACCGGCCGATCGCTGGAGATGGTGACCTCGCAAGATGCCGCAGTGCGTGGACACCGGCTGTTCGGCCCGGAGGAGCTTGACGAAGTCGTGCTGCACCCGCCGATCCAGCGGTTCCTCCAGCGCTGGACGCCGGGCGACCCCGCGGTCTACCTCGGCGCGCTCTGGGTCCGCTAATCCAAGTAACAGACTGTTACTTGATGTTAGAAACGGCCGCCGCGCGATCTCGCTCTTGCCGCGGAAACGGTGTGGGCTTCGGCCTCCAACTCGTCCTCGAGAGGCTCTAGCTGCGGCACCTCGCCGGTGCGATGGGCGAGGGCCTGCGCGAGGAGCCAGTCGGCCAGCCACGGGTTGCGGGGCAGGAGCGGGCCGTGGAGGTACGTGCCGATCACCCGCCCGGCCCGACAGCCTTCGTAGCCGCTGGCGCCGTCGTTGCCGAACCCGGCGAGCACCCGGCCGAGCGGTATGGCGCCCTCGTCGAGGTACGTTCGGCCTGCATGGTTCTCGAAGCCCGCCAGCGACCGCGGTTGGCCCGGTTGGAGCTCGCACTCGAGCAGCACGTCCCCGATCATGCGACGTTCTCCCGCAACTGTGTGCAGAGGCAGGAGGCCCGCGCCGGGCAACTCGTCGCCGCTCTGGTCGCGGTACAAGCGGCCGAAGAGCTGGTAGCCGCCGCAGACGGCCAAAGCCGCGGTTCCGCCCGCAACCGCCGCCTTCAGCGCGTCGCCCATCGCGGCCAGGGCAGGCGCGATCAGCTCCTGTTCCCGGTCCTGGCCGCCTCCGATGTAGTAGAGGTCGTGCTCGCCCGCCTGCAGCTCGTCCCCGGGCTCGAGCGCCCGCACCTCGAGTTCGTGCCCGCGCCAGGCGGCGCGGCGCTCCAATACGGCGATGTTGCCGCGGTCGGCGTAGATGTTGAGGTAGTCCGGGAAGAGGTGGCCGACCACGATCTTCATGCCGCGGCCTCCCAGTAGGGCTTGACGAAGCCGCGTCGCGCGACGAGGTCGCGCAGGCCCAGCATCGCCGTGTATGTGGGGAGCGCAATGAGCTCGGCGCCAGGCGGGGTCAGCTCGAGGCCTCGGTCGAGCGCCTCTTCGAGCGACGGCACCACCTCGATCGCTTCCGCCGGGAGGCCGGCGTACTTGAAGCGCAGCGCGAGCTCCGCCGCCCGTTCACCGCTTGCGATCAGCCGCTCCAGCCCGCCGAGGAGGGGCTCGAAGTCCACATCCCAGATCCAGGAGACGTCGCGTCCGTCGGCGATCTCGTCGTTCAGAGCCACGAGCAAGAGCGGGGGCGGCGTCCCGGTCAGGAGCGTTCGGACGACCTCGTTCGCGCCCGCCGGATTCTTGATCAGCAGGACGAGCAGCGAGCGCTCGCCGATCGCGATGCGCTCGAAGCGGCCGAACGCCGCAGAAAAGCCCTGCAAACCGGCGTGAACCTCCTCCAGAGAGGCGCCGAGCGCGCGGGCCAGCGCAGCTGCCGCGAGCGCGTTGTAGACGTTGTAGAGGCCGGGCACGCCGAGCTCGACCCGGCTCGTGCCCTCGGGCGTCACAAGGTCGAACGAAACGCTGTCGAGGCCGTGCAACTCGATCTCGCGCGCGCGCACGTGAAGAAGAGGACGTGCGTGGCCGCAAGCCGGGCAGCGGTAATCCCCGAGGTGGCCGATGTATGCCGCCGCGTACACGTAGGGCGTGCCACAGCGGACGCACCATTTCGAGTCCGCGGCGTGCTGGAGCTCCGCCGAGGCGTGCCGCGGGTCGTCGAGCCCGAAAACCGTGGATCCGGGCCGTTCGGACGCGAGGTCGCCGACCTGTGGGTCGTCTCCGTTGACGACCAGCGCGGCTTCGGCCGGCAGCTCCTGCACCGTGGCCCGCCAGCGCTTCGCCAGCAGCTCGAGCTCGCCGTAGCGGTCGAGCTGGTCGCGAAACAGGTTTCCGAGCGAGACCGTGCGCGGCTGAAGCCGCCGGGCGACCTCGGGCAGCGCCGCCTCGTCCACCTCGAAGAGCCCAAGCTCCGCCTCCCGTGCGGCCAGGAGGGCGGATGCGACTCCCGAGACCAGGTTGGCCCCCGAGCGGTTGTGCGCCAGACGCACGGAGGGCTCCAGGATGCGCGCACCCATCGCTGCCGTCGTGGTCTTGCCGTTCGTCGCCGAGATGAGCGCCGACCCACGCGGCAGCCGCGCCGCAAGCCGGTCGACGGCGCCTGGATCCAGCTTCCAGAGGAGTTTTCCGGGCACCGTCGTGCCGCCGCCGGCCCCGACCACACGGGAGAGTCTGGCCGCCGCGCGTGCGAGCAGGATCTCGACGGAGAGCGGCAGGAGCGGGCTCACGCGCAGCACGCTACCTCGCGCGGTCCGGCCACTCACCCGTTAGAGGGAACTTTTCCGGGGCTCACCCACCCGGGGGATGTAGCAGGGCATCCGCGCCCCCTACGTTGCGCGAGGTTTTGCAACGGCAGGCAGGCGTCTCCGTTGCGGTCAGTCAGATATGCGGCCCGCGTGAACGTGGCGCGGAAAGGAGAGCGGAAGGTGAGGATGAACGGCGGCAATCGGGGAGAGACACGTTCGAGCGCGCTGTGGGGCACGGGCAACCGTGGTGGCGAGTCTCGATCGAATGCTCTCTGGGGCAAGGGCGGACGAGGTGCGCTCACCGCGCTTGCGGCGATGCTCGCCATCAGCGTTCCGCTCGCGTCCAGCGCTGGCAGCAAAGACCGGCGCGCACATCAAGCTTCGGCCAAGAAGACCTGGATCTCACCGGGCCTCCTTCGCGGTGCCAATCGGCATCCCGGGAAGCTCGTGCCGGTGATCATCCAGAGCACGAGCGGAAGCGTGGCCAACGCGCTCAGCGCATTCCATCGCGTCGACCGCCTCGACCAGCTCGCCAACGACCGCGAGGTCGTCAGCCGCACGCTTGGCTCGATCGACGCGGTCGCGGTGACCGTGCGGGCGGACAAGCTCGTCCGGCTGATGAAGCAGTCGAACCTGATCATCACGGCGGACGTTCCCGTGCACGTCAGCGGGTACAGCTCGAATCAGCTCTGGCCGTACGAATCCGGCGTCTCGAGGGGCTGGAGCGGGCCAGACGCGCCTGCTTCGGGCACTGCGCCCACGATTGCGGTCGTGGACTCGGGCATCCAGGCTAACCGGGCGGACTTCGGTAACCGCGTGCTGGCGAATGTGAACTTCAGCACGCTGCCGGAGAACTCGGCCGGCGACGGGCGCGGCCACGGCACCTTCGTGGCCGGGATCGCCGCGGGCGGGGCGGACGGCTACACCGGCGCCACGCCGCAGTCGAATCTCGTCTCGCTCGACGTCATGGACGACCATGGCGTTGCGCGGACAAGCGACGTAATCGCTGCGTGCCAGTGGATCCTGGCGAACAAGGCCAAGTACAACATCCGGATCGCCAATCTCTCGTTGCACTCGGCGACGAAGAGCAACTTCTTCCGCGATCCGCTCGACCGGGCAGTCGAAAAGCTCTGGTTCGGCGGCGTGGTCGTGGTCGCGGCGGCCGGCAACTACGGCTCAGCGGCCGGCCCGAGCGGCGTTCCGTACGCCCCGGGCAACGATCCCTTCGTGATCACCGTCGGCGCGGTGGACATCGGCGGAACGAAGAGTCGCAACGACGACTCGCAGGCGCCGTGGTCGGCCTACGGCCGGACGCTCGACGGCTTCATGAAGCCGGATCTGGCAGCGCCCGGTCGCTACATGGTCGGCCCCGTTCCGATGGGCTCCTCGCTCTCGATCGAGCGCGCGGACAAGATCGTGACGCCCGGCTACATCCAGCTCTCGGGCACCTCGTTCGCGGCCCCGGTCGTGGCCGGAGCGGCCGCTCAGATCCTGGCCAAGCACCCGGAGTTCACTCCTGACCAGGTGAAAGGTGCGCTCATGGTGGCGACGAAGCCCGTGGGCGATGCTCCGGTCGGCTCCGTCGGCGTGGGCGAGCTCCAGATGGGCAGGTCGGCGCTGGTCCTGCGCCCACCGAACCCGAACAAGGCGCTCTACGGGTTCGTCAAGCCGGATCCGAGCGGCGACGCCCTGCCCGCCTTCGATGCCGTCAGCTGGCTCGACGCTGCCAAGGCAAACGTCTCCTGGGACTCGGTTTCCTGGGCGGACGTCTCCTGGACTGACGCCTCGTGGAACGTCGTTTCGTGGGCCGATGTCTCCTGGGAGTCGGTCTCGTGGGCCGACGTCTCGTGGGCGGACGTTTCCTGGGCCGATGTGTCCTGGAACGACTCCTCCTACGAGGACGCGGCCGAGGGCGACAACGGCGGAGATGCGAACGGGTACGAGCTGACCCCGGAACAGGCGGCCGAGATCATGGCCGACCCGGAGCTCGCGCCCTCCGAGGCGACCTTGCCGGCAGCCATCGCCGGCGCGCTCGACCAACCGACAAGTTCACCGACGGACGGGACGGTTCCAGCTCTTCCCTAGAGCGGCCCCTAGGAGCCGATACGTACCAGCCGAAGGGCCGGGAGGAGTTCCCGGCCCTTCACTCTTTCGGGTGATATTCGGGGCGTACCTCGAAAAGGGGATGTGACCCCTCAGCGCGCCGCGTAGCTTGCGTCTGTGGTGATCAATTCGGCGTGCCTCGCCACGGGGTGACTTCTGTTCTGGCGGCCCCGCATGCGGTGCGGGAGATAGGAGACGGAAAACAGGCGATGACGGGCTTTGAGCTCAGCCTGATGCGAGGGGGGGAGAGGGCAGCTTGAGCGCGGTCCCGAGCCCGATTCTCCAGGACGTCGAGGCCTCTGCGGGCGAAGGGGCCCCGAAGCTCGCCACGAAGGCGGCCGCGTACTTCGTCGTGGTCGCGCTTGCGACGGCCCTGGCGGTTGTGCCGCTCCTCTCGCACCTCAGCCCGCAGACTCCCGGCTGGACGACTTTCGTCATCCTCGGCTTGATCGCGGCGGTGGCGCAGCTCTTCGTCGTGCGCACGCCCCGCAACCAGTCGTACCACACGACAATCGTGTTCCTGATCCCGGCGGCGATGCTGCTTCCGCCCGAGCTCGTCGCGTTCATGGGTCTGATCCAGCACATTCCGGAGTGGCTGAAGAACCGGAGTGCCTGGTACATCCAGATCTTCAACATCTGCAACTGGACGCTGTCGATGCTCGCGGCCTACGCGAGCTTCCATGGCATCCTCAGCCTCGGCTCCGGCAGCGACGTCGACTACGCCATTGCTGGAATGGCGGCCGCCGGCGCGATCGTGGCGGTCAACCACGTGCTGATGGCCCCGATGCTCCACCTCGCGCGAGGACACTCGATCCGCGAGTCGGGCCTGTTCTCGTTCCCTAGCCTTTCCACCGACTTCGTGCTCGCGATGCTCGGCGTCGCCATGGCGGCGTTCTGGGTCGGAAACCCCTGGCTGATCCCGTTCGCAGTGGCGCCGCTGCTGTTGATCCACCGTTCACTCTCAGTGCCGCAGCTCCAGGAGGAGGCGCGCGTCGACGCGAAGACGGGCCTATTCAACGCACGTCACTTCGCCGTGGCGCTGAACGAGGAACTTGTTCGGGCGGAGCGGTTCGAGCGCCCTCTCTCGCTGGTCATGGCCGACCTCGATCTTCTGCGCGACATCAACAACACGTACGGCCACCTCGCCGGCGACGCGGTCCTGCAAGGGATCGCGGAAGTCTTTCGGGCGCAACTGCGCCACTACGACGTCCCCGCCAGGTTCGGCGGCGAGGAGTTCGCGATTCTGCTGCCGGAGACGCCGCCCGAACAGGCATTCGAGATCGCCGAGCGGATCCGGCGCACGGTCGCCGCGAGCTCGTTCGACGTCGAGACCTCGAGCGAGCCGATCCGGGCGACCATCTCAATCGGCGTTGCCGGCTTCCCGCGCGACGGCGCGGACGCCAATGAGCTGATCCATCAGGCCGACCTCGCGGTCTATCGCGCGAAGCTCCAGGGGCGCAACCGCGTCCTCGATGCGAGCTCGGAGCCCTTGCTCCTGCCCGAGAAGCGGCAGGGACGCCTCGTGGCGGTGCCGGAGGACGGCGAGCACGTCGTCCCGCTCCCTCCCGCAGTCGACGCCGGGCCGGCCCGCGAGCGCCGTCATCCACGCCCGCACGCCATGCACGGGCCGCGCTTCCTCTCCCTCTCGCGACGGCTCGCCGCCTTCGTGGGCGTGGTCGGTGCGATCGGTGTCACCGCGGGCATCCTGGGCGCAATCTTCGGCAACAGCACGGACTGGATCGGGCTCGTGGCTCTGATCGCACTCGTGGGCGCGGGACAGGCTCTCGCGATCGAGGTCGACGATGGCTCGATCTCCGTCAGCGCGGTCGGCGCAATCGCCGGCGCGGCACTCTTCGGCCCGCGTGCGGCGCTGGCCCTGGCGATCACAACCGCTGCGGTGGAGTGGAGCGCAAGGCGCTCGCCGTTCCATTACGTGCTCTTCAACGTGGGCACGCTCTCACTCGCCTCCCTGGCAGCCGCGGGGGTGTTCACGGCCGGCTTCAGCGGCGAGCTCTCCGAGTTCATCTACGTCATCGCCGGCATCGCCGCGGGTGGGGCGTACTTCGCTGTCAACATGGGCCTCATCAGCCTCGCGGTCGCGGTCGAGGGTCACGAGCGCTGGTGGGCTGTCTTCAAGGAGCGCTTCGCCTGGCTGGCCACGCATTACCTCGTCTACGGGTTCATCGGCGGGGTCATCTGGGTCGGGCACGGCGCTGCAGGCCTCTGGGCCCTCGCAGTCTTTGCGGTGCCGCTGCTCCTCATGCGCAAGACGCAGGAGGCCTATCTGCGGCACACGCAGCGGAGCGCCCAGAAGCTCCGGCAGGCGGCCGAGACGATCCAGACGCAGAACGTTTCCCTCGAGCACGCCAACAAGCTCCTCAAGGAGCGCTCCACGGCCGCGATGGAGAGCCTCTCGGCGACGGTGGACGCCCGGGACGCCTATACCGCAGGTCATTCGCGGCGGGTGCAGCATCTCGCTCTCGCGATCGGTCGCGAGCTCGGGCTCTCACAGGCCGAGCTCGACCTCCTGGGCCACGCGGCGCTCTTCCATGACATCGGCAAGCTGGCGATCCCCGATGCGATCCTCTTGAAGCCTGCGAGCTTGACCGACGAGGAGTGGGAGCTGATGCAGCGCCACGCCGACGAGGGCGCGCGAATCATCGACCGCCTTGGCTTCCTGAACGACGCCGTCCCGGCGATTCGCCACCACCACGAGCGTTTCGACGGCACCGGCTACCCGGATCGGCTCAAGGGGGAGGAGATCCCGCTCGGCGCCCGGATCATCCACGTCGCAGACGCACTCGACTCGATGCTCACGACGCGCATCTACCGCGCCGCTCGGCCCGCCTCGGAGGCGCTCGACGAGCTCCGTCAGGCGGCCGGCTCCCAGTTCTGCCCGCGCTGCGTGGCGGCCCTGGAACGGATCCTGCCGCTCGAGGGCTTGGAAGACGGCGATGCGCGCCCCCGTGTACTTGTCGCTTCGTAGCACGCCTCGAATAGCAAAAACCCTTAAACGCTAGCCCGCAGCTTGCATCGCGGCGAAGTTGCTCTATCCTATTTTCAGATCACGATGCCTCGCCGGCCCCAGTACCGAGCGCTCGCGGGCATCGACCGGAAGGCGCTCGAGGCCTTCCAGGCCGGCATCCGCAAGCGCTACTCGGACGAGCAGATCCTCGCCGAGCTGACCGCCTCCGCCGAACGGCTGAGGCGCTCACCGACCATGCGCGAATTCGCGGCCGATCCCGAGACGAGCGTCCATCCGCAGACGGTGATCGAGCATTTCGGCAGCTGGAACGAGGCCAAGCGGAAGGCAGGGCTCGTTCCCCGCCGCTTCGCCACGCGGGAGGAGTTGCTCGAGCTGTTGCGTGAGCTGGGCGCGGAGCTCGAGCGGATCCCGACCGCGCGCGACATCGAGGAGCACCGCGGCCGCATGCCCTCGAAGTCCCTCTACTGGCACACCTTCGGCTCGCTGGCGAGTGCGCTCCGCGAGGCAGGCTTCGACGTGCCGGTGGGGGAGGAGAAGCTCGAACGGGCGCTGGAGCAAGGCGGTGAGCTGGCGCGCGAGCTGGGGCGTCTGCCGAAGTTCGCGGACTGGGCCGATGCGCGGCGCGAGAACGACGCGATGCTCACCGAGTGGCAGATCTATCGCATGTTCGAGGGCCGCAAGGGCGCCTGGTCGACCTTCCAGTACCTGATCCGCGAGCGCCTGGTCGCGTCCGGAACGGACGTAGCCGCCGACGGCAGCATCGACTGACCGTAAAGCTAGAGCGCTGCGAGAGCCGCGAGGCGCTGGAGACAGAACGCGCCCTCCTGCGGGGCCCGAACCGCGGGGAGCGAGCGCTCCTCGAAATCGCGGTCCGGCTTGAAGCGCTTGCGCTCGAGCACGCTTCCCTCGGCGGCCACGACGAGCGTGCCCTCCGAGAGCTCCCGCTTGCGCAGCTTCAACCGGAGGAAACGCTCGACCACCTCGAGAGCTGCCTTGGTCGAGGCGAAGAAGGTCTCCTCGCGGGCGGTCCCGACCCAGAGTGGCCGGCCTACTCCGCGGGCGAGGAAGATCGTTCCCGGACGGCGCTCGTCCAGCCAGGCCGTCGCCATCGAGCCCCGCAACTCACCCAGAGCCTCGGCGGCGCCTCCGGACGACTCCGCCAGAGCGAAGATCGCCTCGGAGTCGACGGTCATCTGCGGCTCGGCTCGCTCGAAGCCGTGTGAGGCCATCAGGTCGTCGTCGTTGAAGATGATCCCGTTGTGGACGCCCACGACGGCGCCATGCCGGATCGGATGGTTGTTGGCCTCGATCCGCGGATGGCCCTTCGTGTAGTCGCGCACGTGGACGAGCACTTCGTTGACGCTCTCCGGCAGCACCACCTGCTCGAGCAGGGCGCTGGCCCCGGAGCGCTGCTTGTGGATCGCGATCCCACCGCCGGGCGCGACGTACGCGTACCCGACAGCGTCAGCGCCGCGCTCGGCGATTCCGGCGAGCAGCGCCTGCGCCGCGAGCGTCCGCTCGACGTCACTGGACGCGCTCAAGCTGTATCCGGCGATTCCACACATTCTCAGTAGGCCCCTTGGATGAAGTAGGCGACCACGTTTTGGGTCGCCACTGAGTCTGACGACAGGCTCGGCTGAGAGTTAGGCATCTTCCTAGGCTCTCGGTTCGCCGCGGGCAACCGAGATCCCTCGTGCGGGTACAAACGTCCCTCAAGAGGGGGAGGCGGCTAACCGATACAGCCTGCGTGATGGAGCAGCGGCCGCTCCCAGAGGCCCTCCCCGAGACCGAAGCCATTGAGCCTCGGCTCGAGGTAGTTTCTGCTGAGCCTCTCGACGCCGTCGAGGAGGTCGAAGAGGTCGAGGAGGTCGAGGTCACCGAGCCTCAGACCGCCGACCCACTCAAGCTCTACGTCCGCCAGATCGGCGACGGGCCCCTTTTGACCCACGCCCAGGAGCGCGAGCTCGCGCGGCTGAAGGACGAGGGCGACGAGAACGCCAAGCGCAAGCTGATCGAGTCGAACCTCAGGCTCGTGATGTCGATCACACGCAACTACACGAAGGCCGGCGTTCCGTTGCTCGACCTGATCCAGGAGGGCAACCTTGGACTGATCCGAGCCGTCGAGAAGTTCGACTACACGCTCGGCTTCAAGCTTTCGACCTATGCGACCTGGTGGATTCGCCAGGCGATCACGCGCGCGCTGGCCGACCAGGGCCGCACGATTCGCCTACCCGTCCATGTGGCGGAGCAGGTCCGGCGCGTCATGCGCTCCCGGCGCATCCTCGCCCAGAAGCTCAACCGTGAGCCGCTGCTGCCGGAGATCGCCAAGGAAAGTGGCTTCCCGATCGAGCGCGTCAAGACGCTGCTCGAGCTGGTGGAGGACCCGGTCAGCCTCGAGACCCCGGTCGGCGACGGCGAGAGCCTCTACGGCGACCTGATCGAGGACACCAAGACCGACCGCCCCGACACCGTCACCGCCGACCACCTTCGCTCCGCCGAGCTCGGACAGGCGCTTCAGCGGCTCGCGCCGCGCATGCGACATGTCCTCACGCGCCGCTTCGGCCTCGACGGGGAGCCTCCGCAGACACTCGAAGAGGTCGGCTCCGACCTCGGCGTCACCCGCGAGCGCGTGCGACAGCTCGAATCGCGCGCCCTGCGCGAGCTTCGCTCGGTCGCTCCGGCGCTCCAGCTGTACCTGCGCGCGGAGTAGTTAGCCTGGGGGCGTGGCTCAGCCCGGCTTCGTCGACTGCCATTCACACGTCGTGCCCTCAGGTGACGACGGAGCGGTCTCGATCGAGGAAGGGCTGGAGCTCTGCGACCTGGCCGCAGAGGCCGGGACGGCGATGCTGTTCGGCACGCCGCACGTCTGGCCGCACTTCACGCTGACCGTGGAGCGTGAGCTGGAGGTTCGGCGCGCCTTCGAGCGTCTTCGCGGGCGAGCACCGCTCGAGCTGCGACTCGGGTTCGAGCTGACCCCGGCGCCGCCGCTCCTGAGCGAGGACCCGTCCCGCTACGTGCTCGAAGGGACGAGGCACGTGTTGATGGAGGTGCCGTTCGTTGGGCCCGCCGACGGGCTGCTTGCGCTCGCCCAGCACGTGGAGGACGCAGGCCTCGTGCCGCTGATCGCCCATCCGGAGCGCACAGAATCCATTCGCGAGCGGCCCGAGCTCGCGCGCGAGCTCGCTGAGCGCTGGCCGCTGCAGCTCAACGCTACGAGCATCCTGGGGCGGCACGGCCCCGAAGCGGAAGAGCTTGCCTGGGCGCTGATCGAGGCCGGCGACGCGGCCGTCGTCGCGTCGGACGGTCACCGCCTCGCGCGGCCGGCGCGAATCGACGACGCCTACGAGCTCGTCAGGGACAGAGTGGGGGAGGACGCAGCGCTGCCGCTCTTCAACGGCGCGGCGCTAGGACTCTCGGCCGACGGAAACACTCAAGCGCCTTCGGTTAGCGGCGCAGACGGACGCGTGGGCTAAGCCCACGCGTCCTGAGAGCGGCACCCGCAAGCGGTGCCTCAGTGCGCGACGGACTCCATCTCGCGCAGTCGCGCGAGACGCTTGAGCGCTTCGGTCTCGATCTGACGCACGCGCTCCCGAGTCAGCCCGAGGCGGCGCCCGATGTCCTCGAGCGTCTTCGGATCGGCGTCGTCGAGGCCGTAGCGCAGGACCAGGACCTGCCGCTCGCGGTCAGCCAGGGCCGCCAGCGCCTCTCCAAGTGCCTGGCAGCGCAGCGAGACCTCGACCTCTTCGTCCGGAAGCGGCCCGTCGCCGGCCACGAAATCGCCGAAGACCGCGTCCTCGGTGTCGCCGACGGGCTGATCGAGGCTCGTTGACGCGCGGGCGGCGGCCTTGACCTCGTGCGCCTGGGCGATCGGGAGGTTCGCCTCCTCTGCGATCTCCTCGAGCGAGGGCTCGCGGCCAAGCTGCGTCCAGAGCGTCCGCTCCGCGCGATTCAGCTTCTGCATGCGCTCGACGATGTGAACCGGCATCCGGATCGTGCGCGCCTTGTCGGCCAGAGCGCGGGCCACGGCCTGGCGGATCCACCACGTGGCGTAGGTCGAGAACTTGTAGCCGCGGCGCCAATCGAACTTCTCGACAGCGCGGATCAGGCCCAGCGTCCCTTCCTGGATCAGGTCGAGGAACGGGAGGCCCTGGTTGCGGTAGTTCTTGGCGATCGAGACGACCAGGCGCAGGTTGGACTGGATCATCGTCTGCTTGGCCTGGCCTTCACCGCGCTCGATGCGCTTCGCGAGCTCGACCTCCTGCGCGGCGGTCAGCAGCGGGTGCCGGCCGGCGTCGCGGAGGAAGAGCTGCAACGCGTCGGTCGTCGTCTCCTGGACGATCGGCTGAGGCGTGGGCGGCGGAGGCGGCGGCTGCTGAGGCTGCTCCTGCTCGTGCTCCAGGACCTCGATGCCGCGCTGCTCGAGCTCGCGGTAGACCGCGTCCGTCTCGAGCGGGTCGAGCCGCAGGGGCTCGAGCACCTCTACGAGGTCTGCGTACCTCAGCGACCCTGTTTGCTCAGCCGATTCGAACAGCTCGTGCAACTCGGGGGTCGCCAGGACGTTCTCGATCTCAACCGCCGTCATCCTGACTCAGACCGTCCTGCCCACAAACAGGCGCCTTCGAAACCCCCTTCTGGACGAGAAATGATGCCGCGACGCAACCTTAGCCTCACGCCGTTCCGCGCGCCAGGGGTTGCGTCAAAAGTCGAATGCACGATAACGGGTGTTATGTCAAGTTCGAGTTGGAGGCTGCCAGGACGCCCTCACCCCCGGCGTCCGAAACGGGGCAAAAAAAATTCGCCGAGCCGGTTTCCGTTTCGTCCACCGTTTTCGATGACCTTTCCCTTGCGGGTAGTGCCTTCGAACTCGGCTTCGACCTACTCCGGTTCCGTGCTCGGCGCAAGAGGAAATCTAGGTGCTGGACACGGCCCGTTCAAGGTCCTCAGAAGAGATAGAAACCGCAATTTGCGGAAATTCAATTATCCACATATCCACAGCAGGCTGTGCAGCTTGTGGATAACCCCTCCCCGCTCCGACGCGGTAGAGTCCGGCTGTGCCGCACCTCCGACAGCCTGCGATGTCACACGGGGTCGTGTCCTTCATCTGGGGCCTCGCGTTCGGCCTCTACATCTGGCTCGGTGGGCTCGCGGTGGGTGTGAGCGGCGCCACGGCGTTCGTCTTCGGAGCCGTCGCGGGCTTCCTGATCTTCCTCTACGTGATGGTCTACGGAACCGACGTGCCGCGGCGTCAGCCGGGGCGGCGCGTCGAGCGCGAGCGCTGATTCCCGGAGAGGGCGAAGAGCAGGAGCCGGGTCAGCGGGGCTCCGAGCTTGTCCCGCAGCCGTTCGAACACCGGCTTTCGCGCCCCAGCCTTGGGAAGCTCGGCGCAGTGCGCCAGCAGGAGGTCGATGCGCTTCGGGTCGTGGCTGTGGAGGGCGGCGCTCACTTCCCTCCTATCGGTTCAGGACCAGCCCGCATCATCCCTCCCCGGAGGGAAGGATGCTGCGGGCGCGCGATTTGCGCCTAGTTGCGCCGTTCGTCAGGAGCGCCGGCCGGGACCGGCTCGCGCTCGTCGACGACCTTGTCGTCGCCGTCGGCACTCGCGCGCGGCGGAGGAGCAGCGCCTCCGGCCGGAATCGTGGCAGCTCGGCGCCGCCGTCCGAATGGGCCGTAGGCTGAGGGACCAGACGTGTCGAAGGTGAAACCGAAGACGAGCCCAACCCCGAAGCCGAGCACCGATGCGTATTGGGTCAGGTCGCGCACGACACCACCGATCGAGAGGTCGTCGGACCAGCTACGAACGTGATCGCGGAACCAGTTGCCATGCGGCTGCGCGCCGACGAGCACCCAGCCGGCCGCGATCAGCACTGGGATGAACGCGAGCAGGAAGACGTTCAGCGAGAGCCGCGGCCAGCCCCACTTCGTCCAGCCTCCGAGGATCTGCGAGAACGCCATCGTCAGCCCGGCTGCAGCAAGCAGGCCGTAGGCGCTCCAGTAGCCGCCGTTCGTCCCTTCGTTCACCTGGGTCGCGAGCCAGACCAGCAAGCCGGCGACTCCTGCGCCCAGAAGCGTGATCGTTCCACGTGTCAAGCCGTACATGCCATCACCTCCGGCGGGTTCCTACCCCCTCGCCCGGAAGTGCAACCTGACTAATGCAGATCGAGGCGGCGGGAGTCGAAGCGTGCGGAGTAGAGCTCAGAGGCGAACTCCTCGACCGCCCGCTCGGCATCCGGGCCAAAGATGTGCTCGACGACGCCGATCTCGCGGTCGTTGTGGAACGGCAGGTCGAGGTGCTGCGAGGAAACGAGGTTGATCGAGACGCTCGCGCAGACCGGGCAGCGGACGGCGATCCCGACCTCAGCGCCGCCCTCGGCGGGTGCGATCAGGAAGAACGATGAGGGAAAGATCGGTCGCGGGCGCTCCTCCGGGTAGCAGAAGAAGCTCCAGGGCCACTCCCCCGCCTGGATCCTTCGGGCGGCGAGATCAGCGAGCTCGTCCTCGATCGGATCGAGCCGCGAGGTCATCAGATTGTGGAAGAGGCCCTCTCCGAGCCCTAGCGGCGCCCAGTCGAGCTCGTCGTGCGAGACGAGGCCGGGGTGCTCGGAACCACAGCCGCAATCGAAGGAGACGCCGAAGACAGCCGGGTGCAAGGGGCCTGGGAGCTGCTCGACTCGCCGGAACGACGACAGCGCGACTCTCGAGTGCCCCCGTTCCGGGCAAGAGAACGTGTACGTCGTCGTGAGCGCGTCGTAGATCACCCACTTGTAATCGGCAACCCGGACGGAGTGCTCTAGGCCTCGTACGTGATCAACGAGTGGACGTCGAAGCCCTCGAGGTGCTTGCGGCCGTCCAGAAACGCCAGTTCGATCAGGAATTCGACGCCGACGATCTCTCCCCCGAGCTGCGTCACGAGGTCGCAGATGGCGCGTGCCGTCCCGCCTGTGGCGAGCACGTCGTCGTGGACGAGCACGCGGGCGCCGTCTGCGATCGCGTCCGCGTGCAGCTCCAGCGAGTTCTCACCGTATTCGAGCGCGTAGGTCGAGCTCACCGTCTTCCACGGCAGCTTGCCCGGCCGCCTCGCCGCGACGAACCCGCAGCCCAGCTTGTAGGCCATCACGGCCCCGAGGATGAAGCCGCGGGCCTCCGCGCCGAGGATCACGTCCGGCTTGCGCGGCTCGGCCCATTCCGCGAGGAGATCGGTGGCACCCTGGAACGAGGGCGGGTCGGCGAGCAGCGGCATGATGTCTTTGAAGACGATCCCGGGCTCCGGGAAATCGGGCACGTCGCGGATCCTGGCCTTCAAGTCCTCGACCCCCATTTAGTTCCCCGCGAGATGCCTGAGGTCGCGCCAGAACAGCAGCTGCGAGAGCTCCTGGGCGAGCTCGGCCAGCGTCTGGAGCTGCTGTACCGCTGCCTCCCGCCGTTCCGGGTTGCGCGAACGGAGCGAGGGTGCGATCACCTGCTGGAGCAGCCCGGCTTCCCGGTCGGCGGCCGTGCGGAACGTGCGCAGGTGCCGGGCAGAGATGCCGAAGCGCGAGAGCTTGGCACAGGCGACCGCGACGTCCACGTCTCCGGCAGGGTAGAGCTTGTCGCTGCCGGCGCGCCGCGGCTGCAGCAGGCCGTACTCCTCGAGCTCCCGCGCAAGATCCAACGTGATCGCAGCCCGTTCGCAGAGCTCGCCGAGGTCGAGCTCGTCGTCCGGATCGGCCAGGCCCACGGCACGGCGCCGCCGTCGCTCCTTCCCGGCCCCGGACGGAGACGCGAGCTCCTGGCGGATCACTCGAAGCGGCAGGAACTCGTCCCGCTGGAGGCGCAGGATCGTCTCGAGCCGCTCGACATCGCCTTCGCTGAACAGGCGGTAGCCGCTCTGCGTGCGGCGCGGCGCGAGCAGGCCCTGGTCCTCGAGGTAGCGGATCTTCGAGATCGAGATGTCTGGGAACTCGGGCTGGAGGCGCGTGCAGACGGTGCCGATCGTCAGCAGCCGTTCCCGCTCGGGTGCTTCTGCTGCGCTCACGGCCTGCGCCCCAGCTCTGTGCGTCGCTGAGGTCCGCCGGGCGGAGGCATGACGGGGGCGTGCCGGACGCGGAGCGTGCTCACTTTTCCAGAAAACTCAGCTTGTACTTGCCGATCTGGAGCTCGTCGCCGTTCTCCAGCTGACCGGACTCGATGCGACGGCGGTTCAGGAAGGTGCCGTTCAGGCTCCCCTGGTCCTCGATGAAGAAGCCACCGTCCTTCTGCACGAGCACGGCGTGCTTGCGTGAGACCGTGACGTCGTCCAGGAAGATGTCGCAGTCGGGCGAGCGGCCGATCGTCGTGCGCTCCCCCTGCGGCACGAAGTGCTCTCCCGCTCGGCCTCCGCCAGAGCGCACCACGAGCGCCGGGCCTTCGGCGCCGAGCTCCTCCAGCGTCGGCACCGCGTCCTCCTCCCCCTCCTCGGGAGTGAAGCTCATGGTCGTCTCCGAGCCCGGTTCCTCCTTGACCAGGAGCGCGCCGCACTTGGAGCAGTAGTTGGCGGCTTCCGGGTTCTGGAACCCGCACTCGGGACAGTAAATATGGCTCATCTGCTCGCCTCCATTGCGCGGGCGGAGCTGCGGACGGCCCCGGCGCAGGCGCGACTTCGGCGAGACCGGACGCGTAGCGTCTGGCTCACCTGCTCGCCTCCATTGCGCGCGCGGAGCTGCGGACGACCTCTGCGCAGGCGTGACTTCGGCGAAACCGGACGCGTCGCGTGTGGCTCAAGTCAGCCCTCAGAGGGCGGCGCGGCTTTGCCGGCGAGGATCGCGGCGAGATGCTCGACGTCTACCTGCTCGAGAATCCCCTTCCCCCCGGTCTCCTTGAGCCGGGCCTGGAGTTCGGCGCGCAGCAGGTCGATCTTGCCGTGCAGGATCCGCCGTCGGTACGAGACTTCGAGCTCTTCCTTGGTCAGCTCGTCGATGAGCTGCTTGAGGTCGTCGTCCGAGAGTGAGCCGAGATCGGGAAACGCTTCCACGAGAGCCTTTCGTCCGGTGGCGGGAGCGCTCCTAGTCAAGCAGAAGGCGACCCAAGGGTCAACCTCAGCTTGAGGTTCCGACCGTGGCTTCCGCGCCCTCGGTCCGCATGATCTCCTCGACGAGCTCGCGCAGCTCGGTCTCGAGCTCGACCGAGAGCTCCTCGGTCTTGCCCTCGGCGTAGATGTGCACGACAGGCTCGTCAGGGTCCGGGAGGAGTTGCGCCCAGCCGCGCTTGTCGAAGACCTTGATCCCGTCGAGCAGGTCGACCTTGCGGTCGCGCAGGCGCTCCGTGACGACGCGCATCACCGTGCCCTTCAGCGACCACGGGCACGGAACCTGCCGGTGGACGAGCGTGCTCGCGGGTAGCTCCGCGACGAGCTCCGAGAGCGGCTTCCCGGCCGGAGCGAGCAGCTCGAGGAGCTTGCAGAGGCTCGCCACGGCGTCGTAGGCCGGCAGAAACTCGGGGAAGACGTAGCCGCCGCCGACCGCGCCGGCAAAGATCACACCGTCGCCGGCCGCAGCTTTGGTCAGCTCGGCGAGCGAGGCGGGAGTGCGGATCACCTCGAGCCTGCTGCCCTTCACCATCTCCTCGACCTGGCTCGTCACGGTGATCGGGAAGGCCAGCTTGCCGTGGCTCCCGTTCGACCCCATCAGGCGCAGGAAGAGCAGCAGCGTCTGCTCGACCGGGATCTCGTGGGCCTGCTCGTCGATCAGGAAGAGCCGTTCGCCGGCCCGGTCGAAGACGACGCCGAGGTCGGCGCCGATCCCCGTCACGAGCCTCTTGCTCTGGCCGACGGCCTCCCGCAGGCTCGTGCTCGGCTCCGCCGTGTCGGCCGCGAACCCGTGGGCGCTGACGGCTTCGATTCCGAGCGGCCCGAGCAGCAGCGGCAGCACGAACGACGTGGCCGAGTAGCCGTAGTCGACGACGATCCGGTACGCACGGCTTCTGATCGCCTCCACGTTCAGGCTCGAGAGGAGGTCCTGGGCGTAGCTCTCCCGGACGCGGGCCGGATAGCTCACCGAGCCGACAGCGTTGAAGGCCGACCGCCGCAGCTCGTGGCGTGTGAAGTGCTTCTCGATCTCCTTTTGCAGTTCCGGTGTGAGCGCGATCCCGGGCTGCTCGTAGAACCGGATGTCGAGCGCCTCCGGATCGGCGTGGCTGACGCCGACGTGGAAGCCGGCATCGTAACCCTGCGTCTTGAGCAGATGGCGGCTGACGGAGGCGGGCAGGACGCGCAGGTCGGCGACGTTCACCCCGGTCGAGTTGAGGCCGGAGATCATCGCCCGCTTGACCATTCGGCAGGCGTCCGGTGACTCGCGGCTCGCGACGACTCGCGCGCCGCGCTTCAGCGCCGTGCCGAGAGCGGCGGCAAGGCGAACCGCGATCTCCGGGGTGATGTCTACGTTGACGAGCCCGGAGACGCCGTCCTTGCCGAAGAGGTTGGATGCGCTGCGGGCCTCCCAGATCACGCTCTCGTGGATCTGCGCGCCGGTCTCGACCTCTTTGTAGGGGTAGATCCGGACCCCCGGGAGGACGTCGCTCTGAGCGCCCAGCGTCACCTCGTCGCCGATCGCGGCGCTTTCCTGGACGTGCGCGTGGGCGCGGATGTCGCACGCGCGCCCGACGACGGCTCCCTCGACGCGGGCGCTGCGACCGATATGTGTTGCGGCATCGACGACGGAGCGCTCGGTTCGGGCGCGCTCGAGCAGCGTCACACTCGAGCCGAGTACCGAGTAGGGGCCGACGGAGGCGTCGGGCGCGATGCGGCAGTAGTTGCCGAGAAACGCAGGCGCCTCGATCGCGGCGAGGTCGTCCACCTCCACCCCTTCTCCCAGCCAGATGTTCCCGCGCAGCCGAATCCCCGGGATGTTGAGCCGGACGCGCTCGTCGAGGGCGTCGAAGTTCGCCTGGCGGAACTGATCGAGGTTCCCGATGTCCTGCCAGTAGTCCTCGAAGACGTAGCCGTACATCGGCCGCCCCATCTCGAGCAGCAGCGGGAAGAGCTCCTTCGAGAAGTCGAAGGGCCGGTCGGTCGGAATGTGTCGGAGCACCTCCGGCTCGAGCACGTAGATGCCCGTGTTGATCGTGTCGGAGAAGACCTGGCTCCAGGAGGGTTTCTCGAGGAAACGCTCGATCCGGCCCTCCTCGTCGGTGACGACGATCCCGAACTCGAGTGGGTTCTCGACCGACTTGAGGCCGATCGTGACCGCCGAGGCCTTCTCGCGGTGGAACCGGATCAGGTCGCTCAGGTCCACGTCGCAGAGAGCGTCGCCCGAGATGACGAGGAAGGTCTCGTCGAGCCGGTCGCTTGCGAGGCGCACCGAGCCGGCAGTGCCGAGCGGCGATTCCTCCACCGAGTACTCGATCGACATCCCCAGCGAGTCGCCGCTGCCGAAGTAGCTGCGGATTGCCTGGGGCAGGAACGCCACCGTGACGATCACGTCGTCCAGGTCGTGCTGCTTGAGCAGCTCGAGGATGTGCTCCATGCACGGCTTGCCGACGATGGGCACCATCGGCTTCGGCTGGTTGGAGGTGAGCGGGCGTAGACGCGTGCCTTCGCCGCCGGCCATCACGACTGCCTTCACGCCGTTTCCACCTCCCGTCGGGCTTTGAGCAAGTAGCCGGCCAAGGAGATTGCCGCGAGCGCGACACCGGCCCAGAAGATCCAGAGCGGCCAGTCCGTGCCCTTTCGGGTCACCATCACGAAGGCGAGCGCGGCGTAGAGCAGCCACGTGGCCGCCTTGCCTGCGAGGTTGACGGCGAAGTCGTAGCCACGTGCCACGACGAACTTGTACCCCGCGATGAGCGCAACATCACGCGCGGGGATTGCCAGTGCGATCCACGGCAGGCGGTCGGCGTGCCAGAGCAGGATCACCGCGGCGTCGATCATCAGACGGTCTGCGAGCGGGTCGGCGATCTTGCCGAAGCTCGACTCGACGCGCCAGCGTCGAGCCAGGAAGCCGTCCACCTGGTCGGTCACGCCCGCGACGCCGAAAACGATCGCCGCCGGCCAGCTGTGGCCTCCGTCGGAAGCAAGCAGAAGCGCCACGAAGACAGGGATCAGGAGGAGTCTGAAAACCGTCAGCGCGTTCGGGATCAGCGCCAGTTGCGTGGGCACCGCGCGGGCAGCCATGCTGAAAGGATACGGAGGTGGCGGAAACGCTCACGTTGCCGGGCTTTGTGAACGCCCACAGCCATGGCTTCCAGCGGGCCTTGCGCGGCAGCGTCGAGGGCCAGGACTTCTGGGGGTGGCGGGATTCCATGCTGGACCTGGCCGCCGGGTTGACGCCCGAACGGGTTCGTTCCGACTACGTCGACCTGTACCGGGAGATGCGGTCCGCCGGCTACACGGCGGTCGGCGAGTTCCACTATCTCGGGCTGCCCGAGGCGCACGCTGCCGTCGAGGCTGCCGGCGAGGCTGGGATCGAGCTCGTGCTCTTGCTCGCCGCCTACGGGCGCGGCGGGCTCGATCGCTTTCGGCAGGTCTCGCCCGCCGACTACCTCGTCCAGCTCGAGACCATGCGCGCGACGGGCGTGCGGGTCGGGCTTGCCCCCCACTCCGTGCGCGCCTGCCCTCGCGAATGGCTCGAGGAGCTCGGCGCCTACGCGGCGCGCGAGGGGCTGCCGCTGCACGTGCACGCCGACGAGCAGCCGCGCGAGATCGAGGAGTGTGTGGCCGAACACCGGCTCCGACCGATCGAGCTGCTCGCCGAGACCGGCTGCCTCGGCCCCCATTCGACGGTCGTGCACGCCACCCATGCGAACGGGCGCGAGCTCGATCTACTCGCAGAGGCCGGAGCGCGCGTCTGCGTCTGTCCGACGACCGAGGCCAACCTCGGCGACGGCTTCGTGGCCGCGGAGGAGATCTGCGAGCGCGGAATCGGCATCTGCATCGGTTCGGACTCCAACGTGCGCATCGATCCCCTCGAAGAGCTGCGCGAGCTCGAAGGCGTCGCGCGGAGGCGGACGCTGCGCCGAAACGTGCTCTCGGTCTCGACGCTCCTCTGCTGTGGGGCTGACGAGGGCGCAGCCTCCTTGGGCCTGGAGCACTGGCCCGACGTTGAGGTCGACCTGGAGCACTCGTCGCTGGCCGGCGTGGACCCCGAGCACATTCATGCGGCGCTCGTCTTCGGGTGTGGCGGGGACGTGTTCGTGTGAATAGTCTCGTGCCCATGAAGAGCGCCGGCCTCGTACTTGCCGCCGCACTCGCCCTCGCCGGCGGCGCGTCGGCTCAGGTGATCGCGCCCAACGTGCAGGAGGGCGAGCTGGCCGTCGCGCCTGACGGCACGCCGTTCGTCGCCTACGTCCGCGCCTCAGCGCTACGGATCGCCTCGCGCGCCGCCAACGGCCGCTGGCACACGCGCCAGGTGGGCCCCGTGGCGAGCGGCGGCGACCTCGTCGCCTTCGCCGCCGGAAAGGCCGGCCCGGTCGCCGTGCTCCTCGGGCCGGACGAGCGGAGCCTCGTCCTCGTCCAGGGGCAGCGGAGGAAGGAACTCGCCGGAGCGCTTCCCCCCGGCGTGACGCTCGGCTGGCCGGGGCTCGCGCTCGACTCGCGCGGCATGCCCGTGATCGCCTACACGCGCTGGCGCCACGCCACGCACGAGAGCACTCTCGTCCTAGCCCGAGTGGACAGGCGTGGCCGCCTCAGCCTTCAGAACGTCACTTCGGGTGGCTTCCCGCAAAGCTTCGTCGCGCCTCCCGCCGCACCCGTTTTCGTCGGCGGCCGCGTGCACGTGATCGAGTCCTACGGCCTGGACGGCGCCGTCGGGACGATCGAGTGGCACCCACGCCGGCACGGCTGGGCAGGGCAGTTCGTCGATGCCGGAAACGGCGATTACCCGGTAGGCCCGCTCCTCGCCGCCACCGGCGCACGCGGCACTGTCTACGCGGCCTGGACGCAGGTGCTGCTCGGCCCGGGTGCCCTGCCCGTGACGCTGGCGATTCACGGGCGCTCGATCCAGTCAGACTTCGTGCTCGACCGGGCCCTCACGACCGGGCTCGCGGCCACCGCGGCCGGCCCCGAGGTGGCGGCCGACGAGTGGGTCTCCGCCGACGAGATGGGTCTCCCCGGGAGCGCCGTCGCCTGGGCTGGGACGATCGTCGGCCACGGCCGCACGATCGAGGTGGACGGTTGGCTCGCAGACCTGGCCGCCGCGCCGCGCGGGGCGCGCGATCTTCTACTCGCCGGGCCGGCCGGCCTCTCGTGGTTCCGAGCGCCGCGGCCGCCGCAGATCCGGCTGAGCCTGGAGGCGTCGGCCACCGGCACTGGTGCGGTTCTGGTCACCGGCCGCGTTAGAGGCGGCCCGGGCGGCAGTGTCACCGTCTATCGCGAGCGGCCGGGCTCCCCGCGGGAAAACGCGGGCAGCGCACGGCTCGCGGCGGATGGCTCGTTTTCCCTTGTCGACCGGCCGACGGCGCGGCCGCTGCTCTACCGAGCGGTCTACGTGGACGCGGCAACCGGGATTCCGTACGCGTCCCTACTACGAGAGCCCGTCCTTTAGCGCGGCAAGCGCGCCCTGGAAAAAGGGGGCGGCCTCGAGTCCCCGGTCGAAGCCGCCCCGAAAGCTCGCTTCCGAAGAAGGGTTATTCGGGCCGAGCGCGGGCCAGCGCGCCCTCCTCAGTGGACCCCTCCTCCTCTCAGTTATGGGTCGCGAGCCGATCTATGGATTCCCTCGCCGTGCCTGAGCAAAACCTTCCGAGCTTGCCCCAGAGAGCCAAGGCGCGACGTCGTCGGTGCTCCCGTCGGTGAAGCGCGCTACCCTGCCCAGCTCCTGCGGCCAAGGCGGGACGCTTCGCCCCTCCCTCTTCCTTCCAGGGCGACGCGTGCAAGTGCGCCCGTTGTTCCCACCGCCACCGGCGCACACGCCTTGGCCGCTTCTAACTAGATGCCGGCGAGAGCCGAGGCTAGCTGCGTCCTCACGAAGTCTTTACAGAGCCCTCGGATCTTGCTTCGTAGATGCAAAGATTGGCGGATGGCCGCTTGGGGCTTCTTGGTTGTCGGCGCCCTGATCGGGCTCGCGCTCGGTGTCCTTGTCAGCTTGGCCACCGACGTTCCCTTCGCTCCCGAGGTCGGACTCGGACTCGGTGCGCTTCTCGGGTGGCTCTCGCGGCGCCGCTCAGCCCGAGGGTGAGCCGAACTCAGTGACGGCCGCCGCCGTAGAATTTGAGTCGGGGCGCCGAGATTTGAACTCGGGACCTCTTGTCCCCCAGACAAGCGCGCTAACCAGGCTGCGCCACGCCCCGTCGGCTTCTCACTGTAACCAACAGCTGGGTAAACGGCCCTCCGGCAAAGCCAGACGGCCTCTCACACGGCATCGCAAGCGATGCCTTGGCAGGCTGCGCCAGGTCTGTGACGAGCGTGAGTGTCAGCCGAGGCGTTTGTAGAGGCGGTCGATCATCTCTGGCATCGCCTCCAGTTTCTGCGTGATCACTCGGAGGCGGTACTCGCGGAAGTGCTCCGGCTCGACTCCTAGGGCCTTTGCGAGCTGGACGACGACCTTGTCCGAGGGCACGGGCCGGTTGCCGTGGACGAGGTGGTTCAAATACCCCGCGGAGAGCTTCGTCTTGTCAGCCAGGGAGCGGTAGGTCACGCCTGTCTCGACCATCAAGCGCTCGATCGTCGGCCCGAAGGAGTCCTCGCTGAACTTGCGGCGCCGGCGCGGCATCAGAGGATCCCCCCGAGCTCGGCCAGCGGAACGCGCCGCTCTTCCCCACTCTGGCGATCGCGCACGTCGACCGCACCGTCGTCGAGCGTCTTCTTGCCGACCGTCACGCGGATCGGGCACCCGATCAGGTCGGCGTCGGCGAACTTCTCGCCGGCACGGGCGTCGCGGTCGTCGAGCAGGACGTCTGCGCCGGCAGCGTCCAGGGTCTGCGCAGCCTGGTCCGCCTCGGTCTCCACGCCTGGCAACGCCACCACGTGCACATCGTAGGGGGCAATCGACCTCGGCCACGAGATTCCCTGCTCGTCGTGGCGCTGCTCGACCGCGGCGGCGAGCACGCGGCCCGGGCCGATCCCGTAGCTCCCCATGATCAGCGGGCGTTCGGTGCCGTCCTCGTCCAGGAAATTCGCGCCGAGCGCCGCCGAGAACCGCGTCTCCAGTTTGAAGATATGCCCGACTTCGATCGCCACCTGTAGACGTAGATGCCCGCCGCAGCGAGGACATGCGTCTCCTGCGCGAACTTCTCGCAGGTCGGCGAAGCGGGCCTCGAAGTCGCGGCCGGCCTGCACGCCGCGCAGGTGCCGGTCGTCGCGGTTGGCTCCGACCACGTACTGGCCCTCCCGCAGGGTCTCGTCGACCACGACCTCGACCGACGCGCCCACCGGCCCGATCGACCCGCCGTCGGCGCCGAAAGCCTCGCGGATCTCCTCAGGCTGCGCGGGCCTGGAGGCCCGCCCGAGCGCAGCCAAGAGCTTCATCTCGTTGAGCCGGTCGTCGCCGCGGACGAGCGCGAGCACGAGCCCCTCCTCCGTGACGACGGGCATCGCCTTGGCCGTGGCGCGCTCGTCGACGCCCAGGAACTTCGAGACCGCTTCGATCGTGCGCTGACCGGGGGTCTCGACCTCTTCCGGCGCTGCCAGCTCCTCGGGGAAGTCGGGCACCGAGGGAACGCCGCCGGCGATCTCGAGGTCGGCCGCGTAGTCGCCGTTCTCGCAGATCACGAGCGTGTTCTCCCCCGCTCCAGCCGGCGCGAGGAAATCCTGGCTGCCGCTGCCGCCCATCATCCCCGATTCGGCCGCCACCTCGACCGCCTCGAGCCCGCAGCGCTCGAAGATGCGCTTGTAGGCCCCGGAGTGTTTCCGGAAGCTCTCGTCGAGCCCGGCCTCGTCCCGGTCGAACGAGTACGCGTCCTTCATGATGAACTCGCGCACCCGGATCAGCCCGGCACGCGGTCGCGCCTCGTCGCGGAATTTCAACGAGAAGTGGTAGAGGATCTGCGGCAGCTGCTTGTAGCTGTGGAGCTCCCGCGCATGGAAGGTGACCGTCTCCTCGTGGGTCAACGGCAGCACGAGGTCGCGGCCGGCCCGGTCCTTGAGCTTGAACAGCTCCGGGATGCCGATGCGGCCCGAGGCCTCCCAGAGCTCCGCGGGCGTGAGCACCGGCATCAGCATCTCCTGGCCGCCGATCGCATCCATCTCCTCGCGGATGATCTGGACCACCTTCTCGTGCACCCGCCAGCCGAGCGGCAGGTACGTCCAGACGCCCGCGCCCACCTGACGGATGAAGCCGCCGCGCACGAGCAGCTTGTGACTCGCCGCCTCGGCGTCCGCAGGATCCTCGCGCAGGGTGGGCAAAAAGAGCTTCGAGGCTCGGGCGATCATCGTTGCCCGGGCAGGCTACTCCAGCGGGATCATGCTCGCCTCGGCCATCGCGAGGGCCGCGGGCTTGGCCATCTTCAGGCGCTTGGGTCGCTGCATCCCGTCGGCGATCCACTTGTCGATCTCGTGGAAGAGCTCTTCGATCAGAATGTCCGAGGAGACCTTCTTCAGTACGCGGCCGTGCGCGTAGACGAAGCCGACGTCACGGCCGCCGGCGATGCCGAAGTCCGCGTCCCCCGCCTCGCCGGGCCCGTTGACCGCGCAGCCAAGGACGGCCACCTCGAAATGCTGCGGGTACTCGCGCAGTCGCTCCTCGACGACTTCCGCGAGTTGCTGTACGCCGACGTTGTCGCGCCCGCAGGAGGGGCAGGCGATCATGATCGGCCCGCGCTCGCGTAGGCCCAGCGCCTTGAGGATTTCGTAGGCGGTCTTGACCTCCTCGACCGGATCGGCGGTGAGCGAGACGCGGATCGTGTCGCCGATCCCGTCGACCAGCAGGGCGCCCATGCCAACGGCGCTCTTGATCGACCCTGAGTACGGCGTGCCGGCCTCGGTGACGCCCAGGTGGAGCGGGTACGGCACCTTCGAGGCGAGCAACCGGTAGGCACGGATCATCGTCGGCACGTGGCTCGACTTGACCGAGATCTTGAAGTCGTAGAAGCCCAGGCTCTCGAGCAGGCGTACCTCCTCGAGCGCGGCCTCGACGAGCGCGTCGGCCTGGTCCTGCTGGGCGAGCTCAGCGAGGTGCTTCGGCAGCGAGCCCGAATTGGCGCCGATCCGCATCGGCATTCCGGCCTTCTTCGCCGCGCGCACGACCTCCGCGACCTTGTCCGGCCCGCCGATGTTGCCGGGGTTGATCCGGACCGCGGCTACCCCGGCCTCGATCGCTCGCAACGCGAGGCTGGCGTTGAAGTGGATGTCCGCGATCACCGGCAGCGGCGAGAGGCGAACAATCTTTGGGAGCGCTTCGGCGTCCTCGCTCTTCGGCACCGCCACGCGAACGATCTCGCAGCCGGCGGAGGCCAGCGCCGCGATCTGCGCGGTCGTGGCCTCGACGTCATGGGTCTTCGTCAGCGTCATCGACTGCACCACGACAGGCGCGCCGCCGCCGATCGAGACGCCGCCGACTTTGATGGCGCGTTCGCTGGCCACGCCTTGAGTCTAGCCCCCTCTGATACTGCCGATGTCGTTCGAGAGCCCGACGAAGAAGAGCAGCAATACCAGGGCGATTCCCACCGCGGAGACGCGTTCGTAGACCACTCGTCCGACCGCTCGGCCGCGCAAGCCCTCGATGATCGAGAAGGCCATGTGGCCGCCGTCGAGCGGCAGCAGAGGCAGTAGGTTCAGCAGCGCCAGAGATAGGCTGATCAGCGCCAGAACCTGCAGATACTCGCGATAGCCGACCTGCACCGCCTTGCTCGACTGGCGAACGATCCCCACCGGGGTCGAGACCTGTTTGCGGCCGGAACCGCTGACGACATGGGTCAGCCAGGAGCCCATCGCCTTCGTCACGAACCAGGTGTCCTTGCCGGCTAGTCCGACCGCGTGAACCGGGTCGTAACGTTTGTATTTCACCGCCGAGGGGTGGAACCCGAGCGTGTAGACCCCGTCGGTGCTCTGCGGCCGCGCCGGAGGCAGCTCGACGTACCTGCCGTTGCGAACCACGGAGATCACGAGCGGCTTGCCGTCGCTCGACCGGATCGCGTCACGAACGTCCTTGAAGTCGTAGGTCGGCACGCGGTTCACGCCGACGATCACGTCACCCGGCTGGAGCCCGGCCGTAGCTGCCGGCGACTTGGGAATCACGTCGCCGACGCGTCGCGAGGCGTCGGAGGGGATGCCGATCATGTAGACGGCGGCCAGCAGGGCGATCGCGAAGAGCAGGTTCGTGCCAGGCCCGGCCGCAATCACCGCCAGGCGCTTCCATGTGCGCTGCCGCCAGTACGCGTCGGAGCCCAGCGCATCCGCCAGGTCGTCCAGCCCGCGAGCGGCGGATCGCTTCGCGTTCGCCGAGAGCGGCGCCTGCCCGATTGCGCGCTCGAGCTCCTCCAGCGCCACGCGAGCGCCCTCGAAGTCGCCCTGGGCGATGCCGCGCTTGACCCGCTCGACCTCCGGGAGCAGGCGCGGCGACTCGTAGAGCGCAGGCCCGAAATGCACGTCCACGTCGGACGGCGCGGGTCGGTGCATTCCGGGGATCTTCACGTAGCCGCCCAGTGGGATCGCGCCCAGGCCGTACTCGATGCCGTTGCGGGTCGTCTTGAGCACGGCGGGCGGGAACCCGATGTAGAAGCGCCGCGGCTTCATTCCGACCGCCCGGGCCGTGAAGAAGTGGCCTGCTTCGTGGATCAGGATCAGGAAGGCCAGGCCGGCGATCGAGACAAGAACGCTCATACTCGGCATCCCAGCTTTGTGCGGGCTCGTTGCCGCTTGACCACCGCAACGTTCCAGCGGTGAAGCTGGACGCGTAGCGTACTCATCCGACCGGGAGGCCTCTTTCCGCGAGCCTGCGTGCTGTGGCGTCCGCCTCCACGAGCTCATCTAGGTCGCGCGCGGCCGCCCCGTCAATCCCGGCCAGCGTCTCCTCGACGGTGGCGGCGATCCCGAGAAACGGCAGCCGGCCCTCGAGGAAGGCGGCGACGGCGACCTCGTTCGCGGCGTTGAAGGCGCAAGGGTAGGTGCCTCCCTCCTCCCCGGCGCCGCGCGCGAGGGCAAGCAACGGGAACGTTTCGAGGTCCGGAAGCTCGAACTCGAGCACGAGGCCCTGTGAGAAGTCGAGCGGCAGCACGGGCGTCGCCGAGCGTTCCGGGTAGGTGAGCGCGAACGAGATCGGCACGCGCATGTCGGGGTAACCGAGGTGCGCGAGTGACGCGCCGTCCCGGAACCGCACGAGCGCGTGCACGACGGAGGTCGGCTGGAGCACGACCTCGATCTGCGCGTACCGGAGGTCGAACAGGAAGTGGGCCTCGATCAGCTCGAGCCCCTTGTTCGCGAGGGTCGCCGAGTCGACCGTGATCTTCGGGCCCATCTGCCAGGTCGGGTGCGCCAGGGCCTCGGCCGGTGCGACGTCCTCGAGCTCGTCACGAGCGCGGCCACGAAAAGGCCCGCCGGAGCCAGTCAGTACGAGTGAGTGCACCTGATCGGCTGTGCGACCCTCGAGGCACTGGAACGCCGCCGAGTGCTCGCTGTCGACGGGGAGCAAGAGGCCTCCACCCCGCTCCTGCGCCCTCAGGGCGAGCTCGCCGGCGGCGACGAGGCTCTCCTTGTTCGCGAGCGCGAGCGTCACGCCGTGCTCGAGCGCCCAGAGCGTCGCCGGCAGCCCCGCGAAGCCGACGACCGCGTTCAGAACGACATCCGGTTCCGCCCGGTCGAGCAACTCGGTCAGGTCGCCGCCCACCTGAGTCAGCGGCGCGAGCCCGTCAACGGGTTGCGAGCCCGAAGCCGCCGCGACCAACTCCAGCTCGGGGTGACTCTGGACGATCTCGAAGGCCTGGCGGCCGATCGAGCCTGTGGCCCCGAGCAGGGCGATGCGCTTCATCCACAAAGTGTACGGCCGAGGCCCCTGCTCGGATCGCGCTAGGAGAGGGCGAGAATCGTGTAATAGGCAGCGACTGCGGCGAAGAGCAACGAGTCGATCCGATCCAGTACGCCCCCGTGGCCGGCCAGGAGCCTCCCGGTGTCCTTGACCTGCAGGTCGCGCTTGATCGCAGACTCGAAGAGATCGCCAAGGGGCGCGGCGACCGCGATCACCGCGCCGACGACCAGCGAGCGCCAGATGTCCAGAAAGTCGGAGTTGTAGAGCGCGAAGAACGGAACGAGGACCGCGACCGCCGTGCCCGCGATCAGCCCCTCCCACGTCTTGCCGGGCGAGATCGTCGGCGCCATTCGATGGCGCCCGACGAGCAGGCCGGTGAAGTAGGCGATCGTGTCGGAGGCGAAGACCGCGAGCATGACCGTGAACACGGCGAGCCTGCCGTCGTCGGCGGGCTGAATCGCCCGCAGCAGCACGAGGTGGCTCAGGCCGAGCCCGACCCAGCCCGCACCGAGCACGGTCGCTCCGACGGCGACCGTGATCGACTGGCGGGTCTGCGAGATGCCCTTGAGCACGAAGGCCAGCAGGAAGGTCGTGAGGAAGCCCGCCGTCATCCAGGTCGCTCCGCCCAGCCAGGCGCCAAGCAGGGCAAGCAGGGCACCTGCGTAACCCGCCAGCACGAGCGGGCGCAGGGGCCGCGCGATCCAGAAGAGCTCGTGCAGGGCCACGGTGGCCGCCACCGCCACCAGGGCAAAGAGCCACCAGCCGCCGAGCCACACCAGGTAGAGGACGAGCGGCAGCCCGACGATTGCCACCGCGATGCGCGACCAGAACGCGGTCATCGGCCGCCGAAGCGGCGACGCCGCCTCGCGTAGGCGGCGAGCGCGTGCTCGAGCTCGCGCTTGCCGAAGTCCGGCCAGAGCCGGTCCAGGAAGACCAGCTCCGAGTAGGCGAGCTGCCACAGCAGGAAGTTCGAGATCCGCAGCTCGCCGGAGGTTCTGATCAACAGGTCCGGATCCGGCAGCTCCGGCGCGTAGAGATTCGCACGCAGCAGGTTCTCATCGATCTCGGCGGCGTCGACGCCCGACTCCACGAGCCGGCGCGCCGCTTCCACGAGCTCCGCCCGTCCGCCGTAATCGAACGCGATCCACAGGTTGAGCCGCTGGTTGGCGGCCGTCTCTTCCTCGAGGCCGGCCATCTGTTCCTGCAGCTCGGCCGGGGCGCGGTCACGCCGCCCGATGAATCGTGTGCGCACTCCCTGTCGCGCGAGGTCGGGCAGCTCCCGCTCGATCGTCTCGCCGAAGATCTCCATCAACGAGTCGACCTCGACCGGCGACCGCGACCAGTTCTCCGTCGAGAAGGCGTAGACCACCAGCGTCTCGACGCCGAGGTCGATCGCCGCCTCCACCGTCCGCCGCAGCGCCTTCGTTCCGGCGCGGTGGCCGGCGGCGACCGGTAGGCCACGCTGCTCCGCCCAGCGGCCGTTGCCGTCCATGATGATCGCCACAGCGCGGGCGACCTCCGGAAGGTCAGGGTCAGCGGCGAGCTTGGCGCCGCGGAGGCTACGGATGCGGGTGAGCAGCTTCATGCCGAAATCCCTGCTCAGACTTCGAGGATCTCGGCCTCTTTCTTCTTCAGCAGCTCGTCGATCGTGTGCG
>Ga0307278_10000146_pt1 | contig 35072 bp, 35 predicted proteins | sample ER_DNA_117_FD_194482 | JGI IMG/M metagenome (GOLD analysis project Ga0307278, IMG submission 194482) | Bulk soil microbial communities from the East River watershed near Crested Butte, Colorado, United States - ER_DNA_117 | ecosystem: Environmental > Terrestrial > Soil > Floodplain | place... | reverse complement strand
GGACGACGCGCCGCGAGCGTCTTGACCGGTACCGCGCGCGCGTTCCGGGGCCGCAGCCTTGCGCGGCTGGCCAAGCTGGCGGCGATCGCCCGGTGCGCCGAGAACGGCATCGAGCTCCTCGTCACGTCCAACGACAGCGCGAACGCCGCGATGCTCGCGATCAACACGAGGCTCGGTTACCGGCCCACGATCGAGCACCTGGCGATGACACGTCAGCCGTAGACCGAGGCGTTCCCGTCCACGTCGCACCGGCTTCAGAGGGTGCCGCCGAAGTCGACATCTTTGGTTTCGACCGTCCCGGCCGTCCGCCCTGGCGCCGTCTGGTATGTCCAGTACAGGTTCGTGTGCGCGATGACCTGGTCCGGCGGCGGCGCGCCCCATGGCGTCTGGTCCTCCGTCGTGTGGGCATCGCTGACAAGGGTCGCGTCGTACCCCCTGGTGAACGCGCCGTGGAGCGTCGAGCGGATGCACGCATCGGTCTGTGCGCCGACGACGAGTAGTCGCCCGACCCCGAGGCCCGACAGCACGGTCTCGAGAGTGGTGTCCTCGAAAGAGTCGCCGTAGCTCTTCTCGACGAGCGGCTCCGCGTCGTCGGGAGTCAGCTCTGAGACGATCCGCCACTCGTCGCTCCCCTTCGCGAGCCCTTCGTCCGAGTGCTGGACCCAGACGACGGGGACGCCTTCCTGCCGCGCCTTCTCGACGAGGCTGCCGACGTTTGCGACGACCGCGTCGCGCTTGGGAGTCCCCTCGACAACGCCGTTCTGCACGTCGACGACGAGGAGTGCGGTGTTCGGCCGGTTCTCGAGTGTGGTCATGGTCTCCCTTTCTCACGCTGTCGGAAACAGGGAGCAAGCTAGCGCTATTCCGAATGACGCGTTGCGCTCGGGGTGGTTTCACCCAGCCGGCCGTACTGTGCTGCCGCGTTGCTGTTGGCTAGTCGGAACCGCGAGCTCGCGCCGGTTCTGGCTGCGTCTCCGTCGCTTCCGCCACCGCAGCCTCGGCTCTGCTCTCGCTGATCAGGCGGGCCCCGCGGCCGTGGGTGACGAAGCTGAACGTCCAACGTGTCACGACAAGGAATCGGTTCTGGAACCCGATCAGGTAGAAGAGATGCACAACGAGCCAGGTAACCCAGGCGGCGAAGCCGCTGATGCGAATTCCCTTGACGTCGGCGACCGCTTTCGAACGGCCGATCGTGGCCAGGTTGCCCTTGTCGACGTACTTGAAGTCCTCCGTGGGCCGCCCTTTGAGTTGGTTGCGAATCACTCGGGCGACGTAGCGTCCTTGCTGCATCGCGACCGGCGCAAGGCCGGGCAGCGCCACGATCGTGCCGTCGCTCTGGGCGATGCGGACCATGTCGCCGATCGCGAAAACCTCGGGATGGTCGGTCAACGTCAGGTCCGCCTTGACGGTCACGCGACCGGCTCGATCGACCTGCGATCCGCCGGCGGACGCCAGCGCCGCCGCGAGGGGGGAGGCGGCGACACCGGCAGCCCAGATGACTGTGCGCGCGTCGACGTCTTCGATCTCGCCGCTCGCGGAGCGAATCGCCACCGAGACAGAACCGACGTCGACCACCGTTTGTCCTAGGAGCGGTGTCACACCGAGCTTCTCGAGCGCACGCTCGGCCTTGTGCGAGAGCGAGGGCGGAAAGCCGGTGAGGATTCGGTCGGCCATCTCGACGAGGAGAACGCGTGCACTGCGGGTGTCGGCATGACGGAAGTCGCGGTGCAGGGTCTCGCGACCGAGCTCGGCGATTTGCCCGGCCATCTCGACGCCGGTCGGGCCGCCGCCGACGACGACGAACGTCAGCCAACTCCGCCGTCGTTCCTCGTCGGGCTCGACCTCGGCGGCTTCGAACGCGGTCAGGATCCGATTGCGGATGTCGAGCGCGCCGGCAAGCGACTTCAGCTCCGGCGCACGCGCCCTCCAGTCGTCGTGGCCGAAGTAGGAGTACCTCGATCCGCCGGCTACGACCAGGGTGTCGTAGTCGAGCGTTTCAGCGCGTCCGCCGTTCGGGAGGTGATCGAGCACGACCTGCCGTCGCTCGAGATCGAAGCCGCTCACCTCCGCAAGCACCACGCGAACGTTCTCCTGGCGCTTCAGCACAGCGCGTAGCGGTGCTGCGACCTCCGCCGCCGAAAGCGCGCCGGTCGCGACCTGGTAGACGAGCGGCTGGAAGAGGTGGAAGTTCTGCCGGTCGACCAGCGTCACGTCGACCGCAGCGCCCAGGAGCTTGCGAACCGCCTGCAAGCCACCGAAGCCGCCGCCGACGACGACCACCCGCCTGCGAGCGGGCTCACTCGCCGACAACGACACTCGCGCTTTTGCTCATAGCGTTCCCGACCCTCGATGCTCGAACGTCAGCCGCGGTCCTCCTGAGAGAGATTGTGTCAGCTGACGTTGGGGCCGGCGGGAATCCGTCGCTGCCTGCTAGCGGGGATTGCGGTTTGGCGTTGGCCGCGATGCCAAGCCGCTACAGGAGCGGCCAACGTTGTTTGTGACATGTCCATACCTCTTCCGATAGGAGGATCAAGATGAGCCAACGCTTCATCAGCAACGTCGCACTGGCGATCGCCGGCGCAGTCGTTGTCGTGGCGAGCCAGGCGTTCTCGTCCAGCCTGACCGGCTGGTTGACCTTCGGAGTCGGCCTCGGCGCGCTCGCGCTCTTGGCCGTCGTCCAGCGCGACCGTGCACGCGGCCGACTTCAGCGCATGCTCGACGTCGCAACCGCCGCGCTCGCGCTGTGGTCGGCGGTGGCCTCTGTCGTCTACACCGGCACGACGCTGACGTGGCTGTCGTTCAGCGAGGCCATTGGCTTCGTCGTGCTAGCCGTCGTCGGGCTGGTTGCACACGAGTTGAGCACTGAGCGCATCGTGCACGCGTTCGAGGCGATTCCCGCCGACGCGCACGACGGACGCCGGTCGGAAGAGTTTGAGGCTGCCGCCTGACTCCAAACTCGCGACGAGGGGGGGCGCGACGACATTTGCCTCGCCCGCCCTCGCACATCCCGCGTCGTCGGTGCCCTTGCTCAGCGTTCCGACCCCGTGGCGGGTCCCGAGAACCGGAACGCGAGTCTTCAATGCCGACTCGGTTGCCAGGCCGGCGGCGCGTTACCGAACAGGGCATTCAGTCCGATCGCGATCGACCGCATGGGACCCCCGAGAACCGACCGCGCCTCGAGTCCCGCGCCATGGATGAAGACGATTCTGCGACTGTCAGGCGACCAGCCCGCCGGGCCGGCGCTGTTGACGAACCGGCGCGCACTGGACGCCGAGACCCGAGCGAGATAGAGCGCGAACACCTCACACGCATTTCGCTCGCACCCGGCCGGTTCCGGGCGACGCCCGACGTAGACGACCTTGCGTCCGTCCGGTGAAAACGTCGGTACGGCCTCGCTCGGCGGGAGCTCGAGGGAAAGCTGGAGCCGACGCTGCACCTTGCCGGTATGCGCATCGACCTGGAGCAGCCGACCGTCCGCCTCGACGAGGAGAGAGCGGCTGTTCGGCGTCCACGACGGTCGGCTCGCGGGCGCGGGGGTCAGGCGGAGACGGCGCTGCTCCCTGCCGTCGGCGCGCATGACGTAGAGCCGCCACTCGTTCTGGTAAGCGCGGAGAAAGGCAATCGAACTCCCGTCGGGGGACCAAACCGGAGAGCGATCGGCCCGTTCGGGCGTGAGGCGGCGCAATTCCGTGCCGTCGGGCTTCACAGTGAAGATCCCCTCCCCGAGACGCGTGAAGGCAAGCCGGCTTCCGTCGGGTGAGAAGGCGGGATCGTCGGCGTTATGACGGCCGTGCGTGACCTGTTCGAGCCCGGTCCCGGACAAGCGCACGCGGAACAGCTGGAACGGCTGGGTCGTCTGGTCACTGGAACCCACGAAAACGATCCAGGGATCCTCGGTCGCGGCGCCGCTGCCGGTAAGGACGATCAGTGACAGAGCCATCCCGGCGGCGGTCGCGACTGCTCGCCTCAGGCTCACCCACAGAAGGATCCAGCAGGCGTGTTAGGACTCTCTAAAGCCTCAACAAAATCGGCGGGGGCGGGATCGTACTCTCTGGAAGTGCCGCACTCCGAGGAAAACTTGCTGGACCAGATCGAGTCGCTCTACCGCGAGCGGTTCGCTGACTTCGTGGCGGTTGCCGCGTCGATCGTCGGGGAGCGCGAGAGCGCGCGTGAAGCCGTGCAGGATGCGTTCGCGTCGGTCGTCCGCAGCCGCCGCGACTTCCGCGGCGACGCTCCGCTCGAGGCCTGGACCTGGCGTGCCGTCATCAACGCGGCTCGCAAGAAGAAACGGCGCTACTTCCGCGAGGTGCACGCGCGCGCGACGGCGCCGTCGCCGAACGGAACCGCCCCTGAAAGCGGGGAACGATCGGAGCTTGCGACTCTCGTCGCCACGCTTCCCGAGCGTCAAAGGCTCGTGCTCTTCCTCCGCTACTACGCCGACCTCGACTACCTCCGGATCGCTCAGATTCTCGGCGTTCGCACCGGCACGGTCTCCGCCAGCCTGCACGCGGCGCACAAGACCCTTCGCAAAGCACTCAACGAGGTGGTCGAGAGATGAACGACGTCCAGCTTCGCGATCGACTGTTCAAGCTGTTTCCCCCGGAAACGGATGCAGATTGGGACGATGTTCTGCTTCGCGCGAAGGCGTCTTCCCGGTCGTTCCGCCGACTGACGCTTCTGGTCGCGGCGGCCCTGCTCGCCGCACTTGCGGTCGGCTCTGCGCTCGCCTTGAGCGGTCGCATCGGTGGGCTTTTCCACGGCACTCCGGTCAACGACCTGACGCCCCGTGAACGCTTCCTCCTCAGCGAGTTCGACATGAAGGGCAAGGTCGAGCTGATCGCGACCCGCAACGCGACTGCGTTCTACGTCATCCGCAGGGGCGACGGGCGTCTCTGTTACTCGATCGGCGACGTGCGCAAGAACCTGACGCCCGCTCAGCTCGAGGGCCGCATGCGCTTCAGTCCGAGCGGCTGTATAGACCCGCGTATCTTCCCGTCGAAAGCGATGCCCGTGCTCAACTTCTCCGGCTATTCGTACCGGCCAGGTGATTCCGAGTCACGGCTCGTAGGACTTCAAGGCTTCGCCGCCGACCCGGTCGCCAGGATCGGAGTGATCGGCAGGGACAAGCGGATCGTCTTCAGCGTGCCGGTCGAGAACAACGTCTACACGGCAGGCAAGAAAGGGATCGCGGGCGCGCGCGGAATCGTCGCACTCGACAAGGACGGAACGGTGCTGTGGGTGCAGTGCACGGCAATCGGCAGCGCCCCGGCTCCCCAGTTCCCCAGCGGCGGTTGCGGCAAGTACAAGAACTCGCCACCACCAAATGTGCCGCCGGTCACACAACCGGCGAAACCGGCAAATCCACCCGGCCCCCTCGTGGTCCAGCGCGGAATCGGCGACGGCGTGAGCGTGGTTGTTCGCGGTGCACAAGTTGAGGCACACTTCGCGGGGCTCTCGGCCGAGAAGAGGCGGCTCTTGGTATTCAAAGACGGTCGAATCAGCCTCGGCTGCTTCAAGCTGGTCACGGTGGGCGGACGGGAGTACTCAAGGGCCGTGAACGTTTCGACACCGTTCGCCCCGATCGTCCGCACCGGCTTGGCGCCTCTCCGTGGAAGCTTTGCGGCCCAGTTCGACGGATGCAGGGTTGCGGGTACCTACGGGCATACGTGGAACGACGCACACGGGACGCACGACACCGTCGAGATCGCACTGACACCGAAGGGCCGTCGCTTCTTCGCCGAGCAGGCCGTCGCACGAGACATCAGCTGGCTCGCGCGGGGTCGTGTCTTCCGCGACATCCGCTACGCGCGCTCGCCTCTATCCGCGGACGAGGTTGCCCGTCGCTTGGGAAGTCACGTCGTGCCATTGGATGACCCGAAGGCAACGCCGCCGATCGGCAGGCTCGGTGTGTGGGTCGGCGACCCTAGACGCATCGTCCTCGTCGAGCGAGCGACAACCGGGCGGCGCCTCTACCTCGAGATCCGGCGTGGTGTCGCTTACCGAACGAACTTGGACGGTCTTGCCTAGGGCGCTCTAGGAGAACTCGGTGCGCACGCCCTCGGCGCCGCCGCCTGCGGGAACTCTGCGGAGCCGCTGTGATGGCGGTCACGAGGTCGTGTTCGAGCGGCAGGTCGGAAATCTGCCTCCGCGCCCCGCGGTTGGCAAACCCCGGCTCGGTCCTGGGGTCGCGGTACAGTCCGGCGCGCGAATGCGCCTCGCTCTCCCGATCCTCGTCCTGGCCGGTCTGCTCGTTGCCGGCTGCAGCGCTGGTGAGCCTTCCACCTTCAAAGCCGAGCAAACGGCGAAGTGCCTCACGGGGAAGGGTTACCGGGTCACCACCGACGACCCGAAGGTCGGGGTGATCGCGGCCAATGCGCCCAACGGCGGGCTGCTGGCCAAGGAGCCCGGCAACGCCCTCACGATCGCCTTCGGCCAGGACTCCGACGACGCCATCAAGATCGCCGCCGCCTTCAAGCATTTCGCCCCCAAGAAGCTCCGCCCTCACATCACCGACGTCCTGCGAATACAGAAGAATGCCGTCCTCCTCTGGACCGTCACTCCGCCGCAGGAGGAGCTGGACAAGGTCTACGCCTGCCTGAAGGGCTGATTCCTCCGGCTAGAATCGGGGCGATGGTCGAAATCGGGACGATGCGCGTCAAGAGCGGCCTCGCCGAGATGCTCAAGGGCGGGGTGATCATGGACGTCACGGATGCCGACCAGGCCCGAATCGCCGAAGAGGCGGGAGCCGTGGCCGTGATGGCGCTCGAGCGCGTTCCGGCCGACATCCGCGCCGAGGGCGGTGTCGCTCGGATGGCCGATCCCGACAAGATCATCGAGATCCAGGAGGCGGTGACCATCCCCGTCATGGCCAAGGCGCGCATCGGTCACTTTGTCGAGGCGCAAATCCTCGAAGCGCTCGAGGTCGACTACATCGACGAGTCGGAGGTCCTGACGCCTGCCGACACCGCCCATCACATCGACAAGTGGAAGTTCACCGTCCCGTTCGTCTGCGGCTGCACCAACATCGGTGAGGCCCTGCGGCGGATCGCCGAGGGCGCGGCGATGATCCGCACGAAGGGTGAGGCTGGAACCGGCGACATCGTCAACGCCGTCACGCACATGCGCTCGGTCTTCGGTGCCATCAGGCGCCTCGGCGCAATGGATCCGGACGAGCTCTACAGCGAGGCGAAGAACGTCCAGGCTCCGGTTGAGCTCGTGCGCTGGGTCGCGGAGCACGGCCGGCTGCCCGTCGTGACCTTCACCGCCGGTGGGATCGCGACTCCCGCCGACGCGGCGCTCTGCATGCAACTCGGCGCCGACGGCGTCTTCGTCGGCTCGGGGATCTTCAAGTCGGGAAATCCGAGCGAGCGCGCCAAGGCGATCGTCGAAGCGACGACGCACTACAACGACGCAGAGATTCTGGCGCGGGTGTCCCGCGGTCTCGGCGATGCGATGAGCGGTCTCTCGGCCGCTGCACTGGCACCGGAAGAACTGCTCGAAACGCGCGGCTGGTAGCGGTTATCGGCCGCGGGTGAACCAGGATCCACCGGTGTCGTGGCCGGTGTAGATCCCGTTCCCCTCGCCCCAGATCACATGGTTCGTCCCAATGGAGTCGACGGCGAGCCCGAGGTAATCGCCGTACGGGAACGTGTAACCGGCTGGCGTCTTGTACGGCGCGCCCGTTCCGAGGCTCGAAAGCCTGGCTTCGCGTGACCACGCCACGCCGCCGTTCGTCGTTCTCGCGTACCAGGTGTTCCATCCGTTCGGCCCGTTGCGGTCGTCTTGCCAGACCAGGCGGAAGTCGCCCGGCGAACGCCCTGAGGCGATCGCCGGCATGTTGCTGTCCCCGGCGTTGTTCACGACGACCGGGGCGCTCCAGTTGAGGCCGTCCGTAGACCTGCGCACGTAGAGCGTCTTGGGCGCGTCTGCCACGTTGTTGAGCAGATACGCGAAGACGAGCGCGCCGGCCGAGTCCGACGCGATAGTCGCCTGCGAGCTGAAGAAGTCGCGATAGCAGCCCTTGAACGAACAGGCGGGCGCCTCCTGGCTCGTGGCGAGGATCGTCGTCGTCCAGGTCTTGCCCGCGTCGGTCGAGCTGACGAGAGCCACTGGCTCGGGCCCAAGGGCGAACTTCCCTTCTCCCGTCTCGCCGAAGTACACGTTTCCGTTGGGCGCAACGGTGCCGCCGTAAGCGAGATAGGAGAACGTGTCGGTATTGGTCTTGACCGGCGCCGAGAAGGTCGCACCGTAGTCGTGTGACGCAACCGCGTAGGCGTCGCTCTTGGAGTTGAACGCGACGTAGACGTCCTTTCCGGTCGGCGAGATGACCAGTATGGGCTTGTCGTTGTAGGTCAGCTTCCCGTTCATGGTCACCGGCGTCGTCCAGGTGTCGCCGTGGTCGTAGGACTTGGCGAGCACCGTTCCCGGATTGAACGTGTTGAGCCATGCGGCATAGACCGTGCCGTCGCTTGCTACCGCGAGCTGCGGGTCGAACTGCCAGGGAACGTTCTTGCAAGCCAGCCCGCAAACGGGGACTAGTGGTCCCCACGTAGCGCCGCCGTTACTCGAGGCGCGGACGAGGATGCTGTAGATCGAGCAGTCGTGAGATGCGCATTGATCGTTGATCGCGGTGACGGCCTGGTAGACCCATGCAGCGTGGGGGTCGACTGCGACCGTTGGCTCCCAGTTGTCGTCGGTGAGGCTGCCGACGAGTTGCTCGGCCGCAAACGACGGTGCCGACGCGGCCGGCGCAGCCACGGCGCTTCCGACGGCCACTGTGCCCGCCGCCAGCAGGGCGAGGAGCGCGCGCTTCACCGCTCGACCCTAGAACGGTCGCGCCGATCGAGTCAAGACCCGCGCCCGACTACGATTTAGGGCATGAAGATCGGAGTATTGGCCGTCCAGGGCAACTTCCGCGAGCACGGGGCGATGCTCCGGCGACTCGGCGCAGACGTCGTCGAGGTGCGCAAGCCGGAAGAGCTCGAGGGCTTAGACGGCCTGGTTGTTCCCGGAGGGGAGTCGACGACGTTCATGCGTCTGATGAAGCTCTACGGCCTCGACGAGGCAATCCGGGCATTCGAGGCACCGATCCTGGGTACCTGTGCCGGCATGATCGTCCTCGATCGCGATCATCTCGGGCTCGTCGACGTCGAGGTCGACCGGAACGCCTACGGGCGCCAGGTGGCGAGCTTCGAGGCTGACCTTTCGCTTGCGGGCGAGAGCTCGCCGCTGCGCGGCGTCTTCATCCGCGCGCCTCGCGTGCGCGTGACCGGAGACGTGGAGGTTCTGGCCGAGCATGAGGGCGAGCCGGTGCTCGTCCGCGACGGGCGAGTTCTCGTGGCGTCGTTCCACCCGGAACTGACGGAAGATACGAGGGTGCACGAGATGTTCTTGAATGCGGTCGAGGAGGCCATGAGTGTCAGGGCATAGCAAGTGGTCGTCGATCAAGCACAAGAAGGGCGCCGCCGACGCGAAGCGCGGCAAGCTCTTTTCGAAGCTCTCGCGGGCGATCATCGTGGCGGCGAAGGAGGGCGGGCCTGATCCCTCGGGGAACCTCGCGCTGCAGAACGCGATCGAGAAGGCGCGCTCGTACTCCATGCCGAAGGACAACATCGAGCGCGCGATCGCGCGAGGCTCGGGTGCAGATTCGGACGCGCAGGCTTTCGAGACCGTCGTGTACGAGGGCTACGGCCCGAGCGGTGTCGCGGTGATCGTCGAGGCGCTGACGGACAACCGCAATCGCACCGCTTCTGACGTGCGGCACGCGTTCGACAAGTTCGACGGCAACCTCGGCACCTCCGGCGCGGTCGCCTGGCTCTTCGAGCGGCGCGGGGTCGTCGTCGTTCCCGCAGACGGCGTGGACGAGGACGAGCTGACGCTCGCTGCGGCGGAAGGCGGCGCCGACGACGTCTCGCTCGACGGCTCCACCTACGAAGTCGTCTCGGCGCCGGAGGCGCTGGCCGCGGTGCGCGAGGCGGTCGAAAGCGCGGGCTTCACGGTAGAGGCCGCGGAGCTGACCATGGTGCCGAAGACGACCGTCGAGGTCGCGGACGAGTCGGCTGCGAAGAAGATCCTGCGGCTGATCGATCAGCTCGACGAGAGCGACGACATCCAGGATGTCTACGCGAACTTCGACATCCCGGAGCAGGTTCTCGAGACGGTAGCCTAGCCGCCCGGAAGCAACTGGGTCACTCGGGTGACCCACGAGGCCACCCCCGGTTTGCGAACGTGCGCCTACGCTTTAGGGCTGGTACGGAGGGGTCGCGAGGGAGCTTCGGCTCCCTCGCTCTGTCTTCAGACCCAGCCGCGTTGCCGGGCCACGCGACAGAGAGCCCGCCGTTTCGCATGAGCCGGCTGGTCGGAGAGGCCGGCCTTCGCGTAGATGCGGCGCAGTGCCGCTTTCACCGTGCCCGTCGCGCCCGGCGTTCCGAGTTGGGCGGCAATCTGCTCGTTGGACGGCAGGCTCTCCAGGCTCGCCCCAGCCAGCCACGGCCCGCAAAGACCCTGCACGACCTGCCGCTGGAAGGCCGACAGTTGAGCCGAAGCCGTGGGCGCGATCTCCTCGAGCGGCTCGGTCGTATCGGGGTCTTCGAGCTGGGCCGGCCAGGAGAAGAGGACGATCTCGGAGCCGATCCCGATTCGATCGGCGTGGCGCAGAGGGAGTGGAGTCCCGGGCAGGACCCGGGTTCCGTTCAGGAAGGTGCCGTTGAAGCTGCCGCGATCCTCGACGTACCAGCGACCGTCGCGGAACGTGAGCGAAGCGTGCTCGCGGCTCACCGTCGGCGACTCGAACGCGAGGTCGCTGGACGCGTCGCGTCCGATGGTGACGCTCTCCTTCAGCTCGTGCTCCCTCCCGTCAGGGAAGGTGAGCCAGGTGTCCCCGGGCATTGGCCGCAAGGATACGAGCAGGAGCCGTCCGGTTAGACGCCTAACCTCTCACCGTGAAGGTCATAGGCATCGATCCAGGGACGGCTTCTTGCGGGTACGGCATCGTCCACGAAAAAGACGGGCGCCTCAGGGCCATCGACCACGGGTCGTGGAAAACGTCCGCGGCCGAACGCCCCGAGCTGCGTCTGAAGACGATCTTCGATGCCGTCGTCGAGCTCGTCGCGCTTCATCAGCCCGATGCCGTCGCAATCGAGGAGTCGTTCGTCGGCGTCGACGCCCGCACCGCACTCTCCGTCGGGCAGGCGCGCGGGGCCATCATGGTCGCGGCCGCCAACGCCGGGGTCGGGTGCGCTGAGTATTCGCCGGCCCGGGTGAAGCAGGTGGTCTGTGGCTACGGCCGCGCCGACAAGCAGCAGATGCAGAGGATGGTGAAGGTGATCCTCGGGCTCCAGGACGAGCCGGCGACGACGCACGCCGCCGACGCGCTTGCCGTTGCGATCTGCCACGCGCTCGCGCCGCCGCTGCTGAGGATCGCGGCGGGATGATCGCGCGCCTCCGGGGCCGTCCCCTGGCGAACACGCCGGACGGGCTCGTTGTCGACGTCGGCGGTGTCGGGTACCTCGTCGCCGCGACGCCGTCCGCGGTTCGAGTCGCCGACGGCGCGGCGGAGGTGTCGCTGCACACATATCTGCACGTGCGCGAAGACGCGCTGCAGCTGTACGGGTTCGCGGAGGCGGCCGAGCGCGAGCTCTTCCTCCAGCTGCTCTCCGTGAACGGGATCGGCCCGAAGGTCGCTCTGGCGATCGTGTCCGGCTCGCCGGCCGCCGATCTGCGGCGGGCGATCGTGCTCGGAGACACGGCGCGCTTCCAGGCCATCCCCGGGATCGGCAAGAAGACCGCCGAGCGCATCCTGCTCGAGCTGAAGGAGAAGATGGGGGACGCTCCGGTGCCGATCTCGTCGGCGGGAGGGACGCAACCGCACCTGGTGGCGCGAGACGCTCTCGTCGAGCTCGGCTACTCCCTCGGGGAGGCTGAAATGGCTCTCGCGAGGGTCGATCCGGAACTGCCGCCGGAGGAACGCGTCCGCGAAGCGCTAAAGGCGGCCTAATGCCCCTTCCAGCAATACATGTCGACTTCTGGCCCGCGATCACGCGGCGCCAGAGTCCACCCTCGCCCTTAGCAAGGCAGACCAGCCTTGCTGCGGTCGAGTGCGGCCTCTGGCTTGGTGCTCGCGACCCAGAAGCTCGACGGCATTACTGGAAGGGGCATTGATGACCTCTGCGCCTCAATTCTTGGTTCCGGCCGTCATGCCCGAAGAGGACGAGCTCGAGCAGTCGCTGCGTCCGCGCCGTCTGGCCGAGTTCGTCGGACAGGAGCGGATCAAGGAGCAGCTTGCGATCTCGCTCGACGCAGCGAAGGGGCGAGACGAAGCGCTCGACCACGTGCTCCTCGTCGGCCCGCCCGGGCTCGGCAAGACGAGCCTTGCATTCATCGTCCGCGAGGAGCTCGGCGTCGGCATTCGCTGCGTCGCCGGCCCGGCGCTCGAGCGCAAGGGCGACATGGCGGCGATCCTGACCAGTCTCGAGCGCCACGACGTCTTGTTCGTGGACGAGATCCACCGCCTCAACCGCGCGATCGAGGAGATCCTCTATCCGGCACTCGAGGACTTCCGGCTCGACATCATCGTCGGCCAAGGCGCCGCGGCGCGCACGCTGACCCTCGATCTTCCCCCCTTCACGCTCATCGGTGCGACGACGAGAACAGGGCTCTTGACGACGCCGCTGCGCGACCGCTTCGGCATGACCTTTCGGCTCGAGTACTACGAGCCGAAGGAGCTCGGGACGATCGTCCGCCGGTCGGCGCGGATCCTCGACGTCGAGATCGCGGAAGACGCAGCAGATGAGATCGCGCGCCGCTCCCGCGGAACGCCGCGCATCGCGAATCGGATCCTCAGACGGGTCCGCGACGTCGCGCAGGTCAAGCACGACGGCAAGATCACGAACGAGGTCGCGCGCGAGGCCCTCGACCTGCTCGAGGTCGACGGGGATGGGCTCGAGCGCATCGACCGGGCGCTGATGGAGACGATCCTCGTCAAGTTCGGCGGCGGACCGGTAGGCCTGTCCACGCTCGCCGTCGCCCTCGGGGAGGAGCAGGACACGATCGAGGACGTCTACGAGCCGTATCTCCTCCAGCTCGGCTTCCTGCAGCGCACACCGCGCGGCCGCATCATCACCGAGCTCGGCCGCGAGCGGTTCGGAGCCCGCGGGGAAGACACGAAGCTCTTTTGAGCCCCGATCTCTGGGTGCCGGGGGCAGCCGAGCCGTCGCTCGACGGCTTCGTGTATCGCGTCCACCGTCAGATCGAGCGCTACACCGCGACCCATAGCGCGGACTTGACCCACGTGGAGGTGGAGCTGGGGGACGGAGAGCGCCTCACGCTCCGGTCGCTGTCCGCCGAGCCGGGCTACGGGTTTCTGACGCTGTCGGTCGATGCCGAGAACGGCGATTCGGAGGAGCACATCGTCCCGATCGGCGCGATCAGGCGGATCGCGCTTGGACCAGCGGACGAAACCCGCCGCCCGGGATTCGCCCTGTCGAAAGAGATAGGGCCGGAACCCGCCGCATAGGGCCCGGCCCTGTTGAAATGTCCGCCCCGGCCGCAGTGTTGTCGGGGCTGGTTCTGCCGCAGAACAGAACCGGTGAGGACAGGTGGTACACGTGGAGCATGGATCACCCAGCCCGGTTGATTCCTCCCCCTTTGGTTGGTTCATTCAGGTACTTCACTTTCACCCTGCCGGGGGAGTGCAGAAACGCCTTTTCACCCCGATTCTGAGTCTCAGGAGGATCGTGAGGGGCCGCAGCTCACATCCTCCGAACGGGCGGTCGCAGGTTTGTCCTGCGGCCGCCGTCTAACTAGGCCTGCCCGGTGCCGGGCACGAGACGACGCCGTAAGTGCCAGGTCCGCTGCACCGCGGCGAGGAGGCGAGGCGCCAACAGGAGCGCCATGACGTCGAACCAGACGTAGCCTGCGGCGACGCCGCTCGGTGGGTTGCCGTCGGGGACGCCTAGGCCGGGTAGCTCCGCCGCCCAGCGCCAGGTGCCGATCGCAGTTCCGTAGAGCTCGAGCGCGGCGACGACGAGGAAGACCCCCGCGTACGCGGCGCGCGCGGGCGAGCGCCAGAGGAAGGCGAGCAGCAGGGGGATGCAGAGCGCACCTGCGGCATCGAGACGTGGCAGCACCGTCAGTCCGAGAACGCCCCAGATCGTGACGGCGGCGGCCGCGAAGGCGACGAGCGCGCGTGAATGACGCCGGAGCGCTTCGCTCAACGACAGACCCGCCATGAACACCAGTCCGTGAGCCGGGGGGACGAACGTCGGCAGGTTGTGCAACCGATACGAGTAGACACCCCACAGGATCGAGCCCGTCACCTCCGCCACCGTCGCCGCGCAGACGACCACCGCGACTTGTGCGCGCCGCTCTGCCGGAAGCGGCCGCGCAGCGACGAGGAGCACGATCCACGTCAAGGCTCCCAGTGCGAGCTGGCCGGACAGCTCGACCTGCGTGTCCACCGCCAACAGTGCCGCTAGGAATGCGGCGATAGCTGCTGCGCGGATCAACGCCTGAACTGCAGCTCGTGCCACGAAGGCACGGGCGCAAGCTCGAGCAACGCGCGGTCGCCGTTCGGGTCGCGATACCCGAAGTCCGCCACGTCCTCGTCCCAGGCGACCTCGAGCAGTCCCTCCTTGACGCGATGATCGAGCCACGCCCCGCGGAAGACGAGCTTCTTCAGCCAGTAGACGAGCGACTCGCCGCCGACGAGCGAAACGCGCTCCCAGTGACGGACGAGGTACCTGCCGAGCCCGCTGCGAGGCTCGTCGATCCAGTCCCTCTCGACGAGCTCGACGAGATCGGCGGTCTCGTCGTCATCGAGCTCGTTGTCGCCCACGAGCCCGAGCTTCACCGCAGCGGCCGTGACGCGCTGCTCGAAGTCGGAGCAGTTGAACCCGAAGCGGTAGCCGAGGAACTCGACGACGTAATCGTCCCCCGAAACGTAGTTCGCCTCTGTCACGAGTCGAGCATAGCGCCGCGCTAGGTTTGCCTCATGAGCGCTCGCCTCGCCGCTGCATCCGCCTTCGTGACCGGACTCGTGGTCGTCACGGTCTGGCTCACCGACCTCTCGTTCGGACGCGCCGCGCTGCTTGCGCCCGTGCTCGTGATCGGCCTCGCGGCGGTCGCCGGCCTCGTCGTCTTTTGGGGACGCGTCGGCTGGGACTCGCTGCGCCGCGCGCGCCATCCCCGGCTGCTCGTGGCCGCAGCGGTCGGGTTCATCCTGCTGCTCGTCGGCCTGACGCTCCTGGGCGTCCAGCTCCCCCGAGAGTGACTTCGTAGGGATTAGCCCCCGGTTAGGACGGGGGTCGACCGTACCCAAAGACACCGGTTCCCCCGGTGTCGGGAACTCTCTCCAACTGCGACGGTGGGGACATGGCCGATACGACACTCACAGAGCTTCATCACCGCTCGGCGGACGGCATCGAGGTCTCGCTCCTGTGGAGCCGCATCACAAACGCGCTGACCGTGGCGGTCGAGGACAGCCGCTCCGGCCTCAGCTTCGAGGTTCCGGCTCCCGCGGAGAAGGCCCTCGACGTCTTCGAGCATCCGTACGCATACGCCGCCTAGACCAGCTCAGCGAGCGCGTCGCGCAGCCGCTCGAGATCAGCGGTGTCGTTGTAGCCCTGGAAGGACGCGCGGATGAACCGGTCGTCGCCGCGTTCGAACACCGGGATCTCGATTCGATGCTCGGCGTAGAGGCGCTCTTGCAGATCCCTCGGCGCATCCTTCGGCAGACGGAGCGTGACCATCTGCCCGAAGAACTCGGCGGAGTCTGGTGTAAGCGGCTCGAGGTCGAGCTCGTTGCGCGCCCGTCGGGCGAGCTCGTGGCAGCGGTCGCGTACCGTTGCCCACTCGTGCTCGTCCTGCCACGCGATCGCCGTCGGCACCGTCAGGTAGGCAGACGGGTCGCGCGTCCCCTGCTTCTCGTGGCGTGACACGAAGCTCGGGTCATCCCCCTCGTAGCCCCAGCTGATTAGCAGTGGATGCACATCGCGCTGGAGCTCGCGGCGCACGTAGAGGAAGCCCGCGCCCTTGGGTGCGCATAGCCATTTATGGCAATTCCCGGCGTAATAGTCGGCGTCGAGCTCACGCAAGTTCAGCGGGAGATGTCCCGGTACGTGCGCGCCGTCGACGATGGTTTGGATCCCCGCCTCTCGGGCGCGGCGGCACAGCTCAGCCACCGGAAGCGTCATCGCCGTCGTCGACGTATGGTGGCTGAGGAAGAGCGCGCGGGTCCGCAGCCCGACTCCGGCCCAGACCGCATCGACGATCTCTTCCGCACTCGTCACCGGAAGTCGAACGGCTGTCCGCACATACCGCGCGCCCGAGCCTGCGCAGACGTGCTCCCACATGAGGTCGAGCGCCCCGTATTCGAGATCGGTCGACAGCACCTCGTCGCCGGGCTGCAAGGCGAGGGGCCAGGCGGCAACGTTCACGCCGGCCGTTGCGTTCGGGACGAACACGAGATCGTCCTCGTCCGCGCCGAGGTAAGCCCCGAGCGCCGCGCGGGCCTCTGCGAGCAGTGCGTCAAGCCGGCGGGCGAGAAACAGCACCGGCTGTCGCTCGAGCTCGAGCTGCCATTCCTGGTAGCGCTCGAACACCGCTCGCGGCGTCGCCCCGAAGGAACCGTGGTTCAGAAACGTCACACTTGGATCGAGAAGGAACTCCTCCCGCAGGCGGGTGCCGTCCGACACCGCTCGTACGGTAGTCGGGCATGTCAGAGGGCATCTGGACGATCCGTCCGTGCCCGCACCGGCAGGCGAGCAGCCTCGCGAAGGAGCTCGGCCTCAGCGAGATCACGGCAAGCGTGCTCGTCCGGCGCGGCTACGGCGACCCCGAGGTGGCGCGGGCCTTCCTGGCCGGCGAACAGCCCCTGCACGATCCCTTCCTGCTCGGTGACATGGCCGGCGCCGTCGAGCAGATTCGCGCGACGATCGCGGCCGGCAGACGGATCTGCGTTCACGGCGACTACGACGTGGACGGGATCTGCGCCACAGTGCTCGCCGTCCTCGTTCTGCGGGAGCTGGGCGCAGAGGTCGAATGGCATTTGCCAAGCCGCTTCGACGAGGGCTACGGGGTCAGCGGCCAGACGCTCGAGCGCCTCGCTGCAGAGGGTTGCGGACTGGTCCTGACCGTCGACTGCGGCATCACCGCCGTCGATGAGGTTCGGCGCGCACGTGAGCTCGGCCTCGAAGTCATCGTGACCGACCACCACCGGCCGGGAGAGGAGCTGCCGGACTGTCCGATCGTCGCGACCCGCCCTTCCGATTATCCCTTCCAGGAGCTCTGCGGCACCGGCGTCGTCTACAAGCTCGGGCAGGCGCTGCTGGGTGCCGAGTCCGAAGTGCTGCGTCGGCATCTCGATCTCGTCGCACTCGCGACGATCGCGGACGTCGTTCCGCTCGTGGGCGAGAACCGATCGCTTGCGATCGCGGGGCTGCGCACGCTCGCGCGCACGCAGAAACTCGGCCTTCGTGCATTGATGAAGGCCGCGCACGTGGATCCAGCCGCGGTCGACGCGGGCAAGGTCGGCTTTCGGCTTGCGCCGCGGATCAATGCAGCGGGCCGGCTGGGCGATCCGAGCGCAGCGCTCGACCTGCTCCTGACGGAAGACGCGAACGAGGCGCGCCGTCTCGCCGATCGACTCGAGGAGCTGAATCGCGACCGCCAGGCAGTGGAGGACAAGATCCTGCGCGCCGCGATCGCGCAGGTCGAGGAGTGGCCGGAAGCAAAGCGCCGCCGTTCTGCCTACGTCGTCTGGGGCGAAGACTGGCACGAAGGCGTGATCGGCATCGTCGCGTCACGTCTCGTCGAGCGTTATCACCGGCCGGTCGTCCTCATCGCAGGGACGGACGGCCTCTGGAAAGGATCCGGGCGTTCGATCCCGTCGTTCGATCTCCACGGTGCGCTCGGAGCATGCTCGACCTTCCTCGAGCGGTTCGGCGGTCATCGCGCAGCGGCGGGTCTGTCGATCGCGCCGGAGCGGGTCGAACCGTTCGCCGAGGCGTTCGCGGCTCAGGCGGAAGGCCTGCTTGGCCCCGAGGATCTCATGCCGGCGACGGTCGTCGACGCGGTCCTTCCGCGCGGGGCGAAGCTTACGCTCGAGCTCTGCGAAGAGCTGCGCGCGTTGGCGCCGTTCGGCCTGGCCAATCCGGACGTGACCCTCCTGGCGCCGGGGTGCGAGCTCGGCGAGCTTGCGACGGTCGGCGACGGCAAGCATCTCCGTTTCCGTGTGCAGCTCGACGGCCGCGATGCCGGCGGCGCGATCGCGTTCGGGCAGGGAACCAAGCTCGACAGCTACCGGCGCGAGGGACGCTATGACGTCGCGTTCCGCCTACAGGAGAATCACTGGAACGGAACGGTGTCGCCGCAGCTCGTCGTCCGTCGCGTCTTCGACGCCGACCATCGCTTCGACGAGCTCTACGCGTGGCTGCGCGCGCAGTGGCAGGCCCAACCACGGGACGCACAGGCACAGACGATCTTCGACGAGCTCGAGGTGCAGGAGGGAGGGCCGAAGCGGCATCCGCTCGAGTCCGAGACGTTCCGTTCGCTGCTGGCCGAGCCCGAACTCCTCCGCGCGGCGTGAGCGTCGCTCGCCTTCGGCTCGCGTTCCTGAACGTCGGTTAGCGGGCGGCGCCGACGGACGCTCGGCAGACGCGCGGCTGGCGCGGGGCGCGGGGCGGGGCGAGCGCGTCGAGAGCAAGGAGGAGCCGTGCTGCGCGCACGGCGGCACGGCGTTCTTTTCGGCGTCTGAACCAGTGCATAGACGACTCCCCTTCAGCATCGGAAGGCCGGTTCCTGCCCTTGAGATACGCCCCTTGAACGGGGGAAGGGAGCCTGATACCCCCGGAGTACACTGACGATATGGCGGTCCTTGAGGCTCACGAAAAGCATCAGGAGCTCATCGACGAGCTGATCGCGGACGTGGCCGCCTACAACCCGGAGGTCGACCGCGACCTGATCCGGCGGGCCTTCCTCTTCGCCGCAAACGCCCACGAGGGCCAGCAGCGCCGTTCGGGGGAGGACTTCGTGCTCCATCCGTGGGGTGCGGCCAAGATCTGCGCCCAGCTCCGCCTCGACGACGAGACCATCGCCGCGGCGCTCCTCCACGACGTCGTCGAAGACACCGACGCCGAGCTCGAGGACGTCCGTGCCGAGTTCGGCGACGAGGTCGCCAAGCTCGTAGAGGGCGTGACGAAGCTGACGCGCGTCCAGTTCCAGAGCCGCGAGCAGGCCGAGGCCGAGAACTACCGCAAGCTGATCGTCGCGATGGCCGCAGACGTGCGCGTGATCCTGATCAAGCTGGCCGACCGGCTGCACAACCTCCGCGAGATCGAATACCTCGGGAAGCAGAAGCAGATCCAGAAGGCGAAGGAGACGCTGGAGGTCTACGCGCCGCTCGCACACCGGCTCGGCATCCACGCGATGAAATGGGAGCTCGAGGACCTCGCGTTCGAGACTCTGCATCCGCGGAAGTACGAGGAGATCAAGGCAATGGTCAGCGAGCGTCGTGCCGATCGGGAGAGCCACGTCTCGGAGGCGGCGCGTGTCTTGCAACTCGAGCTGACGAAGGTCGACATCCCCGTGGAGATCTCGGGTCGCGCGAAGCACTTCTACTCGATCTACGACAAGATGGCCAAGAAGGGCCGCGAGTTCAACGAGATCTACGACCTCACGGCGATGCGTGTGACCGTGGAGCGCTCGGGCGACGAAGGTACTCGCGATTGCTATGGCGCGCTCGGCCTGATCCATTCCTTGTGGAGGCCGATGCCCGGTCGCTTCAAGGACTACATCGCCATGCCGAAGTTCAACCGCTACCGATCGCTGCACACGACCGTCATCGGTCCGGAGGGACGCCCGCTCGAGATTCAGGTCCGCACGCGCGAGATGCACGAGACGGCCGAGTTCGGGATCGCAGCTCACTGGCGCTACAAAGGCGGGCGCCACCCGAGGACCGACGAGGCCTGGGAGAGCTGGGTGCGCCAGTTGATGGAGGCGCAGCCCGAGACGATCGACGAGCCGGGCGAGTACAAGCGCGCGTTCCTGACGGACCTCGTCGACGACGAGGTCTACGTCTTCACGCCGAAGGGCGAGGTGAAGACCCTGCCCTCGGGCTCGACGCCGATCGACTTCGCGTATGCCGTGCACACGGACGTCGGGCATCGCACGGTCGGCGCCAAGATCAACGGCCGCATCGTCCCGTTGCACTACAGGCTGAAGAACGGCGACTTCGTCGAGATCCTGACCTCGAAGGTCGGCCGTGGCCCGTCGCGAGACTGGATCTCGTTGGCGGCCTCATCGCGCGCGCGGAACAAGATCCGGCAGTGGTTTTCCCGCGAGACGCGCGAGGATCAGGAGCAGAAGGGCCGCGACTCGCTCGAGCAATCGCTGAAGGCGGCAAAGCTTCCTTACCGCAAGCTCGTCGGGTCGGCCGTGCTCGCGGAGGTCATCCGCGACATGAACTTCAAGAAGGCCGAGGACTTCTACCTCGCGCTCGGCTCCGGCAAGATCGGCCCGCAGCAGGTGGTCAACAAGGTCCTGCAGCGGCTGAAGACGGAGCAGGTCGCCGAGGAGGAAGCCGTCCCGCTCAAGGCGCCGCGCGCAAAGCATGCCGTCGACAGCGACAACTACGGCATCAACGTCCACGGTGTCGACGAGGTGCTTGTGCGGCTCGCAAAGTGCTGCACGCCGGTGCCGGGAGACGAGATCGTCGGTTACATCTCGCTCGGCAAAGGCATCACGATCCACAGGGGCGACTGCCCGAACGTCAAGGCGCTGGCCCGCCAGCCCGAGCGCTTCACACCCGTGAGCTGGGACGGCGGCGCAACGCAGAGCTTCCGCGTTCAGATCGCCGTCGAATCGTGGGATCGCCCGCGCCTCCTGGAGGATGTGGCGCGGACGTTCGCCGAGCACGGAGCAAACATCGTCTCGTATGGCGGCAGCGTCGAAGACCAGATGGCCCGCAACTGGTATGTCGCGGAGGTCGGCGACGTCAAGGAGCTCCGCGGCTTGCTGACGGCGCTCCGGAACATCGAAGCCGTCTTCGACGCATATCGCGTGACGCCGAGCTGACGTCCCTCCTTCGGGGGACTGTCACTCCAACGAGGCGTGCCGAGTCTGCGGTGCCCGTGTTGTGACACGACGCGTCAACGACCAATTCCTCGTTCAAGGGATCGTCCCTCGAATGAGCGAGGTACCTCGTTTCAGGGATGGCGCGGGCCGCGAATCTGACTACAAAGAGTGTTAGGGGGAGAGGGCACCAAAGCTGCGGCGCCCGACCGTTTCGAGGACAACGGGCGGGCGCGCGGCCTCCTTAGATTCGCTTCGCTCAGGTGAGGCGTCTGCGCCGGCCGCCGGACGGCCGGCGCAGTCTTCGATCCGAGCGAAAGCTCGCTTTCGCTCGGGCTTCCGGCCTTGGTGGTCGCGGTGCTTCGCGCGCTTTTAGGGCGTCCAGGCTTCGCCGCCGGTATCCCAGCCGACGAGGCAATACGGCGCGAGCAACTCTGCGACTCGCTCGAGGAGTGCGCGGTCTTCAGCGGACAGGTCTGGTGCGACGACGCCGAGCTCGGCCACGACGTTGCCATCGTAGGAGATCGGCACTCGCGCAGGCTTGCCGGCGGATTCTCCGCTCGATGGCCCGAGGACGAAGGCTCCCTTCTCGAAAAACGAGATGCCGGCCCAGTTAAACCCGCCTTCGGCGCGCAGGATGTCGACCACCTCGCGGAGGACGTCGTCCGCGTCGCCACCCCGGCCGAGGATGCGCTCGACCGCGCCGAGCACCGCGTAGGCGCTCACGCTTCGAGCGTCTCGCCCTCGAAGGCACGAATGGCCTCCTTATAGGTCTCCGGGATCGGCACGGCCTTGCGCTCGTCGAGGTCGACGAGCACGAGGGTCTGGGTCGCCGTCACCATCAGCTCGTCGTCGCTCGCCCGATACGCCGCCAGCTCGTACGTGACACTCGTGCGGCCGATCCTCGCCATGCGCACATAGACCTCGATCAGGTCGTCGAAGACGGCGGGCGCCAGGTACCCGATCGCGAGAGCGCGCATGACGAACTCCTGGCCCTCGTCGCCGATGTCCATCCCGAGCAGGCCCAGGTTGCGGTGGTACTCGACGCGGGCGAGGTCGAAGTAGGGGAGATAGCGGCCGTAGTAGACGATTCCCTGCGCGTCCGTGTCCGAGAAGCCGACCCGCGTCTGCGCGCTGAACTTGAACGGGGGTTTCTCCTTCAGCTCCTGATCACCTCGAGCACCTCGTCGCGCTTGCGTTCCATCAGATCGGGCGAGAGCGCTTCGAGGTTCAGGCGCAGCAACGGCTCGGTGTTGGACGGCCGGACGTTCATGTGCCAGTCCGCCGCGTCCACCGAGAGGCCGTCGAGGTGGGAGACCTTGCCCTCAGGGCCGAAGCGCTCCTTCAGCTCCTGCAACTTGAGCGCGACGTCGGCGACGGGGGTGTTGAGCTCGCCCGTGATGAAGTAGTGCTCGCGGTACGCAGCGAGCAGCTCCGAGAGCTTCCGGCCTCGCTTGGAAATCAGCTCGAGCATGAGCAGGAACGGAATCACGCCTGAGTCGGCCCGGGAGAAGTTCTGGAAGTAGTAATGGCCGGAGACCTCCCCCCCGAAGACGGCGCCTTCCTCGCGCATGCGGTGCTTGAAGAACGCATGCCCGACGCGATTGACGAGCGGAACGCCGCCTGCGCGTTCGATCGTCTGCGGCACGGCCCAGCTCGCGCGCACGTCGTAGAGGATCTTTGCGCCCGGTTCCTTCTCGAGGATCGATTCTGCGAAAAGTGCTGTCACGAAGTCACCGGGAACGAACTCGCCGGTGTCGTCCACGAAGAAACAGCGGTCGGCATCTCCGTCGAAGGCGACGCCGAGATCGGCCCGGTCCGCGTGCACCTTCTCGACGATGAACTGACGATTTTCGGGAAGCAGTGGGTTCGGCTCGTGGTTCGGGAATGTCGCGTCCGGCTCGAAGAAGTACCGCACGGCATCGATCGGCAGGCGCTCGAGAATTGGCGCCAGCATGACTCCGCCCATGCCGTTCGCAGCGTCGATGACGACGCGCAGCGGCTTCACGGCGCCGACGTGGATGAAAGACAGGACAGCGTCGACCCAACGAGGCCAGATGTTCTCCTCGCGGACATGTCCTACGGACTGACCCTTGGGCACGTCCTCGAGAGCCATCGCCCGCGTGCGGATGTCCAGCAGGCCCGAGTCGCCGCCGACGGGAAGCGCCCCGCGACGAACGATCTTCATGCCGGTGTACTCCTTCGGGTTGTGCGAGGCGGTGACCATGACCCCGCCCTCGAGATCGAGGTCACCGACAGCGAAATAGAGCATCTCGGTCCCGACCATCCCGATGTCGACGACGTCGGCGCCGGCGTCCACCGCGCCCCGCGTGACCGCCTGGGCCATCGAGGGCGAGGAGAGGCGCATGTCGCGCCCGACGGCGATCGACCGGGGCTCGAACTCCTCGACGTACGCGCGGCCGATTGCGTAGGCACCGGCCTCGTCGAGTTGGTCGGGATAGATCCCGCGGATGTCGTAGGCCTTGAAGACCTTCGGATCGAGCACGTGCGGGATGCTACTGGCGGTGTGAGAACGGTCGGGCGTGCCCGGCTGTTCGAAGCTCACATCGAGAGGGGACGGGTATCCCGCCCCTCTCGATTTGACAGCTCTTCAACGAGGCTCGGCTAAAGCGCGGCGCTCCCGCTGCCCTGCATACCATTCGCGATGTCGATTCCGACCCATCGCGCGACGCTCGTGTTCGGCGGAATGGTGAGGGAACACCCACCGGCATTGATGAAAGCCAAAGTCGCAACGTAGGAGCCGTTGCAGCCGCCGGCACCGCCCGGCCCAATCAAGAACAGGGGTGTAGTCGCATCGATGCTTACAGGCCCATTGCCCGATGGGCCAATGCCGTAGACATCTCCGCCCAGGCTCGCGAACTGGTTCTGGTCCCAGACGAAGTACTCGCCGTCCTGGTTCGAGTCGAACCACAGGTTCATTGCGAAATGTGCGGACCCGCTGAGCAGCAAGGTCCTAGGGCTAACCGAAAGGCCGTTCATGCTCCCTGGCCCCGCGTTCACCGTTCCCACGTCGTACGAGCTGAACCCGGAGCTCGTCTCGTACGCGTCATTGTTGGCATAGGCGGAGAACTCCACCTGCGAGTTTTTCGCTTTTGCGGTGACACTGGCCGTCGCGCTTTGAAACTGAATCGTTCCGCTCGACCTGTAGAAGCCAATCCCACTGTCATTGGGCGGCCCAAAGTTCGCATTTAGATACGTCACGGGGGCAGGGGCCGCAGAAGCAGGAATCGCCCACATCCCCAGGATCAAACTCGGGAGCGCAAACGCAAGCAGGAATTGCAGCTTCCTCATCGCAGCTTCTCCTTTACGATCAGGTGCTTCCAACGATTAATAAGGCGGGTGCCGCCGGACGGCGGCCTCGGCGGGAACAAATAGTCCCCCAAACGGTCTCCCTTCGACTGGACGCCGAAGCGTCGATTGACAAAGGGAGAACGTGCGGACCGCATCCGTCGGATACGTGCGCCTACTTCCGGTCACGCAGGAAAAGCCACTCTTTGCGAAGAGCGCCTGATCCGATGCATCGAGGTATAGGTGTGATACACCGACCCACCCAGAGGTCGAACAGGGAGGGGAGAAGCGTGAGGAGAGTGGCTTTCGCGTTCGTCGTTTCGGCGGCACTTGCCGTCGCTTCGAGCGCAGCAGCGGGAGGTTGGACGACCAGCGTCCCACGAACGAACGCCGTGGCGAGCACGCCGGCGCCCGGTTGGGGCTATCCGGCGGCCGACGGCATTCCCGTTCCGGGTCAGTGCGGAGCCGGGATGTTCAACTCGAATCGCTCCGAGTCGTGGATCGCCGTCAAGCCTGGAACCGAGGACGCAGTGGGCGTGTCGAAGTTCTTCTTCGACAAGTACTCGACCTTCTACAACTTCTACCTCGGCGCCTACACGATCAGGAACGGCAGCGTTGCGGGCAACGTGGGCATTCCGGGGTACGACTGTGTGACGACCGGCAGTCAGGAGATGCCGCCGAGCTGGACCAACGACACCGACCCGAACGTCGACTTCGACACGCAGGGCCGGGCCTACCAGATCTCGCTCCCATTCAACGCTTACTGGACGAACCTGCATCCGAACGGGGCGATCTCGGGTGACTACAGCGACGATCTCGGCCAGACCTGGCACCGATCGCAAGGAGCCGACAAGTACGGCTACATCGAGTTCCTCAACAACCAGACGAGCCTTGCAACCGGTGGGTTCGAGGACAAGCAGTGGGTCGCTGTCAACCAATCGTCGGTCTCGGCCAATCGCGACCACGTCTACGCGATGTGGGCGATCTTCAACGGGCAAGGGATCAAGCTGCGCGAATCGGTGTCGCGCGACCGCGGCCTGACCTACTCCATGCCCGTGACAATCACGTCACCTTCTGACACCGGTCCGTCGAACTTCGGCGTGTATCCAGCGGTGGATGCAGCAGGCAACCTCTTCGTCTCGTTCGCTTCGTACCGGGTGAAGACGGGAGGGTTCGACGCGACGATCTACGTCACGAAATCGACCGACGACGGCAAGACGTTCTCGCCCTGGACGAAGGTCGCGTTTGCCCATGGCTACCCCGGCGATTACGTGAACGGCAACTTCCGGGACGGCATCTTGCAGAACTTCACCGCCAGCAAGACGTACCCGGGTCACGCGTATCTCACTTATGAGGATTACAACGCGGCGACCGGCACGGTGGACGTCAAGTTCGCCTACACGACCGACGGAGGCTTTAGCTTCTCGACTCCGGTCACGGTCAACGACCCCTCGACGGTGAACGACGGAACAGATCAGTTCCAGCCCTCGGTTGCCACCGGGCCCGGCGGTGCCGTTGCGGTCGCGTTCTACGACCGGCGCCGAACCTGTCCGACCGACGGGAGCGTCGCGCCGGAGAACGTGAGCAAGGCGAACACGTGCATCAACGTTTCCGTCCAGGCCTACAAGGACGACGGCTCGAGCGTGACGCCGGTGGGGACGAACGCGCGGATGACGGACTATGGGTGGGATCCAAGCCAGCCGCGGCAACACGTCGACGGCATCGGCCAGATCGCCTGCTACGCCCACCGTGATCCCTGCCCCGGCGTGTTCATCGGCGACTACTTCGGGCTTGCTGTCTCCGCCGGCAACGTCTACGGCTTCTTCATCTCGACGCACTACCCGTCGACCGTGGACGCCGACGAGGGCGGAAAGGTCTATTACCAGCAGGCCATTCTCGCCACGGTGCCGCGCTCAGCTTTCGGAGCCGGCTACTAAAACTGACCGCAGAGGGCCGCTCTCGCGGGCGGCCCTCTGTTTCAACTTGGAATCGGGTCTCGGTGGCCTCGGTGCGCACCCCTAGAATTTGGCCATGGAGCGCAAGCTCGCAACCGTCCTGTTCGCAGATCTCGTCTCGTCGACCGAGCTCGTCTCGGGCCAGGATCCGGAGATCACGCGCCGCCGCGTGACGTCCTTTTTCGACGGCGTGCAGCGCTGCATCGAAACGCACGGCGGTACTGTCGAGAAATTCGCCGGCGACGCCGTGATGGCGGCCTTCGGGATCCCGCGGGCGCACGAAGACGACGCAGACCGCGCGGTTCGCGCCGGCCTCGGGATTCTCGACCACGTCCGCGACCTCGGGCTCGAAGCGCGAGTCGGGATCGAGGCAGGCGAAGTGGTGGTCGACGAGACCGACTCGACGTTCGCCACCGGTGAGGCAGTGAACGTGGCTGCGCGCCTCCAACAGGCCGCCGCGCCGGGAGAGATCCTCATCGGCGAGGCCGCGCACCGGCTGACCGCGGGTCGCATCGTGGCCGAGTCGGCGGGGCCGCTCGAGCTGCGCGGCTTCCGCAATCCAATTCCCGCATACCGGGCGATCGCGGCACGGGACGGTCGGCTCCCGCTCTCGAAGGTATCCGCGCCCTTCGTCGGCCGCGAGTCGGAGCTCGAGCTCCTCGAGAACACCTTGGCACGCACTATTCGCGACCGGCGCCCGCACGTCTTCACGGTCTACGGAGAGCCGGGCGTGGGGAAGAGCCGCCTGATTCGCGAATTCCTGGCCGGCGTCGAGGGGGCGACGATCCTCTCCGGCCGGGCGCTGCCGTATGGGGAGGGCGTGACGTACTGGCCGTTGGCCGAGATGGTCAAGGCGGCCGCCGGAATCACAGACGACGATCCGATGGAAACGGCCAAGCAGAAGCTGATCGAGTGTTGCGGCGACGAGGCGATCGCCGAGCTGCTCGGTCTCGCCTCTGGAGTGATGGAGGCGGTCGAAGGCGAGCGGGGTGCGCCCGAGATCGCTTGGGCCGCGCGGGAGTTCGCCGACGAGCTGGCCGACGTGCAGCCGCTGGTCATGGTCTTCGAGGACATCCACTGGGCCGAGGAACCCTTGCTCGAGCTGATCGACCATCTCGCGCAGTGGGTGCGTGAGCGTGCGCTCTTGATCCTCTGCCTTGCGCGCCCGGAGCTGCTCGACGTGCGCCCGGGGTGGGGAGGCGGGCGAGTGCGCACGACCGCGATCGAGCTCGAACCGCTGGGGCGCGAAGACAGCGAGGCACTTGCAGATGCGCTGCTCGAAGAACACCGGGTGACGGGAAAGGTGCGCGCGCGCCTGCTCGACAAGACCGAGGGCAACCCCCTCTTCGTGGAGGAGACGGTGAGAATGCTCCTGGAGGAGGGAGCCGACGGCGGCGACCGAATCCCCGACTCGCTCCAGGCGATGATCGGCGCGCGCATCGACAGGCTGCCGGCAGGGGCGAAGATCGTTCTCCAACGCGGCTCGGTGATCGGACGCACCTTCTGGGCGGGAGCAATCGATCATCTGTCGCCCGAATACCACTCCGACGAGCTAGACGACATGCTCGACGACCTGCTGCTGCGCGATTTCGTGACCCGCGAAGAGCGCTCGACGATCAGCGGCGAGGCGGCGTATCGGTTCAAGCACGTGCTCATCCGCGAGGTCGCTTACGGCGGGCTGTCGAAGTCCGGGCGCGCCGAGTACCACACGCGCTTTGCCGAGTGGCTGCGCGAGAAGGCCGACAAGGAGCTGATCGAGATCCGCGCCTATCACCTCGACCACGCGTGCGCGCTCTACGCCGAGCTCGACGGACATCCTCCCGAAGAGCTTGCGCGTACGGCGGCGAAGGCACTCGAGTCTGCAGGCAGGCGCGCGCTCTCGCGCGAATCGAACATGTCGGCCCGCAAGCTCCTGCTCCGCTCGGTGGAGCTCGAGCCGACCCTGCGGCGGCGCTTCCTCGCCGCGCGCGCAGCCTGGCAGCTGCAAGACCTCCCTGTCGTGCGCGAGGAGATGAGCGTCATCGCCGAGCAGGCCGAAGCGGAAGGCGCTCGAGACATTCAGAGCCGAGCCCTCACCGCGCTCTCCGAGGTGGTGGCGTCTCTCGACGGTGATTTCGGGCGCGCAGCAAAGCTCGCGGACGAGGCGCTCGCGGTCGTCGAAGCTGACGATCACGAAGGCCGCTTCAGGGCGCTCGACCGCCGTGCTCGCGTGGCCAGATGGGCGGGGCGAGAGGGGGAGGCCGAGGATTTCGGGCAGCAGGCGCTCGAGGCAGCGCGGACGGCTGGGCGGAAAGATCACGAGGCGAGGGCCGCGCTTCAGCTGGCAGCGATCTACATCGGCCGCATGCACGAGGAGAAGGCAGAGCCGCTCATCGACCGCGCGCTCGAGCTCGCCGAGGAAAGTGGCAGCATCGTCGCCCGCGCGAGCGCTGCACAGTCGAAAGGCGGGCTCCACCGGGTGCGAGGGCAGTACGAGGAGGCCGAAGGCTGGCTGACGAAGGCGCTCGACCTCTACCGTGAGACGGGGTCGGTAGCGGAGATTGCGTGGACCTCCAGACAGCTTGGCCAGGTGGCATGGAGGACAGGCAACCCTGAGAAGGCCGAGAAGCTTCTGCGTGAGTCGATCCGACTGCTCGCCCCGATGCAGGAACGCGGCACTCTCTGCGAGAGCCAACGCCTGCTGGCGCAGCTACTCCTCGCAGAAGGCCGAATCGACGAGGCCGAGAAGTACGCGCTCGCCGCGCGCGAGACCGTGAGCGCGGAGGATGCGCTCTCCCGAGCGACGACACGCGTCGCGCTCGCTCAGGTACGCGCGGCGCAGGGACGCGACGAGGAAGCGGAGACGCTATTCGGCGACGCTGTCGAGATCATCACCGGCGGCGAGCACTGCCGCGCCCTGTTGGACATCCTGCCTCCCTACGCGGAGTTTCTGCGCGCTCGCGAGCGCGAGGCAGACGCGCTGGAGCTCGAGGCGCGACTCGCCGAGCGCGTTCCGACCGCGGCGTAGAGCTCCTCACGGATCGCCTGGTTCGAGGCCTCGTCCGGCGACTCGGTGATCACTGTCGCAGGCCGGTCGAAGTCTCGGAGCGCGGTGCCGAGCGGCTCGACGCGCAGTGTGCCTTCGCCATATGGCAGGTGCTTCGTCTCGTTGCGGTTGGCGTAGGCGATGTCGGAGAAGTGGATGTGGAACGGCGCCTCCGGAGGCAGCACTGCGTCCGCTCCTTCGAAGATCTCGCGGAAAGCCGCAGTGGTCGTGAAGCCACCGTCAGTGACTGCGTGAAGGTGCGCGAAGTCGATGACGGGGCGGACCCAGCCCGTGCGTGCCGAGATCGCGAAGACATCGTCGGCGGTGCCGAGCTCGCGCACGCGGCCCATGATCTCCACGCCGAAGGGGACTGCGCGGTCCTTCTTCACCAGCCGCTCGCGCAGCTCGCCCAGCTGTTCGACCACGGAGTCGATGGCAGCAGCTCGCTCGCGGCTGAGCAGATAGCCGGGGTGGAACACGACGACTTCTGCGCCGGCGGCCTTCGCGACACCTGCCGAATGGTCGAGCATGCCGACCGCCATATTGAGCTTCTTGCCACGTTCCGCATGTCCCATGAAACCGGCGATCGGCGCGTGCACGGAAAGAACGATCCCGGCCGCTCGCGCCAGCTCACCGAACTTCTCCGCCCACGGGTAGTCCATCCAGAACTTCCCCTCGAAGTCGATCTCGCAAGCCGTGTAGCCCCGTTCCTGCAGGAGTGCGATCGCCTCCTCGGGACTCTCCCGGGACGGCACGCGAGCCGGACCATAGTGGAGCTGGGCCACTTGCCGAGAGTACAAGTCCGGTGCCAGGCACTGGACATGTCCCCCGCGGGAGGTCCGTCCGACCCGGTTTCTACCCTCATTCCATGGTCAATAAGCCGTCACGCATCGACCTTCTGGAGCTCGACATCGACCTCCGGCTCACCGACCTCTGGCGCGAGGCCGGCGAGATCACGGAATGGAATCTCGACGTCGTTGCGGCCTTCATGCGAGCCGCCTACGGGAAGGGCTACTGCGATGCGCTAACCGAGGACGCGCCGGGCTCGCTGTGCCACGACCACGGCTACCGGATCCCGGGGCGCCGCCCCGCCCCGGCTCACGATTAGCAACTAGTCGCGGACAGGTCGTCCGAGCAAGCCTCGGCTGACAAAGGCGCTGCTCTAATGTAAAAGTTGCAGCGCGCCCACCGACGCTTGTTGGAAACGTGGCAAGCGCAGTGCGAACGTTGCACCGGTCCGCGCGTTTTTCACGGTGCAGCGGCCGCCATGAGCTTTGGCAATCGCATCCACGATGGCGAGTCCGAGGCCGACACCGCCTTTCGCCCGCGTGCGCGCAGCATCAGCGCGAGCGAACCGCTCGAAGATCTGCTCGAGTGCGCTCTCCGGGACGCCCCCGCCGCCGTCTGCGATCTCGATCACGACGTCCTTGCCCGAGGCGCGTGACCTGAGCTCGATCGTGTCGCCGTTCTCGGTGTACTTCACCGCGTTCTCGAGGAGCGCATCCAGTGCGCTGCGCAGTCCTTCGGGATCGACTGCAAGCTTTCCCGCGACGAGTGGCCCCAGGTTCCAGGCGCGCGGGGCGACCTCGGACCAGCGCATGAATACGTCCTCGAGATAGGGCTCCAGGTCGACGTCCTCGAGGACGACGAAGTCGGGCTGGTCGGCCTTTGCGAGCAGCAGCAGCCGGGCGAGGATCTGCTCGATGCGCTGGAGCTCGTCGAGCGCGACGTCGATCTCGTGAGCCGAGTTACCGTTGGTTCGCCTGTGCACCTCGAGGTGCCCGCGGGCGATCGTGACGGGGGTCCGCAGCTCGTGCGAGGCGTCATGGAGGAATCGTTCCTGGCGTTGCAGCAGCGACTTGCGCTGTGCCGCTTGACGCTCGACGATTCCGAGTGCGTCTTGGCGGCGGCGTGCATGCCAGACCATGGCGAGGAACATTGCCGACATCAGCGGCACTTCGAACAACTCACCCCAGAGCTGGTCGCCGGAGAATGCATCCTCCAGGATCAGTCCGCCGGTCACGGTGATGACCGCGAGCAGCGTCAGATACGTCGCGGCCTGTCGCCATACTCGAAAGCCGTAGAGCAGCGTCAGGCTGATCCAGACGAAATGGAACGGGATCGTCTCCCAGCCGGGCCAGATGCCCATCGCGACGAAGTTCGCGATCGCGAAGGCCGCCCAGGCGACCTCCGCCCACCTACGCCGCAGAAAGGCGATAGCCCGCATGGCGAACGGTTTCGATCGGCGCGTCCGCACCGAGCTTCTTGCGCAGCCGCCGAATACAGACGTCGACGACGTTCGAGTGCGGGTCGAAGTGGTAGCCCCAGATCTCGGAGAGCAGACGCTCGCGGCTGATCACCTCGCCCTGGTGCTCGAGCAGGTGATGAAGGACGCGAAATTCGCGATCGGACAACTGGGCGGTGACAGGACCAAGGCGCGCCTCGCGCCGGGCGAGGTCCAACACGAGTGTCCCCGCGCGGACGACGTGGCCGTCGTCGCCCTGTTTCGCCCGGCGCAACTGCACGTGGATGCGCGCGATCAGCTCATCGAAGGAGAACGGTTTGCTCAGGTAGTCCGCGGCGCCGAGCCCGAAGCCGCGAAGCTTTGTCGGCAGGTCCGACCGCGCCGAGACGATCACGACCGGTAGCTCGGGGCGTGTGCTGTTCAGCGCGTGTAGCACGCTCAAGCCGTCGAGCCCGGGGAGGAGGAGATCGAGGAGGACGAGGTCATACGCGTCGCGTTGCGCGCGCTTGAGGCCCTCGCGACCGTTGCGCGCACCGTCGACCGCAAAGCCCTCCGCCTCGAGCCCTCGTGCGATGAATCCAAGGATTCGAGGCTCGTCCTCGATCACCAGAATCCGCACCGCCCCGACCTTAATCGAGATGACCTGAGAATGACTTGCGCATGACAGTTCGGTCATCTCTGTCGGACTTCGCCCATAACGGATCTATGGTCGGGCCCGTCGATGGCCGAACGAACTCCGGAGGCCGGCAGCATGATCGGCGAGGCGCCGGCTCCGCTGACGGAAAGGGCTACGGGCCCGTCGCCGTTTCCCGATCGCGCGGCCCGCCACTGGTTCCTTTCCGCGATCTTCTGGCTGACGGTCGTCGACCTGTTCGGCCTCGTCCTCGCGACCGAGTTCGTGACGCCGGAAGCATTCGGCGGGATCTCGTGGCTCAGCTTCAGCCGGATCCGGCCGTCGCACGTGAGCGGTGTGATCCTCGCCTGGCTGACGATGATGTACTTCGGCGCGCTCTTCTACATGCTCCCGCGCCTGGTCGGCACCCGCGGGATGTGGAGCGAGCGCCTGGGCGTCTGGTGCGCGTGGGCCTGGAACCTGATGTTCCTGCTCGGGGTCATCGGGCTCCTCACGGGTCACAGCCAGGGCCGTGAGTACGGCGAGTTCATCTGGCCGATCGACATCCTCCTCCTGGTGGTCTGGCTCGCGAACATCGTCAACATCCTCGCCACCGTCTCGTTGCGGACGATCCGCCCGATCTACGTTTCGGTCTGGTTCTTCATAGCCAGCCCGATCTGGCTCGCGGTCGATTACGCGATCGGCAACGTCATCTGGCGCCCAGGGAGCATCTGGGGCGCTCCCTCGGGCGCGTTAGGGGGAAGCCTGTCGGACGCGATGCTCAACTGGTGGTACGCGCACAACCTCTTTGGTTTGTGGTTGACGCCGATGCTGATCGCGATCACGTACTACATGGTCCCGCGGATCACGAACACGCCGCTGTACAGCTACACGCTGTCCCTCATCTCGTTCTGGGGCATGGCCTTCCTCTACACCGGTGTCGGCGACCACCACATCCTCCAGTCGCCGACGCCCTCGTGGCTGAAGACGATCGCGGAGGTCTCCTCGTGGGCGCTGCTCATCCCTGTCTTCGCGTTCACGATCAACATCCTCGGGACGATGAAGGGCAACTGGGACAAGTTCTTTACGAACTTACCCCTGCGCTTCACCCTCACCGCCTTCTTCTTCTACTTCCTCGTGAACATCCAGGGAGCGTTCGAGGCGATCCAGCCCTTCAACAAGCTGCAGCACTTCACGAACTTCGTCGTCGCGCACGCGCACTTAGCCCTGCTTGGTGCGTTCACGATCCTTGGCATGGGCGTGATCGACTACATCGTCGCGCAGGTCTACGCGCGACCCTTGTTCAGTCGCAGCCTCACCGAGTGGCAGTACTGGCTCGTCACGGTCGGGTTCACCGGCTTCTTCAGCGTGCTGACGCTGGCCGGGTTCCAGCAGGGATTCAGCTGGGCCGAGGGCATTCCCGAGGTCAACGTCCTGCCCCAGCTCCACGCCTACTACATCGCGCGCGGGATCTTCGGGGCGATGATCGTCTTCTCCGGGATCGTCCAGATCGTCAACGTCGGCATGACGATCTTCACGAACACGCACGAGCGTCGCCGGAGGGAGACGCTCCGCGTGGCGGAAGCCGTCGCGCCGCCGCTCTCGGGATAACTGATGGACGACGACCGCGCGCAGATGCAGTCCAAGGGCCCAGATCGTCCCCGCGGTTGGGCGCCGCATCCACCAGAGCGGATGCTCATCACGCCGCTCGTTGCGGGGCTTGGCGGCCTGCTTGCGTTCTTCACCGTTGTGTTCATCGTCGTGTGGCTCCCGATTCACACGTTCGATCCGCCTGCATCGCTCGATTGGACGCCGCTGTCCGACCAGGCCGTCAAGGGACGCAACCTGTTCGCGCAGAACGGGTGCTACGTCTGCCACTCCGGCTACGTCCGCCCACAGGACGTGCGGGAGAGCCTCTACTTCCTCTACCCGAAGGTCTCGCAACCCGGCGATTTCTACGGCAGCGACCAGTCGCCGAACCTGCTAGGCACCGAGAGGACCGGGCCGGATCTCTCGCAGGAATCCGGCTGGCATCCCGACGACTGGCAGAGCGCCCACTTCTACGACCCGCGTTTCGTCGATCCGCTCTCGCTGATGCCGCCCATGAAGTCGCTCTTCTCCGACACGCAGATCGAGCAGCTGATCGCCTTCGTCGAGACGCGTAGCGGCAAATCGGGGCTACTGCGCTACGCCGGCCAGCTGTACTCGAAGCACGTCGTCACGACGAACCAGGGATTCCCGCAGCCGTACACCGGCTTCCAGGGAGCGCACAAGCCGACCCTCGAGGGGAACGACAAGATCCTCAACCCGCCGAAGGACCAGCTCGAAGAGGCGCCCAACCTCGCACAGATCGACCGGAGCTATTGGCTCTCCGCAAATCCGCTGCCGGTGACCGAGGCGAATCTGCTGCGCGGCAAGGAGGTCTTCTTGCAGCGCTGCGTCGGCTGCCACGGCATCGCGGGCGACGGTAAAGGCCCGGGCGCTTCGTTCATGTCTCCGTCTCCTGCCGACTTCACCAGCGCAGACGACGCCTGCTGCGGCGGCGACACGGGGCCGGGCGACTTCTACTACCGCATCCTGCGCGGCTGGCCCGGGACGGGGATGGAGAACTTCGGCGATCGGCTGTCGGTCGACGACATCTGGCGTGTCGTCCTGTTCGTGAAAACGATCCCGAATCACACGCTGAGAAAGAATGTGGTCCCGGAACCGAAGGACTACATCGTGTGGCAGCCCTCGAAGGAGCTGATTGCCTGGCTCGCGGGCCGGCAGAAGCTCACGGGGAACGCGTCGTTCTCGAAGAAGGCGGTCACGGATCCGTTCATACAGGAAGCGATGCGTGTCATGCCCGGGCTCGCGCCC
>Ga0307278_10000145_pt1 | contig 35125 bp, 31 predicted proteins | sample ER_DNA_117_FD_194482 | JGI IMG/M metagenome (GOLD analysis project Ga0307278, IMG submission 194482) | Bulk soil microbial communities from the East River watershed near Crested Butte, Colorado, United States - ER_DNA_117 | ecosystem: Environmental > Terrestrial > Soil > Floodplain | place... | reverse complement strand
GGGTTCGAACCCCTCAGCCTCCGCCGATGTGCGCCGACTCGCGCAGCGGTCGTTCCCTGAGGAACAGCACCACCAGGAAGGCGGCCAGCGCGACCGGGATCGCGGCCAGGAAGACCACGTGCAGCGATTGGGCGACCGCCTCGACGACCGCCTGGTGGGCGGCGGGTGGCAGGGCGCGGAGCTGGCTCGGGCTGGCCTGCAGCGCCTCGGCGTCGACCCCCGGTAGCTGGTGGGCGAGGCGGCTGGCGAGGACAGCCCCGAACAGCGCCACCCCGAAGGAGCCGCCCATCGAGCGGGAGAAGGTCGCCGCCGAGGTGGCCGTGCCCAGGTCGCGCTGGTCGACCGCGTTCTGGACGGCGAGGATCATCACCGGCATGACGGTACCGAGCCCGACGCCGAGCACCGCGACATACCAGGAGGCGGTGGTCCGGCTGGTGTTGGCGTCCATGGTCGCGAGCAGCCCCATGGCGATGGTCATGAGGGCCGTTCCGGCGACCGGGTACCACCGGTAGCGGCCGGTCCTGCTGATCACCCTGCCGACCACCACCGACGAGGCGACGATCCCCGCCATCAGGGGCAGCAGCAGCAGGCCGGAGCTGGTCGCGCTGGCGCCGACGACGACCTGCAGGAACAGCGGCAGGAACACGATCGCCCCGAACATCGCCACGCCGATGAGGAACAGGGTCGCCGTGGCGACCCGGAACACCGGGTCGCGGAACAGCCGCGGCGGCAGCACCGGCTCGCTGGTCCGCTGCTCCTGGACGGCGAAGGCGCCCAGCAGCAGGGCGCCCATGGCGGCCAGGCCGAGGATCGTGGGCGAGCCCCACTCGTACCGGTCGCCGCCCCAGACGGTGACCAGCAGCACGCAGGTGACCCCGGCCACCAGCAGCGCGGCGCCGAGGTAGTCGACGGTGTGCCCGGTGCGCCGGAACGGCAGGTCCAGGGCGACGCTGGTGACCAGCAGGGCGGCCACGCCGACGGGCAGGTTGACGTAGAAGGCCCAGCGCCAGGTCAGGTGGTCGACGAAGAACCCCCCGAGCAGCGGCCCCGCCACGCTGGCGACGGCGAACACCGCGCCGATGTAACCCTGGTAGCGGCCGCGCTCCCGGGGCGAGACCACGTCGCCGATGATGGCGATGGCGAGCGCCATCAGCCCGCCGGCGCCGAGTCCCTGGACGGCCCGGAACGCGATGAGCTGGCCCATGCTCTGGGCGAGCCCCGAGAGGGCGGAGCCGACCAGGAAGATCACGATGGCGGCCTGGAACACCGTCTTGCGCCCGTACAGGTCGCTGATCTTGCCGTACAGCGGTGTCGAGGTGGTGGAGGCGAGCAGGTACGCGGTCACCACCCACGACAGGTGGGCGAGGCCGCCGAGGTCGCCGACGATGGTGGGCAGGGCGGTGGCGACGATCGTCTGGTCGAGGGCCGCCAGCAGCACGCCCGACATGAGGCCGGCGAACACGAGCTGGAGCTGGCGGTTGGTGAGCCGGCCGGTCGCCTCGTCGATGGTCATGCCCGTACTCCCGTCACCCGCTCCAGGTCGTCGACCAGACGGGTGAGCACGGCGGCCAGCGTGCGGCGGTCCGCCCTCGACCAGCCGCCAAGCACCTGGGCGAGGCTCGCCCGGCGGGCCTGGCGCATCCTGGCCAGCACCCGGTTGCCCTCGGCGGTCAGCTCCAGCAGGCTGGCACGCCGGTCGGCGGGGTCGCCCACCCTGCCGACCAGTCCGGTCCGCTCGAGCTGCTGGACCTGCCGGCTGGCGGTGGAGGCGTCGACGCCCATCCGCGCCGCCAGGTCGGACAGGCGCAGCGGGCCCGCCTCGTGGACGCGGCAGAGGGCGGCGTAGGCGGCCCGGTCCAGCGGGACGCCCGCCCTGGCCGCCAGCCGCTCATGCACCCTTGGCTGGTTGCCCCGCCGGATCAGGCGGGTCAGCGCCTGCTCGATGTCGGTCATGGCGGCGTTGGTGGTGATCATAGCTCCAGCGTAGACTACTTGCTTGTAGCATGCAACTAACTGGCTTGGGGGTGGCGGTGCGGCGGCCCGGCGGGTAGGCTCGCCACGGACCGTGCTAGGTGGGGAGCTAGCGGTGCCCTGTACCCGCAATCCGCTCCAGCGGGGCTGAATCCCTGCCCGAGGGTCCGAGTCCGAAGGTCAGCGCCGAGCACGGAGTGTTGACGGTCAGGTCCCGCGCAACGTCACCCTGTGAATCGCGTCAGGTCCGGGAGGAAGCAGCGCTAAGCGGGCACTGACGGGTGCCGCGGGCGTGCCGGGCCCGAGCCACCGGCTCCGGTAGGCGCTTCGGGCGGCGGATTCGACGGCAGGTGCACGGTCCATCCTCTTTGCCTGCCTCACCCCTGGTCCTGGGGGTGAGGTAGCCTTGGGCGACCATGGCGTACGTCTCGCTCTACCGCAAATGGCGCCCCCAGACCTTCGCGGACATCGTGGGCCAGGACCACGTGACCGGGACGCTGGTCAACGCCATCAGGACCGGTCAGGTCCACCACGCCATGCTGTTCACCGGCACCAGGGGGACTGGCAAGACCTCCACCGCCCGGGTGCTCGCCAAGGCGCTGAACTGCGAGCGCGGGCCCACCCCGGAACCGGACAACACCTGCGAGCAGTGCCGCTCGATCACCGGCGGCACCAACCTCGACGTGGTCGAGATCGACGCGGCCAGCCACGGGTCGGTGGACGACGCCCGCGACCTGCGGGAGAAGGCCAGCTACGCCCCGGCGGCGGCCCGCTACAAGGTCTACATCGTCGACGAGGCCCACATGGTCACCACCCAGGGCTTCAACGCCATGCTCAAGGTGCTCGAGGAACCGCCAGAGCACGTCCGCTTCGTCTTCTGCACCACCGAACCGCACAAGGTCATCGAGGCCATCAGGTCGCGCTGCCAGCGCCACGACTTCCGGCGCATCCGGACGGCCGCGCTGGTCGAGGACTTCGCCAGGATCTGCGAGGCGGAGGGGGTCGACATCGAGCCGGCCGCGCTCGAGCTGGTCGCCCGTGCCGCCGACGGCTCCCACCGCGACGGCCTCTCCCGGCTCGACCAGGTGCTGACCTACGCCGGGCCGAAGGTCACCCTGGCCGACGTGGCCCAGGTGCTCGGGGCGCTGCCCGCCGAGCTCCGCTTCGACCTGGCCGAGGCGCTGGCCGCCCACCGGGTGGCCGACGTGCTCGCCAGCGTCGAGCGGGTGGTCGACGCCGGCCACGACCTGCAGCAGTTCGCCCGTGAGGCGCTCGAGCACCTGCGCGACCTGTACGTGCTGCGGGTCGCGCCCGAGTCGACCACCCTGGTCGACGTGACCGCCGAGACCCGCGAACGGCTCGGCGCCCAGGCCGAGCGGTTCGGTCCGGGCGAGCTCGGCCGCCTGGTCCGCATCGTCGGCGAGACCTACCTGGATCTGCGCACCGCCACCGACCAGCGCCTGGTGCTCGAGGTCGGCCTCGCCAAGGCCGCCCTGCCGGAAGCCTCGCTGGACGCCGACGCCCTGCTGACCCGGATCGAGCGCCTCGAGCGCCGCCTGTCGATCGCCACGACGGAAGCGCCCGCCCCCGCCGCGCCGGCAAGCCACCCGGCGCCGGCCGCCGAAGCCGGCGAGGAGACCGGCGCCACGACCCCCTCCAGGAGCGCGGCGGCCGCCAGGCGCAAGGCGGTGCCGGCGGCCGGGGCGGCGGCCAAGGCGGTGGCGGCGGCCGGCCAGGAGGAGCCGGGATGGGAGGAGGCCGAGGCGTCCGCGAACGTGCCGGTCGACCTCGACCTGGTCCGCCGCTCCTGGCCGCTGGTGATCGAGCGGGTGCAGGCGAACAGCCGGGTCACGGCGAGCTTCCTCGGGAACGGCCAGCCGGTCGCCCTGGAGGGCCGCCAGGTGGTGGTCGAGCTGCCGCGCGACAAGCGCTTCGAGGCCGAGGCGCTCACCAAGGACGGCCGCAACCGGCAGGTCGATGCCGTGCTCGAGGCCATGCTCGGCGGCGGCCTCCAGATCCGGGTGGTGGTGGGCGATCAGCCGGCCGCCGACCCCCCGGAGGATCCAGGGTCGCCCGCCGCCGGCCCGGCGGAGCCGCCGCCGGCGGCCGAGTTCGAGGTCGACCCGGCCAACGACGAAGGCAGGCCGCTGGACGCCGATGCCGACGCCCGCGCGGTGGCAGACTGGGCCGCCAAGGAGCTGGGCGGGCAGGTCATCGAGGAACGACCCAACCAGGGGGCAGCTCGGCGTGGCGCCGGGTCACGGACGAGGGGCCGCCCGCGTCGGCCCGGGTCCTGAACGAGGAAGGGGGCGGACGCTGTGGGGATGCCGCGAGGTGGTGGCTTCAACCCGAACCAGATGCTCAAGCAGTTGCAGAAGATGCAGCGCCAGATGGAGGAGACCCAGGCCCAGCTCGCCGACGAGGTCGTCGAGGGCACGGCCGGCGGCGGCGCGGTGACCGCCAGGGTCAAGGGCGACTCGACGGTGGAATCGGTCTCGATCGACCCGGCGGCCCTGGACCCCGACGACGTCGAGATGCTCGGCGACCTGGTCACCGCCGCCGTCAACGAGGGTCTTCGCAAGGCCAAGGACCTCGCCGCCGACCGCCTTGGCGGCATCACCCAGGGCATGGGGCTGCCGCCCGGCCTGGGGTTGTGACATGTACGAGGGCCCGGTCCAGGACCTGATCGACGAGCTCGGGCGGCTGCCCGGGATCGGGCCCAAGAGCGCCCAGCGGATCGCCTTCCACCTGCTCAAGGTCGAGCCGGCCGACGCCGAGCGCTTGGCAAGGGCCATCCAGGAGGTCAAGGCGAGGGTCCACTTCTGCCGCGTCTGCTTCAACGTGGCCGAGGGCGACCTCTGCCGCGTCTGCAAGGACCCGCGGCGCGACCCCAGCCTCGTCTGCGTGGTCGAGGAGCCGCGCGACCTGGTCGCGGTCGAGCGCACCCAGGAGTTCCGCGGCCGCTACCACGTGCTCGGCGGGGCGATCAGCCCGATCGAGGGGGTCGGCCCCGACGACCTGCGGATCCGGGAGCTGCTCGCCCGCCTGGAGCCGGACGGGATCCGCGAGGTCATCCTGGCGACCAACCCCAACATCGAGGGCGAGGCCACCGCCATGTACGTGGCCCGCCTGCTCACCCCGCTCGGCGTCCGCGTCACCAGGATCGCCAGCGGCCTGCCGGTCGGTGGCGACCTCGAGTACGCCGACGAGGTCACCCTCGGCCGCGCCTTCGCCGGCCGCCGCGAGATGGCCTTCTAGCCCGCAGGGGAATCGAACGCTCGCCGTTCGCGGCTCCGGTAGGCTGGGTCCGCCCGCCCCAAGCCCCGCAGGGGAGCACCATGGCCCTGGTCGTCCAGAAGTACGGCGGCACCTCGGTCGGCGACGCGCCGCGGATCCGTCGTGTCGCCGAGCGCGTGGTCGCCGCCCGGCTCGCCGGCAACGAGGTCGTCGTCGTGGTCTCCGCCATGGGGGACACCACCGACGACCTGGTCGCGCTGGCCAGGAGGGTCTCGCCCGATCCACCGCCGCGCGAGATGGACATGCTGCTCACCGCCGGTGAGCGGATCGCCATGTCCCTGCTGGCCATGGCGATCGCCGACCTCGGGGTGACCGCCAAGTCGTTCACCGGGTCGCAGGCGGGCATCATCACCGACACCCTGCACGGCAAGGCGCGCATCCTCGACGTCCGCGCCGGGCGCATCAGCGACGCCCTGGCCGAGGGCAACATCGTGATCGTGGCCGGCTTCCAGGGCGTCTCGACCACCAGGGACGTCACCACCCTCGGCCGAGGCGGCTCGGACACGACCGCCGTGGCCCTGGCCGCCGCCCTCGGGGCGAGCGCCTGCGAGATCTACACCGACGTGGACGGTGTCTACACCGCCGACCCGCGGGTCGTGCCGGAGGCCCGCAAGCTGCACGCGGTCTCCTACGAGGAGATGCTGGAGATGGCAGCCTGCGGGGCCAGGGTGCTGATGCTCAGGTGCGTCGAGTACGCGCGCCGGACGAACATCGTCCTGCACGTCCGTTCGAGCTTCACCAACGAGCAGGGCACCTGGGTACGCGAGGAGGACGAACGCATGGAGAAGGCCATCGTCTCCGGGGTGCCCCACGACACCTCCGAGGCCAAGGTGACCCTGGTCCGGGTGCCCGACAAGCCCGGCATCGCGGCCCGCGTCATGCGCGGCATCGCCGAGCGGGGCGTGAACGTGGACATGATCGTCCAGAACGTCTCGCACGGCGGCACCACCGACATCTCGTTCACGGTCCCCAAGACCGACCTCACCGGCGCCATGGCGGTGCTGGAGGGGCTCAGGGACGAGGTCGGCGCCGCCGAGGTGGTGGCCGATCCCGACATCGCCAAGGTCTCGCTGGTCGGCGCCGGCATGAAGTCGAGCCCCGGGGTGGCCGCGGCGATGTTCGAGGCGCTGGCCGACGCCGGGGTCAACATCGAGATGATCTCCACCTCGACGATCCGCATCTCCTGCGTGATCCGCGCCAGCGACGCCGGCGTGGCCGTCCGGGCCATCCACGACCGCTTCCACCTGTCCGAGGAGGCCGAGTTCCGTCACGACCACCCGGACGGCACCGCCGAGCTGCCGGTGGTGCGCTGATGCCTCCCCCCACCGCCGTCGTCGTCGGGGCGACCGGCGCGGTCGGGGAGGTCATGCGCCGCCTGCTCGCCGAGCGCCGGCTGCCCGTCGGCGAGGTGCGGCTGGTCGCCTCGGCTCGCTCCGTGGGCCGGCTGCTCCCCTTCCGGGACGAGCAGGTCGAGGTCCGCCCGCTCGCCCCCGAGGTGTTCGAGGGCGCGCGCCTCGCCCTGTTCTCTGCCGGCGGCGGGATCTCGCGCGAGTGGGCGCCGGTGGCCGCCGCCCACGGCGCCGTGGTGGTCGACAACTCCAGCGCCTGGCGCATGCACCCGGAGGTCCCGCTGGTCGACGCCGACGTCAACCCCCGACTGGCGCTGGACCATCCGCTCGGCATCGTCGCCAACCCCAACTGCACCACGCTCGCCATCACCCCGGCGCTGGCCGTGCTGCGCGACCTGTTCGGGCTGGCGGCGATCACCCCGACCTCGTTCCAGGCGGCCGGCGGCGCCGGGCAGCGGGCCATGGACGAGCTGGTCGAGCAGGCGGCCAAGCTGGTCGGCGAGCCGGAGCTGCTGCGCCGTGGAGGCCGCCCGGCGGCGCTCCCGCGGGGAGAGGTCTTCCCCCGGCCGCTGGCCTTCAACGTCGTGCCGCAGTGCATGGGGTTCGACGACTCGGGCTACACGGTCGAGGAGCTGAAGCTGCGCGACGAGCCGCGCAAGATCCTCGGCCTGCCGGCGCTGGCCAGCCACCCGACCTGCGTGCGGGTGCCGGTCATGGTCGGCCACTCGGTCTCGGTGCGGGCCGTGTGCGAGCGCCTGGTCGACCCGGCCGCGTTCCGGCGGGCGCTCGGGCGGGCGTCAGGGGTGACCGTCCTCGACGACGTGTCGACCAATCTGTACCCGACCCCGCTGGAGGCCGTGGGCACCGACGGAGTGCTCGTCGGGCGCATCCGCGCCGACCTGGAAGACCCGAACGCGGTGCTGTTCTGGTCGGTGGCCGACAACCTCCGCAAGGGCGCCGCGCTCAACGCCGTCCAGATCGCCGAGGTGCTCCTCGGTCAGTAGTAGTCCGGGCTCCAGGGCTTGGGTCCTGCGTGCATGGCCTGGAGGAACTCGAGGTCGGGCGGGTCCAGGCCGCGGACCAGGCCCAGCTCGGCGAGGTCGCGTGGGTCCAGGTAGCCGGCGAACATGGCCGCCAGTCCGCCGGCGTCGGTGCGCACCCTGGCGTCGTCGCCGACCCGGACCGCCTTGCCCTCGCCGCCGTCCACCTCGATCGTCCAGGTGCCGTCGACCCAGGGGCAGGCGTCGTCGGAGACGCCGACGGTGACCCGGCCCCGCAGGCCCGACGGGTAGCCGCGGGCCGCGAACGCCCCGGGCACATCGACCACCCTGGCCATCCACCGGTACTGACGCACCTGCCGGAGGTCCTGCTCGCGGAGGAGCAGCGCGAGCGGCTCCGGGTCTGGCCCCTTCCACACCACGGTCGCCTGCAGCGACGAGAAGCCGGCCGCCAGCGACAGCAGCGACCGCCAGCCGCCCTCGCTGCGGGCGCCCCAGTCGATGATCTGGATGCTGGCGCGCAGCTCGCGGTCCGAGATCTCGTCCTGCACCTTGAAGATCGCCCAGCCGTCGGGACCGTCCGGGCCGTCGACCAGGTAGACCTGGGGCTGCCCGCTGCCACGGTCCCTGAGCAGGAACTGGCGCCACCAGTCGGCGTCCCGCTCGATCTGGCCGCTGCGGCCGGCGGCGACCACGGCGAAGCGCTCCTGCAGGGGCGCCGGGTCGTCGTCGGCCGGGACCTGCTGTGCCCGGTAGCCGTCCGGCCAGCCCACCGGCAGGTGCCTGGCCGCCGTCTCGTACAGCGTCCAGGTCCCGGCGTACTCGTAGCCGGCCTGCCGGTACAGGTGCACGGTGGCCGGGAACAGCGTTGACAGGGCCGCGCCGCGCTCGTAGACCTCGGCGAGGTAGGCGCGGAGCAGCTCGCCGGCGGCGCCGCGGCCGCGGTGCTCGGCGCCGATCGACAGGCCGGAGACCTGGCCGGCGGGCACCGGGCGGCCGCCCCAGTACACCCGGTGGGAGCGCGCCAGCAGCAGGCCGAGGTTGACGCCGTCCTCCTCGAGCACCCGCAGCTCCTCCAAGGGAGTGCGGGCCATCGTCCGGTCGATGCTGGCAGACGTCGTGGCTTCGCCGAACGCCTGCGCGTCCTGGACCACCAGTGCCCGGTGCTCCTCTGGCCGCGCCGTTCGGTACCTGCGGGTCACGTCTCGAACCTCCCTCGACAGCCCCTAGACCCTATCCGTTACGGCCGGTGAACGGCCAGGAAACCTCCCGGCAACACCGCTCGTGTACCTCTACCTGCGTGCCGCTCCCACTCCCTCGAAAGGGGGGCCCCACCCTTGGACTCCGGCGACACCGCATTCGTGCTCATGTCCGCGGCCCTGGTGATGTTCATGACCCCTGGCCTGGCGCTGTTCTACGGCGGCATGGTCAGGGCCAAGAACGTCCTCGCCACGGTCATGCAGAGCTTCTTCACCCTCGGCCTGGTCTCGGTGCTGTGGGTGCTCGCGGCCTACTCGCTCGCGTTCGGCCCCGACAAGGGAGGCCTGATCGGCGGCCTCGACTACCTGGGGTTCGCGGGCGTCGGGCAGGAGCCCAACCCGGACCTGTCCCCGACCATCCCCCACATCGCCTACGCCGTCTTCCAGCTCTTCTTCGCCGCCATCACTCCGGCGCTCATCACCGGCGCCTTCGCCGAGCGCATGAAGTTCAGCGCCTTCGCCCTGTTCACCACCCTCTGGCTGTTCCTCGTCTACGCGCCGCTGGCCCACTGGGTGTGGGCGCCGGGCGGCTGGCTCCGTGAGCTCGGGGCGCTCGACTTCGCCGGCGGCACCGTGGTGCACATGAACTCCGGCTTCGCCGCGCTGGCCGCCGCCATCGTCATCGGCAAGCGCCGGGGCTTCCTCAAGGAGGCGATGGTCCCGCACAACCTGACGTTGACCATCCTCGGCGCCGGCATCCTGTGGTTCGGCTGGTTCGGCTTCAACGCCGGCAGCGCGCTTGCCGCCAACGGCCTTGCTGCAACCGCCTTCATCGCCACCAACACCGCCACCGGCGCGGCCGTGCTCGGCTGGTGCCTGACCGACTACCTGCGCCGGCGCAAGACCACCACCCTGGGCGCGGCCTCCGGGGCGGTCGCCGGGCTGGTGGCCATCACCCCGGCCGCCGGCTACGTCGGCCCCATGGGGTCGATCGCCATCGGCCTGGCCGCCGGCATCGTCTGCGCGCTGGCGGTGGGCCTCAAGTTCCGGGTGGGCTACGACGACGCCCTCGACGTGGTCGGGGTCCACGCGGTCGGCGGCATGCTCGGCGCGCTGCTGATCGGCGTGTTCGCCAACACCGCCTTCAACGAGGCCGGCGGCGACGGGCTGCTGGCCGGCGGCGGCCTCGCCCTGCTCGGCAAGCAGGCGGTCGCGGTCGGGGCCACCCTCGCCTTCTCCTTCGGCCTCAGCTTCGTCCTGCTCAAGGTCGTCGACCTGCTCGTCGGCCTGCGGGTCACCGAGGAGGAGGAGCTGACCGGCCTGGACATCGCCCAGCACGAGGAGGTCGGCTACGCCTTCGCCGAGGGCGGCGGCAGCGCGGCGCCGGTCTCGGCCGGGTACCCCGAGACGGGATCCGCCCCTGCGACCATCCGCGTCCCGCAAGGAGACTCGGCCTGATGAAGCTGGTTGTCGCGGTCATCAAACCGTTCAAGCTGGACGAGGTGAAGGCGGCCCTGGAGGGCGTCGGCATCCAGGGCCTGACCGTCACCGAGGCCCGCGGCTTCGGCCGCCAGAAGGGGCACACCGAGGTCTACCGGGGCGCCGAGTACCGGGTGGAGCTGCTGCCCAAGACCCGCATCGAGCTGCTGATCGACGACGAGACCGCCGACGACGCGGTCAAGGCGATCATCGCGGGCGCCCGCACCGGCTCGATCGGCGACGGCAAGGTCTGGGTGCTGACCGTCGACCAGGCGGTGCGCATCCGCACCGGCGAGATGGGAGCGGATGCGCTCTGACGCCATGGGCCTGCCTGGGACCGTAGCCTCCGAGAACCTGGCCGCGGTCCGGGCGGCGGCCGAGCTGACGCTCGCCGACGGCGGCGGCCCGGCGCGGCGCCGGGCCGCCGCCCTGGATGTGGTCCTTGCGGAGCTGGTCGACACCGTCCCCATACCCCGCAGCACCCTGGCGGTGGTGGCCGTCGGCGGCTACGGCCGGGCGGAGGTGTCGCCGCACTCCGACGTCGACCTGTTGCTGCTGGTCGACGACCGGCGGCGGCCCGGTCCAGAGGCGCTCCGCAGCCTGCTGTACCCGCTGTGGGACGCCGGCTTCCAGGTCGGCCATGCGGTCTGCTCGCCGAGAGAGGCGATCGACCGGGCCAGGGGCGGCCTGGAGGCGGCCACCTCGCTGCTGGAGGCGCGGCTGGTGGCCGGCCCCGCCGGGCTCTTCGAGGAGCTGGCCGGCCGGCGACGGCGCTGGCTGGAGCGGGACGGCCGGCGGATCGCCCGGCGGGTCCTCGAGGTCACCGCCGAGCGGCACCTGCGGGTCGAGCGGGCCGGCTGGGTGCTCGCCCCGGACCTCAAGCACGACGCCGGCGGGCTGCGCGACCTGCACGCGCTCGGCTGGCTGGCCGCGGTCGCGGGACGGTCCCGCCTGGCCGGCCCACCAGAGCTGCTGCGCGCCGGCGAGCTGCTGCTGGCCGTGCGCGAGGCACTGCACGGCCAGTCCAAACGCAAGCTCGACCGGGTCCGGGCCGACCTGCAACCGGCGGTGGCCAAGGCCCTCGGGCTGGACGGCGAGGACGGGGTGGACCGGCTCATGGCCGCCGTCCACATGACCGCCAGGACCGTCGAGCACCTGGCCGGCGTCGAGACCCGGGCGCTGGCCGAGCTCCTCCTCGGGGGCCCCCGCCGCTCCGGCTCGGCCCGCCGCCTGGAGCCGGGCGGCATCCGCCTGGAGGACGGCCTGCTGGTCGCCGACCCGGCCCAGACGTCCCTGGACGGCACGGCGGACCCCGCCCCGGATGCGGCTCCCGCCGACGACCAGGCCGAGGTGCTCCTCGCCATGCGCCTGCTGGCCGCCAAGGCGCGGACCGGGCGGATGGTTGCCGGGTCGACCATGACCTGGCTGCAGGAGGTGTTCCGGCACCCCCCGATCGAGACCTGGTCGGCGCCGCTCCGGGCCGCCTTCCTGGCGATGCTGGCCGGATCCACGTCGGCGGCCGCCTGCGAGCTGCTCGACCACCTCGGCGGCTGGACGGTCCTGCTGCCGGAGTGGTCGGCCGTCCGCGGCAGGGCGCAGCACGACCCCTGGCACCGCTACACGGTGGACGGCCACGCCTTCGCCACCGTCGCCGAGGTCACCCGCCTGCTCGACCGGGACCCCACCGCCCGCGCCGCCACCGAGCAGGCCGGCGACCTGGAGACGCTGTACCTGGCCGCTCTGCTGCACGACGTCGGCAAGGGCTCCGGGGTGGACCACAGCGTGGCCGGCGAGCGGCTGACCCGCCGCGCCCTGCGCCGCATGGGCGTCGGGCCGGAGATGGCCGACGAGGTCGCCGCCCTTGTCCGCCACCACCTGCTGCTGGTCGACACCGCCACCCGCCGAGACCTGGACGACCCCACCGTGATCGCCGGGGTGGTGGCGACCCTCGGCTCGCCGCGCCGCGCGCACCTGCTCCACCTGCTGACGGTCGCCGACGGGCTCGCCACCGGCCCGGTCGCCTGGAGCCAGTGGAAGGCCACGCTGGTCGCCGACCTCGCCCGGCGGGTCGCCGACGCCATGGAGCGGGGAGCGCCGCCCGGGCCCGGCGACCCCGCCGACCTCGCCAGCCGCATCGAGGCCGTGCGGCCCGCCCTCGCCGGGCGGACCGGACGGTTGCTGGCCACCCTGCCCGCCTCCTACCCCCTGTCGGTGGCGCCCGAGGAGCTGGCCGACGAGCTCGAGCTGCTCGCCGACCCGCCAGGGCCGGGCGCGGTGCGCTACCGGGTCGACGCCGCCGGCAACGGCCACGGGGTCGTCACCGTCTGCGCCGCCGACCGGCCGGGGACGCTGGCCAGGACGACCGGGGTGCTGGCCCTACACCGGGTCTCGGTGCTGCGCGCCCAGGCCTGGTCGACCGCTGACGGGCTGGCCCTGCAGCGGTTCGCGGTCCTGGCCCCCGCCTCGCTCCGCTGGGCGAGGCTCGGGGCCGACCTGGAGGCGGCCTGGGCCGGCCGCCTGGCGGTCGAGGCCCGCCTGGAGCGCAAGGCCCGCGACTACCGGCCGTCCTCGCCGGTCGTGCCGGACGTGCGGATCCTCGCCGACGAGTCGGAGCACTCGACCGTGGTGGAGGTTCGGGCAGAGGACGCGCTCGGCCTGCTGCACGCGATCGCCGCCGCCCTCGGCGACCTGGACCTCGACGTGCGGGTGGCGAAGATCGACACGCTCGGCGACCGGGTCGTGGACGTCTTCTACGTCCGTTCCCCCTGGGGCGCCAAGCTGACCGACGCCCAGGCCGACGAGCTCACCCTCGCCATCCGCCACCGCACCACCCGCCTGCTGGGCGGCTGACGGCATCCACCGGTCAGGCGGGAGCGCAGGCGCAGGGGGTCTGGTGGCAGCGGGGGCAGCCGTCGGCGAAGCGGGCGGCGGCCCGCTCCAGGTCGACGCCGGCGACGTTGGCGACGCTGATCAGCCAGGCGAGGGCGTCGCCCAGCTCGTGCTCGAGCGCTGCCAGGTCGGCGGAGCGCAGCGCCTTGGCGACCTCGCCGACCTCCTCGACCCACCAGCGGAAGGTGCCGTCGACGCCCCGGGCGCGGTCGCGCGCCCCGAACGTCGCCTCGATGGTGGCCTGTAGCTCGGCCAGGTCCATGCGCACCCCAGGGTGGGGTTCCGTTGTGGTCGGGATGCCGGGATTTGAACCCGGGGCCTCCACGTCCCGAACGTGGCGCGCTGCCAAGCTGCGCTACATCCCGTCAACGACGCTCGTGCATCACCAGGACCACGGGATCCCTGACGGCGATCAGGTCGGACGTCGCGGTGATGCACGAACGTCGTTGAGGCAGGCAGTGTATCAGCCGACCGGCGTGTGGGAGCCGCCCGGCTGGCCGCCGAGCAGGCGGCGCAGCTCGGGCTCGGCCTCCAGGGTGGTGAGGGCCAGGACCTCGTCGTCCGCCTCCAGCGGGCCGGCGTCGGCGCCGGCCATGACCTGGTCGCCGTGGACCACCGCGACGACGGTGGCGCCGGCGGGCAGCTCCAGCTCGGACGGGCGGCGGCCGACCGCGGCGGCGTCCTCGTCCAGCGTCAGCTCGACCAGGGCCACTCCCTTGCCCCGCTCGGCTCGGAGCAGCGCGACCACGTCCTGCACCCCGACGGCGCGTTCCAGCAGCCAGGTCATGATGGCCGGGGCCGACACCGCGGTGTCCACGCCCCAGTCGTCCGTGAACAGCCAGGTGTTCTTGGGGTTGTTGACGCGCGCGACCACTCGGGGCACCGCGTACCAGCGCTTGGTGAGCAGGCTCACCACCAGGTTGTCCTCGTCGTCTCCGGTGGCCGCGACCACCGTGTCGACCGTGTCCAGGCCGAGCTGGTCGAGCACCGACGGCTCGCAGGCGTCCCCGGCGACCACGATGCGGCCGCCGGCCGCCCGCGCCCGGCGGGCGGTGACCGCGTCCTGCTCCACCACCACGACCTCGTGGCCTTCGTCGACGAGGTGGTCGGCGATGTAGGAGCCCCACACCCCCGCCCCCGCGACCAGGACTCTCACGTGGTCACCTCCCGGCCGGCCGCCTCGCGCCCGGCTTCCTCGGCGAGCAGGGCGTCCAGCCGGTCGCGGGCGTCGGCCGCCACCGATACCCGGACCACGTCGGCCTCCACGAGCACGGTCGTCGGGTCGGGCACGAAGGCGCCACCCCGGCGGGTGATGCTCACCACCCGCAGGCCGCCGCCCTCCTCCAGGTCGGCCACGGAGCGGTCGACCAGATGCTGTGGCAGCTCCAGCCGGAGTAGCGAGACCTCGCCGCGGCCGAAGGACGTCTCCTCCTTCAAGGTGCGGTGCTCGAGGTAGTCGCGGACCTTGCGCATCGCCCAGTCGGTGCTGGACACGGTGACGATGCCGAGCTCCTCGTACAGGGCCGCCCGACGAGGGTCGTGGATGCGGGCGATCACCCGCGGCACCCGGTAGGCGTCCCTTGCCACCCGGGCCGCGACCACGTTGGAGTTGTCGCCGCTGGTCACCGCCACCAGCGCGTCGGCGCTGGCGATCCCGGCCAGCTCGAGCACGTCGCGGTCGAAGCCGATGCCCTCGACGGTCTGGCCGGGGAAGTCCTCGCCGAGCCGCTCGAACGCCTTCGCGTCCTTGTCGATCACGGTGACCCTGTCACCGGCGCCGGCCAGGCTGGTCGCCAGCCCGCCGCCGACCCGGCCGCAGCCGACGATCACCACCCGCATGCGATCAGACCTCCGTGCGCGTGCCCTCGGGTTCCGGCACCACGAACCGATACCCCATCCCGGGCTCGGTCAACAGCACCTGGGGCGCGGCGGGATCATCCAGCTTCTTGCGCAGGTTGGCCATGTAGACCCGCAGGTACTGGGACTCTTCGCCGTAGCCGGGGCCCCAGACCCGTTCCAGCAGGAACCGGTGGGTGCAGAGCCGACCGGCGTTGGTGGCCAGCGTCTCCAGCAGCCGGTACTCGGTCGGGGTCAGCCGCACCGGAGCCCCGTCCCTGGTCACCAGCTTGGCGTCCAGGTCGATGCTCAGGTCGCCGGCCCGGACCACCCTTGGCCGGTCGGCGGTGGCGCCCCTGCCGTGCCGGAGCGCGACCCGGATCCGCGCCATCAGCTCGGCCACCCCGAACGGCTTGGTCACGTAGTCGTCGGCGCCCAGGTCGAGCGCTGCCACCTTGTCACGCTCGCCGTCGATGGCAGTCAGCACCACCACCGGCACCTCGGTCCAGGTGCGCAGGCGGCGGAGCACCTCGAGGCCGTCGATGCCCGGCAGGCCGAGGTCGAGCACGACGCAGTCGGGCTGGTGGGCCTCGACGGCGGCGATGGCGGCGTCGCCGGTGGCGGCGGTCAGCACCTCGTAGCCGCGGACGCGGAGGTTGGCGGCGACCGCCCGCACGATCGGCGGCTCGTCGTCGACCACCAGCACCCGGGTCACGACGCCGCCGCCTCCCGCCGAGGATCCACCGGGGGACCCCCTCGGGGTCCGTCCGACCGGGGGACCCCCTCGGGGTCCCCCGGACCCCCCCGGCCGGACCCCTCCATCGCGGTCGTGGGCAGGGTGAGCACGAAGGTGGCGCCGCCGCCAGGGGTGGTCTCCACCCGCAGGTTGCCGCCGTGCGCCTGCACGATCCCCCGACAGATGGCCAGTCCCATACCGGTCCCCTCGGGCCGCTTGCCGCCACCCTTGAGCCGGTAGAACTGGTCGAAGACCCGCTCCCGCTCAGGGCCGGGGATGCCCGGTCCGTGGTCGATCACGCGCAGCTCGACGACCTCGCCGGCCTGCCTGGCGATCACCTGGACCGGCCCGCCCGCCGCGTAGCCACGGGCGTTGTCGAGCAGGTTGGTGAGCACCTGGTCGAGCCGGACCGGGTCGACCAGCACCGGCGGGAGGGTGTCGGGCACGTCGACGTCCACGCGCTGCCTGGAGGCCGCTCGTGCGCGGCGGACCACCGGCCCGACGAGCTCGGCCATCGTCGTCTCGACCAGCCGTGGGTCCAGGGCGCCAGCCTCGATACGGGACATGTCCAGCAGGTTGTGGACCAGGCGGGTGAGCCGGTCGACCTCGGTGTTGATGGTGGCCAGGAACTCGTCCCGTTCGGCGGGGCTCCACTCGACATCCCGGTCGAGCAGGCTGGAGGCAGACGCCTTGATCGAGGCCAGCGGCGTGCGCAGGTCGTGGGAGACGGAGTTGAGCAGGGCGGTGCGCAGCCGGTCGGTCTCCTGCAGGGCGCGGGCCCGGTTGCGCTGCTCCTCCTGCTGGCCCTGCTCGACGGCGAGGGCGGCCTGGTTGGCGAAGGTGGCCAGCACCCGGCGCTCGGACTCACCAAACCCCGAGGAGCCCGGGCCGCCCGCGACCACCACCAGCGCCCCGACCACGGTCTCGCCGCTGCGCATCGGCACGGTCAGGGCCATGCCCGGCTCCAGGTCGCCGCCGATCGGGCCGCGGACCTGCACCGAGGTCTGGGCGGCGGCGGTGGCGAACCGCTCGCCGAGGTCGTCGGGCACCTCGCCGTCGCCGGCGGCCAGGCGGATGCCGTCGCCCCTCGGCAGCACGATCGCGCACCCGGCCAGGCCGAACAGGGCGCGGACGGTCCGCACCACGCTCTGCAGGGTGTCCTCCAGGCTGCCGTGGGCGACCAGGCTGGACGACAGGTCGAACAGCATGCGGGTCTCCTGCTCGCGGCGCTCGGCGCGCATACGGCGGCGCTCGCTGGTGCCCACCAGCAGGCTGACCACCACGGCGACCAGCAGGTAGACGAAGAGCGACAGGTAGTCCTGCTCGTCGTTGACGATGAAGGTGTGGTAGGGCGGCAGGAACAGGAAGTCGAAGGCCAGGAAGCCGAGGGCGGCGGCGGTGACGCCGGGACCCAGCCCGCCCGCGGCGGCGGCGGCGGTCACCACCAGCAGATAGGCCAGGACCACGTTGGTCTTGGACACGTCGCCCCTGAAGACGAGCAGGGGCCCGGTGACCACGGCCGTTCCCGCCAGGGCTACCGCGTAGCCCAGCGCGCTGCGCGGCCCGCCGACGGCGAGCCGACGAGGGACATCCATGCAACCAAGGATAGGCCGAGCAGCGCCCCGTGCCCGAGCCTTGACGACTTCTTTGCAGTCGCGACAGCGTCCTTCACGCTGTCTTTGTGGCCGGCGCGCACCCTGGAGCCGACCGACAACCGTCTCACGGGAGGCTCGATGGACCTCGTCGCCGCCGCCGTCGTGCTCGCGCTGGCCGCGCTGAGCTTCGTCTGGCTCGATTTCGTCGAGCGGGCCTGACCGGGAGCACGCCATGGACTGGGAGAACCTGCTCGCCCTGGTGGCCGCCATCGCCCTCGTCGGCTACCTCGTCTACGCCCTCATCCGGCCGGAGCGCTTCTGATGCTTGTCTCGAACCTGATCCAGCCACTCGTCCTGCTGCTCGCGGTGGTCGTGCTGACCCCGCCGCTCGGCGCGTTCATCGCAAGGGTCATGGGCGGCGAGCGGACCTTCCTGCACCCGCTCCTCGGTCCGGTCGAGCGCCTCGTCTACCGCACCCTGCGCCTGCAACCCGACCGCGAGCAGACGTGGAAGGCCTACGGCCGTTCGCTGCTGGTCTTCTCGCTGGCCTCGATCGTCGGGCTGTACGTGCTGCAGCGCATCCAGGGGCTGCTGCCGCTCAACGCCGACGGCTTCGGGGCGGTCGACCCCTACCTCGCGCTCAACACCGCCGTCTCCTTCGTGACCAACACGAACTGGCAGAACTATCTGGGCGAGCAGACCATGAGCCACCTCACCCAGATGGCCGGCCTGGCGGTGCAGAACTTCGTCTCGGCCGGGGTCGGCCTGGCGGTGGCGGTCGCGCTCATCCGCGGCCTCACCCGCCGGCGGGCCACCACGATCGGGAACTTCTGGGTCGACCTGACCCGTGGCGTGGTGTTCGTGCTGCTGCCGCTGTCGGTCCTGCTCGCCTCGCTGCTGATGGCGCGCGGCGTGGTGCAGAACTTCAACGCGCGGCGCGAGGTGACCACGGTCGGCGGCGCCACCCAGAACCTGCCCGGCGGGCCGATCGCCTCCCAGGAGGCGATCAAGGAGCTCGGCACCAACGGCGGCGGGCCCTACAACGCCAACTCCGCCCACCCCTACGAGAACCCCGACCCGATCACCAACTTCCTGGAGATGCTGGCCCTGCTGGTGATCCCGTTCGCGCTCACCGCCACCTACGGCCGGCTGGTCGGCTCTCGCCGCCAGGGCTGGGCGGTGTTCGCGGCCATGGCGGTCATCTGGGCCGGCATGGTGACCACGGCGGTCGTCGCGGAGCAGGCGGGCAACCCGATCGTGCAGCGGGCGGGGGTCGACCAGGCCGCCGCGGGTGGGACCAGCGCCCAGGCGGGCGGCAACATGGAAGGCAAGGAGACCCGCTTCGGCATCGGCGCCTCCGGGACGTTCGCGGCGAGCACCACCGGCACCTCGACGGGCGCGGTCAACTCCTTCCACGACTCCTACACCGCCATCGGCGGGCTCGTCCCCACCGCCCACATCCTGCTCGGCGAGGTATCGCCGGGCGGGGTCGGAACAGGGTTGTACGGGATGCTGGTGTTCGTGCTGCTGGCGGTGTTCATCGCCGGGTTGATGGTCGGCCGCACCCCGGAGTGGCTGGGAAAGAAGGTCCAGGCCCGCGAGGTCAAGCTGGCCGGCCTGGCGATCCTGGTCATGCCGACCGTGGTGCTGGTGCTGACCGCCTTCGCCTCGGTGCTGGACGTCGGCACCTCGTCGCGGCTGAACGAGGGGCCGCACGGGCTGACCGAGATCCTGTACGCGTTCGCCTCGCAGACCAACAACAACGGCTCGGCCTTCGCCGGGCTGACCGGCAACACCGCCTTCTACAACCTCACCGGCTCGCTGGCCATGTACGCCGGCCGCTTCCTGCCGATCCTGGCGGTGCTGGCGATCGCGGGCAGCCTGGCCGCCAAGGAGAAGGTCCCCGCCGGGCCGGGCACCTTCCCCACCCACACCCCGCTGTTCGTCGGCCTGCTCGTCAGCGTGGTCCTGATCGTGGGCGCCCTCACGTTCTTCCCGGTGCTCGCCCTCGGACCGATCGTCGAGCACCTCATCCAGGCCACCGGCCAGCTCTTCTGAAAGGCGACCCGAGCACCATGGCAACCCCGACCAAGCTGTTCGAGCCGGCGATCGTGCGCTGGGCCGCGGTCGCCGCCTTCCGCAAGCTGGACCCGCGGGTCCAGGTCCGCAACCCGGTGATGTTCGTGGTGCTGGTCGGCAGCCTCCTCGTCACCCTGCGGTTCGCGGTGAACCTGGTGGGCGGTGGCGGGCCCGGCGGGATCTCGTTCACCGGCCAGGTCGCGCTCTGGCTGTGGTTCACCGTGCTGTTCGCCAACTTCGCCGAGGCGATGGCGGAGGGCCGCGGCAAGGCCCAGGCCGACGAGCTGCGCAAGACCCGCAAGGACACCACCGCCCGCCGGCTCCGCGACGACGGCTCCACCGAGGTCGTGCCGGCCTCGGAGCTGCGGGCCGGTGACGAGGTGATGGTCGACGCCGGCGAGATCATCCCCGGCGACGGCGAGGTCGTGGAGGGCATCGCCTCGGTCGACGAGTCGGCCATCACCGGGGAGTCGGCTCCCGTCATCCGCGAGTCCGGCGGGGACCGCTCGGCGGTCACCGGCGGCACCAGGGTGCTGTCGGACTGGATCAGGGTGCGGGTCACCGCCGAGCCGGGCAAGAGCTTCCTGGACCGGATGATCGCCCTGGTCGAGGGCGCCGAGCGGCAGAAGACCCCCAACGAGATCGCCCTGTCGATCCTGCTCAGCGTGCTCACGATCATCTTCCTGGTGGCGGTCGTGACGCTGCAGCCGTTCGCGGTCTACTCCGGGCGCCGCGCCGAGGTGGTGGTGCTGATCGCCCTGCTGGTGTGCCTGATCCCGACCACCATCGGCGCGCTGCTTTCGGCCATCGGCATCGCCGGGATGGACCGGATGGTGCAGCACAACGTGCTCGCCATGTCCGGCCGGGCCGTGGAAGCCGCCGGCGACGTCAACACCCTGCTGCTCGACAAGACCGGCACCATCACCCTCGGCAACCGGGAGGCGACCGAGCTGATCCCCCTCCCGGGGGTGGAGGTGGCGGAGCTGGTCGACGCCGCCCAGCTCTCCTCGCTCTCCGACGAGACCCCCGAAGGCCGTTCGATCGTGGTCCTTGCCAAGGAGCGGTACGGCCTGCGCGGCCGTGAGCTGCTGGAGCGACGAGCCCGGTTCGTCGCCTTCACCGCCCAGACCCGCATGTCCGGCGCGGACATCGACGGGCGGCAGGTCCGCAAGGGCGCGGCCGACGCCGTGGTCGCCTGGGTCAAGGAGCACGGCGGCGACGTCCCTGGCGAGCTCGACCCGATCGTCGAGGGCATCGCCCGCGGCGGCGGCACCCCGCTGGTGGTGGCCGACGGCGCCCGCGCCCTCGGCGTCGTCCACCTCAAGGACATCGTCAAGGGCGGCATGCGCGACCGCTTCGACCAGCTCCGCCGCATGGGCATCCGCACGGTCATGATCACCGGCGACAACCCGCTCACCGCCGCCGCCATCGCCAGCGAGGCGGGGGTCGACGACTTCCTCGCGCAGGCCACGCCCGAGCGGAAGATGGAGCTGATCCGCGGCGAGCAGGGCGGCGGCAAGCTGATCGCGATGACCGGCGACGGCACCAACGACGCCCCCGCCCTGGCCCAGGCCGACGTCGGCGTGGCCATGAACACCGGCACGGTGGTCGCCAAGGAGGCCGGCAATATGGTCGACCTCGACTCCAACCCGACCAAGCTGATCGAGATCGTCGAGATCGGCAAGCAGCTCCTCATCACCCGTGGCTCGCTCACCACCTTCTCGATCGCCAACGACGTGGCCAAGTACTTCGCCATCATCCCGGCGCTGTTCGCCGCCACCTACCCGGTACTCGACAAGGTCAACGTCCTGCGGCTGGAGACGCCCCAGTCGGCGGTGCTGTCGGCGGTGATCTTCAACGCGCTGATCATCGTCGCCCTGATCCCGCTGGCGCTGCGGGGCGTCCGCTTCCGGCCGGTGTCGGCGACCGCTCTGCTCCGCCGCAACCTGCTCGTCTACGGCCTCGGTGGCATCGTCCTGCCGTTCGTCGGCATCAAGCTCATCGACGTCGCCGTCAACCTCCTCCACCTGGCATAGGAGCCGTTCCATGCTCACCGACATCCGCCGGGGCGCCGTCGCCCTTGGCGTGTTCACCGTCCTGGTGGGGTTTGCCTACCCGCTGCTCATGTTCGGGATCGGGCAGGCCGCCTTCCGCGGCGGCGCCGACGGCAGCCTGGTCCGCAGCGACGGCCGGGTCGTCGGCTCCAGCCTGATCGGCCAGTCGTTCGACGCTCCCGAGTACTTCTGGGGCCGCCCGTCGGCCGCGGGGGGCGGCTACGACGCCGGCGCCTCCGGCGCCTCCAACCTCGGCCCGACCTCGCGGAAGCTGGCCGACACCGTCAAGGAGCGCCTCGACGCGCTGCTGGCGGCCAACCCCGGCAAGACGCGCCGCGACGTCCCCGCCGAGCTGGTCACCGCCTCCGGCTCCGGGCTGGACCCGCACATCTCCCCGGCCGCGGCCGAGTTCCAGGTGGACCGGGTGGCACGTGCGCGGAGCCTCGACCCGGAGCGGGTCAGGGCGCTGGTGCGCGACCACACCCAGGGCCGTGCACTAGGCTTCCTCGGCGAGCCGAGGGTGAACGTGCTGGAGCTGAACCTCGCCCTCGATGCCGCGACCGGCAGGTGAGGCCACCGGGGGAGGGGGATGAGCGCGGACGACCGTCGGCGGGGCCGGCTCAAGGTGTTCCTCGGCGCCGCCGCCGGCGTCGGCAAGTCCTATGCCATGCTGGGCGAGGCGCGTGACCTCAAGGCGGCCGGCGTGGACGTGGTGATCGGCTACCTGGAGCCGCACGGGCGGCGGGCCACCGAGGACCGCGCCGCCGGCCTGGAGGTCGCGCCCCGCCGCATCGCGCGCGTCCAGGGCCGGCCGTTCGCCGAGATGGACACCGACTGGCTGCTGGAGCGGACGCCCCAGCTCTGCCTGGTCGACGAGCTCGCCCACACCAACCACCCTGGCGGGCGCCACGAGAAGCGCTGGCAGGACGTCGAGGACCTGCTGGACGCCGGCATCGACGTCTTCACCACCGTGAACATCCAGCACCTGGAGAGCCTCAACGACAAGATCCACGAGATCACCGGCGTACGGGTGCGGGAGACCTTCCCCGACCGGCTGCTGCACGAGGCCGACGAGGTCGTCCTGGTCGACCTGCCGCCCGACGCGCTGCGGGAGCGGATCGCGCAGGGCCGCGTCTACGCCCCCGAGAAGATCCGGGCCGCTCTCACCCACTTCTTCCGCATCGACAACCTGATCGCGCTGCGTTCCCTGGCACTGCGCGAGGTCGCCGAGCAGGAGGAGCGCCAGCTCCTCGGGCCGGAGCTGGCCACCCACGAGCCGGCACCCGCCCTCGGCGAGCGGGTCATGGTCTGCATCGACGGCCGGCCGAACTCCAGCGAGCTGGTCCGTCGCGCGGCCCGCATGGCCCGCCGCGCGACCGGCCGGCTGTACGTGCTCCACGTCGAGCCCTCCGACGAGCAGGAGGCCGCCGGGGTGCACGAGGCGGTGGAGGCGGCCGAGGGGCTCGGCCGGCAGCTCGGCGCCACCGTGCTCCGCCGGGCTGGCGACGTGGCCGAGACCGTGGTCAAGGCGGCGGAGGAGCTCGCCATCACCCAGATCGTGCTCGGCGAGTCGCACCGCCCACGCTGGAAGGAGCTGGTCGGCCAGTCGATCATCGCCCGTATCCTGCGCGAGACCGACGGCGTCGACGTCCACATCATCGCCGACAAGCGCACCAAGTAGACCAAGGAGGTGGGCCCCCGTGGCCCGCAGGTACACCGAGATCGACGGTGAGGGCGCCTTCTGGGCCGTCGCCGGCTTCGTGGCCAGCGTCGTGGTCGGCGTCGCCCTCCGGCCGCTGCGCGAGTCGGCAGGGCTGGAGAACGTCGTGGTCGTCTACGTCATCGTGGTGGCGCTGACCGCCGCGATCGGCGGCCGGATGGCCGGGCTTGCCTCCTCGCTGTCGGCGGCCCTCGCCTACAACTACTTCTTCACCACGCCCTACCAGACGCTGCGCATCGACTCGTGGGAGCAGGTGACCACCGTCGTCCTGCTGTTCGTGGCCGGCCTGATCGCCAGCCTCGGGGGCCGCGCCAGCCGCCGGGCGTCGGTGGAGGCCCGCGAGGAGGAGGCCGCACTGAGGCTCCTGACCGCCGTCAACCTGGCCGCGGCACGGGGCGGCCGGGACGCCGACCAGGTCGCCGCCGAGGGCCTGCACGAGCTGCTGGAGGCGCGGGCGGTGTTCGTCGTCAGGGACGAGCCGGGCGGCGAGCGGGTGGTCGCCGAGGCCGGCCTGCACGACGGCCTGCCCGAGCTGGCCAGGCTCCCGCACCTGGACGAGGAGGGCCGCATTCCCACCGGGCACCGCCGGTCGGTCGGCGGTGTGCTCGTGCTCCCGGCCGAGGGGGTCGTCGTCGACCTGGTCCAGCACGGCAGGCGGGTCGGGTCGCTGGTGGTCCTCCCCCAGGCGGACCACCCGCTGCTTCGCGTCACCCGCATGTCGATCGCCGCGACCGCCCACGCGCTGGCCACCGTCACATAACCGGCAGGGGCGCGTACGATCGGGGCATGGCGGAGACCCGCAAACGGGGGACCCGGCCGGACTTCAAGCCGGGCTGGGAGCCGTTCACGCTGCCGGAGGACGAGGTGCTCCGCCGCGGCGGCGCCCTGTTCGACGACGGCATGTACTGGGAGGCGCACGAGGTCTGGGAGGAGGTCTGGCGAATGCGCGCCGGCCGGCCCGACCGCGACTTCCTCAAGGGGATCATCCAGGGCGCGGCCGGGATGTGGCACGCCACCCAGGGCAACTACAAGGGCGCGTCCAGTGTGCTCGCCCGGGCCGTCGACTACCTGGAGCCCTACCGGCCCGCCAAGGACGGCATCGACGTGAACGCCCTGGCCGACGCCCTCCGGGAGGCGGCGGCGGCCTGCCGCGCCGCCATGGAGGGTGGCGGCGACCCGGAGCTGCGCATGGTCAAGCTGGACCTGGGAGGCCGCTGATGGGCGACGAGGTCACGCCCATCGGCGAGGCGCGGGCCCGGGTCAGGGGGCGCTTCGAGGGCGAGATCCGCCGGGTCCGCATCCAGCCGCTGGCGGCCGTGCCCACGCTGGTGGTCATGCTGGAGGACGGCACCGGTCGGGTGTCGGCGCTGTTCATGGGCAGGCGTGGCATCGCCGGTGTCGAGTGCGGCCGCCGCCTGGCCATCGAGGGCACCCCGGTGGCCGGCGAGCGCGGCCTGACCCTCTACAACCCGGCCTACGAGCTGCGCTGATCGGACCGCTCGGCGGGCTCCTGCCGCGGGCCCTCCTCCGGCGGCGGCTCCGCACGTGGCGGCCGCTCGGCCGGCCGCTGCGCCTCGCCGACGAGGACCTCGCGGGCGTAGGCCTCGCTGCCCTCGGAGGCCACCACCAGGACCTCGTCGCCGCTCGCGAACACGGTCTCCTCCTTGGGCACGACCACGTGGCCCTCGCGGACGACCGCGACCGCGGCGGCGTCCACGGGCAGCGCGAGGTCGCGCAGGGTCCGGCCGACCGACGGGGACCCCTCCGCCAGGGTGACCGCGTGCAACGACACGTGCCCCTGCTCGAACTGCATCACCCGGACCATGCTGCCGACGGTGACCGCCTCCTCGACCAGCGACCGCAGGATGTGCGGGGTGGACACCGCCACGTCGACCCCCCACGCCTCGGTGAACAGCGCGTGGTTCTTGGGGTTGTTGACCCGGGCGACCACCCGGGGCACCGCGAACTCCTGCTTGGCCAGCAGCGAGATGACCAGGTTGTCCTCGTCGTCGCCGGTGGCCGCCACCACCACGTCGGCGTGGGCGAGCCCGGCCATGACCAGCGACAGCACCTCGCAGGCGTCGAACGGGAACCACTCGGCCTCGTCCAGTCCTGGACGGGCCACCTCGACGACCTTGAGGTCCTTCTCCAGCATGGTGACCTGGTGCCCGGCGGCCAGCAGGTCCGCGGCGATGAACTGGCCGACGTTGCCGGCCCCCGCGATCGCGACCCTCACCGGTGCGCCTCCTGCGCGTCCGGCGTGGCCGGCTCGCGGGCGTCCCGGCGGGCGGCCAGCACCATCGGCCGCAACTCGTCCAGCCCCTTCTCGTCGACGGCCACGTGGACCTGGTCGCCCTCCTGGAGCAGGAACCCGGGCGTCACGATCCGGGCGTGCCCGATCCGGGTGACCCCGACCACCCGCCGGTGCCCGTCGGCCTCCAACTCCTCCACCCGCCAGCCGGCCCACTCCGACGGCAGGAACACGGTGAGCAGGGCGAGCTCGGCGGTCGGGTCACGCCAGTCCGACGCCACCTGCTCGGGGAGCAGGAAGCGCATCACCTGGTCGGTGGTCCACTTCACGGTGGCGACCGTCGGGATCCCGAGCCGCTGGTAGATCTCGGCCCGGCGCGGGTCGTAGATGCGGGCGACCACCCTCGGGACCTCGAACTTCTCCCTGGCCAGGCGCGCCGCCACGATGTTGGAGTTGTCCCCCGACGACACCGCCGCGAAGGCGTCCGCCCGCTCGACGCCGGCCTGCCGCTGCGCGTCCTCGTCGAAGCCGTATCCCTGGACCTTTTCACCCTTGAAGCCGTAGCGCAACGACCGGAACGCGTTGGGGTTCTTGTCGATCACCGCGACCGAGTGCTCGGCGGCCTGCAGCCTGGCGGCCAGCTCGGAGCCCACCCGACCGCAGCCCATGATCACCACGTGCACGAAGGCACCTTCCTCACTCGTGTCGCCGGTTGATGCGGCTGTGGACGGGCGTCATCCTACTGGACGTCCCCGCCGGGCTCGGTCGACAAGCTGACCACGAAGGTCGCTCCGCCACCGGGTGTGGCCTCGACCCGGATGGTGCCGCCGAGGGCCTCGACGATGCCCCTGGAGATCGCCAGGCCCATGCCGGTGCCGTCGGGAGGCGTGCGCCCGTTGCGCCGCAGCCGGTAGAACTGGTCGAAGACGCGCTCGCGCTCCGCCTCCGGGATGCCGGGCCCATGGTCGGCGACGCGCACCTCGACCCGCCCGGCCACCGCGCGGCCCTGGACGGTCACGGCCTCGCCGTCGGCGTAGCGGCGGGCGTTGTCGAGCAGGTTGGTGAGCACCTGGTCGAGCCGGACCGGGTCGACCAGGACGGTCGGCAGGTCGTCGGGGACGTCCACCACGATCGGCTGGCTGGTCTTGGAACGGGCGAGCCGCACCACCGGGCCGGTGACGTCGGGCAGCGCGGTCTCGACGAGCCGAGGGTCGAGCGCCCCGACCTCGATCCGCGACATGTCGAGGAGGTTGTGCACCAGGCGCGTGAGCCGGTCGGACTCCTGGTCGATGGTCTCCAGGAACTCCCGCCGCTGCTGCGGGCTCCAATCGATTGTGGGATCGAGCAGGCTCGACGCCGACGCCTTGATGGACGACAGCGGGGTCCGCAGGTCGTGGGAGACCGAGTTGAGCAGCGCGGTCCGCAGCCGGTCGGTCTCGGCGAGCGCCCTGGCCTGCGCCCGCTCCTCCTGCTGCCGGTCCCGCTCGACGGCGAGAGCGGCCTGGTTGGCGAAGGCGTGCACCACGCGCAGCTCCTGCTCGCCGAGCCGCAGGGGCGTCTCGCCGTCGGCGACCAGGACGATCGCGCCGACCGGGGCGCTGGAGGTGGACAGCGGCACGGTCAGCCCCGGCCGGCCGGCGTCCTCGGCGGCGTCGCCGTCGACGGCGACGGGCCTGAGGCGGCCGTCCTCGCCCGCCACCAGGATCGCGCAGCCGGCCAGGTCGAACAGGGAGCGGACGGTCATCGCCACCCGTTCGAGGGTGGCCTGGAGGCTGTCGTGGACGAGCAGCATGGAGGACAGCTCGTAGAGGGTCCGGGTCTCGCGCTCGCGCCGCTCCGCCAGCGCCTGGCGCCGTTCCCTGGTGCTGACCAGGATGCTCACGACCAGCGCGATCAGCAGGTAGACGGCCAGTGAGACGTAGTCCTCCTGGTCGTGGACCTTGAGGTGGCCGTACGGGGGCAGGAACAGCAGGTCGAAGGCGAGGAACCCGAGCCCGGCGGCGGTCGCGCCGGGGCCGAGGCCGCCGTTGGCCGCCGCGGCGACGACGACGACCAGGAACACCAGGACCACGTTGGTGGTCGACACCTCGTGCCGCAGCGCGAGCAGGACCGCGCTGGCGGTGGCGGTGCCGCCGAGGGCGACGGCATACCCGACCACCACGCGAGGTCCCTTGACGCCGAGCCACCGGCTGGACGACCGCTCCATGCGCTCCAGCATATCCGGGCTTTCTTGATGCGCTCTTTGCACCGGGCGCAGCGTTCTTGACAAGTTCTTTGCGCCGGGGGTCGACAGTTGATCCGTGGCCACAGAACCGACCAGACCGCACCTCGAGCCGCTCCCGTCGACCCCGCCGACCTCCCGCCGCTACCGGTCGGTCGGCTACCGCGCCAAGAGCGTCCTGCTCGGCCCGGCGCTGAAGACCTCCCAGCTCGTCCACGAGCGCATCAGCAAGCGGGTCGCGCTGGCGGTCTTCTCTTCCGACCCGATCTCCTCCACCGCCTACGCCACCGAGGAGATCCTGCTCGTCCTGGTCGGGGTGGGGGTCGCCGGGGTGGCGGCCACCACGCTGGCCCTGCCGGTGGCGCTGGCGATCGTCGGCCTGCTGGTGCTGCTGGTCCTCTCCTACCGTCAGGTGGTCGCCGCCTACCCGTCGGCCGGCGGCGCCTACGTGGTCAGCCGCGACAACTTCGGCAACGTCACCGCCGCGGTGGCCGGCGCGGCGCTGCTGATCGACTACGTGCTGACCGTCGCGGTGAGCGTGTCCAGCGGCGTGGCGGCGATGTCGTCGGTCTTCCCCGACCAGCTCGGGCCGCTCCGCATCCACATCTCGGTCGCCTTCGTGGTGCTCCTCGCGTGGGGCAACCTGCGCGGCCTCCGCGAGGCCGGCCGGTTGTTCGCCATCCCCACCTACGTGTACGTGGTCAGTGTGGCCGTGATGATCCTTTACGGCGGCTGGCGGCTGGCGACCGGCGGGATCGGGCCGATCCGCTACACCCCGGAGCAGGCCGCCCAGCTCCACCACGAGGGCGCCGCGCTCGGGGCGGTGACGATGTTCGTGATCCTGCGCGCCTTCGCCTCCGGAACCACGGCGCTGACCGGCGTCGAGGCGATCTCCAACGGGGTGTCGGCATTCCGCAGACCGGAGGCGGCCAACGCCGCCAAGACCCTCATGGTCATGGCCGGGATCATGGGCAGCCTCTTCGTCGGCATCACCTACCTGGCCGTAGAGCTGGACGCCAGACCCTTCCAGAGCGGCTACCCGACGGTCATCGCCCAGATCGCCAGGCAGGTGCTCGGCGGCGGGCCGGCGTTCATCCTGGTGCAGGCCGCCACCCTGCTCATCCTGGTGCTGGCCGCCAACACCTCGTTCTCGGGCTTCCCGCTACTGGCCAGCTTCGCCGCCGGCGACGCCCTGCTGCCAAGGCAGCTCCGCAAGCGCGGCCACCGCCTGGTCTACTCCAACGGGATCATCGCGCTGTCGGCGATCGCGATCTTCCTGATCGTGGCGTTCCGCGCCGACACCCACAACCTCATCCCGCTGTACGCCGTCGGGGTGGTGCTGTCGTTCACCCTGTCGCAGGCCGGCATGACCCGGCGCCACCTGCGGCTGCGCGAGCCCGGCTGGCGTTCCGGCATCCTCATCAACGGGGTGGGGGGGCTGGTCACCGCCGTCGCCCTGATCGTGATCGTCGTCGGCAAGTTCGTGGACGGCGCCTGGATGGTGGTGGTCGCCATTCCCCTGCTGGTCTGGCTGCTGCTCCGCATCCAGCACACCTACGGCCGCGAGCTGCGGCAGCTCAAGGTCGAGGTGTCCCACCACCTGGCCCCGCCCAAGCCGCGCCATGAGGTGGTGGTCCTGCTGGAGGACCTCGACCAGGCGGCGCTGTCGGCGCTGCAGTACGCCCGCCAGCTCAACCCGCTGAGCATCACCGCCGTGCACGTCGCGGTCGATCCCGACCACGCCCGCGAGCTGTGCCGCCTGTGGGCCAAGATCGACATCCCGGTGCCGCTGGAGGTGATCGACAGCCCCGACCGCAACCTGCTCGCCACCGTCGAGGAGACGATCGCCGAGCGGGTCCGCCCCGACACCGAGGTCACCGTGCTGGTGCCGCGGCGCCGCTACGTCGGCTTCTGGAGCCGGCTGCTGCACGATCGGACCTCGGCCGGGCTGACCAAGGTGCTCGGGTCGATGGACAACGTCAACGTGACGATCGTCCCGTTCCACCTCGGACGCCAGCGGCTGCTCCAGCCGGTCCGCGAGGAGCGCAGCCGCGCCGGCTAGGGCGAGCGGATGGCCATGAACTCGCTGGTGTCGTCGCCCTTGCGCCGCTCCTCGCCATGGACCCGCTGGTCGCCGAGGCGCCGGGGGCGGCCCTGCTCGCTCCACCGCTCGACCAGGTAGGGCTTGGCGGCGAGGAACACCTCGGCGAAGGACTCCACGCGCTCCTCGGCCTGCTCGGGGGTGTCGTCGGCGGCCTCGTTGACGAAGGTGGCGGTACGGCCGAAGTACAGCGGGATCATCGAGGACACGAGCTGGTCGTGGTCGACCACCTGCGCGTTGTAGGCGAGCAGGTAGTCGTAGCAGATGCGGGCCCACAGCTCGACCGGGAGCACGAAGCCCTCCGGCCGCTCGCTGGCCTGGTGGATGGCGTCCTTCACGCCTTCAAGGTGCTCGGACGCCAGCACCTCGCTCCAGACCTCCCGCCAGGCCACGTAGCCCTCGACGAAGCGCCACAACAGGCGGTCCAGATTGACGCGGATCTCCTCGGTGGAGGTGGCCGTGCGGAACCCGAAGCCGGGCACCGGCGCGATCTCGGTCGTCTCCGTCCAGCGGTCGACGTAGCGGCCCGCGAGCGCGAACAGGCTGCCCACCACCTGGCGGAACATCGGTCCGAGGTCGCGGCCGGGGTCCTTGGCGTCGTGGAGCTTTGCCCCGAGCACGCTCTGGCAGACCGCGAACCCCTCGCAGAGCGCCACCGTGGTCATCCAGATGTCGACCCCGAACCGCGCCACGTCGGTGCTCCAGACCTGCTTGCCGGCCCAATGGGCCGCGAGGCGGCCGGAGAACCCGAAGTCGCCCCCGATCGGCTGGCGGAGCCGCTGCCCGTACAGGGCGGTGGTGATCGGGAAGGCGATCGAGTTGGTGATGGTGCCGTCCAGCTTGTGGCGCGCGTACATGGGCGCGACCAAGTCGTAGCCGTGGTCGAGCACCGGCCCGACCAGCCGGTCGATCCACTCCGGGCTGACCGAGCGCAGGTCGGCGTCGAGCACCGCGCAGCCGCTGGCGCCGACGGCCGCCGCCAGCTCGAAGATGGCACGGAAGGCGGAGCCCTTGCCGGACGGCCCGGTGTAGGTGAGCGTGACCTTGCGGGGCGGGTCGACTTTGGGGTCCAGCAGCAGCGGCTCCTCGTCCCCGCGGGTGGTGGCGGCGAGGGCCGCCTGCGGCGTCCCGTCGGTCGAGCTGCCGTCGGAGATCGCGATCAGGCAGTGGCGGTCTGGGAAGTGCTTGCGCAGGCCGGCCTCTGCCGCCCGGACGACGTGCCCGACGGTGCGGGCGTTCTGGAACGACGGGATGCCGATGAGGACGTCGAACGTATCGTCCCGGTCGAGCACGGCGGCGGCATCCTCGGTGAGCACGCTGTACGACAGCGTCGCCAATGAATTCCCCCCTAGAAGGTGGTCGGTGTCGGAACGGAGCGGAGCAGCGGCCTGCGTCCCAGCTTGAACGGCACGATGGTCACGTTGACCCCGTCGAGGCTGCCGAGCGCCTTCACCAGCCCCGTCGAGGAGTTGTCGTGCAGCACCCGCCGCCAGAGGGTCGCGTAGCGGCGCTTGGGCACCAGCACCGTCACCTCGGTGTCCGGCCGGATCAGCTCGCCGATGACCGCCTGGGCGGTGGCGAGCAGGTTGCGGTCGGGGCTGTCGACCACCTCCAGCGGCACCGGGATGTCGACCTTGCTCCACAGCTTGCACAGCTCCCTGGCCCTGTCCGGGTCGACGGCGATGTGCAGCGCGGTCAGCCGCAACGGGTTGAGCTGGCGCGCGTACTGCAGGGCGCCGATGGTCGCCCGGTCGAGGGCCTCGACCAGCACCACCACCTCGTGGCGTGGCTTGGGCGGGGCGAGATGATGGGACACCTCGACCTGCAGCTCGCCCAGCTCGCCCTGGTAGGTGCGCTGGGTTCGCAGCAGCAGCCAGACCAGCAGCGGCACGGCCACCACCACCATCCAGGCGCCCTCGACGAACTTCGTGATGGTGATGACGACGAGCACGATCATCGTCACGGTGGCGCCGAAGCCGTTGATGGCCAGCCCCTTGCGCCAGCCCGCCTGCCGTAACCGCAGGTGGCGCAGGGTCATGCCCGCCTGCGCGAGGGTGAAGGAGGTCACCACCCCGATCGCGTACAGCGGGATCAGGCGGTGCACGCTGGCGCTGAAGGCGACGACCAGGAAGACGGCGCCGGCGGCGAGCACCACGATGCCGTTGGAGTAGACCAGGCGGTGGCCCCGCTTGCGGAGCTGGCGGGGCATGAGCGCGTCCTTGGCGGCGAACGAGGCCAGGATCGGGAAGCCGTTGAAGGCGGTGTTGGCGGCCAGCACGAGGATGAACAGCGTCGCGATCTGCACGAACACGAACAGGGCCTGGCCGACGCCGCCGCCGAGCACGTGCCTGGCGATCTGGGCGACCAGGGTGGGGCCGTTGCCGTTCTCGAACGGGCGGGCGTGGAGCTGGATTGCCAGGAAGGTGATGCCGATGAACAGGAACCCCATGATCAGCGCCATCGCGGTCAGGGTCCGCTGGGCATTCTTCGCCTCCGGCTTCCTGAACGCCGGCACGCCGTCGGCGATCGCCTCGACCCCGGTGAGCGCGGTGGTCCCCGCCGCATAGGCGTGCATCAGCAGGAACAGCGACACCGCGGCGAGCCCTCCCGTGGTGCCGGCGAGCTCCCGGGCCGCCGCCTCGTCGTAGGCGATGGGGCCGACCGAGCCGGAGAGGATGCGGTAGATCCCGAAGGCCACCACCCCGCCGAGGCTCAGGATGTACACGTAGGTCGGGATGGCGAAGATCCGGCCCGACTCCCGGATGCCGCGCAGGTTGCCCCACGCCAGCAGCGCCACGAACCCGACCGAGATCTGTACCCGCAGGTCCTGGAGCTCGGGGATCGCGGAGGCGAGCGCCGCGGTCCCGGCCGACACGCTCACTGCCACGGTCAGCACGTAGTCGACCAGCAGCGCGGCCGCGCACACCGCCGCGAACAGCCCGCCCAGGTTGTCCCGCGTCACCATGTAGGCGCCGCCCCCCTGCGGGTAAGCGGCGATCACCTGCCGGTAGGAGAGCACCAGGATCAGCAGCAGCACCGCGACCCCGGCGGCCAGCGGCAGCGCCAGCCCCACCGCCGCCGTCCCCGCCGTCACCAGGACCAGCAGCATCTCCTCGGTGGCGTACGCCGTCGAGGAGATCGGGTCGGAGGAGAACACCGCCAGCGCGACCCGCTTGCTGATGCGCTCGTGGACGAGCTGGGCGGTCTTGAAGGGGGGCCCGAGCAGCAGTCGCTTGGCCCGGTACCCGAGCGACTGGTACTCGCCGACGCCCTCGAGGGACGGCGGGGCCTCCGGGACCGCTTCCAGGCGCGGCTGCGCCTCCGACTCGGTTTCCGTGGCCACGGCCGCGCCATCTCCTCGTTCGGCGCCTCCCCGGGCGCCTCGCCTTCGCTGGTCGCCCCATAGCCTACCCCCCGCGGCCGTGTGGCCAGTCGGGCATGGCCGGAACGGGCCAGGCGAATCCCCTCCCGCCGGGCCATGCGCGCGATCGCCGAGCCGACGATGTTCAGGATTGTCGGCGGCGCCCGGGCCCAGGCCCTCGGTGTGACGGGAGCGGCGGCCCTGAAGCAGCGGGGTTACTGACCGGGCGCCGTCGTCCTTGCGTCAGGGCTCCCCGGCGGACTCGGTACCCGCCGCGCGGGCCGGGGGGAAGCCCGGCGGCGGGCACGGCGAATCTCGCCCCTTCCTGACGGCACGTCAAGAATCGGTCATCCTCGCGTCGTTCGCGCCGAGCGGGTCGGCGACGAGGGGCAGGCCGCGGCGCCGGCGGTCCAGGACCACGTTGAGCGCCGCCCCGTAGAGGATGAGCTGGCCGAAGAAGCCCAGCCAGACCAGCAGCAGCACCACCGAGACCAGCGACCTCGGCAGGGACGCGATGCCGGCCGAGTGGCCCGCCCAGTAGTCGAACGCCCGCTTGAGCAGGTAGAAGCCGACGGCGCCGAACACGGCGCCGGGGACCTGGCTGGCCCAGGACTGCGTGCGGGCCGGCAGCAGCCGGTACAGCAGCAGCAGCACCACCGCCATCGAGCTCGGCGCGGCCAGCTCCTCGATCAGCCGGATCAGCGGGTTGTTCGGTGCGACGTCGAGGGTCGTCTGGGCGGTCGCCGTCACCCACACGGTGAGGAGGGCCGAGCCGAGCAGCACCGACCCGAGCACGACCACGATCAGGATGTTGAGGAGCTTCTGGCCGACCGGGTTGCGACCGCTCGCGACCCCCCACATCCGGTTCATGCAGGCGGTCATGGCGCCGACGAAGCCGCTGGCGCCGTAGGCGACGGTGAGCAGGCCGAACACCCCCAGGGCGGCGCTGTTTTGGACGACCTGGGTGATGACCGCGTCGAAGACCTCGCTGCCGATGCCGGGGAAGACCTGGTTGAGCGCGTCGGCGACCGCCCGCTCGGCGTCGGGTTCCGGGATGGCGAAGATGGCGATGTTGACGATCACCACCCCCGCCACGATCATCAGCGGCAGCAGCGACAGGAAGGTGTAGTAGGCCATGCTCCCCGACAGCAGGGAGCCCTGGGCGTGGGAGAACGTCTGCACCACCGCCCACGGGAACCGCGTGTAGCGGTTGCGGGCGAGCGTGCGGTAGAGCCAGGCGATCGCCTGCTCGATCCGCGCCTCCGGCCCGCGCGGCTCGGCCTCCGCCCTGCCCATCCGCCTTCCCTCCTGGGAAGATGGTAGAGCCTACTGGCGAGCGACCACCGTGAGCAGTGACGCCTCCGGCCGGCAGGCGAACCGGAAGGGGGCGTACTTGCTGGTCCCGAGGCCGGCGCTGACGTGTAGCCAGCTCGTGCCCCAGCGCGACAGCCCGCGCACCCGCGCCCGGGGCAGGTCGCAGTTGGTGACCAGGGCGCCGACCCCCGGCAGGCGCACCTGGCCGCCGTGGGTGTGGCCGGCCAGCAGCAGCGTGTAGCCGTTGCGTTCGAAGGCGTCCAGGCTGCGGCGGTAGGGGCTGTGGACGACGCCGACGCGCAGGCGGGCCGGCTCGCCGCTGGGCGGCACCGCCACTCGCGGGTCGTCGCGCCGGATGTGCGGGTCGTCCATGCCGGCCAGCTCCACGTCGCCGAGCCGGCCGCGACGGTTGGACAGCACCACCCAGCCCAGGTCCTCCAGGCCCGCGACCAGCTCCCGCCACGGGTTGCGGCCGGAGATCCGGCGCCGCTTGCGGGTGCTCGGCCCGCGGAAGTAGCCGAGCCAGTTGTGGAAGCGCGGCGCCCAGTAGTCGTTGGAGCCGAGCACGGCGGCGGCGCCGAGGGCCGGACGGAAGCGGCCGAGGGCGTCGAGCGCCGGGCCGAGGCCCTCCGGCTCGCCGAGCATGTCGCCGGTGAGCACCACCAGGTCGGCCGG
>Ga0307278_10000144_pt1 | contig 35183 bp, 28 predicted proteins | sample ER_DNA_117_FD_194482 | JGI IMG/M metagenome (GOLD analysis project Ga0307278, IMG submission 194482) | Bulk soil microbial communities from the East River watershed near Crested Butte, Colorado, United States - ER_DNA_117 | ecosystem: Environmental > Terrestrial > Soil > Floodplain | place... | reverse complement strand
CCGCAGGGCGGCTACCGCAGATGCGGGATGACTGCCTGCCGCACAATTTCCTAGTATCCCGGTAGGAATCGTACCCAGAATTCGACGAGATCAGGGGCCATACCGTTGCCTTTCGACCCAAGCGTCGCCCTCGCCGGGCTGTTCGTCGGGTTCACGGTCGGGCTGACCGGCATGGGCGGGGGCGCCTTGATGACCCCGATCCTCGTCCTGCTGTTCAACGTGCAGCCGCTCGCCGCGGTCTCCAGCGACCTGGTCGCCGCGGTGGTGATGAAGCCGGTCGGGGGCGGGGTGCACCTGCGCCGCGGCACGGTCAACTTCGCCCTGGTCAGGTGGCTGATGGTCGGGTCGGTCCCGGCGGCGTTCGCCGGCGTGCTGGTGCTCAGGCAGCTCGGGGACGGCGTGGTGGTTCAGGAGCGCCTCAAGTTGACGCTCGGGGTCGCGCTCCTTCTCGCGGCCGCCTCGATCGCCGCCAAGGGCCTGCTGGAGGTCCAGGCGCGCCGGAGCGAGCAACCGAAAGGCCGAGGCGCGGACCGGCCGTTCCAGGTCCGGCCGCTGCCGACCGTGCTGATCGGCGTGACCGGAGGGCTGGTGGTGGGCATGACCTCGGTCGGGTCGGGCTCGCTGATGATCGTGCTCCTTCTGCTGCTGTACCCGATGCTCAGCTCCTCCCGGCTGGTCGGCACCGATCTGGTCCAGGCCATCCCGCTGGTCGCCTCCGCCGCGCTCGGCCACCTGCTGTTCGGCGACTTCCGGCTCGACCTCACCAGCAGCCTGCTGGTCGGCAGCCTGCCCGGGGTCTACCTGGGCGCCAAGGTGTCCTCCAGGGCCAAGGACGGGATCGTCCGGCCCGCCCTGGTGCTCGTTCTGATCGCCTCGGGCCTGAAGCTGGTCGGGGTCGACAACCTCCAGCTCGGCCTGGTCGTCGCCGGCCTGGTGCTGCTCGCCGTGCCCGCCTGGGGCGCGCTGGACGCCGCCGTCCACCCCGCGCCGGCATGGGTGTCGGCGCCGGTCGGCCGGCGCCTCGTCATCGGCGCGCAGCTCGTCGGCGCCCCAGTCGGGCTCGGCTTCCTGGTCGCCCTCGCCTACTTCGGGCTCATCCGGCGGCACCTTGCCGTCCCGCTGGTGCCGGAGGTCCTCCCGGTCGCGGTCGAGCCCTCCGGCGGGGGCTGACCCTCGGCCGGGGGCGGCTCCCTTCGGGCGCCGGGGCGGCCCACCCCAGGTCGCAAGGCCCCCGCGGGTATACTGGCCGGCGCCCGGGTGACGCCGATGGCGCCCCGGGCCGCCGTCTTTCCGAGCGCCGCTCGGCGCACCCGTTCCCAACCGGAGGCACCTGTGCGCAGCACCGTCGAGCCCGTCGAGCCCACCAAGGTGCGCATCAACATCGTCGTGGAGCCCGACGAGCTCCGGCCCGCGATCGACCGTACCGTCCGGCGGCTGTCGCGGGAGGTGCGCGTCCCCGGCTTCCGCAAGGGCAAGGTGCCCCGCCAGGTCATCGAGGCCCGCATCGGGCGCGAGGCGCTGATCGCCGAGGCGATCGAGCAGGAGGCGGTCCCCGAGTTCTACGCCAAGGCGATCGAGGAGAACGGCGTCAATCCGCTGTCGCGGGCCAGGGTCGACCCGCCCGACTACAAGGACGGCGAGCCGCTGGAGTTCTCGGCCACCGTCGAGGTCAAGCCGGTCATCGACCTGCCCCCCTACCACGGCGTCCACGTCGAGCGGCCGACCCTGGAGGTCACCGACGAGCACGTCGACACCCAGCTCGACCGGCTGCGCGAGCGCGTCGCCCAGCTCGAGGTCATCGGCCGGCCGCTCGCCAAGGGCGACTTCGCCCAGATCGACCTGCGCGCCACCCGCCACACGACCGAGATCCCAGAGCTGACCAGGACCGACTTCCTGTACGAGGTCGGCTCCGGCACGGTCGTCCCCAAGCTCGACGAGGAGCTGGAGGGCACCCGCAAGGGCGACATCCTGCGCTTCAACGCCACCCTGCCCGAGGGGGCCGGCGAGGAGCTCGCGGGCCAGGAGGTCACCTTCCAGGTGCTGGTCAAGGAGGCCAAGTCCAAGGTCCTTCCCAAGCTCGACGACGACTTCGCCCAGGAGGCCAGCGAGTTCGACACCCTCGAGGAGCTACGGGCCGACCTGCGCCAGAAGCTCGAGGAGGCGGCCACCGCCCAGGTCGCGAGCGAGCTGGAGACCCGCGTGCTGCAGGCCTACCTCGACGTGGTCGAGGTGCCGCTGCCGGAGTCGCTGGTCCACGACGAGCTGCACTACCGGGCCAACCGCTTCGCCCAGCAGCTCGGCATGATGGGCGTCACCTTCGACCAGTGGCTGGAAGCCACCGAGCAGACCAGGGAGGGGATCGAGGCTGACCTGCGCGCCCAGGCGGAGCGGGCGGTGAAGGCCCAGCTCGTGCTGGAGGCGCTGGCCGCCGCCGAGGGGATGGAGACGACCGACGAGGAGGTCGAGGCCGAGATCCGCCGCCAGGCGCAACGGGTCGGGCGCGACCCCGAGCAGGTCCGCGGCGCCCTCACCGACGGCGGGGACGGCATGATCCGCGGTGATATCCTGCGATCCAAGGCCTTGGCGTTCCTGGTCGAGCATGCCGAGCAGGTCGACCCGACCGACGACGCCGCCGAGCCCAAGGAGTGACGGCATGCAGGAACCCTCGAGCTACCTGGTCCCGGTCGTCGTCGAGCAGACCAACCGCGGCGAGCGCTCGTTCGACATCTATTCGCGGCTGCTGAACGAGCGAATCATCTTCCTCGGCACCCCGATCGACGACACCGTCGCCAACCTGGTGATGGCGCAGCTCCTCCACCTGGAGAGCGAGGACCCCGACAAGGACATCCAGCTCTACATCAACTCGCCCGGCGGCTCGGTCACCGCGCTGCTGGCGATCTACGACACCATGCAGTACGTGAAGCCCGACGTGGCCACCACCTGCATGGGCCAGGCCGCCTCGGCCGCCGCGGTGCTGCTGGCCGCCGGCGCCCCAGGCAAGCGCCTTGGCCTGCCCCATTCCCGCATCCTCATCCACCAGCCGTCCGGAGGTGCCGAGGGGCAGTCGGTCGACATCGAGATCCAGGCCCGCGAGATCTTACGCATGCGGCGCATGCTGGACGAGATCCTCGCCGCCCACACCGGCCAGGACGTCGAGAAGATCGGCCACGACACCGACCGCGACTTCATCATGACCGCTCCGCAGGCCAAGGAGTACGGCATCATCGACGAGATCATCGAGAGCCGGGCCGCGGCCGAGGAGCTGGTCGCGCTCGCCGACGCGAAGTAGGTCCGAATTGCCGGTGGCGGGCGGTCCCACCGGGCAGGTACGCTCCACCAGTCGACGACCGTAGCGGCGGGAAGCGCAGCACGAGAGGACTCGACCAGATGGCCAAGTTCGGGGACGGCGGCGACCTGCTGAAGTGCTCCTTCTGCGGCAAGTCGCAGAAGCAGGTCAAGAAGCTGATCGCCGGCCCCGGTGTCTACATCTGCGACGAGTGCATCGACCTCTGCAACGAGATCATCGAAGAGGAGCTGTCGGAGACCTCCGAGCTGAAGTTCGACGAGCTGCCAAAGCCGCGGGAGATCTACGAATTCCTCAACGACTACGTGATCGGCCAGGACGAGGCCAAGAAAGTCCTGTCGGTCGCGGTCTACAACCACTACAAGCGCATCCAGGTCGGCGCCAGCGCCTCCGGCGACGTCGAGCTGCAGAAGTCCAACATCATCCTGCTCGGCCCCACCGGCTGCGGGAAGACGCTGCTGGCGCAGACGCTCGCCCGGATGCTCAACGTGCCCTTCGCGATCGCCGACGCCACCGCCCTCACCGAGGCCGGCTACGTCGGCGAGGACGTCGAGAACATCCTGCTCAAGCTCATCCAGGCGGCCGACTACGACGTCAAGAAGGCCGAGACGGGGATCATCTACATCGACGAGATCGACAAGATCGCCCGCAAGAGCGAGAACCCGTCGATCACCCGCGACGTCTCCGGCGAGGGCGTGCAACAGGCCCTGCTGAAGATCCTGGAGGGAACCACCGCCAGCGTCCCGCCGCAGGGCGGCCGCAAGCATCCCCACCAGGAGTTCATCCAGATCGACACCACCAACGTGCTGTTCATCTGCGGCGGCGCGTTCGCGGGGCTCGAGAAGATCATCGAGTCCCGCATCGGGCGCAAGGGGGTCGGCTTCGGAGCCGACCTCCGTCGTATCAGCGACAAGGACGTCGGCGAGATCCTCGCCAAGGTGCTCCCCGAGGACCTGCTGAAGTTCGGGCTCATCCCGGAGTTCATCGGCCGCCTGCCGGTGATCAGCTCGGTCCACTCCCTGGACAAGCAGGCCCTGGTCCGCATCCTCGTCGAGCCCAAGAACGCCCTGGTCAAGCAGTACCGCAAGTTCTTCGAGTTCGACGGGGTCGAGCTGGAGTTCTCCGACGACGCCCTGGACGCCGTGGCCGACCAGGCGATCCTGCGCGGCACCGGCGCCCGCGGCCTGCGCGCGATCCTGGAAGAGGTCCTGCTCGACGTCCAGTACGACCTGCCCTCCCGCGACGACGTGCGCCGCTGCGTGGTCACCGCCGACGTGGTCCTCGGCGGGGTCAACCCGACGCTGGTGCCGCGCGACCGCGACAAGGGCACCGAGCGCCGCGAACGCTCCGCCTGATGAGCAGGTTCGCGGCGACCCTGGCGGCCCAGACCGCCTCGGCGCTGCGAGTATCGGGATAGAGCGCCGCCAAGTATCGGCGCCGCACATCGACTACGCTGGGCAAAGGAACAGCGGGTAAGGTGCGCGCCGGGCATACTTGGCGGCGCTCTAGGGCTCTACGCCAGCGGCGCCACCACCCGCCGCGCCCGTTGCCATCGAGGAGCGCCCAACCGTGACCACCCCACAAGGGCGGCCCGAGCTGCCAAAGACCTACGACCCCAGGGCGGTCGAGGGCCCCACCTACCAGCGCTGGCTGGACGCCGGCTGGTTCCAGGCCGACCGCGACTCTGGCAAGCCCCGGTTCAGCATCGCCCTGCCCCCGCCCAACGTGACCGGGTCGCTGCACATCGGCCACGCCCTCGACCACTCCATCCAGGACTACCTGGCCCGCATGCACCGCATGCGGGGCTTCGAGGTGCTGTGGCTTCCCGGCATGGACCACGCCGGCATCGCCACCCAGAACGTCGTCGAGCGGGAGCTGGCCAAGGAGGGCAGGACCCGCTTCGACCTCGGCCGCGAGGCGTTCGTCGAGCGGGTGTGGAGCTGGAAGGCCGAGTCGGGCGGCCGCATCCTCGGCCAGATGCAGCGCCTCGGCGACTCGGTCGACTGGTCCCGCGAACGCTTCACCATGGACGAGGGCCTGTCCAGCGCCGTCCGCGAGGTGTTCGTGTCCCTCTACGAGCAGGGGCTGCTGTACCGCGGGCGACGCATCATCAACTGGTGCCCGCGCTGCCTCACCGCCCTGTCCGACATCGAGGTCGAGCACGAGGAGGTCCCCGGCGAGCTGGCGCTGCTCCGCTACCCGCTTGCCGACGGCTCGGGCTGGATCGGGGTGGCCACCTCGCGGGCCGAGACGATGCTGGGCGACACCGCCGTGGCCGTCCACCCCGACGACCCGCGCTACCGCGAGCTGGTCGGCAGGACCGTGCTCCTGCCGCTGGTCGACCGGCCGATCCCCATCGTCGCCGACGACAGCGTCGACCGCGAGTTCGGCACCGGCGCCGTCAAGGTCACCCCCGCCCACGACCCCAACGACTGGGAGATCGCCGAACGCCAGGGCCTGCCGGCCGTCGACATCTTCACCGAGGAGGCGGTCGTCAACGAGCACGGCGGCCGCTTCAAGGGCCTGGACCGCTACGCCGCCCGCCGTGAGGTCAAGCAGGCGCTGCGGGAGCTGGGGCTGCTGGAACGGGTCGAGGAGGCGCCGCACCAGGTCGGCCACTGCTACCGCTGCCACACCGAGGTCGAGCCGCGGCTGTCGTTGCAGTGGTTCGTGGCCACCAGGCCGCTGGCCGACGAGGCGATGGCGGCGGTCCGCTCCGGGCGGACCCGCTTCGAGCCGGCCCGCTACGAAAAGACCTTCTTCGCCTGGATGGAGCAGATCCGCGACTGGTGCGTCTCCCGCCAGCTCTGGTGGGGGCACCGCATCCCCGCCTGGTACTGCCCGGACGGCCACGTCACCGTCGCCCGCGACGACCCGTCCGCCTGCGGCGAGTGCGGCAAGGACGAGCTCGTCCAGGACGAGGACGTCCTCGACACCTGGTTCTCGAGCGGGCTGTGGCCGTTCTCGACCCTCGGCTGGCCGGAGCAGACCGACGACCTGGCCGCGTTCTACCCGACCTCGGTGCTGGTCACCGGGTACGACATCATCTTCTTCTGGGTCGCCAGGATGCTGATGCTCGGCTGCCACTTCCAGCCGCCGACGCCGTTCGACGTGGTCGCCATCCACGGGATGGTCCGCGACGCCCAGGGCAAGAAGATGTCCAAGTCGTTCGGGAACGTCATCGACCCGATCGAGCTGATGGACCGCTACGGCACCGACGCGCTGCGGTTCGCGCTGGTCCGCGGCGCCAACCCCGGCGGCGACGTGCCGCTGGCCGAGGAGTGGGTCGAGGGCGCCCGCAACTTCGCCAACAAGCTCTGGAACCTTGGGCGGTTCGTGTTGTCGTCCACCTCGGGCTGGGCCGGGCCACCGGAGACGCCAAGCTCGGCGCTTGCCGACAGATGGCTCTTGTCGCGCCTGGAGCGGACCAGGGCCGCCGCGACCGCCGCCTACGACGCCTACGACCCGGCCGAGGCCGCGCGGCTGCTGCACGCCTTCGCCTGGAGCGAGCTGGCGGACTGGGCGGTCGAGCTGGCCAAGCCGAGGCTGGCGGCCGCTGGCGGGGACGCCGCCATCGCCGGCGCCACCCTCGCCTATGCCCTGGACGTCACCGTGCGGCTGCTCCACCCGATCATGCCGTTCGTCACCGAAGAGCTCGGCCGGGCGCTGACCGGCGCCGAGACGGTCACCCTCGGTCCGTGGCCGGCCGAGCGGCCAGGCGACCTGGACCCGGACGCCGAGACGGGCATGGCCGACCTGCAGGAGACGATCGTGGCCGTGCGCCGATTCCGCGCCGAGCACCGGGTGCCGGCGGCGGCGCGCCCGCGGCTGACGGCGCTGCCGGCCAGCGACCGCCAGGCCGCCGTGTTCCGGGCGGAGGCCGAGAGCATCCGCCGCCTCGCCAGGCTGGAGGCCGTCGAGGTGGCCGACGCGGCGCCGAGCGGCACCCCGGCGGCCAAGCTGCTGGTGGCCGGGGCCGAGCTGTACCTGCCGCTGGAGGGCCTGCTCGACCTCGACGAGGAGCGGGCCCGGCTGGACCGGGAGCTGGCCAACCTCGACGCCGAGCTGGCAAGGGCCGAGGCGAAGCTGGCCAACCCGGCCTTCGTCGAGAAGGCCCCGGCCGCGGTCGTCGCCAGGGCGCGCGAGCGGCTGGCCGAGGTCGAGCAGGCCCTCGCCAAGGTCCGCGCCCAGCAGGCCGAGCTGTCCGGCACGGGGTAGCGCGGAGCCGACCGGCCAGGGAACGTTCGGCGACCGTTCGCCGAACGTCACCGCCGAACCGGGCGAGCCACCCGGGCGGGCCGCTGGCCACGCGCCGTCGCGCCGTACGCTCCGCGCCGTGCCAATCGACCTCGAGGCTCGCGAGCGCCGAGGGCTGCGGCTCGGCGTCGCCGGTGCGGTCCTCGCCTTCCTCGCCCTGACCACCGTGCAGGCGGTCGCGATCCGGCCGTACCTGCCACCCGACGAGCTGTACCACGTCGGCTACGCGGCGTCGCTGCTGGAGGGCCGCCTGCCGACCCTGACCACGCCGCTGCCGGGCGACCGGGTGCCGCTGATGCCCGACGACCGGCGGCTGCGGCGCGTCTACGTCGCCAACCACCCGCCGCTGTTCCACGCCCTCGCCGCCGTTCCCATCGGCATCGGCGAGCGGCTGGGCGCGCCGCTGGCCGGCTTCCTGGCCGCCCGCTTCCTGTCGGTCGCGCTGGCCGCCGCCGGCGTCGTCCTGGTGGCCTGGCTGGCGCTGCTGCTCGTCCCCGGCCGCCCGCGGGTCGCCGTCGGCGCCGCCTGGCTGGCGGCGCTGCTGCCGGGGCTGCCGCACGTGTCGGCGTTCGCGTACACCGACGGGCTCGGGTTCCTGGCCGCCACCGCCGCGCTGGTCGCGGCCGCCGCGACCGTCCGCCGCGGCCCCACGCCGGCCCGCCTGGCCGGGCTCACGGCGGCCGCGTCGGCGGCGGCGCTGACGCGGGCGCCCGGGCTCGTCCTGGTGGGGTTCGCCGGCGCCGCCGCGGCCGCCGGCTTCCTGCTGCACGGGCGCCGTCGGGGAGCCAGGCGGCTGCTGGCCGCCGCCGGCGCCGGCGCCGCGGTCGCCGGGCTCGCCGGCGCCTCGGCGATCTGGTTCTACCTGCGCAACCGCTCGCTGTACGGGTCCCTCACCGGCACCGCCTACAACCAGGCGCTGTTCCGCCTGGTGCCGCAGGACCACGCGATCGCCCTGCTCACCTCGCCCGCCTACGCGCTGCGGCTGTACGACGGCCTGTGGGTCTGGACCAGGTTCAGCCTGCCGCGGCCGCCGACGCTGGCGGCGCTGGTCGCCGTGCCCCGCGTGGTCGGGCTCCTGGTCGTGGCCGGGCTGGCGGCGGTCGCCGCCCGCCGCCTCCGCCGCCCGGGGCCCGGCAGGGGGTCCGGGCGGCGCAAGGCAAGCCCCCCGGTCGCCGGAACACCGGCGCTGGCGGCCTGGGCGCTGGCGGTCGCCTGGCCCTTCGCCGTCTTCGCGATGGTGGCCTTCTACGACGGCAACGGCGGCCATACCCATCCCCGCTACCTCTTCCCCGGCCTCGCGGTCCTGGCGGTGGTCGCGGCGCTCGGCCTGGACGGGCTGCCCGGCGCGCGCCTCGGCCTGTGGATCGCGGCGGTGACCCTGGCGCAGCTCGGGCTGACGGGGGTGGCCTGGGCGGGGTTCGTCACCGCCTCGCGCAGCCGCCGCCCAAGCGATCCCGTCGACCTGCTCGGCGCCGTCGCCGGCATGCTGGACGCCGCCGGCGCCCACCCGTCGTGGCTGCTGCTCGGCCTGGCCGGGGCCACGCTGCTGGCCGCGCTCGCGCTGCTCGCCCTCGCCCTTGGCCTCGTCCGGGCCGACCGCGCCGCCGGCGGCGTCGGGCCGGACGACCCGGACGAGGCTCCCGGGGTTCCTCAGCCCCCGCCGGCGGCGCCGCGGGTCAGCTCACGAGCCTGATGGTGAGCGGGTACCGGTAGGGCTCGCCGTTGTTGGCCCTGATCGCCGCGATGATCGTCAGGATCAGCCAGGCGATCGCGACCGCCGGGAGCAGCAGCAGCCCGACCACCAGGATGATCAGGATGGCGCTGACGATGATGTAGATGAACACCGAGAGGTTGAAGTTCAGCGCCTCGCGGCTCTGGTCGGCGATGAACGGGTGCTCGTCCTTCTTGACCAGGTAGACGAGCAGCGGGCCGAGCCAGTTGAGGCCGATGATCAGCCCGGCCAGGGCCGACAGGTGGGCGATCATCGCCCACTGGCGGGCGTTGGCGTCGGCGTCCGCCGGCGACGGCGGGCCCGCGGGCGACCACGCCGGAGGCGGTGGCGCCGGGGGCGGGCTGGAGGGCCAGGCCTCGGACGAGGGCGGCGGTGGCGCCGGAGGCGGCGCCGGGGGACCCGGCGGTGGGGTGGTGCGGCCTGGCTCCTCGCCAGGCGGCGGCGGGGTCGTTTCGCTCACGTATGCTCCTCTCGGTGCTGTTCTGGGCGCCCGGCGCGGGCGCGCCACGCCAACCTAGTCACCTCGGGGGCTCCCTGTGAAGCCCGGCGGCCGTATTCGATTTCGATGGACCCGGCTCGGCCGGCCGCCGATCATGGGCTGTCGGGTCGGTCGAGGATGGAGGGCCGGGGATGAGCGAGCGGCTGCCGGCGCGACCGTCCCTGGATGGGCTGGAGGCCGCCTGGTCGGCACGCTGGGAGTCACGGGGGACCTACCGCTTCGACCGGGACCGGCCCTGCGAGGAGGTCTACGCGATCGACACCCCGCCGCCGACGGTCAGCGGGTCGCTGCACCTCGGCAGCGTCTTCTCCTACACCCACCCCGACCTGCTCGCCCGCTTCCAGCGGATGCGCGGCCGCGCGGTCTTCTACCCGATGGGCTGGGACGACAACGGCCTGCCGACCGAGCGCCGGGTCGAGAACCACTTCGGGGTCCGCTGCGACCCCTCGCTTCCCTACGACCCGGCCTTCACGCCCCCGGAGACCCCGGGGGCGGGGAAGCTCGCCATCTCCCGGCCGAACTTCGTGGAGCTGTGCCTGCGGCTCACCGCCCAGGACGAGCGGGCCTTCGAGGCGCTGTTCCGGCGCCTCGGCCTGTCGGTCGACTGGACGCTGACCTACACCACCATCGGGCCGGTGGCGCGGCGGGCCTCGCAGCGGGGGTTCCTGCGGCTGCTCGCCAAGGGCGAGGCCTACCAGGCGGAGGCGCCGACCCTGTGGGACGTGACCTTCCGCACCGCGGTCGCCCAGGCCGAGCTGGAGGACCGCGAGCTGCCTGGGGCCAGCCACCGCATCCGGTTCACCGGGCCTAACGGTCCGGTTGAGGTCGAGACCACCCGGCCGGAGCTGCTGCCGGCCTGCGTCGCCCTGGTCGCCCACCCTGACGACCGGCGCTGGGGCGGGCTGATCGGCCGCACCGTGGCGACGCCGCTGTTCGGCGTGCGCGTGCCGGTGCTCGCCCACAGGCTGGCCGACCCCGCCAAGGGCACCGGACTGGCGATGGTCTGCACCTTCGGGGACACCACCGACGTGACCTGGTGGCGGGAGCTGCGGCTGCCGGTCCGTTCGATCGTGACCCGCGACGGCCGCATCCGGCCGGCGCCCCCTGACGGCGTCCCCGACGGCGGCGCCTGGGCCGAGCTGGCCGGCCGGACCGTGGCCGAGGCCAGGCGGCGGATGGTGGCGCTGCTGCGCGCCTCCGGCGACCTGGTCGGCGAGCCGCGGCCGATCCTCCACCCGGTCAAGTTCTACGAGAAGGGCGAGCGCCCGCTGGAGATCGTCACCAGCCGGCAGTGGTTCATCCGCGTGCTCGACCACCGCGAGCGGCTGCTGGAGCTGGGCCGGGCGCTCGACTGGATCCCGCCGTTCATGCGCGCCCGCTACGAGCACTGGGTGGGCGGCCTCAACAGCGACTGGCTGATCAGCCGCCAGCGCTTCTTCGGCGTGCCGGTCCCGCTCTGGTACCCGATCACCGCGGGCGGCGAGGTCGACCACGGCAACCCGATCGTCCCCGGCGAGGAGCGGCTGCCCGTCGACCCGTCCAGCGACGTGCCCGACGGCTACCTGCCGGAGCAGCGCGGCCGTCCCGGCGGGTTCGCGGCCGACCCCGACGTGATGGACACCTGGGCCACGTCGTCGCTGAGCCCGCAGATCGCCGGCGGCTGGGAGGACGACCCGGAGCTGTTCGCCCGGGTCTTCCCGATGGACCTGCGGCCCCAGGGCCCCGAGATCATCCGCACCTGGCTGTTCTATACGGTGGTCCGGTCCTTGATCGAGCACGGCACGCTGCCGTGGCGGGCTGCGGCCATCTCGGGCTGGGTGCTGGACCCGGACCGCAAGAAGATGTCGAAGTCCAGGGGCAACGCCGTCACCCCGGCCGGCCTGCTGGAGCGGCACGGCGCGGACGCGGTGCGCTACTGGGCGGCCCGGGGCCGGCCCGGCGCCGACACCGCCCCCGACGAGGCGCAGATGCGCGTCGGCAGGCGGCTGGCCGTCAAGCTCCTCAACGCCAGCCGGTTCGTGCTCGGGCTCCCCGCCGGGGTTGGCGGCCCCGGACCGGCGGGGGAGCCGGCCGCGCCGCTGGACCTGGCCATGCTGGCCGAGCTGGACGCGGTGGCGGCCGAGGCGACCGCCAGCCTGGAGGCGGCCGAGTGGACGCAGGCCCTCCAGCGCACCGAGGCGTTCTTCTGGACCTTCTGCGACGACTACCTGGAGCTGGTCAAGGACCGCGCCTACGGGGCGGCGGGGGAGCCCGGCGCCGTGTCGGCACGGGCGGCGCTGACCGGCGCCCTGGACGTGCTGCTGCGGCTGCTCGCCCCCTACCTGCCGTTCGCCACCGAGGAGGTGTGGTCGTGGTGGCGGGACGGCTCGGTCCACCTGGCGCCCTGGCCGGACCGGGTGCCCGCCGGCCGCGGGACCGACCCGCTGCCGCTGGAGGCGGCGGGGCTGGTCCTCGGCGCCGTCCGCCGCGCCAAGAGCGAGGCCAGGCTGCCGCTGCGCGCCCCGGTGGCCCGGGTGGTCGTCGGCGGCATCGCGGAGCGGCTGGCCGCCGTCCGCGCCGCCGAGGCCGACCTGCGCGCGGCCGGCCGCGTCGCCGCGGTGGAGTACCGGGAGCGCGAAGCCCCGCCGCTCGCCGCCGAGATAATTCTGTTGCCAAATTCCTCTTGACGCGCCACAACCGCGGGTCGCAAACTGTCAACACCATGCAGACATCCAGGAGGGCGGTGAGCGTCATGTCGGTCGGGACCCGGGCAACATGGTCGGACCACTGCCGCGACCACCGCCTGAACATGTGGCGCGGCAACGACCTCGTCGCCATCGACAGCCTCGCGCTCCCGGGAGGGAACGCGCCGTGAGGCGCTGAGCTCGGCGCCAGAATTCACGGCGACCGCCTCCCAACCGGGAGGCGGTTTTCGTTTCTCAATTCCTCGACACCGTGGGAGGGAGGTGCTTCGCCATGCCCCAGGTCCGCCAGCGGGAGCAGCGGCGCTGCTACTGCCGGTACTGCCACGGCCAGGGTTGCGGTGGCTACTGCCGGTACTGCCGCTGACACGGTCGCCAGGGCCGCACCAGCGCCTCGGGTTGCGGTCCCTGGCTCGTCACTACAATCGGCGCATGGACTACCAGGAAGCCGTCGCCGCGCTGTACGCGCGCATGCCGACCCGCATCGGGCCGAGCCTCGAACGGATCAGCCACCTGGCCGAGCTGCTCGACCACCCGGAGCGGACCGCGCCCGCCGTGCACCTGACCGGCACCAACGGCAAGACCAGCACCGCCCGCATGGTCGCCGCGCTGCTCGCCGCCTTCGGCGTCGGCGCCGGCATCTACACCAGCCCGCACCTACAGGACGTCCGCGAGCGCCTCGCGCTGGCCAGCGGGCCCATCTCGACCGAGGAGTTCGCCGAGACCTGGACCTACCTGCAGCCATACCTGGCGGAGGTGGACCGCGCCCACGACCAGCCGGTCACCTTCCACGAGGTCCTCACCGCCATGGCCTTCACCTGGTTCGCGGAGCTGCCCGTCGACGCCCAGGTCGTCGAGGTCGGCATGGGCGGCTCCTGGGACGCCACCAACCTGGTCCACGGCGACGTGGCGGTGATCAACCGGGTCGGGCTGGACCACCCCGAGCTGGGCGACACCCCCGCCGCGGTGGCGGGGGAGAAGGCGGGGATCATCAAGCGCGGCGCCACCGTCGTCAGCCAGGCCCAGGACGACGACGTGCTGGCGGTCATCGGGGAACGTGCCGCGGGGCTGGACGCCAAGGTGCTGCTCGACGGCCGCGACTTCGGCGTCCAGCGCCGCCGCCAGGCCGTCGGCGGCCAGGTCCTGGACCTGCGCACCCCGACCGGGACGGTCACCGAGGTGCTGGTGCCCCTCCACGGCCGGCACCAGGCCGACAACGCCGCCGGCGCGCTGGTGGCGGTCGAGGCGTTCCTCGGCGGACGCCGGCTCGAGGCCGACACCGTCAGGGCCGGGTTCGCGTCGGTCACCTCCCCCGGCCGGCTGGAGGTCGTCTCCCGCAAGCCCCTGGTCGTCCTCGACGGCGCCCACAACCCCGCTGGCGCCCGCGCCCTCGCCGCGGCCCTGCTGGAGGAGTTCGTGGTCGACCGCCGCATCCTGGTGGTGGCCTGCCTGGCCGACAAGGACCTGCGCGGCATCCTGGAGGGGCTCGCGCCCGCCACCGGCCGGCTGCTGGTCACCACCAACCACAGCCCGCGGGCGGCCCCGGCCGAGCGGCTCCGCAAGGAGGCCGAGGCGCTCGGCCTGGTCGCCGAGACCGCCCCGGACGTCGCCACCGCGGTCGGCCGGGCGATCGACACCGCCGACGAGACCGAGGCGGTGGTGGTGACCGGCTCCCTGCACACGGTGGGGGAGGCCCGCGACCTGCTGGTGGGCCCCGGCCCGGCGTGAGCGGCGTGGGTATGATCGCGCGCGAAGCTCTCCCTTCCCCATGGAGGTTGACCGCGTGGCCGACGAACGCACCCTGGTCCTCTGCAAGCCCGACGCGGTCGCCCGCGGCCTGGTCGGCGAGGTCGTCGGCCGGCTGGAGCGCAAGGGCCTCAGCCTGGTCGCGATGGACCTCCGCCGCCTCGACGAGGCGACCGCCAAGCAGCACTACGCCGAGCACGAGGGCAAGCCCTTCTTCGACGAGCTGGTCCGGTTCATCACCTCGGGGCCGCTGGTCGCGATCTGCGTCGAGGGGCCCGACGCGGTGGCCGCCGTCCGCACGTTGATGGGCCCGACCGACCCGGTGGCCGCCGCCCCCGGCTCGATCCGCGGCGACTACGGCCTGGAGATCGGCCAGAACCTCGTCCACGGCTCCGACTCGCCGCCGTCGGCCGACCGCGAGCTGGCGCTCTTCTTTCCCCAGATGTGACCTCCCGGCCATAGGGCCGTTCGAGGGGCTGGTGTAGCATGCCCGGGTTCTCACCGGGCGGTCGCCCGCCGTGATCTCGAAATCTGCTGGAAGGGGCTGGTCTGGTTGCAGAACGCCTTCCGCTTCCTCGGCCGCGACATGGCCGTCGACCTCGGGACCGCCAACACCCTGGTGTACGTGCGGGGCCGCGGGGTGGTGCTCAACGAGCCGTCGGTGGTGGCCATCAACACCAAGAACAACGCCATCCTGGCGGTCGGCACCGAGGCCAAGGCGATGATCGGCCGCACCCCCGGCCACATCGTGGCGATCCGGCCCCTCAAGGACGGCGTCATCGCCGACTTCGACACCACCGAGAAGATGCTCCGCTATTTCGTCCAGAAGGTGCACCGGCGCCAGCTCATGGCCAAGCCGCGGGTGGTGGTCTGCGTGCCGTCCGGCATCACCGGGGTCGAGCGGCGCGCGGTCGTCGAGTCCACCTACCGGGCGGGCGCCCGCAGCGCCTTCATCATCGAGGAGCCGATGGCCGCCGCCATCGGCGTCGGCCTGCCGGTCCACGAGCCCACCGGCAACATGGTCGTCGACATCGGCGGCGGCACCACCGAGGTCGCGGTCGTGGCCCTCGGCGGCATCGTCACCAGCCAGTCCATCCGCATCGGCGGCGACGAGCTGGACGAGGCGATCATCAGCTACGTCAAGAAGGAGTACTCGCTGATGCTCGGCGAGCGCACCGCCGAGGAGCTCAAGATCAACCTCGGCTCGGCGTTCCCGCTGCCCGACGAGCCATCCACCGACATCCGCGGCCGCGACCTGGTCAGCGGCCTGCCCAAGACCATCACCGTGGGCGCCGAGGAGATCCGCAAGGCGATCGAGGAGCCGGTCAACCAGATCGTCGACGCGGTCAAGAACACCCTGGACCGCACCCCGCCCGAGCTGGCCGCCGACGTCATGGACAAGGGGATCGTGCTCACCGGCGGCGGCGCCCTGCTCCGGGGGCTCGACGAGCGGCTCAAGCACGAGACGAGCATGCCCATCCACGTCGCCGACGAGCCGCTGCACTCGGTGGTGTTCGGCTCCGGCAAGTGCATCGAAGAGTTCGAGTCGCTGAAACGCGTGCTGATCGCGTCGGAGGCCCACTAGAGGAGTTGGAGGGGCGTGTTGTACGAACGTCCCCGTCGCGCGCGCGCCGTCCTGGCGGTGCTGCTCGCCGCCTCGATCGTGGTCATCACGATCGACTTCCGGCAACGCCAGGGCGGCCCGGTCGACCGCCTGCAGCGGGTGGCCATCGCCGTGTTCGGCCCGCTGCAGCAGGGCGCGAGCGCGGTCGTCCGCCCCATCGGCAACCTGGTCGGCGGCGTCGCCGAGATCGGCAGCCTGCGGAGCGAGAACCGGCGACTGCGGACCGAGGTGGCCGGGCTGCGGGCGCGCGAGCGCACCTACCTCGACGTGCTCGGCGAGAACGAGCGCCTGCGGGGCGCGCTGCGCATGGCACGGCGCTGCGGCTGCCGGACCGTCGGCGCCTCGGTGGTGGCGCGCTCGGGGTCCAACTTCCAGCTCTCGGTCACCATCGACGCCGGCGCCCGCCAGGGCGTCGCCAGGGACATGGCCGTGGTCGACGCCGGCGGGCTGGTGGGACGCGTGACCCAGGTGACCGCCGACTACGCCACCGTGCTGCTGGTCACCGACCCGACCAGCGGGGTGGCGGCCACCCTGGCGAGCGGCAAGGCGCCCGGCATCCTCAAGGGCAGGGGCGAGGAGCTCCTGCAGTTCCAGCCGGTCCGGGCCGGCACCGCGCCGCGGCTCGGCGACTCGGTGGTGACCCGCGGCTACCAGGGCGGCGTCTTCCCGGCCGGGCTGCCGGTCGGGGTGGTCGAGCGCGTCGACCCGGCCGGCGCGGCCAGCCTGGTGCCACGGGTCGACGTGCGGCCCTACGCGGCGCTCGGCACCCTCGACGTGGTCGCGGTGGTCGTCGACCGGCCGCCGCCCAGCGCGCCGACCCCCCAGCCCGGCAAGGGGCGGTGAGCGATGCGCAGGGTGCTCGTCCTGGCCGCCGTCGTGGTCGTCGGCGTCCTGCTGGAGACCACCGTGCTCGGCGAGCTGCGGCTGGCCGGGGTCCGGCCCGACCTGCTGGTGCTGTCGGTGGTCGCGGTCGCGATGGCCTCCGGGCCGGTCTCCGGCGCCGCCTTCGGCTTCTCGGCCGGGCTGGTCGCCGACCTCCTCTTCGACCTGCCGGTCGGGGTGTCGGCGCTGGTCTACACCGCCGTCGGCTTCGCCGTCGGGATCGCGAGGGTCTACATGACCAGCCAGCTCCCGCTGGTCCACCTGGTGCTGGTCGGCGCGGCCAGCCTCGCCTCGGTGTGGTGCTCCGGCCTGCTGCTGCGGGTCTTCGACCTCGTCTCCTGGGAGACGGTGGCCCGCGCCGGCCCGCTGGTCGCCCTCTACAACCTGTTGCTCGCCCCGTTCGTCTACCCGGTGGTGCGTGCCCTCGCCGAACGGGTGCCCGCCAAACCGGCCCAGCGTTGGTAGGTTCAGGTCCGTGCACCCGCCGTCCTCGCCCCTCCGAGCGCGCCTGTCGGTGCTGTCGATCATCGTGGCCGTGCTGTTCGTCGCGCTCTCCTCGCGCCTGTGGTACCTGCAGGTCCTCGCCGGCGACCGCTACGGCGACCTCGCCGAGGGCAACCGGGTCCGCCAGGTCGTGGTCGAGGCGCCGAGGGGCCGCATCCTGGACCGCGACGGCAAGGTGCTGGTCCGCAACCGCGCCGCCTGGGCGGTCACGGTCAAGCCGTCCGAGCTGGGCGACCGGGCCCTCGTCCTCGGCCGGCTCGCCCGCGTGCTCGGCACCACCAGGGCCGGGCTGGAGGCGCGCCTGGCCGACTACACCGGCTCGCCGCTGCGCGGCGTCCCGGTGGCCGAGGACGTGCCCATGGACCAGCTTTCCTACCTGACCGAGCACGCCGACCGGTTCCCAGGGGTGGCGCCGGAGGTGCTGGCGCTGCGCGAGTACCCGTTCGCCACGGCAGCGGCCCACGTGCTCGGCTACGTCGGCGAGATCTCCGCCGAGGAGCTGAAGCAGAAGCGGTTCCGCGGCTACCGCGCCGGCGACATCGTCGGCAAGGCCGGCGTGGAGCTCACCTACGACAAGTGGCTGCGGGGCCGCAACGGGGTCCAGGACCTCGAGGTGAACGCCGCCGGCGAGGTGGTGCGGGCGCTCGGTGGGCGGGCGCCGGTGCCGGGCAAGGACCTGCGACTGGCGGTCGACCTGGACGTGCAGCGGACCGCCGAGCAGGCGCTGGCCGACGGCATGCGGGCCGCGCGGGCCCTGCCCGACCGCCAGCGCGGCGGCACCTACCCGGCGCCGGCCGCCGCCGCGGTCGTGCTGGACCCGGACGACGGGTCGCTGCTGGCGCTGGCGAGCCTCCCCCAGTACGACCCGCGCCGCTTCGTGGGCGGCATCTCGCGGCGCGACTTCGCCAGGTACGCCGACGACCCGGGCAAGCCGCTGCTGCACCGGGCGGTGCAGTCGGTCTACCCGCCCGGGTCGACCTGGAAGCCGTTCACCGCCCTGGCGGGCCTGCGGAGCGGCGTCATCACGCCGTCCACGGCCTACAACTGCCCCGGCTCGTTCACCATCGGCAACTACACCAAGCGGGACTGGACGCCGAGGGGCCACGGCACGGTCGCCCTCGGCGAGAGCCTGCGCCTGTCCTGCGACGTCTACTACTACAACCTGGGCGCGCAGTTCGGCGCCGGCGAGCGCGCCCAGGAGGACCGCGGCGAGAAGGTCGACGAGAAGATGCAGGCCACCGCCCGCGGCTTCGGCTTCGGGCGGCAGCCCGACCTGGACCTGCCCTACGGCGCCGAGGGCACCGTGCCCACCCGCGAGTGGCGCAAGCGCTTCTGGGAGCGCAACCGGAAGCTCTACTGCGCCGGGTCCAGCGCCCTGTACCGGGAGCTGTGCCGCGACGGCTGGCGCTGGCAGGGCGGCGACAACCTCAACATCGCGATCGGCCAGGGCGACCTGCAGGTCTCGCCGTTGCAGCTCGCGCTCGGGTACGCGGCGGTGGCCAACGGCGGCACCGTGTACCGGCCGCACGTCGCCCAGGCGGTCCTGGACCCGGTGAGCGGCCGCGCGGTGCGCACGGTGTCGTCGCGGGTGGAGGGCGTGGCCCGCGTCCCGGGCGGCGCGCTGGCAGCCGTCGGTCAGGCGCTGGCCAGCGTGCCGGCCGGCGGCACGGCCAGCTCGGCGTTCGCCGGCTTCCCGCTGGACCGCTTCCCGGTGGCCGGCAAGACCGGCACCGCCGACCTGCCGCCCAAGGCGCCGTTCGCCTGGTTCGCGAGCTACGCGCCGCTGGCGAGCCCGCAGTACGTCGTGGTGGTCATGGTCGAGGAGGGCGGCCACGGCGGCGAGTCCGCGGCACCGGTCGCCCGCGCCATCTACCAGCAGCTCTTCGGGCTGCCGGTCGACCCGGTCGCGGCCGGCGCCGATCGGAGCGGCTGATGCAGGAGTCCTGGGGTTCCTACTCCGACCGGGTCTCCCGGCTGGGCTGGGAGGGGGCCAGCGAGCGGCCGATGGCGTGGCGCGCCCCCTGGCGGCATGTGGACCCGACGCTGGTGCTGGCCGCCTGCGGCCTCGCCGTGCTCGGCCTCGCCGCCATCTACTCGTCGACCTTCTCGAGCCTGCGCGCCCAGGGCCTGCCGGAGGGCCTGATCATGCGCCGTCAGCTCCTCAACCTCGGCCTCGGGCTTGGCGGCATGGTCGCGGTGTCGCTGCTGGACTACCGCCGCTTGCAGGCGTGGGCCGCGGTCGTGTTCGGCGCGGTGGTGCTCGTCCTCGGCCTGGTGCTCACCCCGCTCGGGTCGGCCAGCAACGGCGCCCAGTCCTGGTTCGAGCTCGGCGCCTACCAGGTGCAGCCGTCCGAGTACGCCAAGGTGGCGATGATCGTGGTCCTGGCGGCGGTGTTCGGGGCGACGCGGGCGTCGCCGGGGCTGCGCCAGCTCGCCGCCGGGCTGGCCGCGTGGGCGATGGTCTGCGGCCTCATCCTGCTCCAGCCCGACTTCGGCACCTTCATGGTGTTCGTGCCCATCCTGTTCGGGGTGCTGCTGGTGGGTGGCGTGCGGCTGCGATGGCTGCTGGTGCTGGCGCTGGTCGGCTCGATCGGCGTGGTCGGCATGTTCAAGCTCAACGTGCTGAAGGAGTACCAGAAGGAGCGGCTGACCGCGTTCATCGACCCCGGCGCGGACCCCGACGGTCGCGGCTACACCTACAACGCCAGGCAGGCGCTGATCGCGATCGGGTCGGGCGGGGTCACCGGCAAGGGCTACCTGCGCGGCACCCAGACCAACCTCCAGTACGTGCCCGAGCAGAAGACCGACTTCGTCTTCACGGTCGTCGGCGAGGAGCTCGGCTTTGCCGGCGCGATGCTGCTGCTGGCGCTGCTCGCCCTGCTCGCATGGCGCGGGCTGCGCATCGCCGCGGTCGCCAGGGACCCGTTCGGCGCTCTGATCGCCGCCGGGGTGGTGTCGATGCTGGTGTTCCAGGCGTTCGTCAATATCGGCATGACCATCGGGATCATGCCGATCACCGGCATCCCCTTGCCGTTCGTCTCCTACGGCGGCTCCTCGCTGGTGTCGAGCTTCCTGGCCGTCGGGCTGCTCGAGAACGTCCACATGCGCCGCCACCGGTAACCGGCCAGCGTGGGTGGACACCGGCCTATGATACCCAGTAGTATACCGGGTATACCAACTGAGGGTGGCCCAATGAGTGTTCGGCACGCGTTGCTGGCCCTGCTGAGCGAGGGGCCGAAGTACGGCCTGCAGCTTCGGCAGGAGTTCGAGGCCAGGACCGGAGAGGTGTGGCCGCTCAACGTCGGGCAGGTGTACACGACCCTCCAGCGCCTGGAGCGCGATGGGCTGGTGGAGTCCGACGACCCGGAGGGCGAGGGCCCGCAGAAGGGCTTCAGGATCACCCCTGCCGGTGGCCATGAGCTCGCCCGCTGGCTTCGGACCCCACCGGAGACCGCGTCCCCGCCGCGCGATGAGCTCGTCATCAAGGTGCTGGTGGCCATGCGGATGCCCGGCGTGGACGTGCACGAGCTCATCCAGGTCCACCGTCGGTACCTGGTCGAGCTGATGCAGCAGTACACCTATCTCAAGGCGGAAGCCCCCGAGCGCGATGTCGGGTTGGCGCTGGTCGTCGACGCCGAGGTGTTCCGTCTCGAAGCGGTCGTCCGATGGCTCGACGCCGCCGACGCCCGCCTGGCGCGGCTCCCCGCAGCCGGCCCGGTCGCGGCCGCTGCCGTGCCGTCACGACCGGGTCGCAGCTTGGGGGTTCGGCGATGACCGCGGTGCTGGAGCTGCGGCAGGTGTCGAAGGTCTACGGGTCGGGCCCGACCGAGATACAGGCGCTGCGCGCGGTCGACCTGTCGGTCGATGGCGGCGAGCTGGTGGCGGTGATGGGGCCGAGCGGCTCCGGCAAGAGCACGCTGCTGACGATCGCCGGGAGCCTGGAGGAGCCGACCAGCGGCGAGGTGCTGGTGGGTGGATCGAAGTTGTCGGGCATGTCGCGCAATGACCGGGCACGGATGCGACGACGCTCGATCGGCTATGTCTTCCAGGACTTCAACCTGCTCGCCGGGCTGAGCGCCGTGGAGAACGTCGCGCTGCCGCTGGAGCTGGACGGCGTCGGCCGGGACGGCGCCCGCACTACCGGGCTGGCGGCGTTGGAGGAGCTGGGCCTGGCCGACCGGGCTGCCCGCTATCCCGATGAGCTGTCGGGCGGTGAGCGTCAACGGGTCGCGATCGCCCGCGCGGTAGTGGGGGACCGTCGCCTGCTGCTGGCCGACGAGCCGACCGGGGCGTTGGACTCGGTCAACGGCGAGGGGGTGATGCGCCTGTTGCGCGCCGCCTGCAAGCGGGGGGTCGCTGGCGTGGTGGTGACCCATGACGCGCAGTTGGCGTCGTGGGCCGACCGGGTGGTGTTCCTGCGAGACGGCCGCGTGGTGGACCAGACCGCCAGGCCTCCGGGTGCGGAGTCGCTCCTCACGCCTGGTCCGAACCCGTGAGGTCGGAGCGGGCGGCCAACGGTGGCGTCGCCGCTCGTCGGGCGGTCGTCCGCTGGGGATGGCGGCTGTTCCGCCGGGACTGGCGCCAGCAGCTCCTGGTGCTGCTGCTGCTCACCGTCGCGGTGGCCGCGGCGATCTTCAGCGTCTCGGCCGCCTACAGCGTGGTCCCGTCGGCCGACGCCCGCTTCGGCACCGCAAACCATCGCCTCGACGTCGAAGGGTCCGATCCGCGCGGGTTGGACGCTGACATCTCGGCGGTCACGGCGTGGTTCGGCACCGTCGAGCTGATCGGTCACCGGGCGGTGCCGGTGCCGGGCTCGGTCGAGACCGTCGAGCTGCGGGCCCAGGATCCGCACGGCGTCTACGGCGCGCCGATGCTGCGGCTGCGGGCGGGCCGCTACCCGGCCAGCCCCGGCGAGGTCGCGGTCACCGATGCGGTGGCGGCGACCTTCCAGGTCGGGGTCGGCGGCAAGCTCGCTCTCGGCGGGCGCGCGCGGACCGTCGTCGGCCTTGTCGAGAACCCGGGCGACCTGGATGACGAGTTCGCCCTGGTGTCGGGGTGGCACGGCGACGCGCCTCGATCGGTGACGATCCTGGTGCGCGCCAGCCACGAGCGGGCAACAGCGCTACCGGGAGCCTACGGTGGCCGACTCGAGGCGCGCCCCGCCTGCCACGCGGGCCTGCTGTGCTTGACGCCCGGGCAGTCCGAGAAGGCGACCGCCGCGGCGGGCGTGCTGATCCTGGCCACGGTGGTCCTGCTGCTGGTCGCCCTGATCGCCGCGGCCGGCTTCGTCGTCGTCGCGCAGCGCCGCCTGCGCCAGCTCGGCATGCTCGCCGCGATCGGCGCGACCCAGAAGCACCTTCGCCTGGTGCTGCTGGCCAACGGCGCCACGGTCGGTGCCATGGCTGCCGTGGCTGGGACCGCCATCGCGCTGCTGGGTTGGATCGCGCTGGCACCGCGGCTGGAGCTGGCCGCCAGCCATCGGATCGACCGGTTCGACCTGCCCTGGTGGCTGATCGGGGCGGGCATGCTGCTTGCGGTGGTGACGGCAACCGCGGCGGCATGGTGGCCGGCCCGGGCGGTCGCGCGGCTCCCGGTCACCGTGGCCCTGTCGGCTCGACCGCCTCGGCCAAAGCCGGCGCGCCGCTCCGCCGTGGCTGCCGGTGTCCTGGTCGTCATCGGCGTGGTCGGCCTCGCCATGGGAATCGACCCGAGAAACGACCAGGCCAACCCGCTCCTGATCATTCCCGGCACCGTGGCGATCGTCCTCGCGATCCCGCTCGCCAGCCCGCTGGCGATCCGGGTGCTCGCCGCCGCCGCCGCGCGCTCGCCGATCGCGGCGCGGCTGGCGCTGCGCGACCTGGCCCGCTACCAGGCCCGGTCCGGAGCGGCGCTGGCCGCGATCAGCCTCGCCCTCGGCATGGCGGTGGCCGCCGTCATCGCCGCCGCCGCCGCCGAGCACACCGCTGGCGAAGGCAACCTGTCAGACCGGCAGCTTCTGTTCCGGATCGGCGACGCGGAACCGCTCATCCCCGAACGGACCCCTGCCGAGCTCGCGCGCCTCCGGTCCGGGGTCGACCGGCTCGCCGCCACGCTCGACCACCCTGCCGTCGTCGCCCTCGACGCGGCCGTGAACCCGACCGACCAGGAAGGCCGGGGCGGCCAGGTCGTGCGACCGGCGGTCGTGCTCGCCAGCCAGATCGGCGCGAACACCCTTCGCGACGTCGGAGTCCTCTACGTCGCCACCCCGGAGCTGCTCGGCCACCTCGGGCTCGACCTCGCCTCGGTCGACCCCGACACCGACGTCCTCACCGCACACGCCGGCAACCTCCAGTTCGCCAACCTCAGCAAACCCAGCGAGGCGGCTCCGAGCGTCGAGACGAAGGCGGGTCCACGCATCAGGATGATCGACGTTCCCGCGTACTCCTCCGCTCCGACCTCCCTCATCACCACCAACGGTCTCCGCCGGGGAGGTTGGCGACCCGCACGCGCCGGCTGGCTCGTCGAAGCGCGCAACCCCCCCACCAGCGAGCAACTCGCACAGGCACGCCAGGTCGCGGCCGACGCCGGCATGACCGTCGAGACCAGAGACAACCAGACCGAGCTGACGGCCGTTCGCTCCGGGGCGACCGCCGCCGGGATGCTGCTGGCGCTCGGCATCCTCGCCATGACCGTCGGGCTGATCCGCGGTGAAGCCGCCGGCGACCTGCGCACCCTGACCGCGGCCGGCGCCACCAGCACCACCCGTCGCAACCTCACCGCCACCACCGCCGGCGCGCTCGCTCTGCTCGGCGTCCTGCTCGGCGCGACCGGCGCCTACCTCGCGTTGATCGCCGGCTACCACAACGACCTCGGCGCCCTGAGCCGCGTGCCTGTCGGCCACCTCGCCGTCACCCTCGTCGGCCTCCCGGTGGCCGCGGCCGCCGCCGGCTGGCTCCTGGCCGGACGCGAACCACCCGCCATCGCCCGGCGACCGCTGGAGTGACACCGGCCCAACCGACCCTCCCAACCGGCCGCGGGGCGGGGACCTTTGCCGCGGCCGGCCGGTTCTGGCAGACTCTTTGGCAGTCTTGCGCCATGCCATCCGGCGGTCCGGCCCGACGGCGGGTCCACCGCCCTCCTGCTGTTCCTGGGGCATTCCGCGCTACCCGGCCACCGTGCCGCGGCGCCCGGCTTGCCCGGAGGAGGGCGTGCCGGCCGTGCCGGTCGCGGCCGTTCTCGCCGGTGGCTGGGGGAGCCAGGGCTCCCCACCCGCGCAGAAGGTTTGCGGCTGCCGGCGCCGGTGGCCGTCCGAGCTTGGTGAGGAGCATAGATGGCTTCCCCCGACGAGTCGCGGGTCGACGAGGCACGCGACCAATCGGGCGCACCCGCGTCGCCCGACCCCACGACCAATGATCCCGCCGCATCCCCGCCGCGCCTGAACGGCGGCTCCGCGGCCGACGAGCCCAGCGAGGCGGTCTCGCCGGGCCGCCCGCGCGGGACCGCCTCGTTCCCGGGCGGGGCGCCGCCCGTCACCACCGCACCCTCGGAGGTCGCCGTCCCGAGCGCCCCGCCGACCCCCGCCGCTCCCGCCCACTTCCGCGTCACCACCATCGAGCCGACCTCCGCCTCGTTCCCCGGCGGCCCCCCACCCCCCGCCCCACCCGAGAGCGCCCCGCCACCAACCCCCCCCACGGAGCCCCAACCGACCACCATGTACCCAGACGGCGCCACCCCGCCACCCCCGCCCACGCCGGCGACCGACGCCTCCGCGCCAAGCGCGCCCGCGCCGGCGACCGATGCCTCCGCCGCGACCCCGGTCGCGCCGGTGACCGACGCCTCCGCTGCGACCCTGCCCGCTCCCGACGTGGAAGCGGCGGGTGGGTCGGCTCCGCCCACGCCAGCCGTGGACCAGGCGGGTGGGTCGGGTCCGGCCGCGCCAGCCGTGGACCAGGCGGGTGGGTCGGGTCCGGCCGCGCCGGCCGTGGACCAGGCGCGCGGGTCGGGCGAGGTTGCGCCGGATGTGGTCGAGCCGGAGCGGGCAGGCGTGCCGGCCGATGGCCCGCCAGAGGGGGCTGGGACCGAGGCCGACGTGGCCGAGGGCGCGGGTGGCCGGACAGGTGGGCGGCGGCGGCGTCGAGGGCGTGGCGGAAGGGCCACGGCCACGGCCGAACCCGTCGCCGAGCCCGCCGGGCCAGAGCCGGCCGCACCCGACGCGACCCGGCCAACGCCCGACGAGGCCGCCGAGGCGAACGCCGCGCTGGCCACCTCCGGGCGGCGGGCCGCCGGAGCGGGGCTGGAGGACGACGCGGAGCCTGACGGCGACGGCGCCAAGGGCCGCGAGGACGTGGCCATGTCCCCTGCGGGTTCGGCCCGGACCAGGGCGCGCCGGCGACGGCGGGCCGCCGCCAAGGGCCGCACCCGCGACGGGAGCGCCGACGCGCCGATCGCCGCGCCGGCCGCCGCGCCGGCTCGCGGCTCCCGCTCCGCCAGCCAAGCCGCCGGCGAGCCAACCGCCGGTGCCGACGACCAGCCGGCCGGCCGCCGCGGCCGGCGGGCCGCGCCGCCCGCGGAGCTCCCGGCCGACGCGACTCAGGGGCCGGACGAGGCGGCACCCGCCGCCCGGGCAGGCTCCCGGACGTCCCGCCGGGGTACCGCGGCGGCCGCCAGGGCGGCCACGCCCGAACCGGGCGCCGCCAACGGCGAGACGGCCGCGGAGCCCGGCGCCGCTCGGCCTGCGGAGCCACAGCCCGGCCGCGGCGCGAACCGCGAGACGACCGCTGCCGGCACCACGAGCGAGCGCGGCAGCGGCCGCACCCGGCGGCGGGGCCGCGGCCGGGCGGCCGCCGCCAAGGACGACACGGCCACCGCGGCGGCGGCGCCCGAGGCGGCGCCCGCCCGACCCGCCGCGACCGAGCGCTCCACCCGCCTGGAGACCCGCGGCCGCAGCGGCCGCCAGGCCGACCACGGCCGCCGGCGTCCCCGCGGCCTGACCGAGGAGCAGAAGCGCGTCCTCCGCGAGGAGGGCCCCGACAAGCGGATGCTGGTCACCGAGGGCGCCGAGCGGACCCAGATCGGCGTGCTCGAGGGCCAGACCCTGGTCGAGCACTACGTCACCCGCAAGGCCGGTCGCTCCATGGTCGGCAACATCTACCTCGGCCGGGTCCAGAACGTCCTGCCAGGCATGGAGGCCGCCTTCATCGACATCGGCCGGGGACGCAACGCGGTCCTGTACGCCGGCGAGGTCAACTACAGCGAGGAGGACCTGGACGGCGAGGCACCCCGCATCGAGAGGGTGCTCAAGGCGGGCCAGCCGGTCCTTGTCCAGGTCACCAAGGACCCCATCGGCGCCAAGGGCGCCCGGCTGACCGCCCAGGTCTCCCTCGCCGGCCGCTACCTGGTCCTGCAGCCGGAGGACAACACCTTCGGCATCTCCCGGCGGCTCCCCGAGGAGGAGCGGTCGCGCCTTCGGGACATCCTCAAGGAGGTGCGACCGAAGGGCCTCGGCCTGATCGTCCGCACCGCCGCCGAGGGGGCCAGCGCCGACGACCTCCGCGCCGACCTCGCCCGCCTGCAGGCCCGCTGGGAGGGGGTCGAGCGCAAGGCCAAGAAGGCCAGCGCCCCGGCCGCCATCTACTCCGAGCCGGAGCTGGTCGTCCGCGTCATCCGCGACGTCTTCTCACCCGACTTCGCCGAGCTGGTGGTCGACGACGACGAGCTGTACCAGCGTGTCCACGAGTACCTGGAGGAGGTCGCGCCCGACCTGCTGCCCAAGCTCCGCAGGCACGACGGCCCGCTGCCGCTGTTCGAGGACTACCGGGTGGTCGAGCAGATCCACAAGGCGCTCGAGCGCAAGGTGTGGCTGCCCTCCGGCGGCTCCATCGTGATCGACCGCACCGAGGCGATGACGGTGATCGACGTCAACACGGGCAAGTTCGTCGGCAGGGCGAACCTGGAAGAGACCGTGGTGGCCAACAACCTTGAGGCGGCCGACGAGGTCGTGCGCCAGCTCCGCCTGCGCGACATCGGCGGCATCATCATCATCGACTTCATCGACATGCTGTTCGAGCGCAACCAGCAGGCGGTGGTCGACCGCCTGCGTGACGCCCTGACCCGCGACAAGACCAAGAGCCAGGTGATGGAGGTCTCCTCGCTGGGCCTGGTCCAGATGACCCGCAAGCGCGTCTCCGGCGGCCTGCTCGACACCTTCTCGGAGACCTGCCCGACCTGCGACGGCCGCGGCGTGGTGATCACCCACGAAATCCAGTAACCTTGGCGGCCGGCGTGCCGGCAGCCTGGGCACGCCGTCTTCCACCCCGAAAGGACGATCAGACGTGTACGCCGTCATCCGGACCGGCGGGAAGCAGTACAAGGTGAAGGTCGGCGACGTGATCGACGTCGAGCGGCTCGCCGGCGAGGACGGCGCCAGCCTCGAGCTGGAGCCCCTGCTGGTCGTCGACGACGACGGCAACGTGACCTCGACCTCCGCCGACCTCGAGAAGGCCAAGGTCACCGCCAGCGTGGTCGACCACCACCGGGGCCGGAAGATCCTCGTCTTCACCTACAAGAATAAGTCCCGCCAGCGCCGCCACCAGGGCCACCGCCAGTCCCTGACCAGGCTGAAGGTCGAGACGATCGACCTGCCAGGCCGCAAGCGGCCGGCCAAGGCGAGCACGCGCGCCAAGCGAACCCCGAAGCAAGAGCAGAAGCAAGACCAGGAAGGCTGAGATGGCTCACAAGAAGGGCGCCTCCTCCAGCCGCAACGGTCGCGACTCGGCCGCCAAGCGGCTCGGCGTCAAGCGCCACGGCGGCCAGGTGGTGACCGCCGGCACCATCCTCGTGCGCCAGCGCGGGACCCGCATCCACCCCGGCGAGGGGGTCGGCAGGGGCGGCGACGACACCCTGTTCGCCAAGGTCGACGGGCGCGTCGTCTACCACGAGGTCCGCGGCCGCAAGCTGGCCAGCGTCGAGCCCGGCGCCGCCGCCGGCGCCTAGCCGGCGCCCGGCGAACCGCCCGCGTGTTCGTCGACGAGGCCGCCGTTCAGGTGACCGCCGGCCGCGGCGGCGACGGCGTGACCTCCTTCCACCGGGAGAAGTACCGGCCGCGGGGCGGGCCGGACGGCGGCGACGGCGGCCGCGGCGGCGACGTCGTGCTGGTGGCCGACCCGGGTGTCGGCACGCTCGTCGAGTACCACTTCCATCCCCACCAGCAGGCCGGCAAGGGCGTCCACGGGCGGGGCAACAACAGGAAGGGCGCCGACGGCGACAGCCGTGTCCTGTCGGTGCCGGTGGGCACGCTGGTCCGTGGCGAGGGCGGTGAGCTGCTCGCCGACCTCGACCGGCCGGGTGCGCGGTTCCTGGCCGCCAGGGGCGGCCGCGGCGGCCGCGGCAACGCCGCCCTCTCCGGCCCGGGCCGCCGGGTGGCCCACTTCCACGAGCGGGGCGAGCCAGGCCGGCAGCGGCAGCTCACCCTGGAGCTGCGGCTGCTCGCCGACGCCGGCCTGGTCGGCTTCCCCAACGCCGGCAAGTCCAGCATCGTCGCCCGGGCGTCGGCGGCCAGGCCCAAGGTCGCCGACTACCCGTTCACCACCCTCGAGCCGGTGCTCGGGGTGGTCCGTGCCGGCGAGCACGACTTCGTCCTGGCCGACGTGCCCGGCCTCATCCCCGGCGCCGCCGCCGGCAAGGGCCTCGGCCACCGCTTCCTGCGCCACGTGACCCGCTCGGCGGTGCTCGTCCACGTCCTCGACCTGGTCCCGCTGGAACCGGGCCGCGACCCGGAGGCCGACCTCGCCGCCCTGGAGGCGGAGCTGGCCGCCTACGACCCCGAGCTGGCCGCCCGTCCCGCGATGGTGGTCGCCAACAAGGTCGACCTGCCAGAGGGCCTCGACCGGCTGCCGGAGGCGCAGGCGGCCGCGGCCCGGCGTGGGCTGGCCTGCTTCGGGATCTCGGCCGTCACCGGCGAGGGCGTGCCGGCGTTCCTGTACGCGCTCGGCGCGGCGGTCGCGGCCTCCCGCTCCGCCAGGCAGGCGGCGACCGCCGGCCAGGGCGCCGGCCCACCCGCGACCGAGACGGAGGTGCCGATCCAGGTCGTCCGCGAAGGCACCGGCTTCAGGGTGCTCGGCGACCGCCCGTTGCGCTGGGTCGCCATGACCGACCTCGACAACCCGCAGGCCATCGCCTACCTGCAGCGGCGCCTGCGCCGGGCCGGGGTGGAGGACCTCCTTGCCGCGGCCGGCGCCCGGCCGGGAGACGAGGTACTGGTCGGCGGGACCGCCTTCGAGTACGAGCCCGACCCGCTGGCCCCTACCCGCGGACGAGGCCGCCACCGTCCCCCAGCCCGCTAGAGCTGCACCATCTCACGGCCATGACGTATTCTGCTTCTGCGCTGTGCAAGCAGCGAGGGTTTCGGAACAACGCGACCTGGGGAGGTGGATGCGGGGCCCGCGTGTGTTGCCTGAGTTGCCGGCGACGCTGCCAGCCGCTGGGCTGGAGGGCGGCTGGATCGGGTGGGAGCAGACGTCAGGAGGAAGCACATGCCACGGAGACTAGGCAAGTTCGCGTTCATCGGCGCGGTCCTCATGCTCGTCCTTACCGCGTGTGGCGGCCCCGACGAAGGGGGCGGCGGTGGTGGTGGCGGCGCGGCCCAAGGGACGGGGCCGATCACCTTCGTGGCCGGCAAGGACACCAGCGGGAAATACCCGGCGGTCATCAAGAAGTGGAACGACGCCCACCCCGACCAGCAGGTCAAGCTGCTGGAGCTGCCTGAGGCCGCCGACGCCCAGCGCTCGGCGTTCGTCACCAACCTCCAGGCCAAGAGCGACACCTACGACGTCATGGGCATCGACGTCGTCTGGACGGCGGAGTTCGCCAAGTCGGGCTGGCTGCTCGCGCTCGACGAGAGCCAGTTCCCGCTTGACCAGATGCTGAAGCCGGCGGTTGACACCGGGAGGTTCGAGGGCAAGCTCTGGGCGATGTCCTACGACACCAACGGCGGCCTGCTGTTCTACCGTAAGGACATCCTCGACAAGGCCGGCAAGCAGCCCCCCAAGACGTTCGACGAGCTCAAGGCGCTGTGCCCGGTGGCCCAGCAGAACAACATGGACTGCTACGCGGGCCAGTTCGCCAAGTACGAGGGGCTCACCGTGAACTTCGCCGAGGCCGTGCAGGCGGCCGGCGGCGAGCTCATGACCGACAACGGCACCAAGGCCGCGCTGGGCGGCCCGGCGGTCCAGGGGCTGAGCTTCCTGGCCGACGGGTTCAAGAACGGCACCATGCCCAAGCCGGCCATCACCTACAAGGAGGAGGAGGGCCGGCGCTCCTTCATGTCGGGCAAGCTGCTGTTCCTGCGCAACTGGCCGTACGTGTACGGCCTGGCCGCCGAGTCCGACCCGGCGAACAAGGTCAAGGGCAAGGTCGGCATCGCCCCGCTGCCCGGCTTCACCGGCGCCGGCTCCAGCTCGCTGGGCGGCCTGAACCTGGCCGTCAGCGCCTTCTCCAAGAAGCAGGGCACCGCGGTCGAGTTCGTCAAGTTCGCCACCAACCAGGAGAACGCCAAGGAGATGGTCGGGCTTACCGGGAACGCGCCGGCGTGGACCGCCCTGTACGACGACCCCGAGCTGGTCAAGAAGTTCCCCTTCCTCCCGACCCTGAAGGAGGGCATGCAGACCGCGAAGCCGCGGCCCGTCACCCCCTACTACCAGGAGGTGACCACCGCCATCCAGGAGGACGCCTACGCGGCGCTGCAGGGCCAGAAGACGCCGGACCAGGCGATCAACGACCTCACCACGAAGCTCAACCAGATCGGCAGCCAAGGCTGACGGATAGGGGGTGACCGTGGCGACCGAGACGGTCCGTCCGGGCAGGGTCCGCAAGCGCGGCGGCCCTGTCCAGACGTCGGAGGGCCAGCGGGCGGAGGCCCGCCTGGCCCTGTGGCTGTTGCTCCCCGCGGGGATCGTGCTGGCGGTGATCATCGCCTACCCCGTGGTGCGGGCCCTCTGGCTGTCGTTGAACTCTGACGCCCGCTTCGGGACGTCGGAGTTCGTCGGCTTGGACAACTACATTCGCGCCTTCACCGGGTCGGGCGCCGAGGCCTTCTGGCAGGCGTTCTGGTTCACCACCCAGCTCACGATCGTCACGATGTTCTTCGAGCTGGTGATCGGCTTCGGCATGGCGCTGATCATGAACAAGGCCTTCATGGGCCGGGGCCTGGTCCGCGCCAGCGTGCTGGTGCCGTGGGCGATCCCCACGGCGGTGGCGGCCAGGCTCTGGGAGTGGAACTTCCAGCCGGATGGCGTCGTCAACCAGGTCTTCGGCACCAACATCATCTGGACCGCGGGCCACTGGTCCTCGTTCTGGGCGATCGTCGTCGCCGACGTGTGGAAGACGGCTCCCTTCATCGCCCTGCTGGTGCTGGCGGGCCTGCAGATCATCCCCAGCGAGGTCTACGAGGCGGCCAAGGTCGACGGGGCGACGGCGCTGCAGAGCTTCCGGCGCATCACCCTGCCGCTGGTCAAGAGTGCCGTGGTCGTCGCGGTGCTCTTCCGCATGCTGGACGTCCTGCGGATCTTCGACCTGCCGTTCATCCTCACCAACGGGGCCAACCAGACCGAGACGCTGTCGACGCTCTCCTACAAGGAGTCGATCCAGCAGCTCCACCCGGGCTACGGGTCGGCGCTGTCGACCATCACCTTCGTCTACATCATCCTCGCGGCCTTCCTGGTGAACTCGCTCGCCAGGGCGGACGTCGTCAAGGCGCAGGGCGGGAGGTGAGCTGATGGCCGTCGACACCGCCCCGACCCGCCCGGTGGAAGCACCCGCACGTCCGGCGTCGCGGTTCACGGGGTTCCTCCGCAAGCGCGGGCTGCTGCTGCTCGGGATCGCATTCATCATCGTGTACTGCCTGGCGCCCTTCTACTGGATGATCGTGTCCAGCCTGAAGGCGAACCCACTGCTGGACCAGGCGCTGTTCCCGACCAGCCCGACGCTCACCAACTACAAGGAGGTCTTCTCCAGCGACAACAACTTCCAGTACGCGCTGCGCAACAGCGTGATCATCGCCGGCACGACCACCATCCTGGCGCTCTTCATCGGCGTGTTCTCCGCCTACGCGCTGGCGCGGCTGCAGTTCCGGGCCAAGAAGGTGGTCCTCGGCGCGGTCCTGGCCACCGCGATGTTCCCCCTGATCGCCCTGCTGACGCCGTTGTTCCAGCTCTTCAGCCGCCTCGGCTGGATCGACACCTATCCGCCGATGATCATCTCCAACATCAGCTTCACCCTGCCGCTCGCCATCTACGTGCTCACCAGCTTCTTCTCCGAGATGCCGTGGGAGCTCGAGATGGCGGCCAAGGTGGACGGGGCGACGCCGGGACAGGCCTTCCGCAAGGTGATCGTCCCGCTGGCGGCGCCCGGCGTGTTCACCGCCGCCATCATCGTGTTCATCGCCGCGTGGAACGAGTTCCTGATCGCCTTCACCATGACCCAGACGCTCGCGGCCGAGCCGGTGACGGTGGCGATCGCGAAGTTCACGGGCGCGAGCGAGTTCGAGCAGCCATTCGGCACGATCATGGCGGCCGGCGTGCTCGTCACCATCCCGCTGGTGATCGTGGTGCTGATCTTCCAGCGCCGCATCGTGTCCGGCCTGACCGCCGGCGGCGTCAAGGGATAGGACGAGGCGACACCACGCGAGGGGCCGGCACCAGCCGGCCCCTTCGCATTGGCCCGATCCCACGGGTGCCGCCCGGCCTAGTTCGCCGCCAGGGCGCTGGGCACGCTGTCCAGAGCCCGGTCGACGTCCAGCGAGAGCAGGCCGGCGGGCCCCGCGCCTCCTCCCCACGCGCCGATCGACGTGATGGCGGGACCGGCCGCGAAGAAGTAGAGCCAGCCGTTCGAGGCCCAGCCGAGGCAGGGCAGGCAGCCGGTTGGCGTGGCGTCCTCGGACCCGGGCAGCAGCGCGGCGCTGCCCCGGACCAGGTCGACGACGGCCAGGCCGGGGGCGCCCGGACCGGCCAAGCGGGCGTAGACGGCCAGCGTGCGGCCGCCCGGGGCGAACGCACCCAGCCCGTAGCAGCAGCCTGCCCGGGGGACAGGCCCGCCAAGGGCATACCAGTCGGGGCTGCCCGGGGGTGGTGGCACGACCGTGTCGGCCCCGGTCGCCAGGTCCCGGACGTGCAGGTCGCGGCCGGCCACCCACGCCGCTCGGCCGTCGCGGGCGTCGATGAACGTCGCCGCCCGGGCGAGGACGGCCCGCACCCGGCCGCTGCCCGGCTCCACCACCTGGAGGTTTTCCTCGGGGTCGCGGGCGAGCACCCCCGAGGACAGGACCGCGACCGGGGCGGCCTGGTAGGGAAGGGTCCAGCGGGTGTGGGTGCGCCCGTCCGCGAGCCCGACCTCGACCAGCTCGTAGAGCTGCGCCTCGGGCCCTCCGTAGCGCGCGTCGACGAGCCAGACACGGTCGTCGGCCAGCGCCGGCAGCACCGTCAAGGCCCGGCCCAGCAGCCGCAGCGGCGCCGTCCGGCCGGCCGGAACCGCCCAGGCGCGCTCGTTGGAGACCACCACGGTGTGGGCACCCTGGCGGAACAGCACGGTCCGGGCCCGCGGGTCGAACGGGAAGCGCGCGACCGTCCCGCTCGCCGGGTTGACGACGATCGGCTGCCGGCCGCCGAGGGAGAGCCGCGTCCGGGGAGGGGCGACGATCCTGCGCGCCGGGCCGCGGTCGGGACGGGACGGCGCCGAGGTGGCGGCCGGGGGCGCGAACGGCCGGCCCGACCCCCCGGTCACCGACCAGCGCACCGCGACCAGGCCGGCCAGGACGGCGACGACGAGCAGGACGCTCTGCAGGACGTCCCGCCGGGACCTCGGCATGGCGACCTCGGGATCGGGGCGCTCGTGCGGGCATCCCCATCATGCACCAACGCGCCGGCTCGCGGCACGCGTCGAGCGGGCGCGTCTCAGCTCGCCGGGGAGCCGTCCGCCGCGGCCTGGTCGACCAGGAGGGCCATGCTGGCCAGGTAACCGGCAACGGCCGAGTAGTCGTGGTCGGCCCGGCCCTGGCCCTTGGCGCCCGCGAACAGCTCGGCCACCCGTTCGGTCCCTGGCAGGCTGGTCCGCGCCGCCCTCGCCGCGTCCAGGGCCAGCCGCAGGTCCTTGTGCATGAGGCCGAGCGGGAACCCTGCGTCGCCGAAGTCGCCGCTGCGCAGCTTCTCCCGTTTGGTCCTGACGGTCTGGCCGGCGACCGAGGCGCCTTCGAGGACCTCGAGGGCGTCGTCGGGGGCCAGTCCAAGCACGCGGCCGAGCGTGTACCCCTCGGCGACCACGGCCATCACGCCGCCGAGGACCAGGTTGACCATCAGCTTGGCGGCCTGGCCGGCCCCGACCGGGCCGACGTGCCAGGTCCGTTCGGGGTCGCCGAGGACGGCGAGCATCGGCCGGGCGCGCTCGACCGCCTCCCGGTCGCCGCCGACCATGATCGCTAGCGTTCCCTCGCCGGCCGGTCCGACCGAGCCGGCGACGGGGGCGTCGACGAACGCCACGCCTCGTGGCTCGAGCGCCTTGGCGACCTTGCGGGTCGGCGACGGACCAACCGTCGACATGTCGATGAGGAGTGTTCCCGACCCGAGCCCGTCGGCGAGCCCGTCCGGGCCGAGCACCACCGCTTCCAGCGCCCCGCCGTCGGTGACCATGGTGATCGCCACGTCGGCCTTGGCCCCCGCCTCCGCCGGGGAGGCGGCCACCTCGGCCTGGTCGGCGAGCGCTTGGGCGTGGGCGTGGGTGCGTGACCAGACGACCAGGTCGTGGCCGGCGTGGGAAAGGCGCCCCGCCATGGGGGCGCCCATCCGTCCAAGGCCGAGGAAGGCGACGCGGGTCACGCCTGTTCGGACCGTGCTTCTCTGCGGCCTCGTGCGCCTTCGCCCTCGGCGAGCTGGCCGATGGCTTGGCCGGTGTCGGGGTCGAAGTAGTGGATGGCGCCGGCGTCGACCGCC
>Ga0307278_10000143_pt1 | contig 35193 bp, 26 predicted proteins | sample ER_DNA_117_FD_194482 | JGI IMG/M metagenome (GOLD analysis project Ga0307278, IMG submission 194482) | Bulk soil microbial communities from the East River watershed near Crested Butte, Colorado, United States - ER_DNA_117 | ecosystem: Environmental > Terrestrial > Soil > Floodplain | place... | reverse complement strand
ACGTCGCGGCCCTCCGCGCGCTGATGGGGGCCACCCGGTCGATCTCGCTCCACGTGCCCTGGGACGACCCGGCCGATCCCGAAGGGCTGCGCGAGTACGCGGCCGGGCAGGGCATCGGCTTCGACGCCATGAACTCCAACACCTTCCAGGACAACCCGTCGACCACCAACGACGGGAAGGTGTCGTACAAGTTCGGGAGCCTGGCCAACGCCGATCCCGCCGCCCGCCGGGCGGCGGTCGAGCACAACCGCTACGTCATCGACCTCGGGGCGCGGTTGGGGTCGCGGGCGCTGACGGTGTGGCTCGCCGACGGGACCAACCACCCCGGCCAGGCCGACTTCCGAGCCCAGTTCGAGCGGGTGGCGGAAGGGCTCCGGAGCATCCACGACCAGCTTCCCGAGGGCTGGAGGATGTTCACCGAGCACAAGCCCTACGAGCCCGCGTTCTACTCGACCGTGAACCAGGACTGGGGCTCGTCGCTGCTGCTGGCCCAGGCGGCCGGGCCGAAGGCGTCCTGCCTGGTCGACCTCGGCCACCATCTGCCCAACGCCAACATCGAGCAGGTGGTCAGCCGGCTGGCGATGGTCGGGCGCCTGGGCGGGTTCCACTTCAACGACTCCAAGTACGGCGACGACGACCTGACCACCGGCTCCGTCAAGCCGTTCCAGCTCTTCCTGATCTTCTGCGAGCTGGTCGCCGCCGGTGGCGGGCGGGTGCCGGACCTGGCCTACATGATCGACCAGAGCCACAACCTCAAGGACCCCATCGAGGACCTGATCCAGTCGACCGAGTCGGTCCTGCTCGCCTACGCCCAAGCGCTGCTGGTGGACCGGGAGGCGCTCAGGGCCGCGCAGGACGGCAACGACCCCGCCCTGGCCCAGGAGCTCCTCCAGGCGGCGTTCCGCACCGACGTCCGGCCGCTGGCGGCCGAGGCCCGCCGCCGCAACGGCGCCGCCATCGCGCCGCTGGCGGCCTTCCGCGCGACCGGCTACCGCGCGGCCCGCATCGCCGAGCGGGGCCGCGGCACCGTCGCCACCGGCCTGTGACGCGCGCGCCCATGCGCGTGCTCGCGGTCGACCTCGGCGCGACCTCGGTGCGGGTGGTCGCCGTGGACCTGGCCGCGCCGCGGCCGGCCGCCCGGGTGCTTCGGCGTTGGCCTCACCGGCCGGTCCGCCACCGGGACGGCAGCCTCCGCTGGGACTGGGACGGGATCGTCGGGGAGGTCGAGCGGGGGCTGGAAGCGGGGCTGGCGGGGGGCCCTGTCGCCTCGATCGGCGTGGACGGGTGGGGGGTGGACTACGGGCTGCTCGACGGTCGGGGAGCGCTGCTGTCGCCGCCCTACTGCTACCGGGACGACCGCACCAGCGGCTGGCGCGCCACCGTCGACCGGATCGGCGCCGAGCGCCTCCACGCCATCACCGGCATCCAGTTGCTGCCCCTCAACACGATCTTCCAGCTCGCCGCCCACGACCGGTCGGAGCTCGACCGCGCGGCCAGGCTGCTGCTCCTGCCCGACCTGCTGCTGCGGGTGCTGAGCGGGTTCGAGGGCGCCGAGCGGTCCAACGCCTCCACCACCGCCCTCCTGGACGTCCACACCGGCGCCTGGTCGGCCGAGCTGCTGGAGGCGGTCGGCCTCGACGCCGCCCTGCTGCCGGCGATCGTCCCGGCCGGCCTCGCCGTCGGCGCCTGGCGGGGCGTCGGCGTGCACACGGTGGGGAGCCACGACACCGCCTCGGCGTTCGTCGCGGTCCCGGGCGTGCCCGGACCGGGGACCGTGGTGGTGTCCAGCGGCACCTGGGTGCTGGTCGGTACCGAACGCCCGGCCGCCGACACCTCCGAGAAGGCCAGCGCCGCCAACTTCTCCAACGAGGCCGGCGCCCTCGGCGGCGTCCGCTTCCTGAAGAATCTGACGGGCTTCTGGCTCCTCGAGCAGTGCCGCGCGGCCTGGGGCAACCCGACCGTCGCGGAGCTGGCCGCCGCCGCGGCCGGCGTGTGCGGGCCGGTCGGCATGGTGGACCCCGCCGACGCGCGCTTCCTGGCCCCCGCCGACATGGAGGCGGAGATCCGGGCCGCGGCCGGGCTCGGCGCCGCCGCCTCCCGTGCCGAGGTGGTGCGCTGCATCCTCGAGTCCATCGCCGCGGCCACGGCCCGGGTCGTCGACGAGCTCGTCGCCATCACCGGCACCCCGACCCGGGAGCTGCTCGTCGTGGGGGGCGCCGCCCGCATCCGCCTCATGAACGAGCTCTACGGCCGCCACACCGGCGTGCCGGTGACGGTCGGGTCGCCCGAGGCGACCGCGCTCGGCAACGCCGTGGTCCAGGGCCTGGCGCTGGGCCGCTTCGAACGCCTCGAGGACGCGCGCCGGTGGCTGGCGATCGGGGCGGAGCGCCTTGTCGTGTAATGTACGATGTAACCCTCGGCTCACACGGAGGCATCCATCGCTGCCGTAGCGCCAAGCAGCCCGTACGAGCGGCTCAACCTGATCGAACAGCGGATCAGGGAGACGGGCACCGTCCGTATCGACCAGCTCGCGACCGAGTTCGGCGTCAGCGAGATGACCATCCGCCGCGACCTCGACGAGCTGGAGGCGCTCGGCGTGGCGCGCCGCATCCGCGGGGGCGCCGTGGCCGTTGGGCCCGAGCCGTTCGCCGAGCGTCACCGGCACAACGCCCGCGCCAAGGCCCGGATCGCGGGCAAGCTGCTCGACCTGATCCCCAAGCGGGGCACGGTCGCCTTCGACGCGTCCTCCACCGTGTACCGGCTGGCGGCCGCGCTCGACGGCGCCCAGGACCTGGTGATCGTCAGCAACGGCCTGGACACGTTCCAGGCCCTGGTCGGCAAGCCGGGCGTGGTCGCCACCCTGACCGGCGGCTCGGTGGAGCCCCGGACCGGCAGCCTGGTCGGGCCGGTCGCCATCCGCAGCGCCGAGGACTTCCTGTTCGACGTCCTCGTCTGCTCCGCCGCCGCGGTCGACCCGACGGTCGGCTCCTCCGAGGCAAGCCTGGAGGAGGCGCAGGTCAAGCGCGCCCTCAGCGTCACGGCGTCGCGCGTCGTCCTGGCCGTCGACCACAGCAAGCTCGGCACCCGCGCCCAGGCCCGCATGTTCGCCCTCGACGAGGTCGCCCTGGTCGTGACCGACCTCGACCCGGACGACGCCCGCCTCAATCCCTACCGGGCGAGCGTGGAGGTGCGTTGAGGCTCATGCACCGGGTCGGCTTCGTCCTCAGGGTCCACCCCGACCTCATCGACGACTACAGGCGCCACCACCGGGCGGTCTGGCCGGAGATGCTGGACGCGCTGCGGCGCCACGGGTGGCACAACTACTCGCTGTTCCTGCGGCCCGACGGGACCTTGTTCGGCTACTTCGAGACCGAGGGCAGCCTCGAGGAGGCCGTGGCCAGCATGGCGGCCGAGCCGGTGAACGAGCGCTGGCAGGCGCTGATGGCGCCCTACTTCACCGGCGCCGGCCGGCATGCCGACCAGATGATGGAAGCGCTCGAAGAGGTCTTCCATCTGGACTAGCTAGGTCAACCGACGTTGCTCTTGTCGTACTTGGTGAACGGGCCCATGAGCACGCGCAGCCCGTTGTCGCGGGTGGGGTCCTTCTCGATCGTGTACTCGCCCTTGCGGCCCGCCTTGAACTTGGTGCCCTCGGTGGCCTTGATCTGGCCGGTGGCCAGGCCGTAGGTCACGTAGAAGGTGAGGTAGCCGAGGTCGACGAAGCTCCACAGCGCGAACTGCGGCGCGCAGCCGTTCTGGGTGTACGCCTTCATCTCGTCGGGGAGCCCGAGGCCCGACACCTTGACCTTGTCGCACAGCCGCTCGTCCTGCATGGCCTTGGCGGCGGCCGCGATGCCGACGGTGGTGGGAGCCATGATCAGCTTCAGGTCGGGGTGCTTGTCGACCAGCCCGAGCGCCTCGTTGTAGGACTTCTCCGACTCGTCGTTGCCGTACACGGTGTCGGTCAGCTCGAGCTTGGAGTACTTCGGGTCCTTGAGCGCCTCCTTCATGGCGGCGATCCAGGCGTTCTGGTTGGCCGCGTCCGGCGATGCCGACAGGATGGCGAACTTGCCCCCGTCGGCGCCGAGGATCTCCAGCGCCATGTCCGCCATGACCGTGCCGGTCTCGTCGAAGTCCACCTGGGCCACGAACACGCTCTCGCCCTTGGCGGAGGGGATCGGCGAGTCCCAGGTCACCACCGTGACGCCCGCCTGCACGGCCGAGTTCACCGCCGGCTCGATCTGGTCGCCGGCGTTGTTGGAGATCATGACCGCGTTCACGCCCTGGGTCGCGGCGTTGGTCACGATCTCGATCTGCCCGGCGACGCTGTTGTCCGCGGTCGGGCCCAGGAACTGCGCGGCATCGACGCCGAGCTCCTTCGCCGCCTCCTGCGCGCCCTGGTTGGCCTGGTCGAAGACCGCCACGCCCGTGAACTTCGGCAGCAGGATGGACTTGAACTCCTTGCCACCCTGGAGCGTGACGACACCTCCGGCCGCGCCCGCCGGCGAGGGGGTCCCCGTCGGCGCGGGGGAGTCGTCCGCGCAGGCCGCAGCGACCAGGGCAAGGCTGAGCACGCTGGCCAGCAGCATGAGCCGCGTCTTCATTCCTTCCTCCTTGTGTCGACGGTCGATGGACGGAATGCGGGCCTCACCTCCCCCGGCTCCGGTGCCGCCCGGTGCCGCCGGCGTCCGAGGCGGACGACGAGGTTCGGGACCAGCACCGAGGCGATCAGCAGCGCCCCGATGATCCCCGTCTGGGTGGTGGCCTGGATGTTGGCCAGCCCGAGGCCGTTGCGGAGGTTGAGGATGATGAGGATGGAGAGGGCGACGCCGACGAGGTTGCCCGAGCCCCCGAAGATGCTCACGCCCCCCAGCAGCACCATGGTGATGATGTCGAGCTCGAACCCCTCCGCCAGGTTGCCGCGGACCGATCCCAGCCGGGCGGCGAACAGCACCCCGGCCAGCCCGGCCACGAACCCCGAGGTGGTCAGCAGGACCAGCTTGACCCGGGCGACGCCGATCCCCGAGTAGCGGGCGACCTCGGCGTTGTTACCGATCACGTAGACGGCGCGGCCGAACGCGGTGCGCTGGAGCACGACCCCGGCCACCACGATCCCCACGACGAAGAGCAGCAGGGCGAGCGAGAAGCGGCCGACCAGCGGCTCCTGGCCCAGGCGGTCGAACCACTCGGGGAAGCCGCCGATGGACCGGTCTCCGGTCAGGATGCGGGCCGCGCCCCGGAAGCCGATCAGGCCGGCGATGGTCACGACCAGCGACGGGAGCCCCATCCTGGCCACGAACACCCCGTGGAGCAGGCCGGCGCCGGCGCCGGCGAGCAGCGCGACCATCACGGCGACGGCGAACGGGACGGCGCCGCTGTCGTGCAGGGCGGCCACCACGGCCGCGGAGAACCCCATCACCGAGGCGACCGAGAGGTCGATCTCGCCGTTGACGATGACCAGCGTCATGATCACCGCCACGATCACCTTCTCGATCGAGAGCTGGAACATGTTCACGAAGTTCCCGGTTCGCAGGTAGAACGGCGACAGGGACACGTTCACCGCGACCACCGCGACCAGGATCGCCGCCAGCAGCAGCTCCGTCCTCCAGCGCAGGACCCGGTCACGCATCGGTCGTCGCCTCCCGCCGCGAGGGCGACGTCCACAGCCGCCGCAGCCGCTTGCCGATGGCGAGGTCGCTGGCGATGGCGAGCAGGATGAGGGCGCCCAGGACGGCGTCGCGCCAGAACTCGCTGACCTCGGGCACCCGCACCAGGCTCTGCTCGAGGAGGTCGATGAGCAGCGCTCCCAGCAGCGCCCCGAACAGGGTGCCGGAGCCGCCGAGGATGCTGACCCCGCCGACGACGGCGGCGGCGACCGAGGCGAGCTCGAGCCCCTGGCCCGCGGCCACCGTGATGGTCCCGAACCGGGACAGGAACATGAAGCCCGCCAGCCCCGAGAGGGCGCCGCACATGGCGAACGCCCCCAGGGTGATGCGCTGCACGGGAAGGCCTTCCTGCCGGGCCGCGTCGGGGTTGGAGCCGACGGCGTAGACCCAGCGTCCCCAGCGGAGCCTCCCGAGCGCGACCTGGAGGGCCACGATCACCAGCACCGCCACGGTCAGGACCACGCGGACGTCGAGCCCGCCGAGGCTCATGACGGTCCGTTGCGGGAACTCCACCAGCCACTGGGGCAGCGAGTCGGCCGTGATGGTGCGCGCCTTGGCGTGGTCGATCAGCCAGGTCCGGTAGATCGCCAGCGTCCCGAGGGTGACGATGATCGCCGGCACCCGCCCGTAGGCCACCAGCGTCCCGTTCAGCAGCCCGAGGACGCAGCCCATGAGCATCGCCAGGCCGATGGCGAGCAGCGGCGCGGTGGTCTGGTGGGCGGCCAGGTACTCGCCGGTCAGGTAGGCCGTCACCCCTACGATCGAGCCGACCGACAGGTCGATGTTGCGGGTCAGGATCACCAGCGTCTGCGCCGCCGCCAGCACCGCCGTGATCGCCATGCTGGTCGTCACCCGGTTGAAGAAGCTGCCGCTCAGGTAGTTGTCGACGAGCCGGCTGAAGACGAGGACCGAGACCCCGATGACGGCCAGGAGCGACAGCTCCCGCAGCCGTTCCGGACGCACCTTCGCCCGCGTCCGGGCCCCGCTCATGCGGCCCCCATCGCGGCCGTGATGATGCCTTCCTCGGTCGCCTCCGAGCGGCCGAACATCCCCACCTGCCGGCCCTCGCGCATGACCAGGATGCGGTCGCTCATCGCGAGCACCTCCGGCAGGTCGGAGGAGATCAGGATGATCGCCATGCCGGCGCGGGCCAGCTCGTCGATGATGTGGTGGACCTCGGCCTTGGCGCCGACGTCGATCCCGCGGGTGGGCTCGTCGAGGATGAGCACGGTCGGCTCGGCGTTGAGCCACTTGGCGAGCATCGTCTTCTGCTGGTTCCCGCCGGAGAGCCGCTCGACGGGGGTGTCCAGCGAGGGCGTGCGGATGCTGAGCCGGCGCCGGAAGCGCTCGGCGACGGCGTGCTCGGCCGTGGTGTCGACCAGCCGCAGCCGCGTCAGGTACCTGCGAAGGGTCGCGAGCGTGATGTTGGCGGTGAGCGATTGCGGCAGCGAGAGCCCGAGCTGACGGCGGTCCTCGGAGAGGTAGGCGATCCCGTGGCGCATCGCCTCGCGCGGCGAGCGGATCGCCACCTGGCGGCCGTCCAGCTCCACGCTGCCTGCCTCCGCCGGCGCGATCCCGAACAGCGCGAGCGCGACGTCGGTCCGCCCGGCGCCGACCAGGCCGGCGAGCCCGAGCACCTCGCCCTCGTGGACCTCGAAGCTCACGCCCGCGAAGGAGCCCGCCCTGCCGATCCCGCTGACGCGGAGGACCAGCGCGCCGGGACGGTGTTCGGTTCGTGCAAAGAACTCCGACATCTCCCGGCCGACCATGTCCTGGATCGCCCGCTGGGGCGTGACCTCGGCCCTTGGCCTGGAGGAGATGAGCCGGCCGTCGCGCAGCACGGTCACGCGGTCGGCGATCTCGAACACCTCGTCGAGGCGGTGGCTGATGAACAGCACGGCCACGCCGCTGGCGGTGAGGTGGCGGACCTGCCTGAAGAGCTGGGTCACCTCGTGGGCCGACAGGGCCGCGGTGGGCTCGTCCATGATGAGCACGCGTACGTCCAGGGACATGGCCTTGGCGATCTCGACGGCCTGCTGGGCCGCCACCGACAGGCCGCTGGCCAGGGTGCGCACGTCGAGGCGGACGTCGAGCCGCGCGAGGATGGCCTCGGCCTCGCGGTACATCCGGCGCCAGCGGACGGCGACCCCCCGGTCTCGGTGGCCCATGAAGATGTTCTCGGCGACGTTGAGGTCGGGATAGATCGTCGGCTCCTGGTAGATGGCGGCGATCCCGTGCCGCTGCGCGTCGGCCGAGTTGCGCGGCGTGACCTGCTCGCCCCCGACGAGGATGGTGCCCTCGTCCGCCGGGTGGATCCCCGTCATGACCTTGATGAGCGTCGACTTGCCGGCCCCGTTCTCACCGACCAGCGCATGGACCTCGCCCGGGTAGAGGGCCAGGGAGACGCCCCCGAGGGCCTGCGTGGCGTCGAACCGCTTGGAGACGCCGACCATCTCCAGCACCGGGACGCGATCGGTCAGGCCACTCAATGCTCGATCTCCGTCTCTGCCCACCGTCCTGGAGCGCGAGCGCGCAGGCCCGCACTGCTCGCGTTCGAGTGTGTAATATCTCGCATTTGATGACACAAGTTCAAGGCCGGGTTCCCGGGTGGGTGCCGGCCGCAGGTCCGGTCGTTACGGACGCAGCCGCAGCCGCACGTGGGCGGGCTCGAGGCTGCGCACGCTGTCGGTCCCGAGCAGTTGCAGCGTGCGGACGATCTCGCCGGCGAGGATGTCGACCGCCCGGCGGACCCCGCGCTCGCCGCCGGCCATCAGCCCGTACAGGTAGGCCCGGCCGACCAGGCAGGCCCGGGCGCCTAGCGCCACCGCGGCGACCACGTCGGCGCCGCTCCGTACCCCGCCGTCGACCAGCACCTCCGCACGGTCGCCCACGGCGTCGACCACCGCGGGGAGCACCTCCAGCGGGGTCGCCGCGCGGTCGAGCTGGCGGCCACCGTGGTTGGAGACCACGACCGCGTCCGCGCCGGCGTCCACCACCATACGTGCGTCGTCGACGTGCTGGATGCCCTTGACCATCAGCGGGCCGGACCACGTCTCCCGAAGCCACGAGAGGTCCCGCACGGTCAGGCTGGGGTCGAACATCTTGTTGATCAGCGCGGCGACCGTGCCCTGCGAGGAGGTCAGGGAGGCAAACTCCAGGGGTTCGGTGGTGAGCAGGTTGAACCACCAGGAAGGATGCGTGGCGGCGTCCAGGACGGTCCGCACGGTCAGCGACGGCGGGATGGTCAGGCCGTTGCGGGCGTCGCGCAGCCGTGCCCCGGCGACCGGCACGTCCACGGTCAGGATCAGCGCCTCGTAGCCCGCCGCCTGCGCGCGCTCCATGAGCTCCTTGCCGGCGCCACGGTCGCGCCACACATAGAGCTGGAACCATCTGCGGGCGCCGGGCGCCGCGGCGGCGACGTCCTCGATGGAGGTCGTCCCCAGGGTCGACAGCGCGTAGGGGATGCCCACCGCCTCGGCCACCCGGACCACCGCGCGCTCGCCCTGGTGGTGCATCATCCGGGTGAACCCCGTGGGCGCGAACGCCAGCGGCAGCGCCGAAGGGCGGCCGAGCACGCTCGTGGTGGTGTCCACCGCCGCCACGTCGCGCAGGACCCGTGGCCGGAACTCCACCCGCTGGAACGCCTCCCGGGCGCGGCGGAGGCTGGTCTCCGCCTCGGCGGCGCCGTCGGTGTAGTCGAACACCGCGCGGGGCGTCCGCCGCTTGGCCGCCGCGCGCAGGTCGGCGATGGTGAGGGCGCGGGACAGCCGGCGCTCGGTCGGGTCGAGCTGGACCGGCCGCGGCCGCAGCAGCGGTCGCAGCTCCGACCAGCGGGGCAGACGCCGCTCCGTCCTCGTCATGACGCCAGCCTTTCTCGTCGACGTTGGACTCCATATGCTGCCAGGTCGTGAAGACGATCCTGTGCTTCGGCGACTCCAACACCTGGGGCTGCGTCCCGCTGACCGGGACGCAGCCGCTGCGGCGATACCGGCCGTCGCAGCGGTGGCCGGGGGTGCTGCGCCGCGAGCTCGGTGACGGCTACTGGATCGTCGAGGAGGGCCTCAACGGCAGGACGACGGTCTTGGACGACGCCCTGGAGCCGCATCGCAATGGCAAGGACCTGCTCCTGCCCAGCCTCATCACGCACCAACCCGTCGATCTGGCGATCGTCATGCTCGGCACCAACGACCTGAAGCGCCAGTTCGGGGTGGACGCGCGGGACGTCGCCGCGGGCGCCGGGATGCTGCTCGACATCGTCGGCGCCAGCGCCTGCGGACCGGAGGAGTCGGCGCCGCAGGCGCTGCTCGTCTGCCCGGCGCCGGTGGGCCGCCTGGACCTGTTCGCGGAGGAGTTCGCCGGCGCGGTGGAGCGGTCCCGCGACCTCGCACGCCACTACGCGGCGGTCGCGGACGCACGCTCCTGCGCCTTCGTCGACGCCGGCGCCCACGTCAGGTCGAGCGACATCGACGGCATCCACCTGGACGCCCCGGCGCACGAACGCCTCGGCGTCGTCATCGCCCAACAGGTCCACCGCATGCTTGCCTGATCCTGGCTCAGGCGGGGGTCCGCTCGCTGCCGACCAGGTCCCGCTCGGCCTCGAACTCGGCGGCGAAGGAGGTGTCGCTGGTGAGGCGCAGGACCTTGAACTGGCCGTCGGCCCGCTGGCCCGACTCCACCAGGCGGCGGCGGTAGCGGTCGAACTCGCCGGGGCGCACGATCCGGATCACCGGCGCGCCGTAGCGCAGCGACTTCCGCTTGGTGAGGTACTCGTCGTTCTGCTCGCCCAGGGCCGCGTCGAGGCGGTCCACCAGGGCCGAGCCGTCGTGGTCGGTGACCGGGTCGTCGAACTCGATCAGGTAGACCAGCCGGGGGGTGGTGCCGTCCACCAGCTCGGCGACGGCCGCGATGAAGTGGTAGCTGCCCCGCAACGAGCCCAGCGCCTGGTCGACGGCGGCGATGACCTGGGTCTCGTAGAGCTTTTCGCCGGTGAAGGAGACGACCCCCTTCCCCTTCTGGATGAACCGGATCAGCGGCGTCTTCCCGTGGAACCCCGCCACCTCGACGATGTCGTTCATGTCGTAGCGGTACAGCCCCGAGGCGTTGGTGACGTAGACGAAGTAGCGCTCCCCGGCCTGGAGCTGGTCGACCCGCAGCAGCTCCCGGCCTTCGGGGGCGCGGTCCTCTCCCGCGGAATGGAACTCCAGCACGTTGGTGGCGACCCCGATCGCCCCGGCGTCGCCCTCGTCGCTGAGCGGGACCGATCCGCGCAGCTCGGTGGCGTAGTAGCCGAAGTCCCGCACCGGCGGCCGCTGCGGGAAGAGGGTGTCGAACCTCGCCAGGTAGGCGCCGACCGTCCCGCCCTTCCAGCAGCCGATCGCGGCCAGCCTCGGCCACGCCAGCCCGGGCCGCAGCACGCCGCCGCCGCTGGTGGCCGCCTGCTCCAGCCGCCGGGCGCGATCGGGGTCGGGGCGCAGGTGTAGGGAGTCCCGCAGGTCCTGCGGCACGGGCACGTCGAAGGACAGCGAGCCGTTGCGGACGTCACGGACGATCGACTCGGTGTGGCCTGCCAGCTTGTCGCCCAGCAGCAGGACCGTGCTGGGGTTGACCGTGGCGATCAGGCTGATGTCCTGCCCGGCGGCCAGCCGCAGCAGCGTGTAGTACTTGGCCTCGTAGTCCTCGATGGCGAACACCCCGTAGGGTGCGGTGTACATCGACTTGACCGGTCCGGGCAGGGTCCGGTAGCCGTGCCCGGACTCGGCACCGTAGGGGACGCCGCTGGGGACGTGGCCCTCGACCTCGGGGCTGACGACGCTGAGGATCCTGCCGCCGACCACGCCGGGATGGTCGCGGTACAGGCCGCACATCCACAGCCAGGTCAGCCGCGACTTGGCGCGCTTGCCCTCCCGGGTCATCGGGATGTACTTGCGGTTGCCGGTGGTGCCGCTGGTGGTGGTGAACAGCACCGGCGGCTCCTTGGTGAGCTGGTTGGGCCGTCCCTGCATCTGTGCGTCGATGTAGGGCTCCAGGTCCTCGTAGGTGCAGATGGGGACCCGCTCCTGGAACTCCCGGAACGAGGTGACGCCACCGAAGCCGTGACGGCGGCCGAACTCGGTGTCGGCGTTGGCCCCCACGATCTTCCGCAGCAGGCGGTCCTGCGCCTGGGCTGGGGTGCGGCTGAGCGTGTCGAACCGCTTCACCGCGGGCGGGGCCTTCGCCCACAGCAGCAGCCGTCCTACTCGCGACATCGGTCGCCCCTTTCTTCGAGCCTAGGTCACAGTGGCCTGGTCGACCGCGTATGGCTGGAGCGCCGCCAGGTCGACCTGGACGCCGAGCCCGGCGCCTGGCGGGCGTGGTGGAGGGCGACCGCCGTAGCGGAACTGGACCAGCGGTGACACCGGGTCCTCCCGCAGCAGGTGCCGCCCGAAGCAGCCTTCGGCGTAGCGCACCCCCGGCGTCAGCGGGGCCAGCGCCTGCAGCAGCGTCAGGTGCGCGGCCGACAGCAGCGACGACTCGCCGACCTGGCAGCCGACCTGGAGCATGAGGCCGGCGTCCAGCGCCTCCCGGCAGCGGGCATACGCGCCGACCAGGCCGCCGCACTTGGAGATCCGCACGTTCGCGCCCGTGCAGGCGCGATGGGCGATGAACCGCTGCAACGAGTCGCGGTCGGTCAGGCCCTCGTCCACCACGATCCCGGCCGACGACTCGGCCACCAGCCGGGCGAGGCCGGCGATGTCGCCGCTGGCGATCGGCTGCTCGAACGACCGGATACCGACCGCTCGGAGCTGGCCGATGACCTCCAGCGCCTGCTCGACGTCCCAGGCCATGTTGGCGTCGACACGGAGATCGACGCGGCGGCCGAGCAGCCGCCTGGCGGTCCGGGCCGCCGGCAGGGAGCCGTCGTGCTCGACCTTGAGCTTGATGTGCGGGAACCGGTAGGCGCGCATCTTGAGCAGCGACACCGCGTAGCGCCAGCCGTGGTCGGCGGACACGACCCCGCTGTAGCGGTACCGCCGCAGCGCCTGGTCTACCGATGCCTGGCCGTCGGCCGCGCCCGGCCGGGCCGGTTCGCCGGCCGCCCTGCCGAACGCGTCGAGCAGCGCCAGGTCGACGCTGCACCAGGCCGACGACTGGGGGGTTTCTGGGCGGACCCACTCGGGCGGGGCCTTGCCATCGCATTTCTCCAGGAATGAGACGGCCTCGCGGAGCGACGGGAACGACTGACCGACGAGGGCCGGCAGGATCGTGTCCCGCAACAGGACGAAGGCCTGGTCGCGGCTCTCCCCGGACACGTAGGCGCGGGGCAGGCACTCCCCCCATCCCTCGGTGCCGTCGTCCAGGCGGGCCCGGAGGAACAGGCTCTCGGAGGTGGTGCGGGCGGCGGCGGCGTGCCGGACGGTGACCTTGAAGGGGAGGTCGACAGCGAACAGGTGGAGCTGGGTCACCGTCGGCATCTAGGTCCTCCCTATGGCCGCGGGCGAACCGTGGTCGACAGCCACGCCAGCATGTCGCCCAGGTACGCAGCCCGATCCGGCTCGAAGTCCAGGGTGTGGCCGGCGCCTGGATAGGCCCGGTAGGTCTTGTTCTCGCCGCCGAGCCGTTCGAACCAGCGCCGGGTCGCGGGCACGTCCATCATCTGGTCGTCGTCGCCCTGGAGCAGGAGGACCGGAAGCTCCAGGCGGGCGGCGTCACGCCTGCGGCGGCGGTCCAGCCGGGCCGTCTCCCAGAAGAACCGGGTCGTGGCCTCCAGGAGCCGCAGCGGATCGGCCCGGATGTAGTCGCGGTAGGGCGGGTTGGCGGTGTACAGCTCCGGCGTCAGCGGGATGGGCAGGCGGGCCATCGGGCGCACGAGGTGCCCGGCGACGACCCGGACCCGGCGCCACGGCGACAGGTTGACCGTGGGCAGCAGGACGGGGCCGAGCAGCAGCAGCCCGGACAGCGGCGCCGCCCGCTCCGCGGCGTACACGACCGCGAGCTTGGCGGCCCAGCTCGAGGCGGCCAGGAAGACCGGTGTTCCCGGGTGGTCGGCGGCGACCAGCCGCACGAGCTGCTCGACGTCGTCGAGCGCGCGCTCGTAGCGGTCGAGGTGGCCGCGCGGCCCTTCGCTGCGGCCGGACCCGCGGCGGTCGAGCCCGTAGACGTCCACGCCTTGGTGGTTGAGGTCGGCGGCCGTCTCCGCGAACCAGCCGGCGTGGCTGGCGATGCCGTGCAGGAAGACGACGACCGCCGAGGGTGGCGACCGCTCGCCGCGCCAGTGGAGGTAGTGGAGCCGGACGCCGTCGCTGGCCGTGATGAGGTGGCTCTCGGCGTTCCCGCCGGCTGGGTCGATCATGCCTCAGTGTCGACCGATACCCCGGCACGGGTCAACGGCGCGACCAGCACCGCCGATGGCGCGCGCTCAGGTCGCCGAGTCCCGAACGACGGTGCGCTGCGTCCCGAGGTCGAGCACACCGTCCTCGCTGGCGATGGACGCGGTGATCACGTCGCCCGCCTTGAGGTAGGCAGGGTTGCGTTCCTGGCGGGAGAAGAAGACCCGCCACTTGAGCGGCGTCGGCAGCAGGTCGCCCATCTTCTCCACCACCACCGGCGGCGCCCGGAGGGCGGTCCCGCCGGGCGTGCCGGTGAGGAGCAGGTCGCCCGGATCGAGTCGCTGGAACCCGGCCAGCAGCGACAGCGCCGCCGCCGGACGGGTGATCATGTCGGCGGCGGTCCCGTCCTGCCGGAGCTCACCGTTCACCCACAGCCGCAGCCGCAGCCCGGGCAGCCGGGTGAAGTCCTCCGTCTCGAGCAGGACCAGGCGGGGCCCGGTCGGGGTGAAGGTCGGGTACGACTTGCTCTCGTAGAACTGGCCCTTCTCAAGCTGTACGTCGCGGGCGCTGATGTCGTCGCACATGACCAGCCCGGCGACCTGGCCGGGCAGGTCGGCGTCGCGGACGTTGGTCCCGATGCCGAGGCTCCCGCCCATGACCAGGCCCAGCTCGATCTCGTAGTCGAGGAGCCGGACGTGGGCGGGCCGGACGACCTCGCCGGTGGGCCCGCTGATCGAGGCCGAGCTCTTGCGGAAGAACACCGCCGGCGGGTCCTCGCCGAAGCCGGACTCGCGGGCGTGGCTGCGGTAGTTCACGGCCTGCGCAACCACCCGGCAGGGCGTCGTGACCGGCGACAGCAGCGACAACCCGTCGGCTGGCACGTCCCCCGCGGTGGCCGAGGCCGCCGCGCGCACGGCCTCCAGGCCCTTGGCGATGAGCATGGCGGTGCTTGGCAGCTCGGCGTCGACCGGGAACGCCCTGCTGCCACGCAGGACGTACCAGCGGTCGGCGGTGCGGACGACGTCGATGCTCAGGGGCGGCCTCGCTTGCGATCGGTGGGCTACCCGCGGGCCGGCGGCTCCGGCGCTCCGCGGGAGGGCTGAGCGCCCGGCCTCCTGCGCCACTGCGCCCGGGGGGCCCGCCGGTCGCGGAGCGGCACGCCACCGGCGAGGCCGCCGCGGTCGGACCGGTGCGCGGGCGCCGGCGGGGCCGCGTGCGCGCGCTGCGCCTTGATCCGCTCGGCCCGTTCCAGCTCCAGGGAGCGGAGGGTCTGCTCGATGCGGGCGAGCTGCCCGTCGGTGGCGTCGGGCAGGCCATAGGCGTCGCGGACGAACTGGGCCATGTCGGCGCGGTAGTCGTGGCCGAAGGAGGCGAACTGGCCCGGCGTGGACAGCATCGCGTTCATCGCGTCCATGCCAGTCTGGACGAAGGTGTCCAGCGGCTGCCAGCGCATCGTGTGCGGGACGCCACGGCCCCGCTGGCCGTCGGCCAGCCAGGGCGGCCGCTGCACGATGAGGTCGGGACCCAGCACGGCGATCGGGTCGTTGTCGTGGGAGAGGACGACCGCCCGCAGCCGGGCGCGTGCCTCGTCGGACAGTCCATGGAGCTGCTCGTGGCGGTCGAAGACCCCGACGGTGCCCTCCGGGACGAGGGTGCTGCTGCCGCGGGTCATGCCGCTGCGGGACCACTTGGCCAGCCACGGCAGCCCCACCCACAGCGCCCGGTCGATCCCGTAGTGGTCGAACCCCTGGATGCCCTGGAACATGATGACGTCGGAGCTGGTCCAGGCACCCATGCTCTCGCCGAACACCAGCACCCGCGGCCGCCGCTCCGGTGGCAGGCCGGCCAGCCGCTGGGTGACCCCCCACAGCAGCAGCCGGAACTGGCCGCGGCCCAGCGCCACCTTCTGCACCGACAGGAACGACGGGTATCTGGCGTACTGGATGCAGCAGGTGGCGATGTCGCCGCGGGTGAGGAACTCGGCGGCCTCGATGAGGGTGTGGTCCACCCAGCCGGTGCCGGTGGGGGAGATCAGCAGGAGCACCGACCGGTCGAACGCCCCGGTCCGGGCCAGCTCGGCCAGGGCCAGCTCCGCGCGGCCGGTCTGGTAGAGCGGCTCGCTGTTGAAGCCGACGTAGGTGCGGATCGGGTGGGCGAGCGCCGGCTCGCCCATGACCTCCTCGATCAGCTCCGGGGTGACCACGTCGGTGACGAACCGGCGTCCCTGCTGGCCGAGGTCGGCGAACGGCAGCAGGCTGTCGGGGCTGCCCGACACCAGCGGGCTGGTCGGCGGGGTGGCATAGCCGGGCTCCACCTTCTCGTTCGCGCGCCCGACGTAGGCGACCCCGGCGCTGTAGGCCGCGGCAGCCGCGCCGGCCCACACACCGGCGTTGACCAGCCGCGCGAGCGCTCGCTTGGACGGTCCGGGCCCGAAGTAGGACTCCAGCGCACCCCGGGACCACATGAAGCCCCGAGCCAGGCCCGTCCCCGCCGTCGTGACCACATACGAGGTGACCAGCGAGGTCGCCATGGACGTCGTCTCCGGCCGCCGACGCCGGTCGACGGCCGCCCCTCGCGCCGGCAGCCGCCGGCCTGCCCGGTAGAGCAGCCCGGCGGTGTGCACGCCGCCGATCGCCAGCGGCCGGATGCCGCGCTGGTCCGGGTAGCGCCGCTGCAGCCAGTGCCCAACATCGTGGACGGCCCCACCGGCGGCGCCGTCGCGGAGCAGCAGGCCGGTGGACCGCAGCGATGCCACCCACAGGTGCCGGCAATGCCGCTCCGGCACCGCCGCCAGCGCCGCCCCCGCACCCCCGACCAGCGCCCGTGCCACCAGCCGCGCCCGGAGCGGCGCCTCGGCCGGCGCCACCATCCTCGTCAGCAGCTCGGCCACGCCGCTGGTCGCCCGCGCCCCCAGCACCCCGAGCCCCATCGCCACACCCTGCAGCCTGGCGGTTCGCGGCATCAGCGACGGCCCCCAGGCGTCCAGCGCCGCCACCTTCTCCCGAGGCGCCGCCGGCGACACCACCACCGGATTGAGCCTCTTCGCCAGCCGACGCGCCTGCTCCCAACGTCTGCCTTCGCGAAGCGCTACGGTCAGTCGCCGCATGGCATCGCCTCCCCTCGCCTTGGCGCCATTCTCCCATCAGCAGGACCCGCCCGGCCGCGAATCGGGCAACGACGCAGGATCGGTACGCCGACGGGGTCGGGCCCGCGACAGCCGCGTACTCTCCACCTGGGAAACCGCATCGAGCCCTACTCGGACAGGAGACCAGCATGGGTCCGTCGATCGCCGCGCTGCTGATCCTGCTCATGACCGCGGCCCTGAGTGGGTGCGGCGGCTCCGAGCAGCCCGGTGGGGCAGCGGGGACACCAGCGACCACGGTCGCACCCACGTCCACCGCGGGCGGCCCGGCCACCAGCGAGCCGGTCGTGCTCGCCGACGGCCGCCATCCCGTCTACCTCAAGTCCGTCGACCCGGACCGACCGACGATCACCTTCGACCTCATCCAGTTCTTCACCGGGGACGCCGCCGCCAAGGCGGCCGCCGAGGACAACCAGGAGTCCCCGCCGCCCAACGACTACTACATCCGCAACGTCAACCCAAGGCTGCGCACCCTGCCCGTGCGGGCGGACGCTCCGATCACCGTCAACGTGCTCGCCGCCCAGGCCACCGGCAGCGCCACCAAGGACATCTCGGTGACGCTGGCCAAGCTCGCGACCTACTTCCCCAACAGCGGCACGCCGCCGTTCTGGATCACCGTCGAGCAGGGCCAGGTGGCCAAGATCGCCCAGCAGTACCTGCCCTGAGCACCGCGAACGTCACGGCTGAAGGATTGCACGTAGGAGGCCTTTTCCGGATCGGCTTGCACGAGCCTTGCAGATGCCCTCGCGTCGTCAAAACGGCCACGCTTGGTGTGCCTGAATAGCGAGTTCTTTCTCGTATAGATGGTTTCGTGGGTTTCTGTGCAGGCTGTCGCTGGTCTTGGACGGTGGCGTGAACCCGCGGGCCACCGCCTTCCGTATCGGATCGCAGGAGGTCCGTGCGAGAAAGGCTCACCGATGCAGACCATGGTTCTGGACGAAAGGCTTGACCGCGACCACACGGCGGCGTCGGTGGAGACACCCGAGCTGGTTGCACGGGCCACCAACGGCGATCGGGTCGCGTGGGACCAGCTCGTCGACCGGTATGGCGGGATGGTGTGGGCCGTCGCCCGCGCGCACGGCCTGAGCGCTCACGACGCGAGCGACGTGAGCCAGGTCACTTGGCTGCTGTTGGTGCAGCACCTCGGCTCGATCCGCGAGCCCGAGCGGCTGGGGGTCTGGCTGCTCAGGACCGCCACCCGCGAGGCATACCGCATGCGCAGGCTGCGCGGCTACGAGGTTTCGACACCGCCGAGGACGACCCCGGAGTGACCTTCCCCTGGGACGGCTACGTTGGCGGTGTCGGTGGGCGGGGCTGGAGGCCGGCGGCGTGGTAGCAGGCGTCGATCAGTTCATGGTGGCCAGGGCGTCGTCGGCGTCGATATGAGAGGTCGTTCAATTAGGAGCCGGACGCGACCTTCCAGAGGTAGCCGTCCGGGTCGCTGAAGTACCCGAAGTACCCCCACCGGGTGGCTGCTGCTTCCTTCACGACGCCGCCACCGGCCGCCACGGCGTTGCCCATGACCTCGTCCACGGCGTCGCTCGAGGGGACGATGTAGTGGAAGGAGACGCCCCGGAATCCGGATCCCTCGGAGGAGACGCCGGCGTCTTGGGCTGCTGCCTCCCGTTCGTAGAGGGCCAGCGACGACGATCCGTCGCCTAGATTGAACGACACGAAGTTGGGATGGTCCTGGTCGATCGTGCAGCCCAAGCCTTCCCCGTAGAACTTCTTGGAGCGTGCCAGGTCCTCGACACCGATCATGATGGCGGTCACCTGCAGAGGCACGGTCGTCTCCCTTCACGTCGCATGGTCGCCTATGAGACAAACGGGGAGCGACGGAATCGACAGTCCCCGCCGAAGGGCGAGGAGGCTCTCCCCGCGCTGGACGATATCGCGGCTCGTGGCCGGGGAACGGCTTGCGGCTGGGGGTCGGGCCCGCCACTACCGTCCGGCAAGATCACTCCACCCTGGGTGCGGTGGGAGTGGGAGGCTCACCCCCGCCCGCCGAACTCGGAGGCATTGGTCGACTCCGATCACGCGGTGGTTTCGCAGATCCTTGGCTGGAAGATGGATCGCAGCCGCCTCCATCGGGATGACCTCGGGCTGGTCGACCGCCGAAAGGCTGGACGTCTCGTCCTTCGCGGCTGAAGATGCATGTGCAGCCGAGCAACCACTGTTGGCCAAACGTCGGGCTGGCTCGCCAGAAGCCGCGCCGGCGTATCGATCCGGTCGAAGAGGACGGAGGTGGCGGCCCTTGGAGCGCATCGCTTGCACCGTGAACGGGGTCCGACGCGAGGCCGAGGTCGAGCCTCGCTTGCTCATCGTCAAGGCGATCCAGAACGCGGCGGGGACCATGCGCGCCCCGGTCCGTGCTCGAGAAGGGTGAAGCATGGCGCCAGGACCGCTCCCAGGCCAGGCCGCGGCTGAGCAGAGCGCTGTCGGCACGCTGACCGAGACCTCCGTCGAGATGGGCCGGTACGTCGGGTCGCGGATGCTCCGCAAGGAAGACGCGCCGCTCGTCACCGGGCACGGCCGCTTCCTCGACAACCTCGTCCTGCCCGGGATGGTGTGGATGACCATTGTGCGCAGCCCGATGGCGCACGCCCGCATCACCCGGGTCGACACCTCGCCCGCGCTGGGGATGCCCGGTGTGGTCGCCGCCTACAGCGGCGCCGACCTGGCCTCGGAGTGGGCCGCCGCGCTGCCCTGCGCGTGGCCGATCACGCCCGAGACCAGGATCCCGACCCACTGGCCGGTCGCCCAGGACAAGGCCCGCCTGGCCGGCGACCCGGTCGCCGTGGTGGTCGCCGACACCCGCGAGCACGCGGTCGACGCCGCCGAGGCGGTCGACGTCGACTACGAGCAGCTCCCGGCCGTGACCTCCATCGAGGAGGCGCTCGCCGAGGGCGCCCCGATCATCCACGAGGAGTTCGGCGACAACATCTGCTTCAAGGACCTGAAGATCGCCGTCGGCGACGTCGACAAGGTGTTCGCCGAGGCGCCGGTGACCGTGAAGGAGCGCTACTACCACCCGCGGCTGATCCCGAACGCCATGGAGCCGCGCGGGGTGCTCGCCCAGCCGATGCCGGTCACGGGCGAGATGACGATGTGGTCGTCGACCCAGATCCCGCACATCCTGCGCACCCTGCTCGCGCTCACGCTCGGCCTCCCCGAGTCGAAGTTCCGCGTCATCGCCCCCGACGTCGGCGGCGGCTTCGGCTCCAAGCTGGACGTCTACAACGAGGAGGCGATCTGCCTGGCCGTCGCGCGCAGGCTCGGCGTGCCGGTCAAGTGGATCGAGGAGCGCTCCGAGGGCTACCTGGCCACCATCCATGGCCGCGACGTCATCCAGGACATGGAGGTCGCGGCGACCGAGGAGGGCAGGCTGCTCGGCGTGCGGGGCAAGGTGCTCTGCGACATGGGCGCCTACTGCCAGCTCGTCGCCCCGGGCATCCAGGTCCTCGGCGCGACCCTGTTCAGCGGCGTCTACAACGCCGAGGCGGCCTCCTTCGAGTGCACGGCGGTGTTCACCAACCGCACGCCGACCGACGCCTACCGGGGCGCGGGCCGGCCCGAGGCGACCTACGCGATCGAGCGGATCATGGACGCGCTCGCCCGCCGGGTCGGCAAGGACCCGGCCGAGGTGCGGCGGATGAACTTCATGGCACCGTTCTCGGAGCCGACCGCGAACGTCTTCGGTGCCATGTACGACTCGGGCAACTACGAGGCCGGGCTCGACAAGGCGCTCGGGCTCGCCGACTACGCGGGCCTGCGCCGCGAGCAGGCCGAGCGGCGCCAGCGGGGCGACGTGAAGCAGCTCGGCATCGGCCTGTCCACCTACATCGAGGCGTGCGGCAGCGCCCCGTCGCGGGGCTTCGCCGCGGTGAACTTCGGGGCCGGCGGCTGGGAGGCGGCCACCATCCGCTGCCTGCCGACCGGCAAGGTGGTCGTGATCACCGGCACGTCTCCGCACGGCCAGGGCCACGAGACCTCCTGGTCGCAGATCGTGGCCGACGCCCTCGGGGTCAAGTTCGAGGACGTCGAGGTGCTGCACGGTGACACCGCGATCTCGGCCCAGGGCCTGGACACCTACGGCAGCCGCAGCCTGGCCGCCGGCGGCGTCGCCGTGCAGAAGGCGGCCGAGAAGATCATCGCCAAGGCCAAGAAGATCGCCGCTCATGAGCTCGAGGTGGCCGAGGAGGACGTCGAGTTCGCCGAGGGCACGCTGCGGGTCAGGGGCGCGCCCGACAAGGCGAAGACGGTCCCGGAGGTCGCCTTCTCGGCTTTCCTCGCCCACAACCTGCCCGACGGCGTCGAGCCCGGGCTCGAGGAGAGCGCCTCGTTCGACCCGGTGAACAACACCTTCCCGTCGGGCGCGCACGTTTGCGTGGTCGAGGTCGACACCGAGACCGGCCTGGCAGAAATCGTCAAGTACGTGGCCGTCGACGACTGCGGGAACATCGTCAACCCGATGATCGCGCAGGGCATGATCCACGGCGGGGTCGCCCAAGGCATCGCCGAGGGCCTGTACGAGGAGGCCACCTACGACGAGAACGGCACCCTGCTGACCGGCAACATGTCGAGCTACCGAGTGCCGTCAGCGGCCGAGCTGCCCGCCTTCGTCACCGACCACGTCATCACCCCGTCCACCAGCAACCCAGGCGGGTGGAAGGGCGTCGGCGAGGCCGGCACCATCGGCGCCCCGCCGGCGGTCGTCAACGCGGTGATCGACGCGCTGTCCCCGCTCGGGGTCACCGACATCGGCATGCCGGCGACCCCCCAGCGGGTGTGGGAGGCCATCCGGGACGCGAAGTCGAAGGGAGGCCAGGCCTGATGGAGACGTGACGGCGCTCGGGGACTCGAGTCGTCACCTCAGGCCACCGTATCGCCCTGGGCGAGCGCCACCGCCTCGTGGACGCTCATCGTCAAGCCCTCCTGCCAGGCCCGGCGGGCCGCGTCCTCCGTAAGGTGCGCGCGTGCCTCCGCCACCGGATCTCCCTCGAGCATTCCCCCGAAGCCAGGGGTGGGGCCGCCGCCGGCCCGGTCGCGCTGGGATTTCGAGACGCCGGCCATCCGGATGGCGTCCTCGTGGCGGCCCTCCCACGTCAGCAGGAACGCCAGGTCCAGGAAGGCGAGGGCGATTCCCGTGGCGTTGTCGGCCTCGCGGAACAGCTCCAGGGCCTCGAGGGCAGTGGAGCGGGCGTCTTGCCGGCGGCCGGCGCGGCCGTAGGCGAACGCCAGCCATACCAGGTCGAACGCGAGATTGAGGCGGTCGCCCAGCCGGCGCCAGATCGCCGCGACCTCCTCGATCTTGGCGACCACGCGGTCCCAGGCGCCAGCCATCGCATCCGGGACCACCAGCATCACCAGGACCTTGGCCACCCCAGGCTCGTCCCCTACCTGACGGAACAGGTCCAGGCTCTCGTCGAGCAGGCGAGCGGCGGACTCCAGGTCGTGCTCGGCGGCGACGGCGAACGCCTGGTTGTACAGGGCTTCGGCGAGGCGAGCAGGGTCGCCGAGCTCCCGTTCAATTGCCAGGGCCTCGTTGTACAAGGCACGGGACGCCCCACGGTCGCTCCACCACGCGATCCCGCCCGCTCCAGCCAGGGCCTTCGCTCGGGCCGCGCTTGGCGCCTGCCCCGACGGCATGGCCAGGACCTCCTGGAGCCACCGGCGGCCCTCGGCCAGATGCCCCCGCTGCTGCCAGAACCGCCACAGGGCTCCGGCGGCTGCCTGGGCCGGGCCGGCTTCGCCCGTCTCGATGGCCCACCGGAGGGCCGCGCGGATGTTGGCGTGCTCCTGGTCGCAGCGGTCGAGCCATTCACCCTGGTCTTCGGCGGTGAGGTGGGGTTCGACCTCCACGGCCAGGAGGAGGAAGTGCTCGGCATGGCGTCGGCGGACCAGCTCGAGATCACCGGCGACCTCGAGTTGCTCCTGCCCGAACTCCCGGATCGTCTCCAGCATCGAGAACCGCGAAGGGCGCCCGGGAGGCTCCATCCTACGAATCAGCGACTTGTCCACCAGCGAGGTCAGCCCGTCGAGGGCGTCCAGTCCGAGTCCCTGCGGATCGCACACCGCTTCGGCCGACTCGAACGTCCAGCCGCCGGTGAACACCGACAGCCTCGCGAAGAGGCGTTGCTCGACGGGATCGAGCAGGTCGTAGCTCCAGGCGATCGCGGCACGGAGGGTCCGCTGGCGCTTCGGCAGGCTCCGCGACCCGGAGGTGAGGATCGACAGGCGCCGCTTGAGCCGGGACAGCATCTGCTCGGGCGTTAGCACCTTCGTTCGGGTGGCCGCAAGCTCGATCGCCAGGGGGAGGCCGTCCAGCCGTGCGGTGATCTCGGCGACAACAGGGGCGTTCTGCTTCGTCAGCGTGAACCGGGGATCGGCGGCCAGGGCTCGCTCGGCGAACAGCCGCACCGCCTCGACCGTGCTGAGCGCGGACAGGTCCAGGGGGAGCCGTTCGGGATCGGGTATCTGGAGCGGTGGAACCGCATACTCCTGCTCGCCTCGAAGGGACAGCACGATGCGGGAGGTGACCATCGTCCGCAGCTTCGGCGCGGCGGTGAGGAGTTCCTCGATCACGGGACCCGCCTCGGCCACCTGTTCGAAGTTGTCGACGACCTGGAGGAGCTCACGGTGGCGGAGATGGTCCTTGACCCCGTCGAGGATCGAACGCCCTGCCGCCTCGGGGACCCCCAGTGCGTTGGCCACCGCCGCGGGAACCAGGGCGGGATCGGTCACTGGGGACAGATCGACGAAGCAGGAGCCGTCCCGGTACTGCGTGAGCAGCTGCGCGGCAACCCGAAGGGCCAGCCGGGACTTCCCGGACCCTCCCGGCCCCGTGAGGGTGAGCAGACGGGTATGGCCGAGGAGCCGCTCCACCTCGGCGACCTCCTTCTCCCGGCCCACGAACGAAGTGAGCTGCAGCGGGAGGTTGTTCGGCCTGGCGTCGAGCGTCCGCGGAGGTGGGAAGTCGGACGCGAGCCCTTCGATGACCAGCTCGTGGAGGCGCTCAGGGTCCACGATGCTCCGCAGGCGATGCTCTCCCAGGTCGCGGAGGGAGGCGCCCGCGGGGAGCGCATGCTGGACGAGTCCCCGGGTGGCGTCGGACAGGATGACCTGCCCCCCGTGGGCCGCGTCGGCGATCCGGGCCGCCCGGTGCACGTCGATGCCAACATAGTCGTCCCCGCCGAGGGTCCCTTCCCCGGTGTGCACACCTATCCGGACTCGCATCGGGGGGCCGGGGGACCAGTCGTGCGAGGCTAGGCCCCGCTGGACGGCAACCGCCGCCCGGACGGCCCCCGTCGGGCTACGGAACGCGACGAAGAAGGCGTCCCCGTGCGTGCTGACCTCGACCCCGCCGCCCTCGAAAACGGCTCGCCGGACGATCGCCGCGTGCTCGTCGTGGACCGCCGCATACCGGTCGCCGAGTGTCTGAAGCAGGCGGGTGGAGCCCTCGATGTCGGTGAAGAGGAACGTCACCGTCCCGGTCGGCAGGTCTGTCATCTGCGAGGGGCGAGGTCGCTGGACATGAGGGTTGGAGTCATTGCGGTCCTCTTGCGTGCCTTGTGAACCACCGCCGGTGGCGTCACCGATGACTCTATGCTGCCTGTCCTCGATCGAGAACTCGACAGCAAGGAGGATGGACATGCTGCTAGAGCACAAGAACGCCGTGGTCTATGGAGGGGCCGGGTCGGTCGGTCGTGCCGTGGCCCGCGCCTTCGCCCGCGAGGGCGCGAGGGTCTTTCTCGCCGGCCGCACCCTTGCGACGCTCGACGAGGTGGCCGAGGAGATCTCCAGCGCGGGAGGAGCGGTCGAGACGGCGCAGGTCGATGCGCTCGACGAACTGGCCATCGACGAGCACGCCGACGCCGTTGCCGAGAAGGCTGGAGGCATCGACGTGTCCTTCAACGCCATCAGCCATGGAGATGTTCACGGCGCACCGCTGATCGAGATGTCGTTCGAGGACTTCGCTCGACCGATCACGACCGCCATGAGGACGCAGTTCCTGACCACGAAGGCGGCCGCGCGGCACATGACGAAGCAGGGATCGGGCGTGATCATCGCCATCACGGCGACCACTGCCCGCCTGGCCATCCCCGAGGTTGGCGGTACCGGGGTCACCTTCGACGCCATCGAGAGTCTCTGCCGACAGTGGGCGTGCGAACTGGGCAGGCACGGCGTCCGCGTCGTCTGGCTCCAGACGACCGGTCTTCCCGAGGCCATCGCCGATACCGTCCTTCCCGCCTACGGCACCGGATCCGGGAACGGCATGACGCGCGCGGAGCTCATCGCGTGGCTGCAGCGAAGCACGCAATTGAACCGGTTGACGTCGCTGGCCGAAGTCGGGAACGTGGCAGCCTTTATCGCCTCCGATCACGCCGGTGCGATGACCGCAGCCGCAGCGAACCTCACCTGCGGTCAGTCTCCGGCGAGATAGCGCTGTCGGTGCCGTCGTGACGTGATAGTTCATCGCCCATCCAGGCCGTCGGTACCCGTAAGACCGCTGCACCGGTCGTCGACGACGGCGCCAGCCGCGGCGATGTGACGATGCCGACGAATGCCTCCAGTGTCGCCAGGGTCAACGGGATCGAGCTCGGCTACCAGGTCGTCGGTGAAGGCAAGCCGCGTTCCGAATCCCGAGGTCCTTGGCGCGAATGCCCCCCGAAGGCTGGGACAACCTCCACGTTTGCCTCTTTCTCGACAGCCAGGCAAGGCAAGGTGTAGCGTTCCAGTTGAGGACTGCGGACCGCGACGCGAGGAGCCGCTGCCCCTACCGGTCGGGCAGGGTGCGTCGTATGAGGAGGTCGCTGTAGCTGCGGCCCCGTGCCCCGAGCTGGCCGCACGCCAGCCTGCCGAGCACACATCACGTCGCGGGCACGCGACCCTCGCCGCGTGCGGCGCTGGAGGGGGCTTCCGCATGCCAGCCAGCACCAGTCGCTCCGCTGCCCGCCTCGCCGTCCCGATCCTGCTTGTCCTGCTGGTCGGTGGGTACGCCGACCAGACGGCCACGTCGACCGCCGCGTCCACGGCCACCACCACCCCCACAACCACGGTGGCGCCGACCACCACCACGGTCGGGTCCACGACCTTGACCGAGGGTGCCTGGGTCAAGGCGGTCACGAACCTGCACAAGCAGCTCGACAAGCCGTTCACGGGCAGCATCAATATGACGCGAGCGAAGATGATCGAGCTTGAGAACACGATGCGCACCTGCAGTCGTGAATTGGCTCGAATCGGTTCCCCCAGCAACCGCCTGCAGCCGGTTTATGTGATCGTCAAGAAGGCGTGCCGAACGTACGACAGGGGGGCGCAATGCTTTGCCACAGCCGCTCGTGTCAGCGACGCGAGCGGCGGGGTTGTCGTCGGCACGCCCGAGGAGCGAACGCAGAAGCAGGCGATGGACTGCGGCTTTGCCGCTCACGGGGACGGCGGCAACCTGCTCGCTGACGCCGAGGTAAAGGGCGAGGAGATCAAGGCCAAAGCCGGCTGAAAACGGGGTTCACGCGGTCGGGCGTACGTGGCACGGCTGGATCGCTGCGATCTGTTCGAGCGTATCGAGGCGTGCCCCAGCCATTGCGCTCACGACAGCAACGCGCAACCAGCGCACGCGGGAAGGACGAGCGCGCCACCGATGATGCCGCGACGACGCGCTGAGGTGGGATGATATGTGCTCTCCTCGGTCTTGGGATGCCGTGGTGTCGATCAGCGCCTTGTAGGTGCCTCAGCGAGTTGGTCGAGCCGGAGGTCCACAGCCGCATCGAGCTGCCGCGACCACCGTCACCAAGGACAACGTGGCGTCGGTGCAGGGCCTCGGCTACCGAGGACCGGCCGAACCTCCCAACTTCCCTTCATGCTGTGTAGGGCCTCGTTCGTGAGGCCCTACACAACCGGGATGGTCTGGGCAAAGCCCTTGATCGGGTTTCTGAGCTGCGCTTTAATCGGGGTTCCTGCGGCGCTGGGGGATCCGATTGCCCGAGACGCTTGATTCCCATTTCCGCACCGTCGTCCGGGCGACCCTCGACGGCAGGCTGATCCCGCTTCTCGGGGCCGGGGTGAACCTGAGCGGCCGCCCGTCCGGCGCGAGCTGGGAGATCGGAAGCTACGACTCGCTCCCCAGCGGCGGGGAGCTCGCCAGCTACCTGGCAAGCCACTTCGACTACCCGGCCGCCGACCCCCAGCACGTGGCGGACCTTGTCCGCGTCGCCCAGTACGTGGCCGTCATGGAGGGTCCGGGCCCCCTGTACGAGCAGCTGCGCAGGGTCTTCGACGGCGACTACGAGCCGAGCCCGGTGCACCGCCTCTTCGCCAGCCTCCCGGCCACGCTGCGTCGGCAACAGGGCACCACCAACTACCAGCTCCTCGTGACGACCAACTATGACGACGTCTTGGAGCGGGCCCTGCGGAGCGCCGGCGAAGAGTTCGACGTGGTGTCCTACATCGCGGAAGGGGACGCCAGAGGCAAGTTCTTCCATCTCCGGCCCAATGGCGAGGTCGTCCTCATCGAGGTGCCAAACCGGTACGGCGAGCTGAACCTCGAGCAGCGGACGGTCGTCCTGAAGATCCATGGTGCCGTGGACCGCATCGACGAGGAGCGCGACAGCTTCGTCATCACCGAGGACCACTACATCGACTACCTGACCCGCACCGACATCGCGAAGCTGGTGCCCGCGACGCTCACCGCCAAGCTGCAGCGAAGCCACTTCCTGTTCCTCGGCTACAGCATGCGCGACTGGAACCTGCGGGTGATCCTGCACCGGATCTGGGGACAGCAGCGACTCAAGTACAACTCCTGGGCGGTCCAGCTGGACCCGGAGCCGATCGATCGCCGGTACTGGAGCACCCGCGGCGTTGAGATCCTCAACCGGCGCCTCGATGAGTATGTCAACACGCTGGCCGGCTACTTCGACACGGCCGGGCCCAACGGGGACCGGCCGTGACGTCCGACAGCCTCTCCTCGACCGGGGATGACGCGACCCCCGCCGGCCCATCACAACCAGGCCCGTTCCAGGGACTCTCGCCATACGCCGAGGACGACGCGCCGTTCTTCTTCGGGCGCGGTGAGCTGCGGAGGATGATCATCGACAACCTCCACGCATATCGTCTCACCGTCGTCTACGGCACCAGCGGCGTGGGCAAGACCTCGGTCCTGCGCGCCGGCGTGGCCCATCGGCTCAAGGCCGAGGCGAGAGCCGAGCTTGCCAACGGCAGCGGCCCGCGGCCGGAGGTTGTCGTCGTCTTCGACGCCTGGCGTGACGACCCGATCGCCGGGATCCTGGGCGGGACCCGCGAGGCCGTCGCCGAGCTGTTCGGCCCCGCCAGGGAGCTGGAGCCGACCGTCGGCGGGCTGGTCGAGACCCTCCGGCGCTGGACGGACGAGCTGTCCTGCGATCTGCTCATCCTGCTCGACCAGGCGGAGGAGTACTTCCTCTACCACACCGGCGAGGACGGCGATCGCACCTTCGCGGTCGAGTTCCCCCGGGTGGTGAACGCGGCCGGCCTGCCCGTCAACGTGCTCGTCTCGATCCGGGAGGACATGCTGTCGCGGCTGGACCGCTTCAAGAACCGCATCCCCGGGATGCTCGACAACCTCATGCAGATCGAGCACCTTGACCTCAACGCCGCCCGGGCCGCGATCCAGGACCCACTCGAGGTGTACAACCGGCGGACGCCTGACGGGCGTCCCTGGTCGATCGAGCCAGAGCTGGTCGAGCTCCTGCTCGAGGAGCTCCCACCGGGCCGGGTGGTGCTCGGTGCCACCGGTGAGGGCAGGGTGGCCGCGCCAGCCGGGCAGGACCGGCCTGACCGGCGCGTCGAGACGCCCTTTCTCCAGCTGGTCATGACCCAGCTCTGGAACACCGAGGCGGCGGCCGGCTCGCGCGTCCTGCGGGCCGAGACCCTGCGCCAGCTCGGCGGCGCCCGACAGATCGTCCGCGGCCACTTGGACGTGGCGATGCAGGCACTCAGTCCCGACGAGCGCGACCTCGCCGCCCACATCTTCCATTACCTGGTCACCCCGGCGGGGACCAAGATCGCCTACGCGGCCGCCGACCTCGCCGACCCCGCCGGACCGTCGGAGACGGAGATCTCGCGGCTGCTGGAGCGGCTCTCGCGCGACGCCCGGCTTGTCCGACCGGTCGGCCCGCCGCCCGACGGGTCCACGGGGACGCGGTACGAGGTCTTCCACGACGTCCTCGCCCCGGCCATCCTCGACTGGAGAGCACGGCACGCGGCCGCCCGGGCCGCCGAGGAGCAGCTCCGCGAGACCCGTGCCCGCGTGCGCCGCCTCAGCGCCCTGGCCGCCGTGCTCGGGTTGCTGCTGATCATCTCGGTCGTCTCCATCTTCCTGGCCGTCTCCCAGGGCCGGCGCGCGTCCGCCCAGCGCGAGCGGGCCACCTCCTTCTCGATGATGGGCCAGGCCGACACCAGCACCACCGAGCAGCCCGACCTTTCGATCCTGCTCACCCTGGCGGCGTACCGGCTGCAGCCCAGCAACGAGGCGGCGCGGAGTCGCGCGATGCTCCAGGCCGACCGTCGACGCGACGCCCGCGCCCTGCTGTTCGGTGCCGCTGGCGTGCTGGGCGGCGCCGCCTTCAGCCCCGACGGCCGGCTGCTCGCAGCCGGCGACGTCAACGGCGCGCGGGTGTGGGACGTGCCGGCGCGCCGGCAGGTCGCCCTCCTGCCCGGAGCTTCCGGCCGTGTGCGCAGCGTGGCCTTCAGCCCGGACGGCCGGCTGCTCGCCGGGGGCGACAGCGGTGGCGTGCCGGTGTGGGAGATCGGGGCTCGCCGGCGGGTCGCCGTGCTGCAGGTGCCCGGCGGCGGTGCGCGCAGCGTGGCCTTCAGCCCGGACGGCCGGCTGCTGGCGGCGGGCAGCCTTGACGGGGTGCGGTTGTGGGATGCGCGCACCCGCCGCCCGGTGACCATGTTGGACCGCGACGCCGGCGGCGGGGACGTGATCGCCTTCAGCGCCGACGGGCGGACGCTGGCCTCGGCGAGCAGCCAGGGAACGGTCAGCAGGATCGTGCTCTGGGACGTCCGGCGGAACCGGATCCGCCGCACGCTGTCAGCGGGCGAAGGGGGGGTCGACGCCATCGCCCTCAGCCCCGACGCCACGACCCTGGTCTCGACGGGGATCGCCGACGGCAGGATCCTGGTCTGGGACCTGGCCGCGGCGCGCTCCGGCCCACAGGTCCTCACCGAGGAACAAAGCGCGAGCACCATCGCGTTCAGCCTGGACGGGCGCACGGTGGCGACCGATGGCGAGGACGGCAGGACCGTCGTGCTCTGGGACGCCCGCCGGCGCGCCCGCATCCGCGGCCTCCTCGGCAACGCCGGGGCCGTAGAGACGGTCGTGTTCAGCCCGGACGGGCGGACCCTGGCCGCCACCGGCAGCGACCGGGTGGTCGCCCTCTTCGAGGTGCCGGAACGGCTTCCGGTCGGCCACAACGGCTTCGTGAACACCCTCGCCTTCAGCCCGGACGGCCGGACGCTGGCCAGTGCCGGCGAGGACCACAACGTGGTGCTCTGGGACGTCCCCGGGCGGGCCCCTCGGGCCATCCTGCGCGGTCATCGCGACCAGGTCACCGGTGTGGCCTTCTCGCCGGACGGGCGGATGCTCGCCTCGGCCTCGTTCGATGGCACCGTCGCCCTCTGGGACGTACCGGGCGCCAGGCGCCTGGACGTTCCCGCGTTCGCTGCCAGGGACGTCTTCAAGCTGGCGTTCAGCCCAGACGGGTCGGTGCTGGCGCTGGCGCACTACGACGGCACCGTGTCGCTGTGGGACACCGGGCGCTGGGTCCGCACCGCCGTCTTCCGTGGGCACAGAGGCCAGGTGAGAAGTCTCGGCTTCCGCGGGGACGGTCGGAGGCTCGCCTCTGGCGACGAGGATGGCCAGGTTATCGTCTGGGACGTGGCCAGCCGCTCGCCGTTCGCCAGCTGGCCCGCGCACAGCGACACCGTCAACCGGGTGGCCTTCAGCCGCGACGGCCACGCCCTTGCCTCCGCGGGTGACGACGGCGTGGCGATGGTCTGGGACGCCGACCAAGCCGGCATCCCCAAGCTGTTCCTTCCCGGTGAGAACGTCCAGTTCAGCCCGGACGGGACGATGCTGGCCACGCTTCGGGGCTCCGAGAATCGCATCGTCGTCTCCGACGTCGCCGCGGGCGTGACCACGGGTCTGCTGACCTACGGGATCGGCATCGCCTTCAGTCCCGACGGCCAGCGACTGGCCACGGCCGGTCAGGACGTCGTCGTCCACGACCTGGATCCCGCGTCGTGGCAGGGCAGGCTCTGCGCGCTCGCGGGCCGAGACCTCACCGATGCCGAGTGGGAGCGATTCGCTCCCGGAGTCCGCAGGCGAGCGATCTGCAGGTAGGCCGTCCAACCCCACGTCCGAACGTGGAGAGCGAGGGAGGTGTCCAGTGCGGAAGACGCTGGTGACGCTGGTGACCCTGGTGGCGGTGGCCGTCAGTCTTCTTCTGACCGCGTCCGCGGTCGAGGCCAGGGAGAAGGTGACGGTGAGCACGAAGACGCGATACCGGGACGACATCGTGACGGTCAGGGGCAGGGCCTTGTGCCCGCTGGTGTACATCTACTCGGTCCCTGAAGGATCTACCAGGATGCTGAAACCGCAGCGGAAGCAGGTGCACGATCGCGAGTTCACCTTCAAGCGGGTGGTGCAGCCCGACGCCGGCATCAGGAGCCACTGGGTGGGCGTCCGCTGCACGGGCCGGAAAGGCCGGAGGATCGGGAGGGTCAGGCTCACGGTCGGGGTGCTCCCCACCTCGGGCGGCCCTCCGATCCTGCCGAAGGTGCTCCTGGGCATCGGCCTCGTGGGCGCCGGGGGCATGCTGCTCGCCACCGGGCGACGACGCGGCTTGCCGTACCGGCCCCCACACTGGTACGGCGACTAGCCACCGGCACCGGCACCGGCGCCTTCCCCTCCGAGCGGCGGGCTCGTCAGCGGTCCTCCTTTCGCGGGCGGGGCACACCGGCGGGCCGGGTAGACCGGCGCGCCGTACACCCACGCCGCCGCCCAGCGAGGTTCTCCCCGATTTTCTCCAGGGGCTTGGTCAATGTCCGCCACCACCCCGCCCCGACGACACCCTAGCCGGCGAGCCGGTCGCGGTCGCCGAGGAGGACCGGACCCGCCGGGGGTTCGAGGCCGCCTCGGCCGCCCTGGACGCCTTCGGGTCCATCGACCTGACCGCCTGGGCGCGCCGCGCCGCCGACGAGCTGACTGCCACCGGGGCGACCGCCCGGCCCCGCCGGCCGCTGGCCTCCAAGCCGTTGACCTCCCAGGAGACCCGCGTGGCCCTGCTGGTGGCCCGCGGGCTTTCCAACCGCGAGGTCACCGCCGCCCTGTTCCTCAGCCCAAAGACCGTCGAGCACCACCTGGCCAGCGTGTCCGCAAGCGCGGCTTCCGCTCGCGGACCGAGCTGGCCAGCGCCTTCGCCAGGGCCGCAGAGCAGGGTTGAGGGGCAGGGAGCACCGGATTCTGGGACCTCTCCTCATCCCCAGGGCAACGACAGGCGGCGAGTGGTAGCACGGCGGCCACAACGTCAAGTAATGCGCTCTCGAACGGCTGTGCGGTATGTAGTGCCGGAGAAGGGCAAGGCGGCTGACGGCTGGCCCGGAGCGTCCAGGCGTCCGGATCCGGGAGGTAGGGGTTCTGCGGCGACTGGACGCCCGGCAGCGGTACCGGCGCCTCTAGCACCTTGCCGGTGGCGTCGGTGTGGAGTAGGAAGGGGCCGAACTCCTCACCGAATCAGAAGCTGCCGTCCCTGGCCCGTCGCACGGACTCCAGGTCGAAGTCGGCCCCGGTCAGCAGCCGATCCGACCGGAAGAGCGCGAATGGGACCTTCCCGTCGGGGTCGCGGAGCTGCAGGAAGCCGCGGCGCGCCGCTTGGTATACGCGTTCGCCCCGGAGCCCTCGAGAAACCGCGAGCGTCGAGTCGCTAGATCGTTCCCGGCTTCACCAGACCGCTCTCGTAAGCGAAGACGACGATGTGCACGCGGTCGGCGAGGCCGAGCTTGGCGAGAAGGTGGGCGACGTGGGTCTTGACGGTGGTCTCGGCAAGGTGCAGCGCCTGGCCGACCTCGGCGTTGGAATGGCCGCGCGCGAGCAGGTTCAGCACGGCGAGCTCCCGGTTGGTGAGCTTGTCGAGCATGTCCACACTCTGGGGGGTCGCTGGTGGCAGGCGGCGGGCGTACTGGTCCAGCAGCCGCTTGGTGACCCTGGGTGCAAGCAACGCGTTGCCGGCCCCGATTACCCGAACGGCGTGCACGAGCTCCTCGGGCGTGGCGTCCTTGAGGAGGAAGCCGCTGGCGCCGGCTCGCAGGGCCTCGACGACGTACTCGTCGAGATCGAAGGTGGTGATCGCCAGCACCTTCACCGGCTTGCCATCGCCGGGACTCGTCAGGCGCCGCGTTGCCGCCACGCCATCCAGATTGGGCATGCGAATGTCCATGACGGCCACGTCGGGCCGCAGGCGCTCTGCCAGCTCGACCGCTTCCACGCCGTCGGCCGCCTCGCCGACCACCTCGATGTCGGGCTCGCCCGCCAGGGTCATGCGCAGCGCGGTGCGCATGAGCGGCTGGTCGTCGGCGATCAGCACGGTGATGCTCATGGCCGATGACCGTCCGCCGGGAGCTTTGCCGTCACCTGAACCCCCCCCTCGGGTCCTGGTCCCACCGCGAGCTCCCCGCCGAGCAGCGCGGCTCGCTGCTGCATACCGACCAGCCCCTGCCCGGGAACGAGCTCGCCGGTGGCGCTGTGACCGTCGTCGCGGATCTGCAGCTCGAGATACCCGTTGTGATAGCCGAGCACGACCGTGGCCCGGGTCGTGCCGGCGTGCTTGAGGGTGTTGGTGAGTGCCTCCTGGACGATGCGGTAGGCGCTCAGCTCGATCCCAGCCGGCAGCGGCCGCGGGATGCCGTGGATGGTGAGCTGGACTGGCAATCCCGCCTGCTCGACCTGTGCAAGCAGGAACGGGAGCCGGTCCAGTCCCGGTTGTGGGGCTCGTTCGGTCTCGCCCCGGTCGGTCCGCAGTACACCAAGGAGCCGGCGCATCTCGGTCAGGGCCTCGCGCCCGGTGAGCTCGATCGCGCTGAGCGCCTGCCGCGCGTGCTCGAGCTCGGCATCGGCCACTCGCCGCGCAGCGCCGGCCAGGGCAACGATCACGCTGATGTTGTGGGCGACGATGTCGTGCAACTCGCGGGCGATGCGCGCCTGCTCCTGCTCCACGGCCAGCTCGGTCCTGTCGGCCTGCTCGCGCGCCAGCTGCACCGCCTGCTGTTCCAGCGATGCCACCCGGGAACGAAGCTGCACGCCGTAGCCCAGCACGCCGGCCGCGACCGTGGACAGCAGGTAGGCCAGGAACTGGTCGTGGGTGAGGGGGCCGCGGTGGGTGACGGCGGCCGCGGCGACACCGATCGCCATCGCACCGGTGGCGCCCGCCGCGGTCAAGGCCGCGGAGCTGACCGCCACCGTGTACAGCGCGATGAGCGGAGCGAACGGCAGCGGCGGCGGAGCGTACCCGAGTTCCTCGTAGAGGAAGAAGGCCGCGCCGCTGACCCCGAGCACCAGCAGCGGGGCATGCCGCCGCCACGCGATCGGTAGCGTTCCAAGCAACAGCAACGCCACCCCGACCGCGTCGGCGGTCCGGAAGCCGACATGCCCCACCGGCGTCAGGCGCACCTGGGACGCTCGGCCGACGAGGCTGGCCAGAGCAAGACCGGTTACGAGCACGGCCAGCAGACCGTCGACCACCGCAGGGTTCACTGCACGGGACCGGCGATACAGAGTTCCTGCCTCCACCCCCACATGCTGAGCTTACTTCGCCGGCCCGGCTTGGACTAGAGCTTCATGAGACCAGGATGAGGCGGAGCCTCCTCTCGACGGATCGCGCTCCTCCTTCGGGACGAGGCGACCATCCTCCGTTGGTAGGTCGGCCTCCGCTTGGAAGAGGTGCGCAAGTCGCTTCTCCGGGAGGAAGACAAGCAACCTCGCCCCGCCTAGCCTGGTGCTGCTCACGCCCGAAGCCTTCTCAGGGGGCGCGGGGGGACCGCGATGGGG
>Ga0307278_10000142_pt1 | contig 35216 bp, 37 predicted proteins | sample ER_DNA_117_FD_194482 | JGI IMG/M metagenome (GOLD analysis project Ga0307278, IMG submission 194482) | Bulk soil microbial communities from the East River watershed near Crested Butte, Colorado, United States - ER_DNA_117 | ecosystem: Environmental > Terrestrial > Soil > Floodplain | place... | reverse complement strand
CGGATGCGCTACCACTACGCCACTCGGGCGGGCGCTGACGACGGGGCCGGCGCGAAGCCGGAGTGTACCGAAGGGGGCGCGTGGCGGGCCAGGGGAAACGGGTCAGCGGCGGATGGCCAGGCGCCTGATCGGGACCGACGGGCCGCGAAGGGCAGCCTGGACGGAGAGGAAGGCGGCTTCCAGGGTGAGCTGGGGGGCGGCGCCGATGGTGAGGCGGCGGTCGGCCTCCTCCAGGGCGCCGGCTGCGCGAACCGCGGCTGCCGGGTCGACCTGGGTGGCGAGCCGCTGGGTGGTGGCCGCCTTGTCGGGGTGGACCAGCGGCACGGTGGTGGGCTCCGCCTTGGCGCCGAGGGTGCCGAGCAGGGCGATGTCGCGGTAGGCGCCGAGGAGGTCGGCGAGCGCCTCGCGGATGGCGTCGAAGCGGGCGCGGCGGAGCTCCCGGCGATGGCGGACCTCGAGCCGCTTGCGCAGCGCGCCGGTCCCGCGGCCGGTGCCGAAGGCCTCGTCGAGCTCGGCCAGCTCGCCCTCCTGCCTGACCCTCACGGCGGCGACGACCTCGTCGGCGAGGGCGACCACGGTGCCGGCGGCGGCCAGGGCGTCGGAGGGCTGGTCGGAGCCGAGCCGGCCGAGCAGGTCCAGCACCGACGAGCGGCGTGTGCGGGCGGCCTCGTCGGACAGCAGCGCCCGGGCGCGCGCCAGCCGGCCGCGGCCGGCGGCGGCCGCCCAGGCCGCCTGCTCCGGGCGCAGGTCCAGCTCGGCGGCGAGGGCGGCGGTCAGCTCGGCCAGGGAGAGGCTCACGAAGGGGACCGTCCGGGCGCGGGAGGGCACGGTGCCGACCAGCGCCTCGGCGCTGCGGGCCACCAGCACGAACACCACGTTGGCCGGCGGCTCCTCCAGCACCTTGAGCAGCGCGTTGGCGGCGGCCTCGGTCATCCTGTCCGCCTCGTCGAGGACGAACACCGCCGTGGGGGCTTCGTGGCGGGAGCGGGAGGCCTCCTCGCGGACCGCCCGCACCTCCTCGACCAGCAGGAAGTCGCCCTCGGGGACGATCAGGTGGACGTCGGGGTGGACGCCGCGCAGGATGCGCCGGCAGCGCTCGCAGGTGCCGTCGCCGCCGGCCGGGCAGTTCAGCGCGGCGGCGAACACCCTGGCGGTGTGGAGCTTGCCGATGCCGGGCGGGCCGGCGAACAGCCACGCGTGGGTGACCCGGTCGCTGGCGACGGCCTCGCGCAGCGCCGCCACCTGCTCGTCGTGGCCGACGACCAGGTCCCACACCGACTCGCTCACCGCTCCTCCGATTGATGCACCGGGGCACCCCCTTGGGGTTCCCCGGACCCCTCCAGACGCGCGAGCACCGCGGCGAGGACGCCGGCGGCGACCCGGTCGGCCGGAGCAGCGCCGTCGACCACGGCGAAGCGGTCGGGGTCGCCGGCGGCGAGCTCACGGAAGGCGTCCCGGACCCGGCGGTGGAACCCGAGGCCCTCGACCTCGATCCGGTCGCGCCGCGCCGCGTGGCGGCCGAGCCCCTCGGCCGGGTCGAGGTCGAGCAGCACCACCAGGTCGGGCAGCAGCCCACCGGTGGCGAAGCGGTTGACCTCCTCGACCGGCCCGCGGCCGAGCCCGCGGCCGCCGCCCTGGTAGGCGAGCGAGGAGTCCAGGTAGCGGTCGCACAGCACCACCGCGCCACGCTCCAGCGCCGGGCGGATCACCTGCTCGACGAGCTGCGCCCTGGCGGCCGCGAACAGCAGCGCCTCGGCGCGGGGGTCCAGGTCGACGGCCGGGTCCAGCAGGACGGCCCGGACCCGCTCCCCTACCGGGGTGCCGCCCGGCTCGCGGGTGACCACCACCTCGTGGCCGCGGCGCTCCAGCTCGGACCGGAGCAGGTCGAGCTGGGTGGACTTGCCGGCCCCTTCGACGCCCTCGAAGGCGATCAGAGCGCCAGTCGAGTATCGGCGCCGCATTCGCCTGCGCTGCACCGCTGGGACGCCAGTGGCATGCGCGCCGTGGGTACTCGACTGGCGCTCTGGCGTGCCCGGCTGGCCCATCGGAGGGCGGCGCTCAGACGCCGACCAGCTCGGCGACCCGGACCTGGGTGCCGCACTTGGCGCAGGTGGCGGTGTCCGGGTCGCGGTCGGGGGTGAGCAGGCCACCGCAGCTCGGGCAGGGCTGCGGCAGGGGCGCCTGCCAGAGCGCGAAGTCGCAGTCCGGGTAGCGGTTGCAGCTATAGAACGTCTTGCCGCGCTTGGTCCGCTTGGAGACGACCTCGCCCTCGCCGCACTTGGGGCAGATGCCGAAGGACTGCTCGCCGAGGTTCTTGATGCCACGGCACTTGGGGTAGTCCGAGCAGCCGAGGAACGGCCCGAAGCGGCCGCTTCGGCGCACCATCGGCTTGCCGCACTTCGGGCACGGCACGTCGGTCAGCTCGGGCTCGGCCTGCTCGGCGGCCTCCTCGGCCGACTGGTTGGCGTTGCGCCGGTACTTGCAGTCGGGGTAGCGGCTGCACGACAGGAACCAGCCGTAGCGGCCCCACTTGCGGACCAGCTTGGCGCCGGTCTCCTGGCCGCACTCGGGACAGGTCTCGTCGGTGGCCTCCTCGGGCCGGGAGACCTTCTCCTGGCGCTCGGCGATGGTGCCTTCAACCTCGTGGAAGAAGGTCTTGACGATCGGCTCCCACGCCTTGGCGCCGCTGGCAATGCGGTCCAGGTCCTCCTCCATCTCGGCGGTGAAGCCGAGGTCGATGACCTTGGGGAAGACGTCGGCGAGCAGGTCGGTGACCACGATGCCGACGTCCTCGGGGTGGAAGCGCTTGCGGTCCAGGCGGACGTACTTGCGCTCCTGCAGGGTCGAGATGGTCGGCGAGTAGGTCGAGGGACGGCCGATGCCGTGCTCCTCGAGCGCCTTCACCAGGCTGGCCTCGGAGTAGCGGGGCGGCGGCTCGGTGAAGTGCTGCTCGGGGCTGAGCTCGACCAGTCGCAGCACCTGGCCGACGGCCAGCTCGGGAAGGGTCCCGGCCTCCTCCTCGACGTCGTCGTCGCGGCCCTCCAGGTAGACGCGGACGAAGCCGTCGAAGCGCAGCACCGACCCGGAGGCCCGGAAGGTCAGTTCGCCCGCCTGGATGTCCACGCTCGTCTGGTCGTAGACGGCCGGGGCCATCTGCGAGGCGACCGCCCGCTTCCAGACCAGCTCGTAGAGCTTCCGCTGGGCGGGGTCGAGGTGGCCGCCGAGCGACTCGGGGGTGCGGGCGACGGTGGTGGGGCGGATCGCCTCGTGCGCCTCCTGGGCCGACTTGGCCTTGGCCCGGTACTGGGTGCGCTTGACGTACTGGCTGCCGTAGCGCTCGCCGACCAGGCCGGCGATGTCGTCCTGGGCCGTCTGGGAGAGGGACGGGGAGTCGGTGCGCATGTAGGTGATGAGCCCGACCGAGCCCTCGCCGGGCAGGTCGACCCCCTCGTAGAGCTGCTGCGCCACGGCCATGGTCCGCTTGGACGAGAAGCCGAGCTTGCGGGAGGCCTCCTGCTGGAGGGTGGAGGTGATGAACGGCGGCGCCGCGCTGCGGCGGCGTTCGCTCTTGTTGACGTCGGCGACCACCCAGGTGGCGGCCCGGGCGCGCTCGGCCGCGGCGGTGGCGGCGCCCTCGTCGCCGAGGACGAACTTCTGCTTCTCGCCGACCGGGTAGCGGGCGTGGACCGGCTCGTCGCCGTCGGTGAGCAGGTCGGCCTCGAGGCTCCAGTACTCCTGGGGCTTGAAGGCGTCGATCTCGCGCTCGCGGTCGACGATCATCTTCAGGGCAGCCGACTGGACCCGGCCGGCGGACAGGCCGGCGCGGACCTTGCGCCACAGGACCGGCGACAGCTTGTAGCCGACGATCCGGTCGACGACCCGGCGCGCCTGCTGGGCGTCGACCAGGTGGGCGTCGATCTGGCGCGGGTCGGCGAAGGCCAGCCGCACCGCCTCGGCGGTGATCTCGGTGAAGGTGACCCGGCGGGTCGAGGCGGCGGCGAGCTTGGCCGCCTCGGCGATATGCCAGGCGATCGCCTCGCCCTCGCGGTCGGGGTCGGTCGCCAGGTACACCCGCTCGGCGGCCTTGGCGGCCTTGCGGATGCTGGAGACGACCTTCTTGCCCTTGGGGGTCACCTCATAGGTGACCGAGACCCCGCCGTTGATGTCCACGGCAAAGTCCGACTTGGGAAGGTCGCGGACGTGGCCCATCGAGGCGACCACGTCGTAGTCCTTCCCCAGGTACTTGCCGATCGTCCTCGCCTTGGCGGGCGATTCGACCACCACCAGGTTTCGTGCCAATCCAGATTCCTTCGCTCTCGTGTTCATGAGGTCAAGACGGTGCGGCGTAGTGTTGCCGACCACCAGGCCGAAATGTCAAGGCCAGAACAGCCTGCCAGTATTCCAGACGCCCCGCAGCCGGCCGTCCCCAGCCCGTGAAGAGGTTCGCACAGCACCGGGACGTCCGACCTGATCGCCTCAGGGATCCCGTGGTGTTGGTGCTGTGCGAACCTCTTCAGACGACGAGGCCGAGCGCTGGCTGGGTCGCGGCTCGGGCGACGCCTCCGGCCCTGCCAGGGTGACCCCGCCGGAATGGCTCGAGCGCCACAACGCCCAGGCTAGGACCGCGACGGCCACCAGCGCCAGCGCGATCCGCAGCAGGTCCTCGTCGCCGACCGCCACCACCGTCGGCGCGATCAGCACCGCGACCAGGTTCATCACCTTGATCAGCGGGTTGAGGGCGGGACCGGCGGTGTCCTTGAACGGGTCGCCGACGGTGTCGCCGATCACGGTGGCCTTGTGCGGCTCGGAGTTCTTGCCGCCGTGGTGGCCTTCCTCCACGTACTTCTTGGCGTTGTCCCAGGCGCCGCCCGCCACCGACAGCATCACCGCCAGGAGCTGGCCGGTGAGGATGGCGCCGGCCAGGTAGGCGCCGAGCGCCGCCGATCCGAACAGGAAGCCGGTCGCGATCGGGGTCAGGACGGCGAGCAGGCCGGGGGTGAGCAGCTCGCGGAGGGAGTCGCGGGTGCAGATGTCGACCACGGCGCCGTAGTCGGGCCGCTCGGTGAAGTCCATGATCCCGGGGTGCTCGCGGAACTGCTTGCGCACCTCGAACACCACCCGGCCGGCGGCCCGGCCGACGGCCCGGATCGCCAGGGCCGAGAACATGAACGCCACCGACCCGCCGATCAACAGGCCGACCAGCACGCTCGGCTGGTCGATCGGGATGTCGACCTGCTCGACGGGCACCCCGGCGCCGATCAGGGCACGCCGGAACGAGCCGAACAGGCTGGTCGCGGCCAGCACCGCCGTGGCGATGGCCACGCCCTTGGTGATCGCCTTGGTGGTGTTGCCGACCGCGTCCAGGGCGGTCAGCACCTCGCCGCCCCGCTGCCCGACGCCGCCCGACATCTCGGCGATGCCCTGCGCGTTGTCGCTGATCGGCCCGAAGGTGTCCATCGACACCACCACGCCGACGGTGGTGAGCATGCCCATCCCGGCCAGCGAGATCATGTAGAGCTGGAAGTCGAGGCCCTCGCCGCTGCCGATGAGGACGGCGCCGGTGATCGCCCCGACGACCGCGAGGATGGCATAGACGGTCGACTCCAGCCCGGTGGCGAAGCCGGCCAGGATGGTCGTTGCCGGCCCGGTCTCCGACGCCTCGGCGATCTCCCGGACCGGCTTGTACTGGGTCGCGGTGTAGTAGGACGTCATCACCTGGATGACGCTGGACAGGGCCAGCCCGAGGGCCACCGCCGCCAGCGGCCGCCAGTCCCGCACGTAGGCCAGCGAGGCGATCCCCACCAGCAGCAGCGAGATCAGCGCCGAGGCGAAGAAGCCACGGTTGATCGTCCTGATGCCGCTCTCGTGCTCGGAGCGGGGCCGCACCAGGTAGATCCCGGCGATCGAGGAGAGGATCCCGATGGCCTGGACGATCAGCGGGAACAGCAGGCCGACGACCGGGCGGTCGGGGAAGGCGGCCAGGCCGAGCACGATGGCCGCGACCAGGGTGACCTCGAAGGACTCGAACAGGTCGGCGGCCATGCCGGCGCAGTCGCCGACGTTGTCGCCGACGTTGTCGGCGATCGTCGCCGCGTTGCGGGGGTCGTCCTCGGGGATCGACTGCTCGACCTTGCCGACCAGGTCGGCGCCGACGTCGGCGGCCTTGGTGAAGATGCCTCCGCCGACCCGCATGAACATCGCCAGCAGGGCGGCCCCGAAGCCGAAGCCGAACAGCACGTTGGCGGCCTGGCCCTGGTAGAGCAGGACCACCCCGGCGGCGCCGAGCAGGCCGAGCCCGACCACGAACATGCCGGCCACCCCGCCGGCGCGGAACGCGATCGGCATGGCCTCGAGCAGGCCGCCGTGGTCGGCGGCGGCCGCGACCCGCACGTTGGCGCGCACCGCGAGCTGCATGCCGGTCCGGCCCGCCAGCGCCGAGAACACCGCCCCGACCAGGAAGGCGACCGAGCGGCCGATCCGCACCGAGGTCGAGTCGGCCTCCAGCAGCAGCAGCAGGAAGAACAGCAGCACGACGAAGACGACCAGGGTGCGGAACTGCCGGTTCAGGTAGGCGCGGCTGCCCTCCTGGATGGCGCGGGCGATCTCGCGCATCTTCTCGGTTCCCTGGTCGGCGGCGAGGACCTCCCTGACCAGGACGAACGCGACCACGAGGGCGAGCAGGCAGACCGCCATGATGGCCAGCAGCGTGAGGTTCTCCCCCGACCGGAACTCGACCTGGGCGCTGCCCTCCTGCGCCAGCAGCCATACTCGGCCCATTCAGTAAACCTCCTCGACGCCCCGGCGTTGGGACGTTGAATCAAGCGCGCAGCCCGGACCGGAGGCCCTGGACCCTTCGAGCGGAAGAGTCGAACGCGGGCCCGGCCCGGCCTCGCCCCGGGCGGCGTGCGCCCAGGAAGCCAGCCGTCCCGCGGACCCGCGAGGATTGGGCGGATCATAGCCATGGGTGCGAGGCCGGGCAACCCGTCCGCAGGGCATCTTCCGGCCGGCTCGGTCTCGGGTCGCCTCAGGTCAGCGGCGGCGGCACGAGCTCGGGGCCACACCGCAACGAGAAGCTCGTGCGGCTCCCGCCACCCTCCAGCGCCGCGATGCGCAGGTCGTCAACGAGCGCGCCGACCAAGGCCAGGCCGAGCTGGCGGTCGTCGAGGTCGACCTCACCGTCGGCGGCGGAAAGGGGCGCCAGCCGGCTCGCCGGCGGCGCCCTGTCCCGCACCTCGATGCCCAGGCGGTCGGCGGCCTCCAGGAGGTCGAGCTCGATCAGGTCGGGACGGCCGGCCCGGTTCAGGTCGCCGACCGCGACCGCGCACGCCTCCGAGACCGCCACCTTGAGGTCCTCGATGCCCTCGTCGTCCATCCCGGCCTTCCGGGCGACGATACCGACGACCAGGCGGACGGTGCCGAGCAGCCTCGGCTCCGGCGGGAACGCCAGGCGGACGGTTGCGGCCGTGCCCCCCGCGGGAGCCGGCTGCTCGCCGGCGTCGCCGTCCACGGCCGGTGCTACTCGGCCGCGGCCGCCACGGCCTCGGCGACCGAGCCGTGGATCGGGAAGACCTTGGTCAGCCCGGTGATGCGGAAGATCTTGAGGATCTTCTCCTGGGTGCAGACGAGCTGCAGCGACCCGTCATGGTTGCGAACCCGCTTGAGCCCGCCGACCAGCACGCCGAGGCCGGTCGAGTCCAGGAAGTCGACCTTCTCGAGGTCGACGACGATGTCGTAGGACCCCTCGCTCACCAACTCGATCAGCTTCTCGCGCAGCTTGGGCGCGGTGTAGACGTCGATCTCGCCGGCCACTTCGAGGACCGAGCGGTCGCCTTCCTTGTGCACGTTGAGGTCGAGGTCCATCCCCTCTCCAGTCTCGCGGGTTGAGGACGGCCAACGATAGGCTGAGGGGCCACCGCGAAGCAACGTGAGCCCGTTTGCCTACGGAAACCACCCCCGCTAGCCTCCCATGGTGGCCGTGTTCCCGAAGCTTGATCCCCCACCAAGTCTAGCCCGGTCCGTCGCCCTGCTGGCGGCTGCGCTGCTGCTCGCCGCCTGCACCTCCGGCGGCGGGGAGACCGGCGGCGCCACCACCGCGCCGGCCACCACGGCCGCGCCGCCGAGGCCGCTGGAGGTGACCTTGCGGACCACCGCCCGCGGCCCGGAGCGCGGCTTCGACGCCAAGCGGGCGGCCAAGCGTGCCGCGCCCGGGATCGAGCGGTTCCTCGACCGCTACCTGACCGTCGCCTTCGTGGACGCGGCCGGGGGCGAGGGCGGCTGGGACCGCCTGCTGGCGATGTTCGACGAGCCGGTCCGGGCCGCCGCCCGCAAGCAGCTCGACGCGCTCTCGCTCGGCGCGGCCGCCCCCGCGGTCACCGCGGTGCAGCCGGGCCGGGCCAGCGCGAGGGCCGCCGTGCTGTACGGCAGCCGGCCGGTCGCCGCCACCGTCCGGCTAGCCTTCGACGGCACCGCCGCCACCGCCAAGGGCAGCGGCCAGGTCCATCTCCGCTCGGTGCTGCAGCTCCTGTGGACCCGCGGCGGCTGGCGGATCGCCGCCTTCGACAGCCGCACGGGAGCGCCGGCATGAGCCGGAGGGGTTCGAGCCGGGCGGCTCGGCGGGCGGTCGCCGGGATGGCCGCGCTCGGCGTGGCCGCGGCGCTGGCAACGGCCGCGGCGGTGACCGTCGCGCGGCGGCCGGCCGCCGGCGCCGAGGGCACGCCCGCCATCACCGTCCAGCGCGCCCATGCCGGCTCGGCGACCCCGACCCTCAAGCGGCGCATCGTCCTGCTCACGATCGGCTCCGACGCCGGCGCGCCGAAGTTCGGGCGGGGCGGCAGCGCCGAGGGCGGCCGCGCCGACGCCCTGCACCTGGTCGTGCTCGACACCGTCCGGCGGCGCGGCCTGATGATGAGCTTCCCCCGCGACAGCTACGTGCCGATCCCCGGCCACGGCACCAACAAGATCAACGCCGCCATGGCCTTCGGCGGCCCGCCGCTGCTGGTCGCGACCTTCGAGCGGCTCACCGGCATCCCCATCGACTACTACGTGCTCACCTCCTTCGACGGGCTGACCGACATCGTCAACCGGGTCGGCGGCGTCCAGGTCAACGTCGACATGAACATCCGCGACCACTTCGCCGGCGCCGTCCTCGACAAGGGCAAGCGGACGCTCCGCGGCCACCAGGCGCTCGCCTACGCCCGCGCCCGCAAGACCCTGCCGGGCGGCGACCTGTCCCGCTCCCGCCACCAGGGCCAGATCCTCATGGGCGGGCTGGGCACCTACCAGCGTCAGGTCGCCAAGGACCCCGCCCGGGTGATGGCGTGGCTGGCGATCATGCGCGACGAGGTCAGAAGCGACCTGCCGTTCCCCGAGCTGCTCCGCCTGGCGCTGCTCGCCACCAAGCTGCCGCCGAGCAAGATCCGCAGCCAGGTCGTGCCCAGCGCGGCCGGCAGCGCCGGCAGTGCCTCGGTGGTCCGGCTCCTGCCCGGCGCCTACTCGCTGTTCGCCCGGGTCCGCGCCGGCAAGCTCGGCTGAGGGGTCCGAGGGGCGGGATACCATGAGCGGGTGACCGACCCCGTCGCGCTGGTCGACGACCTCACCGGCGACCCCGACTACCGCGGCCAGCTCGTCCACCTGGAGCGCCTGCCGGCCCGGCCCAGCCGGCTGGTCGAGCTGCCGGGCGACCTGCCCGAGGTGCTCCTGGACCGCCTGCGCGCCCGCGGCATCACCCACCTCTGGTCCCACCAGGCGGCTGCGGTCGCCCTTGCCCGGTCCGGCCGTCACGTGGTGGTAGCGACCGGCACCGCCTCCGGCAAGAGCCTCTGCTACCAGCTCCCCGTGTTCGACGCGCTGCTGGGCGGGTCGGGCCCTCACACCGCTCTGTACCTGTCGCCCACCAAGGCGCTGGCCCGCGACCAGCTCCGCGCCGTCCGCTCGTTCGCCCTCGCCGGGGTCAGAGCCTCCGCCTACGACGGCGACACCCCCGCGGAGGACCGCCCCATGATCAGGCGCAACGCCAACCTGGTCATGACCAACCCGGACATGCTCCACCGCGGCATCCTGCCCAGCCACGAGCGCTGGGCGACCTTCCTCGGCCGGCTCGCGTTCGTGGTGATCGACGAGGCCCACACCATGCGCGGGGTGTTCGGCTCCCACGTCGCCGGCGTCCTGCGCCGCCTGCGCCGGCTGGCGGGCCACTACCGCGCCGACCCGGTGTTCGTGCTCGCCTCGGCGACCCTCGGCAACCCGGCCGAGCTGGCCGCCCGGCTGGTCGGCCTGCCGGTGGAGGCGGTCGCCGAGGACGGCTCGCCGCGCGGCCCGGTCGCGTTCGCCCTCTGGGAGCCTCCCCTGCTGGACGAGGTCACCGGGCTGCGGCGCAGCGCCAACACCGAGGCCGCGGCCTGGCTGGCCGCCGGGGTGGAGGCCGGCGTGCGCACCCTGTGCTTCACCCGCTCGCGGAAGGCGGCCGAGCTGGTCGCCAGCTACGCGCGGCACCGGGTCGCCGAGCTGGACCGCCGGCTGGCCGGGCGGGTCCGCGCCTACCGGGCCGGCTACCTGGCGGAGGAGCGCCGCGAGCTGGAGCAGGGCCTGGTCTCCGGCAAGCTGCTCGGCCTGGCCACCACCAACGCCCTGGAGCTGGGCATGGACGTCGGCGGCCTGGACGCCGTGGTGCTGGACGGCTACCCGGGCACGATCGCGTCGCTGTGGCAGCAGGCCGGCCGCGCCGGCCGCCAGGGCGAGCCGTCGCTGGCGGTGCTGGTCGGCAAGGACGACCCCCTGGACGCCTACCTGCTCCACCACCCGGCCGACCTGTTCGGCCGGCCGCACGAGGCGGCCCTGCTGGACCCCGGCAACCCCTATGTGCTCGCCCCGCACCTGCTCTGCGCCGCGTTCGAGGCGCCCCTGACCGACGAGGACCTGGAGCTGTTCGGCGGCGCCACCGCCCGCGAGCGCGCCGCCGAGCTGGAGGCCGAGGGCCGGCTGCGCCGGCGCCACGACGGCCTGCGGCCCGCGTCGGGCCGCTCGCATGTGGACCTGGTCGACATCCGCAACGCGGGCGGCGCCCCCGTCGCCATCGTCGCCGCCGACTCGGGGCAGGTCATCGGCACCGTCGACCGGGCGCGGGCGCCCTCGACCGTGCACCGCGGCGCGGTCTACCTCCACCAGGGCGAGTCCTGGCGCGTGGTCGAGCTGGACCTGGAGGCCGGGCACGCCCTGGTCGAGGAGGCACGCGGCAACGAGTACACCCAGGCCCGTAGCGACGTCGACATCGCCGTGGTGGAGGCGACCAGGCGGGTGGAGCTGCCCCGCTCGGGCCACTGCCTGGGCCGGGTCGCCGTCTCCGAGCAGGTCGTCGGCTACGAGCGGCGCAAGGTCGGGTCCGGCGAGCTGCTCGGCTACGAGGACCTCGACCTGCCGCCAGCGCGGCTGCGGACGGTGGCCTACTGGTACACCCTGGCGCCCGAGCTGCTGGAGGCGGCCGGGATCGACGCCGCGTCGGTGCCGGGCGCAGCCCACGCCGCGGAGCACGCCCAGATCGGGCTGCTGCCGCTGTTCGCCATGTGCGACCGCTGGGACATCGGCGGCCTGTCGACCGCCTGGCATCCGGACACCGGGGCCGCGACCATCTTCGTCTACGACGGCTACGCCGGCGGCGCCGGCATCGCCGAGCAGGGCCACCGGCGCGCCGCCGACCACCTGCGGGCCACCCGCGACACGGTCCGCGCCTGCCCATGCGAGAGCGGCTGCCCCTCGTGCGTCCAGTCCCCCAAGTGCGGCAACGGCAACAACCCCCTGGACAAGGCCGGCGCCGTGCGGCTGCTCGACCAGCTCCTCGCCGACCTGGCCGCCGCACCCGCGGCCAGCGCCGCCCTCCCCGGCCACGCCTCGTGACCGTCTACGTCGGCGTGGCGGGGGCCTCGCAGCCCGAGGCCTCGCTGGTCGCGCCAGCCGAGACGCTGGGGCGGCGGCTCGCCGAGGCCGGCGCGGTGATCGTCTGCGGCGGCGGCCCCGGCGTCATGGCGGCCGTCTGCCGAGGCGCCCAGCAGGCCGGCGGCACCACCGTCGGCCTGCTTCCCGGGCTGGACCGCCAGGCCGCCAACCCGCACCTCACGGTCTCGCTGCCCACCGGGCTCGACCAGGGACGCAACCTGCTGCTGGTCCGGGCCAGCGACGCCCTGGTCGCGGTCGGCGGCGGCTTCGGGACCCTGTCGGAGGTGGCGCTGGCGCTGCGGACCGGGGTGCCGGTGGTCGGCCTCGCGACCTGGTCGCTGGCGCTGGGCGGGCGGCCGCTGGACGCCTTCCCGGTGGCCGACGACGCCGAGGACGCCGCCCGGCTGGTCCTGGACGCGGCCCGTGCCCGCGCGGCCGGCCGTGGCGGGCCCTGACCTTGCCCCGTTTGACACCGGCGCATGCTGGGCAGCTAGAACATAGCCGACCAAACCAGAAGCTCAGCAGTCTCCGAGGAGGCAACCGATGGCCATCTTGTTCCTGCTGCTGGCCGTGCTCGTCGGCGTCGTGATCGGCGACGCCGTGCTCGAGAACTCCACCGCCAGCACGGTGACGCTCTTCGACCGGTCCTTCGACCAGCTCAGCGACGGCGAGCTCATGGCCGTGTTCGCCGGGCTGGGGTTCCTGCTCGCCGTGTTCCTGTTCCTCGCCTTCGGCTCGTCCAGGTCCAGGCGGACCCGACGCCGGGAGCTGCGCTCGGCCCGCCGCGACGCCGAGAGCCGCGTCGACGAGCTGCAGCACGAGAACGCCCGCCTGCAGGACGAGCTCGCCCGCGCCGGGCGGGTCGGGCGCCTGGGCCCCGACGAGCGGACGGTCCCGACCGCGCCGCCGGTCGGCGGGCGTCCCGCGGGACCGCCGCAGCCGACCAGCAGGCACACCGAGCGGATCGACGACCGCACCGTGCCGCCGTCGCCCCGACCCACCGAGCGAGAGGCCCAGCACCGCTGACCCCCGCCTGAGCCGAGCCAGCCCCGTCAGGGTCGCCTTCGGGTGCCCGCGCTGGGCTGGCCGCCAAAGGCCACGCTCCGCCGGGCGCGGCGGGCCGGGCGGCGAGCACCGCCCTGGCGCGGGCGGTGACCCACACCGACAGCCCGGTGGGCGCCAGCGCCACCCGCCGCCGCACCCGGACCACCGCCTGCACCGCCGAGCAGTCGCAGGCCAGCAGCTCGGCGCCGTTGGCCGAGGCGATCGCCGCGGCCCTCGCCGCCGCCGGCCCGCCGCCCGGCGTGAGCGCCGCCAGGGCCGCCATGTCGGCCGCGGTCTGCGCGGCGGCCCTGGCGACCGCCAGCGCACCGACATCCACCGCCAGCAGGCCCGCCAGCAGCAGGAACGCCGTCAGCGCCAGTGCCACCAACGTCGCCCCACCCAGCTCGCCCGGCCTGGCCGCCGGCACCCGGCCCGGGGTCTCGGGCCCGCGGCCCGCATCCGGCGCGGCGGTCATGGGCCCGTCGCCGGGGGCGGCGGTGGGCCCGGCTCGAGCGCGGCGACCGCGGTCGCGCGGACCGTCACCAGCGGGACACCGAACGGCAGCCGAACCGGCAGCTCGACCCGGACGCCGACCCTGCCGGCGCCGGCGTCGGCGACCACCACCCGCGCGGACCGGCCGGCCGGTAGGGCGGCGCGGGCGGCCGCCACCGCACTCGCCCGGTCGCCGCCGATCGCCGCCTGCCGGGCACCCTCGCGGGCCGCCCCCTGCGCGAGGACCTGGTCGCGGGCGAGACCGAGCAACCCGACCATCGCCAGGGTGACGGCCACCAGCAGCGGGATCGCGGCCGCCAGCTCCACCGTCACCGAGCCTTCCGGTCCCGCCGCCGGCTCGCCCCCGCCACGTGGGCGCAGCACCGGCCCCATGGCCGTCAGGCGATCCCGAACAGGGCGCGGACGTGCTCCAGGACACCGTCGAGCAGCCCGGCGATCGCGCCGTTCCGCGCCCACGCCAGGGCGAGGGCGGCAATCGTGGCCGCCACCACCATGATCAGGGCGTACTCGGTGGTCTGGCTGCCGGCTTCCGAAGACATTCGGGCTCCTTTCCGGGTTGCTATGGCGCCAGCGAGCGGAGCGCCCCCGCCACCGTGGGCACCACGGTGAGCAGGACGATTGTCAAGCTATGACCAAAGCTGTACGATCCGGATGCCATGCCGAAGCCGCAGCTCACCGGTGGGATCTACGCGCGCATCTCCTACGTCCGCCGCGAGGACGGCACCAAGGAGCGCCTCGGGGTCGAACGCCAGGTGCCGCCCTGCCGTGAGCTGGCCCGCCGCAGAGGCTGGACCGTGGTTGAGCCGGTCTACGAGGACAACGACCTGAGCGCGTTCTCGGGCAAGCGCCGGCCTGGCTACGAGCACCTCCTGGCCGACGCCAAGGCCGGGCGGATCAACGTCATCGTCGCCTGGCACGCTGACCGGCTGACCCGCCAGCCGATCGAGAACGAGGCGCTGATCGCGCTGGCCGAGCGGTACGGCATCCAGCTCGCCACCGTGACCGGCGAGCATGACCTGGCGACGCCCTCGGGCCGGCTGCACTTCCGCATGCTCGGCTCGATCGCCCGGTACGAGTCCGAGCATCGGGCCGAGCGGCTGCGGCTCAAGTTCCAGGAGCAGGCGTCGGCCGGCCGACCAAAGGGCGGCGGGCTTCGGCCGTTCGGCTTCGAGGCCGACAAGCTCACCGTCAACGAGGCCGAGGCCGCGCTGCTGCGCCAGGCGGCCGAGCGGCTGCTTGCCGGCGACGGCCCGTATGCGGTCCTGCGTGACTGGCAGGCCCGAGGGATCGTCACGCCGGCCGGGAACGTGTGGAGCTCGACCAGCCTGCGCCGGGCGCTGCTCGCGCCGCGCACGGCGGGCCTGCGCGAATATCGCGGCGAGGTGCTCGGCCCGGCCGCCTGGCCAGCGATCCTGGACCAGACGACCCGCAAACGGCTGGTCGAGCTGTTTGCTCGTGATGACCGTAAGCGGCAAGGCCGACCGCGGACGTACCTGCTCAGCGGGCTTGCCACCTGCGGCCGCGACGGCTGTGGCCGGCCGCTGGTTGGCGCGTCGGCTGGCGCCAAGCGGCCGAAGTACGCCTGCAAGAAGGACTTCGGCCACCACGGCTGCGGCCGGACCTGGATCGACGCGCCGGAGCTGGAGAAATTCGTGCAGGAGATGGTTATCACGGCGTTGAGTAGTCCTGGCTTCGTGGATGCGTTGCAGGCGCGGCTGGCCGTGGATGGGGACACTTCTGCCCTTGCGGTCCAGCTTGACGCGGACAAGCGGGCGCTGGCCGAGCTGACCCGGGACCGCTATGTCCGGCGGATCATCGAGGAGCCGGAGTACCTCGCAGCCCGGCGCGAGCTGGACGCCCGGATCGCTGATGCCGAGGAGGCGCTCGCTCGCCAGCCGCAGACGCGCTTCCTTGTCGATCTTCCAAGGGGTGAAGAGGAGTTGCGAGCGGCCTGGCGGGAGTGGGGGCTGGGCGTGCGGCGGCGGGTCGTGCGGATGGCGCTGCGAGGCCTCGTCATCAACCCGCCCAAGCGAGGCCTGCCACGATTCGACCCGGATCGAGTCGATCCCGACTGGCGCGTCTAGCTGACCAGCGAGCAGCCTCTCAGCCCGCCGTGTGTGGCCTGTGTTGCGGGGAAAGATGCCCGTACCACCCCTTGGACGCTTAGAGGCCGGTTCTCGTCCGTCCTACGGGGTCGCGAAGGCAGGGACCGGCCACATCCGTACCGTGGATCGGCGGCGCAGCGCCGTGCTAGCCCGCGTCTTCGCAGCTCGCACGCCACCGTGCGTGTCGCAGTTATGGGCCACTTCAGCCCATCGTCTGGATGTCACCATGACGACGTTGCCGGCCCGCTGCGGGCAGCCGGGCAGGGTCCGACCGGCAATGCGGCTGGCGGTCGCGCGGTAACGGCTGGGGATCGCCTGGCGTTCTTCGTGGATGGTGGCCCCACCGAGGTGCCTCCCCCGAACCTCGTGCTGCTGCTGCGCCGAAGCGTCCGCTGAGTCCAGCCGCTTCGGGCGTCTGCCTCGGGCGCTGGCCGAAGCCATGGGGATGGGCGGCCAGCCCCGAGGCGCCCCATCGCAGCGCGTCGGCCTGCACGGCCGCAACGCCGCGGGTGCCAGCAGGGCCACCTTGGGCAACTGGCGAGGCGGGAGGTCGAGCTAGGACTGCCAGGACTGCTACGACGCCCCTATCGTCGGAGTCACACCAGCGGGACCGGACCCACCCCTCGTCGCGACCTCTCGCCTCGCTGCCTGGACCTTACCCAGGGTCGCCGGTGACCAACCTCACGACGTGTGCCTTCGTCTGCGCCGAGGTCGGTGGGTCGCCGCCAGGTGGCGGTTCCGCCTGCTCACCCGGCACTTGGGGCGTTGGCTTCCTCAGGTTAGGGGGACCCTCCTGGGGGTAGGCCGGGTTGCAGCCGGAAGGGTGTGTCCCATGGAGCTGTCGCTGCCTCCCTCCCCGGCCCGTCTGGCCGGGCTGCGGCAAGCCGCTCGGGCGTGCCTGCGGGGGTGGCCAGCGAGACCGCCGACGATGTCGTCCTGGCCCTCAACGAGGTGGCGACCAACGCGATCCTGTACGGATCAGGCGGGGGCCAACCGGTCCAGGTGGTGATCCACGTCAACCACGACATGATCCAGGCGTCGGTGCTGGATCACGGGCCACAGCCGCCGGCTGGACACCCCGCAGCCACCGACGAGCCGGGCGCTGGCGGGCGGGGGCTGTGGCTGCTGCGCCGGCTGGTGGATGAGGTGCGGCTAGAGCGCGTCGGGCTCGGGACCCGCGTCACGCTGCGGCGGCAGCTCGGGCCACCGAGGACGCCCGTCCGCTAGTGGTCCGTCTCCGAGGTGTTTTGACGCTCCCAAGCCACCGCCTCCGCTGCTCAGACACCTACGCAACGGTTTGCCAGAATTGAAGAACCCGACGGAACTGATAGGATTGGCCATGGTCCTCGCAGCCACGAACGAAAACAGCGTGGTTCGGTTCACTTGAGGCGGAGTGGGATGGAGGCGGCTTTGTGTCAGGGGAATTCTTTGGAGCCAAACCTCGGCCTTGGGTAGTCCTCTTAGGGCTAGACGAAGCAGTGGTTGAGGAAGTGACTCCATTATTTTCGACTTGCATAGCCGTTGACAATACCTCTGAGGTCCGGCTGGAAGAGTGGGATCTTCTGATAACCGGCGTTGGCGCACCGAACCCTACGTCGATACAAGGGTTACCGTTGATCACGGTCGGCTCGGTCTTCGTCCTTGGATTCGGCGGATTTGAGTTCGGGTTGCCTCATCAAGGCGTCGCATTTAATAGCACGCTCTCCCAAATAGGAACTAGGACCGAAGTCGTCGCGTCTCAATTTAGAATACCGCAGGATCTGCCGTCAGCGGTAAAGAAGCTTGTTGAGCAGGACCTCGTACCAAAAGCCCTTGAGCGAACCCAGCATCCTGTCATCGCAGAAACAGTGCAGGGCAACTTCCAACGGAACCTAAACTCAGATGAGGTTCGTGCATTTCTTCAAACATCGCAGGGTGAGATCCTCGCGGGCTCCTTTGTAAGGCAGAACCCGCCGGCAGAGTGTTGGATCCTTCCTTCCTACGCCTCTCCCAAGCTCTGGTCACGCCTAGCAGTCTCACAGTGGCAAGAGGTCGCACCGGAGCGCTTTCCTCCTCCGGCTGACTGGAAGTCCTCAAGGGCTTGGCGAACACCTGCTGAAGCAGAGGTGCTTGCGGCGAAGCAGGCCTTGGAGGAAGAGCGAGAGAGAGTCCTCTCAGACCTTGGGGCCCGAGAAGTCGAGCTTGATCTACACGCAGAAGCTCGGCAGATAGAGGCGGACAGGAGAGAGCGGCTATTGCTCACGGCACGAGGTGAGAAACTAGTCGATATCGTCAAGCTTGCTCTGGAGGAGATAGGATTTGGCGTACGCGCGATGGATGAGGTGTTCCCCAAAGGCGACCTGCGCGAGGATCTGCGAATCAGCAGTCCTGAAGGCAGTAAATGGGAAGCAATAGTAGAAGTTAGAGCTTACAGCGGTGGCGCTTCCGTGACGGACCTCATGCGGCTTCAGAGGTTTGCACAGCGGTACGAGACGGATGAACGACATTCACCCAACGCTTGCTGGTACATCGTTAATCAGTTCATCGGGAAAGATCCGGCTACCCGACCTCAGGTCTTGAGTTCACAGCCTGATGAAGTAGCTTATTTCGTTGATACCTACAATGGCCTCCTCATCGACACAGCCGAACTCTTCAAGCTCTGGCTTCAGGTGCAAAGTGGACGCTTAACCGCCGACAGCTTACGGACCAAACTCATGGCCATGCGCGGGGTCGTGAGGGAAGAGACGGTCGGAAACGACTAATCGCCGGTCTCCGTGATGTCTTGTCGTTCCGCAGGTGTCGTCAAATCACCTCGGAGACGGACCACCAGCTCCCGGTCACGCCTCGCCGTGGGCGACGACGGCGGCGAAACAGCCAGGGCACTTCTCGACAAAGAAGAGATTCCGAAGTCATGGCACAAGCTGTCGCCGAATGGCAAAGGAAGGCAGCACGGACGTAGCGACCTCGTCGTGACTCACCCGTCCAACGACGTAGGCCAAGTGAACAGGGCAAATCCAACCAGGCTGTGTCGCACCAAGTGGGTATGATACTGGCCCAAGCTTGAAAGGTGCACTATGACGGCGCTTATTCTAAAGATTCGCCTGTTCTTCGGGTCCTACGCCCCGCTCTTCGCGATACTCGCCATTCGGTTTGACAATCGCAGGCTCTCCGCGGCCTGCGCAATTGTCGCCGTCCTCTCTGCGGCGAGCATGTTCCTCATTCTTCGGGCAGTCGGTAACATTGAGCCCGATCCGCATGAGATTCGAGCCATCACGGATCAGGGAGGCCAAGTCGCTGGCTATTTGGCAACCTATCTGCTTCCCTTTGTCACGGTCGATGACCCATCCGCGAGAGACGTTATCGCCTATGCCGCCTTTGTCGCGGTTGTTGGTATCGTTTACATTCAGGCCGAAATGGCGCAGATCAACCCACTTCTCTATCTGATAGGACTCAAGGTCTATTCAGTCACCACTACCGACGGCTGGTCAGGATTCCTGATCACTCGACGTCAGCTCCGCGTGGGCAGCAAGGTGTTAGCATCCCAGCTCGAGAACACCCTAGCCCTGGAACGGACCACCGACGAGCCGAGCGGAACTGATGGCGAAGACCTCGCAACCCAACCTAGAGTCGATCCCGATCGATGAAGCACTCACCTTCGTGATCGCCTGGAAGACCGGGTCCAGGATCACGGCAGGCAAGATCACCACAGCCGATGAAGTTACATCGGCAATGCGAACCGCATGCAGGGCCACCATCCGACGGGTTCAGGAGCTTGAGCCTAAGCAGTACGGGCCTGATACTCACCTAGCCCGCGAAGAGTACATGCTTGTTCCTACCTCACTGCTCGACGACGGCGACTCGGCAACCAGGGATCTTCTGCGCCGGGCATCTGGGCTGGAACTCATTCGAGCTGAGGAGCTCCCAAGCCGTCCGCTCTACTTCTACGCTGTAGTTGTAGGTAACAACCCCTCTGACCGGACAGCGTTCGTACGAAAAGCGAATCCTCACAAGTCGATAAAGCGCGGCGGCATAGCCGCCAAACTCACTTCACGCGGTAATACCTTGACAAAGGTCGAGGACCCGGTCTTCATCCTTGACTCCGACTTCGACCTTGTCATCCTCAAAGATACGGCACTGGTGGTCAACCAAAATGCCTTTGAGCTGATCTTCCGTGACGCAGGTGCGCTCATGGATCGCTATCCTGAGTGGGTGACTGAAATTGCAGATCACCTGCCCTTCGATGGCGACGGAGCGAAGTTGCTTATCGCCGCTGCTGTCCGGGACTCACGTGTTTCACGCCGACTTCGCGCCCTTCATGAGCGCGGATACCTTCGAGACGGCAAGGTGAAGATTGAACAGATAAGACGCCTGGCTAGAAAGGAAGGTCTAAACCCCAACCAGCTCATCAGAGATGGAAAACTTGTCTTTGATCCCTCGGACCGCTTCGTCCTCCTTAAGCTGCTCAATGAGGACCTATTCACAGGCGGTTTGAGCGGTGAGCGCTTCGAGGTCGACCGGAAGTCGACTAGGTAGTTTGCATAATCCTCGCCATCAAGAGCAGTCGGTTTAAGCGCACCGTTTCCGTGCCTCCCATGCGACCAGAAGACGCGCTACTGCTCATCCCCTTCGTAGGGGCCAAGGAAACGCTCACCGTTGAAGTGGATGAGGTGCCTTGGATTGTCGGCGCACCATACTTCCGTTTCCCAGGCGATCTTCGTCAGGTCCTTGCGCATCTCAGCGCGAGTCGGGAAGCAAGAAACGAAGACGAGCCCGGCCGTACTGCCGGCAAAGAGTGTCTTGAGTTCGCCATACCGCTTGGCGTCGACAGGGCCGTGGCTTGAGGCTGCCTCGATAAGAACCAGCCAGTTCTTGTCAGGCATGTACACGACCAGGTCGGCCATCTTCCCATGCTCATCGACAACGACCCCAAGCTGCTTCAAGGCCCCTGCGTCGGCGATTCGCCACTTTCCGCCCGCGTCGCCCACATATAGGATGCGAGCCCCCGGCGTAAAGTAGGCGCAGAAGTCGCTGACGATACTCGAGATAAGCTCGTTCTGTCCGCCTGGGCTGAGGCTCACTTCCCTTCCGTCGGGGAGTTTGAGGGGGATGCGTCGCATCTTACGCTCAGCAGCATAGATATCGCGTAAGCCTGGCGCCTCAACTAGATATTCGCGAAGTGCTTCCTCAAATTCAGATTTCCGGTAGGTCCGGATCAGGTCGAGCGCCCTGGCATCGATCTGGTAGCACCACTTGGGCGAGTTGATTGGCCGCTCAGGAGCATCAGGGTTTTGCAGGACAAGGGCTGCTTCAGCAAATTGATGCAGCGTCTGCCGTCGGACCGTTTCCCGAGTGTTGGGCTTGTAGTCACGCCCATAGTACTGGCGCAGGAAGTCCATGATGTCAACGGTCCGTAGCAGCGGGTTGGATGCCTCCGACCACGGCTGGTCAGGCGCCAGATCCAACAGGGCTAGGAGAACAAGTGCAGAGCGCTCGTTGCTACGTTCAGCATCGAAGTTCAGCCTCCGCAGAAGTTCTCGAGCCTCTGCGATCCTATCTGCCACGTCGTCGGCCACTGTCATGTCCCTCTCTACTATCTCGCGAGATCCGGTGATGTACAACTCTATGAGCTTGTCGATTCTCTCTTGGCTCGGCCACGGTTCATCAATAACAGCTCGGCCGATCTTAATCAACTGTTCCCGGCCTGGATATCGCATATTGCGAAGGTCTGTTGCATTGACCTGGGTATGTCCACTGAACTGCCGGAAGTGCAGTTCCAGGACAGTCGAGTTCAACCACAACGCAAGACCAGCGGCTAGATCGCCATCGAGCTCCTGATTCTGGCAGTGGAAAACATTCAGATGGTTCTCAAAACCAACCCAATTGCAAGGCACATCCCTGGTACGAAATATGCAAGCGACGACGCGACGCGTCTCCTCTTTGGCAGAGAATCGCTTCACCAACGTGTACGTACCCCCTGGCAGCATAAGCTTTCGCGTAGCTGTCGTGTTGGCGAGAGCATTGGGTTTCTTCGAATTAGGCGCGGGCCAAATTACCCGACCCTCTCGTAGATGTCCCGGGTAGATGAGAGGGACGGTGCCCTCGAGAGGTTGCTGCCGCAGATGCTCTCGAGCACGAAAGTCAACCACCCGGCCAGTAGACACATCAATGCCAAGCTCCCGTAACGTAGCTGGCAGTGCAGCCACGACATCGGTTGCGTGGTCATCATCGACGTCAGTGGCGATATGGATGAACTGCTCTGGATCGCCAGGCTTCACAACCTCGTCGTAAGCAATTCGGCGCTCAGCAACGAGATCCTCATATCCACGAGAGGTCACTATGACAACCTTCTCGGGTCGCTGCCCACGAGTGACCGTCAAGATGATGTTCTCTTGTAGGACCGCCGAATCCGCGAACAACGCTCCACGCTCGTGGAACACGCAAATCCGATCAATACCGGCAGTGGCAAGCAGGTCGCGGCGGAACGAGCGGAAGTATGCGCCGTTGGCAAAGCTTCGGGGAGTGATCGCGACCATCTGTCCATCCGCAGCCAGAAGGTGCGTGGCCAGGGACAAGAAGGCGGCATACAGGTTCGGCACGTCGATTCCAGTCCGTGCAAGCCAGCGCCGTTCCTTCGAGGTCGCGCCGATCTTGCGGTAAGGAGGGTTCTGGATGGCGAGGTCGAATCGCAGCGCATCGCCGAAGAGGCCGAGCGTAGGAGCCACTTGAGACGCGGCCCACTCAACAAAGTCAGCCTCGACCAAATCATAGGTGAAGTTGACACCATCTGAGAAGGCGACTTGCTGGCAATCCTCTAGTGTCGTTCTAAGGTCACCGAGCAAGGCCGGGTCGAGTTCAACAGCAGTTACCCGAAGGTCAAGCGCTGGGCGCTCACGAAGGACTCGGGCGACAAGCGATGTAGTCAGGCTTCCGATACCGGCCCCAGGGTCTAGAACCGACACCGTACCGGCATTGGGCAACCGGAGTTCGCCGACAATGCGGTCAGCAACGATCCGCGGCGTGAAGACTTGCCCTAGTCGTTGACGGGTAGCGGCACTCAATCGGGCAGATATCTTGCGTCGTCTCTCCTCTGTCCTGAGAAGGAGAGCTTCGACTGTATTGTCCGTATCGCTGTGCGTCGTCATGGTCCATAAGACTAGCTGGCCCCGAGGGTCGAGGCGGCCGGGCAATTGCCCGGCCGCCTCGAGACTGCTGGCGTGCCTACGCCGCAGGTGCGGTAGGGGTCGGCGTCGGAACCTCCTGGCCGCGGATGCGGTGCCAGCCCGGGTTGGTGGGGTCGGTCAACACGTTGTAGACCGTGTAGGCGGTCTCCTTGGTGCCGCCGATGGAGAAGGTGCCCCTGTCGGTGAACTTGCCAAGGATGCCGGCCCAGCGCTCGCCCTTGGTCCAGTCGATGCGCTCGAGGTCGGCCAGCAGCTCGGCCTGTAGGGCGGGGCGCTCCTCCGGGTTGGCCTCGTAGAGCTTGTGGCCGATCGCGCCGACCGCGGCCAGCACCGGCGCCGCTGCGGCCACATGCCGGTCGCGGTCCTGGACCTGGGCGGCGAAGGTGTTGAAGAAGCCGTTGAGCCAGTCGCGGCTGACGCCGGACAGGCGGGCCAGGTCAAGGTCCTCGACCTCGAGGGGCCGGGCGCCGTACTGGATGCCGGCGATGCCCTTGGCGACGTTGACGATCATCTGCCGCAGCGCCCCGACGGTGAGCAGCTTGGGGCTGTTCTTGCGGAGCTGGCGGGCCTGCTTGTCGACTTTGCCGGCGATCGCCGGCACCGCCGCCTCCACGTCCATCACGATCCGATTGAGCGGGTCGACCGTGTTCATCGACAGGCTGATGGCGATGTTGGGCCGCACGGCCAGGATGTTGAGGTCGTAGAAGTACTGGCGGGCCATGTCCACGCTGATGCCATTGTGGATGATCGCGGTGAGCGTGAAGTTGGCGTGGGCCTCGCGCACCTCAGGCGAACCGTTCCTTTGGAGCTGGTAGTGGCCGGTGAGCTGGGTCTCGCCGTCGATTGCCAGCAGCCGCATCCCGGTGGGGATGAGCGCGTACTGGTCGCCTACGTGCCGGACGATCTCGAGCTTCTCCTGGGTGAACAGGTGCATGGGGGGCAGCACGCCGACCCGCTGGCCCATGACCACGTCCTCGATGTACTGGGCGTAGCGGCTGACGTTGGCCTTCTTGGCGCCGGTCAGCGCCCGCTGGATCAGCTCGTGGACGCTGGCTTCCTCCTCGAGCGCGTCGGCCTCGTACCCGACCCGCTTGGCGGTCGGCTGCAGGTCCACCGGGTTACGGGTGATCTGCAGCAGCTTCCGGAAGGTGGTGACGGCCACGAAGGTGGCCCCGTTGACCGGCATGCCCTTGACGAAGGAGCCGGCGTCGAGAGGCAGGCTCTCGAACTCGGTGACGGACACGGGCATCCCCTTTCGGGAGGGACCCGCTACCATGTCGTGTGCGACTGCCATGGCCTACGGGTCGGGTGGTCAAGGACCGCCGGGTACCCGCCCGGCGGTTCCTTGCATCTCGGGGCAGAGACTAACATCAGTGTCAACTACCCCGAGGTTTGTCCTTCGATCTCGGGAGTGGTCGACATAGCAGTCTGATGGCTCCGGAGCCGAGAGGAGTCTCCTCGAGCGGTGACGGTCGGAACGTAACAGTCGGGCGTGACATGGCGAACCGGACATGGCTTCGACTCGGCCGGCGTCAGACACACTCCTTGGTCCTGCCGTACCACCCTGTGTGGCAACCAGGGCGGGCTGAGATAGCCGCCGAAGGCGGCGCGGACCGAAGGTCCGCCTAAAGGCGCGGCCGCGCCGTTGAATCAATCGCGCGAAGCGCACCGCTCGGCGCGGCCGCACCACTCCCCCAAGGGGGGCCAGTCAGCCGCGGTTTTTGCGGCTGACTGGCCCCCCGAGGGGGTCCTGAGCAGGACAGATGCCGGTAAGCGGGTACGGGTGGGGTACGCCACCTGTGGCGCAGGGAATGACGTAGGGGTTGACGTAGGGAATGACGTAGGGGTCGCCGGCGACCAGCGGGCCGGGTGAGCGGGCTCCGCCGGTGGGTGGGCAGGGCTGCGGAGCTTGCCAGCGAAGCAGCACGCGCCGAAGGCGCGTCCACCACCGACCACGGCAAGTGGCCGGCCGGCGTGATACCGGGCAGGCCGTCAAGCACGAATGGCTTGGCCGCCTCGACCTGCGCTGTGGCGGGGAGCCGGACATTCGCGCTTGACCGCCGGGCATCGTGCCCTGGCTGCACCGCGAGCCTTGGGGCGATCCATGTGGCCAGTACGCCGGGGGGAGGGTCCTCCCCCCGGCACCCCCCTCCTCGGGTGCGGTGGGAGCGTCGACGCGGAACGCACACAAGAAAGGCCCCTCGGGGGGTCGAGGGGCCTTTCGCGGTCGAGTAGCTCCAGGGTGCCTGGGTCACGGGCGCGTCGGCGTCGCGGCGGACGGTGCAGGCTGGCCGGGTGACGGCCCAGCCTGGCGAACGTCCAGGTGCTGCTGGAGATCGGCGGCGATGCGGCGGGCGACCTGGCGCAGGTCGGTGGCCTGGGCGAGCAGGCGTGCCAGCCGTTGCAGATCCGCGGCGGGGAGCTGGTCCAGGGCGCGGGCGACGTCGGCCTCGGGCGCGTGGCGCAGCAGGAGCACGACCAGGTCGCGGTTCCAGCGGTGGCGGTCGTCCAGCCACACACGGCGGCGCTGGGCCGCCTCCTGGTCGGTGAGCTGGCGAGGGTCGGGCATCAGGACTCACCTCCTGCTCCAGGTGGCGCGGGTGAGGCGCAGGCGGGAGCGGCGCAGGATGCGTGCCCGGTCGCTGCGCTCCTGGCGAAGCTCATAGGCCGGATCGTGCAGGCCGGAGCCAACCAGCCGGTCACCGACGACCCACAGGCCGCGCTCACCGCGGCCGGGCCGGCGGACCCGAACCCGGGTGCCAGAGGTCAGGACGCGCAGACGAACCCGCATGGGTGGTGCTCCTTCCAGGTGGATGTGGTGGCGTGGTCATGGCGCCTTGCGGGCGAGGTCGAGGGTGGGCTGGTGGCCGTTGCCGGTGGCCAGGCGGGCGCGTTCCTCCCGCAGCAGCGCGTAGGCGCGGCTGCGGCTGAGTCCGGTCTGGTCGGCGACGTCCTGCCAGGACACCGGCCGGTCCTGGGTCTCGCCGGCGAGCAGGACCCGGACCAGGACACGGGACGGCTCGCCGTCCTGCCCACTATTGGCCGAGACGGCGCCGGCGGCCTCGACGACCGCGGCTGGCTCGTCATGGCGGCCGGCCGGGCCGCCAGCGTCCTGGGGGTGCTGGCCGGGGTCGTCCTGGTCCTGGCCGGCGTCCTGGTGGCGGCGGTGGGCCAGACGCAGCAGGAACAGGTGCCACGCGAACGGTGCGGTGACCGGGGGGACACCGTAGACGCAGGCCACCAGCAACCTTGGCGGCGGGTCCAGGGGGATGTAGGGGTGACCGAAGTTGAGCGCGATCGAGCTGCCCGCCGCCAGCGCGGTGAGCACCCACGGATACCAGGGCGTCTTGTGGGGGCGGCTGCGCTGCTCGGCCAGCACGGCCACGGCGGCGACGGCCATGAAGGTCTCGAAGCCGAGCGGCCATAGCCACGCCAGGACAGGACTCAACCCAGCGGCCGAGGCGATGGTGTGGAGGACGTCGAAGCTGAGCGCGGCGCCGTAGGCGAACATGGCGAAGGCACCTAGCCAGCTTGCGTGGTGGATGGCGCGGTCGATGCGGTCGCGGTCGGGGGCTGCACGGACTGGCATGACGGGGGTCCTTCCTGGTGTGCTGGGCATGGCCTGGCCTCGGATGCGGCAGCCCGGGGCCAGGTCGTCTCCTGGTTGACGCTTAAGCGTCAATCACCTTCTTCGTCTTGTTCTGCGGGTTCGAAGGGCTGCTCGCAGAGGCCGCAGAGGATCGGCGCCTCGGCCAGGGTCGCCTTGGCGACCCGGATGCGTCGGCCGCAGCCGCAGGCGGCGGCCAGCAGGTTCCGTGACCGGGTGCCGGTGCCGATGCGGTGCTCGTGGCGGCGCCACAGCACCAGCGCCGCCTGGAGCTCCTCGAGCTGGCCCGCGTAGCCGGCCGCGGTCGGCTCGGGGACGGTGGTAGCCGACCAGCCGATCGGCTTGACGCTGGACACCTCCAGGCCGAGCTCGCCAGCGAGGTGGGCGTAGCGGCGATTGTGGTAGCGGCCCTGGCGGCTGGTGTCCTGGATGCCGCGGGCTTGGGCCAGGCCGTGGGCGGCCTCGTGCAGCAGCGTGCCCAGCACCTCCAGCGGGCCGCGGTGGAGGCCCTCGCCGCCGACCAGGACCTCGTGGCGGTCGGCGCCGGCGACCTGCCAGCGGTGGGGCGCGAAGTGGCCCCAGTTCAGCCGCTTGCCCGCCGACCCGGAGGCAACCACCAGCACCGCCTCCGGCACATCAGGGTGACGGGTGCGGATGGTCTGCCAGGCGTGTTCCAGGGCGGCCACCAGCAGGCTGGCGGACCCGTCCGGGATGGTGGTGTGGTTGGATTCCTGGCGCATCAGCGACTCCCCCTCGGATTGCTGGTGTGCGGGCCGGGTGCTCGCTGTGGCGGCGGCTACCGGCCCGCTTCCCCGGGTGTTCAGTTGCAGGTGGGCGGCCCGGGGACCGGGCCGGGCCGCCACGAGGTGGGTTAGCCGGCGGTGGTGGCCGGCTGGGGCGCGGCCGGGTCGGTGAGGTCGTGGCGGCCAGCGGCCCGCAGGGCGGTGCGCAGCTCGGCCCGCATCCGCTCGACCACCGCAAGGACGGGCTCGGCCTCGCCGCTGATGGAGATGTGGCAGCGCAGGGTGTCCAGGTCGACGAAGAACGTGGTCGGGGTGTCGGGGTGCTGGCGGGCGGCGATGTGGAGCTGGCCGAGGTCGTCGGGATCCAGCATCAGGTGGACCATGCTGGTGAACACGCTCACGGGGAACCTCCTACGTGGAGTCAGCCGACCGGCTGGCCGGCCCAGCGGATGCGGCCGGCCTGGCCGGCGTGATGCAGCGCGACGAGCTGCCGCTGGTGGGTGGCGCAGACGTGGCGCCAGCGGCCGCTTGGGTCCAGCCAGCCGCGACCGGTCGCGGGGCAGGACCGCCAACCGTCAGAGGCCGGGCCGACCTGCTCCCCCAGCGGGTCGACCGGCACCCGGCCGACCTGGGCAGGGTCGAAGAACAACACCTGGCAGGCGGCCATCAGACGCCGTCCTGGTGGCAGACCGGGCAGACGCGGCGGGCGCCGCGGCGTTCGCAGCGCTGCTGGCTGCGGGCGGTGGCGAGCTGGAACCCGCAGGAGGGGCAGGACGCGACCCAGATGCCGTGCAGCAGGTGCAGCGCCGGCGGCGGTGGGCTGGTGCCGGGCTGGCTGGTCGTGGCGGGCTGGCTGGTCGTGGCGGGCTGGCTGCTGATGGTCGGGTAGGGTTGAGGACGCATCAGAGGGGCCTCACTTCCTTCGGTGCGCGAGGCCGGGACGGGTCACGCCGTCCCGGCCTCACTCCTGCGTAGGGTCAGAACGGCGGGTCGTCGTTGAACCCGCCGGCCTTGGCCGTACCGTTGCCCTTGCCGGTGCGCTCGGGCTTGGCGGTCGCCCACTTCAGCGAGGGGCCGACCTCCTCCGCGGTGACCTCCACCACCGAGCGGCGCTCCCCCTCGGGGGTCTCCCAGCTCCGGGTCTTGAGCTGGCCAACGACGATCACGCGGTCGCCCTTGGACAGCGAGTCGCCAACATGCTCGGCGAGCTGCCGCCAGGCGGTGATCCGGAAGAACGAGGTCTCCCCGTCGGTCCAAGTGTCGCCCTGCCTGATCCTTGGGGTGACGGCCAGCCGGAAGTTGCAGACGGCCGCGCCGTTGGGGGTGAAGGTGACCTCGGGGTTGTCGGTGAGGTTGCCGGTGATCGCAACGTGGGTGTCGGGCATGGTGTCCCCTCCTTGGGGCTCGAACTGCTAGAGGCCGGGATCGGCGTCGGAGTAGATGGCGCCAACGCCGTCGAAGACGCCGCTGTCCTCGTGGGCGTCGTCGTCCTCGGGGTCGGGGTCCAGGTCGTCGTCCTGCATGGGCATACCTCCTTCGGGCTGGTGGTGGAGGGGACCGGCCCGAACCTGTTGCGGCCGGTCTGCCGGTCCCCTCGGGCTGCTAGGCGAACTCGGCGGGGTCGGCGGTCAGCACGGGCTGGTAGTGCAGCTCCAGCGCCACCCGACGGCCCAGCTCGTGCACGTCGGCCTCGGCCTGGGCCGGTGGGAGGTTGGTTGGTCCCTCCTGGGTCAGCCACTCGCCGTACGGCCATAACGCCTGCATCGCCTCACCTCCTTTGGGTGTGCTCGTGGTGGGCAGGGGTGACGGGTCCTGCCAGGGCTGTGCGCTGTGAGGCCGAACCGCGCCATCGCCCCGTGGGGTGGCCGGTCCTGGCCCTGGTGCCTCCCGTCCGCTGTGGAGTTGTGAAGGTGCTCAGTGCCGTGCTGGCCGGGCGTTGCCCGAAGGGCTCAGCCCCACCCGGGGCTGCCGCTGGCGCCACGCCGACCCGGGCCGGTCGGGGTCAAGGGGCGCCCGCAGGGCGCTCCCGCAGGGACGCGCAGCGCCCTTGACGCCGGCCGGTCCGGGGTGGCACCCGCCCGGCCTGCATGATCGGCGGGCAGGTCGCGGGGTGCAGGGTCCCCGCGAGCCCGCGCGCAGCGCGGCCGCCGATCCCGCCCCTGGGTTGCTCCCGCCCTGACGGCCGCAGGACACTCGCGACGCCACGCCGCCCGCCGCGGTGGTAGCTGGAGGATGCGGATGCTCGGTGATCCGGTGTTGGCGTTGGCGGTCCGGCTGCTGGCGCTGCTGGTGCTGCTGGCGGTGATCGTCCGCACCACCCGCCGACGCTGAGCCAGCGGGAGAGGCGGACCGGTGCCCCTCCCAGGCGGCCGGCCGGCTCAGCCGCCACGGCGCTTGGCCTCGCGGCAGATGGGGCAGTAGCGCGGCGCACACTTGCGGTTCTTGAGCCGCCGCTCCAGGAACCGGTCGCCCGGCCAGGTCGCCGCCACGAGGAAGCCGATGCCCTTGGCCTGGACGGCGCGGACGATCGCGGCGCCGCCGCCGGCGGTCTGTGTCGAGATCCGGTCGGTGGCCTGAAGCGCCCAGCCGATGTAGTGCTGGGCCATGGCGTGGGGGTTGGCGGGGTTGCCGATCGGCTCCAGGAAGTGCAGCAGGTACACGGTCCCCCGGACGTGGTGGCGCATGGCCGGTCCTCCTGGCGTGTGGCCTGTCTGGACGCCTCCTGGATGGGCCGGGGACCCCGGGACGGGGCAAGGTGGAGCGCCCGGACCGAAGGGAGGACGAACGACCTTGCGGCGGCCCGGGGTGGCCCACACTCGGGCGACCAGGCAGGCCCACCCCCGGTGCCCACCGGCAGGCGCAGTAGCCGGGCCGGGATCACGGCCGGCTCTCCCGCTCAGCCACGACAACCGTTGCCCGGCGGTGGGGCCGGCGGGTCCAGGCCCAGCGGGCGCAGCCGACCGCCCACCGCTGCCCCGCCTGGTGAGCGCGGGTACGAAGCCGCGGCTGGGGCCAGTGGCGGGCGGCGACCGCCAGCAGCACGGTGGCATCAAGCCCACACCGGCGGCCCTCGCGCAGCAGCGCGACGGTGGCGGCCTGGTCGCCGTCGCGGGCAGCCGCGGCCACCGCCAGCCGTAGCCGGTACCCGACCACCAGCAGCGGCCCCTCGGCCGCCTCCGGCTCGCTCAGCGCGCCGTCTGTTTGGCCGCTGGGCGGTAGGGCACCGTCCGGGTTGACCGGCAGGCTGTCGGGCGGTGGCTGGATCGCCAGATGCCCCGCAAGGCCTGCCAGGGCCTCCAGGCCGCCCGCTTGGGCTTCCTGCCAGGTGCGGGCGCCCGGCAGCACCTCAGCCGGCCGCCAGGACCGCGCCAGCGCGACAATCGCGTGCGCTCTGGCGCGGTAGCCCTCGCTGATGCGGGTGCGGGCCACCATCAGGTGCTCGTAGCGACCGCGGGCGATCAGCCAGGCTTCGCCTTCGCGGGCCTGCTGCACCTGCCCGGCTTCGATCCGTGGTCGCTCCCCGACCCGCGCTGATGAGTTGCCGGTTGGCCCGTCGGGGTCCAGCCGCCAGGTCTGCTCGATGACCTTGACCACGCCGGCAGCCGCCAGCAGCCCGGCCGGGTCCGGCATGGCATGCAGCAGCAGCCCGCCGGAGCAGGCGCCGACCAGGCGGGCCTGCTGGCGCTCATCCCCCAACCCATCGGCCGACTGCGCGCTGAGGTAGACGGCGCAGCCGGCATCGCGGACCCGTTCGGTGAGCTGGATCGCGGTCTCCCGCCCACCGCTGATCGCGGAGAACTCGTCAACGAGGAGGGTGGCGTCCTCGCCGTGGCGGGGTTTGCGCAAGGTGGCGTAGTGGGCGAAGTCCTCCAGCAGCAGCCGCATGCAGGCGTCGGCGTCCTCGCGGCCGGCGAGGTAGGGGGCGCGCAGGTAGGCGAAGTCCACATCCTCGAACGACCAGCCCTGGGGGCCGGCGTCGAAGCCGCCGTGGACGGCGGCGAAGAAGTTGGCGAACCGGCCGATGGCGCCCTTGACGGCGCGGGCCTGGTCGCGGCCGACCAGGGACTCGGCTTCGCGGCGGCGGTCGGGGTCGTGCTCGTACAGCCGGACCAGCACCTCAGGGTCCATCCGCGCCATCAGCGCCGCCGACGAGCGGATCGGCCCGTCCTCCCCGGGGGCGTTGAGCGCCAGTCGGAGGAGGAGGGAGGCGACGTCCTTGTAGTAGGGCTCGGTCCAGCCCAGCATCGCCACCAGCCGGTTGTGGATAGCCGCTGGGGTGCCGCGCCAGCCGTCCATAGGCAGCTCCGGCCAGATGCCGACGCGGGCGTGGGGGTTGCCCCACAGGTAGCCGGCCAGCGCGCGTTCGACGAAGCCGGGGTCGGTGCCTTTGCCGTCGACGACGAAGAACTTGCGACCCTGCCGGGCGGCGATGAACGCCTCACGTTCGGCGTCGACGGTCTTGCCCATGCCGCTGGTGCCGACGATCAGCCGCGACCGCCCCTGCATTTGGCGGGGGACGGTGACCAGGCCGCGCTTGTCGGCCCAGCCGAGGTCGCCGTCGACCTGGACGCCCAGTACGGGCGGGCCGAAGTGGTCGTCGCGTACCAGGGCGGCGCGGCGCACGGCGGCGGTCATGCGCCGCTGGGCCTCGCGTTGGGTGCGGCGGACCTCGGCGGGGTCGATCGCCTGCCGCCGGCCCGCCAGGTTCAAGGCGGCGGCGAGCAGCCCGACCGGGAGGGCGAGGGGGAGCTGGGGCAGAAGGAACGCGCCCGGCATCGGCAAATGGCGCCCGGGCGTCCCGTACTGACGCAGCCAGTCGAGGTAGCCGGAGACGTGGTGGGCCAGCGCCGGGCCGGGGCCGCCCTGCAGCATGACCACGCTGGCGAGCATGGCGAGGGCGGCCAGGGCGAGTTTCCACCAGCGGATGCCGGTCACCCGCAGCAACGCCTGGCCGACCGCCCAGGCGAACAGGATGAGCGGGCTGAGCAGGAACAGCCCCAAGGCGACCACCATGCTCAGCTCGCCGCGAGCTGGTGGGCCGCCGGAGGGGAGGCGGTGGCCGAGCTGATTGTCGTACAGCGGCCGGGCCGGGTGGCCCCAGCCCCACGCTGGCTGGTGGCGGCCCCAGCGGGGATCACGCGGCGCCCAGCCGCCCCAGCTCCGCGGGTCCTGCGGGTGCCAGCTCATGCTGCACCCCCGTCTGGGGGCAGCTCCGCGAGCTCGGGCAGCGGCTCAACCCGAACCTCGGGGCGGCCGCCCAGCTCCCGCACCACCCCGGCGAGCTGCGCGCTGAGGACGGCGTGCAGTCCGGCCGGGACGTAGTAGGTGATGCCGGCGGTGTGCGGCGCGCGGGACTTGAGCGCGGCCACCAGCCGGGGTCGAGTCTTCTGGTGCAGCTCGACCTCGATCAGCTCCCACGCCTGGTCGATCCCCTGCCAGCCGGCCGGCACGGGCGCGGGCAGGGCGCCGTCGGCCAGGTGCCAGCTCGCCCGGCCGCGGCGGCGCCACAGCTCCCGCTCGCAGACCCAGCCGCCCTGGCCGGGAACCGGCTCGCGGGCAAGCCGTAGGACCGCCACGGCGTGGTGATGCGCAAGCCGGGAGGCGGCCGGCTCCCAGCAGTCGAACTCCAGGTCGGCTAGGCGCAGGCCAGCCCGGGTCGGCAGCACCCACGTCTGGCCGAGCAGTCGGCGGCGCTCCACCCAGCCGGCCTGCTCCCAGCGGGAAAGCCGCTGGCGCACGGTGCGACGGCTGAGCTGGCCGACCGGCTCAGGCGCCAACCGGGTCAGCAGCACCCCGGCCAGGTCGACGCGCACCGCGTACTGCTCGCCGACAAACCGCAGCGCGGACAGATCCCGGGCGGTCACGGCCGGCCCGGTGTCCCAGCGGCGGGCGCGGCCGTCAGCCCGCGAGCGGCGCCGCACGCCCAGCCGCTGGCGCTCGCCCTGGCCGGTGCCAGGCAGGCGCACCGCGCTCATGCAGCATCGCCCCCCTGGCGGCTCTGCCGCTCCTCACGAGCCTGGCGCAGCGCAGCCGCCCACTCCTCCGGATGGGCCGCCGCCAGTAGCCGCACCGCGGCCTGCCGACGCAGCCGGGACGTGCGCGAGACCGCCCGCTGGCACGACTTGCAGTAGCCGGACGGGCGGCCGCCGACAGTCACGTAGAACTCAGCGACGGGCTTGACCTGCTGGCAGGCCGGGCATCGCTTCTTCGAGGGATGACCGGCCGGGAGCGTCGGGGTACGCTCATGGCGCATCTATGGGGTCCTTCCTTTTAGGTGCAGGCCTCGGGGCGGTGGTGCGCCCCGGGGCCGTCTTCGGGGTCCTTCCGGCTGGCGGCGAGCCGGGCGGTGGTGCGCGCCGGCCGTCGCTCGGGCGGTTATGGAGGTGGCCGGGCTGCCCACGTGGGCGACCGGTCCGAGAGCACGAGCTGGGCGACCTGATCGAGCGTTGCCGCGTCCGTGATGTGGTCGGGAAGGCCCTGGGCTCGCCTAGACTGCACGGCCCGCTCTTGCGCAACCGCTGCGAGACCAGTAGCGGACGCGTCGGGCCGCCGACGCCGATGCAGGCGCGGCGCCTCCCCCACTGCCTGCGGATGCCGGCGGTGCGGGGCAACGCACCGCTCGGACGCCGCCGTAGCCGACTGCGCAGTATGGGGCTTAGCCATTACGGCACTTCCCGCGGTAAAGGCATAGCAGACGGAGCGTAAAGCATTGAGGACGATTCGTCCAGAGGAGAGCACGAGGCGTGCAGCAGTCTTGCCCGTCCGCGTGCGAGGTAGGCGATACTTCCGGCAGACGCGGCGCCGACCAGGGAGCAGGGGGCTTGCCAACCGCAGCGCAGAAGGAGGAGTTCCGCCGAGTCCTCAGGGAGACGCGCATCCGACGACGGCTGTCGCTGAACGCGCTTGGTAGCGCTGCGGGCGTCAGCAAGTCGGCGGCGGCGCAGTGGGAGAGCGGCCGTTCGCTGCCCGTCCCCGCCAAGGTTCCAGACCTGGAGCGCGCCTTGGAGCTGGAGCCCGGCGCGCTGTCGCGGATGCTCGGCTACCTGCCGATCGCAAGCGGGGACGACAAGGTCAGCCTGGACGTGGTCGAGGCCATCCGACGCGATTCGCGCCTCGGGGAGCACGGCCAGGAGCTGCTCATCACCATGTACCGGCAGCTCCTCCGCCAGCGTGAAGAGGCTGGAAGGCGCGACTAACGCCACCTGCGGCGACTGCATCCCTTGGGCTCCTGACGTTGTCGTCTGGCTTGCGTGATGAAGACGATCTACGCTTTACGGCAGGATGTTGTCGAGATCGCAACAAATGTTGCGGAGCCCAACAGGATGACGCGCGTGGGCGAGTGGCAGACGATCTTTGGGCAGGCAGTCCGTGAGCGTCGACAAGCGCTGGACCTAACGCTCGAAGAGGCAAGCGCGGCGATCGGGATCTCCAGGTCGCACCTCAACCTCATCGAACTCGGCAAGGCAACTGGCATCTCCCGCGACTCTGCCGCAAAGATCGACGTCGGCCTCGGCGCTGACGGGGCATTGCTTGCACTGCTCCCAGCGGACCACACCGGAGACCTTGCACACCACACCACAACGAGTGAGGAGATGCGGCGAGCCGATTTCAATAAGGCTGTGCTCGCGATGGCGGCCTGGCTGCTCCTGGACGCTGAGCGGTTTGTGGCCACGCAGCGAGTTGATGCCGCGCTCCTCTATGACTTGGAATCACTAACCGCTGAGTTCGTCCGTCGGCAGCACCACGCCCGTCCGGAAGCGATCCTCGGACCGCTCCGGGCTCACCTGCGGCATCTGCTCGACCGTCAAGGCGCCAGCGCTACTTCCACCCTGCGCCCGCGACTGGAGCGGGTGACGGCAGAGACGGCAGCACTTGCTGGGTGGGTCGCCTTTCGAGGCGAAGGGGATCTGGCCACCGCGCACGCGCAGCTCGCGCTGGGCCGTGAGCACGCGAGGAGGGCCGGCGACGACGGCCTGTTGGCGCAACTTCTCGGATGCTCTTATGGCTTGTCAACCGGCCGGATCGGTCAAAATGGCGTAGAGCTCTCGCGCGATGTAGCGCTTCAAACAGCGGATGATCTCGGCCTTGGTCTTGCCCTGGGCGGTCCGCCGCTTCA
>Ga0307278_10000141_pt1 | contig 35316 bp, 34 predicted proteins | sample ER_DNA_117_FD_194482 | JGI IMG/M metagenome (GOLD analysis project Ga0307278, IMG submission 194482) | Bulk soil microbial communities from the East River watershed near Crested Butte, Colorado, United States - ER_DNA_117 | ecosystem: Environmental > Terrestrial > Soil > Floodplain | place... | reverse complement strand
GCCCGGTCGGGGGGGCGGCCGTTATGGCCGCCCAGCGGCGACGGCTGCTGGAGGACGCCGCCCGGCCCGCGGTCACCCTCCAGGTGCTGGAGGTGGAGGCGGGAGCCCATGCCGGCATGGACGGGCCGTTCACCATCTTCGGCTTCCCGGCGCCCGCCGAACGCGACGTCGTCGCCCTCGACAGCGCGGCCGACGCGCTGTATCTGGAAAACCCTGAGGACCTGCGCCGCTACCGGCGGGTGTTCGACCTGCTGCTGCCGGCGGCGCTCACGCCAGAGCGGTCGGCCGCGCTCATCGCCCCTCGCTGAGGTCGAACTCGCCGCCGCGGACCCCGCCGAGGAAGGCGACCCACTCGGCGGCGGTGAACTCCAGCACCGGGCCCTGGCCCTGGTGCTTGGAGTCGCGCACCGCGATCCGGTCGCCGACGACCGCCACCTCGACGCACCCGTTGGTGGTGCTGAAGGTGCTCTTGCGCCACTCGATGCGCGCCTGGTCCTCCACCGCCCGCCCACCCCCCTCCCGTCGGCCCGGCCCCATCGGCCGGTCGTCGGTCGCGAATCCTAACGCCAATCGGGTGGCGCGACGCAACGCAGACGTCACCAAGCGACAACCAGGGCGCAACACGCCGCAAATAGGGTCGGTCCATGAACACGATCCCGAGACTGGAGGGCATGCACGCCGCCACCTCCTCCACCACCGGATGGATCGAGGCGACGGCCGGCGGGGGGCCGGCGTGCTTCTTCTGCGGCGACCCGGCCCGGCGCTACAAGCCGCTGAACCAGGGCACCCTGACCAGTCTGCGCAAGCTGTGGTGGTGCCGCCCGTGCGAGACCACCTGGGTGGCCTGATCCAGCCCTAGCAGCAGCGCTGGCCGGGACGGATCTCCATCCCGGCCATGCGGCGGCACTCGAACTGGCGCCTGGTCAGGACCGGCTCGCCCGGGTGGTCGCGGCGCTGGTGGTCCAGGTAGTGGTCGTAGGCGTTCTCCCCCATCACCTCACGGACGTACCACAGGGCGCCGGACACGGCCTGGCGCACCCGGGCCATCAGGTGCCGTCCTTAGGTGCTCCGGAGCCGCCTGAGCGGTCCCGGCGGGCGCCGACCGGCTCGGCCGCCCGCAGCTCGGCCTGTCTGGCCCGGTCCTCGGCGGTCGGGAACAGGCCGGAGGGCGCCCACAGCTGCGACTCCTCGGCCGGGGCCTCGGCCAGTACCGGCTCGCGGCGGCCGCTGAGGGTCTGGTACCAGATCCGGGCGGCGTCGACCAGGACCACGATGATCAGGGAAGCGAACAGGATCGAGAGCACGCCGTCGACGGTCGAGTTGGTGACGATCTGGCCGACGTCGTCCAGCGACTTGGCCGGCGGGATGACCTTCCCGGCGTCCAGTGCCGCCTGGTACTTGTCGCGCTGGGCGAAGAACCCGACCAGCGGGTCGCCGGAGAAGATCTTGTACCAGCTGGCCGTCAGGGTGACGGCCGCGTCCCAGGCCAGCGGGACGGCGGTCACCCAGGCCCACTTCACCCGACCCGACTTGATCAGGATGGTGGTGGCCACCGTCAGGGCGACCGCGGCCAGCAGCTGGTTGGCGATCCCGAACAGCGGGAACAGCTGGTTGATGCCGCCGAGGGGGTCGGTGACCCCGACCCAGAGGAAGTAGCCCCACGCCCCGACCACGACCGCGCTGGTGGCGTACACGCCAGGCCGCCACGAGGGCCGGCTCATCGGCTTCCAGATGTTGCCGAGGGTGTCCTGGAGCATGAACCGCCCGACCCGGGTGCCGGCGTCGACCGTTGTCAGGATGAACAGGGCCTCGAACATGATCGCGAAGTGGTACCAGAACGCCTTGAGGGCGTCGCCGCCGAACGCGCCCGAGAAGATGGTCGACATGCCGACGGCCAGGGTGGGCGCGCCGCCGGTGCGGGCGATCAGGGTCTGCTCCTGGACCTGCTGGGCGGCCGCCTGGAGCTGGTCGGGGGTGATGGTGAAGCCGAGGTTGGTGACGGCCTGGGAGGCCGACTGGACGGTGGCCCCGACCACCCCCGGCGGCGAGTTCATGGCGAAGTAGAGGCCCTGGTCGAGGATGGAGGCGGCCACCATGGCCATCACGGCCACGAACGACTCGGTCAGCATGGCCCCGTAGCCGACCATGCGGACCTGGGACTCCTTCTCGATCAGCTTGGGGGTGGTCCCCGAGGCGATCAGGGCGTGGAAGCCGGACAGCGCCCCGCAGGCGATGATGATGAACACGAAGGGGAACAGCGGGCCGGCGAACACCGGGCCCTTGCCGCTGGAGGCGAACTTGGTCACGGCCTCGTTCTGCAGCACCGGCAGGGTGAACAGGATGCCGACGGCCAGCAGGCCGATGGTGCCGACCTTCATGAAGGTCGACAGGTAGTCGCGCGGGGCCAGCAGCATCCAGACCGGCAGCACCGAGGCCGCGAAGCCGTAGATCACCAGGCACGCGACCAGGGTCTTGGGCGAGAGGGTGAACGCCGGGGCCAGGCTGGAGTGGTCGATGACCCCGCCGAGCACGATCGCGGCCAGCAGCAGGGCGACGCCGATGGCGCTGGTCTCCAGCACCCGGCCCGGCCGCAGGACCCGCAGGTAGAAGCCCATGAACAGGGCGATCGGGATGGTCATGGCCAGCGAGAAGGTGCCCCAGGGGGAGTCGGCCAGGGCGTTGACCACCACCAGGGCGAGCACGGCCAGCAGGATGATCATGATGGCGAACACGGCCACCAGGGCCGCCGCCCCGCCGAAGGGGCCGATCTCCTCGCGGGCCATCTGCCCCAGGCTCTTGCCGTCGCGCCGCATCGAGAAGAACAGGATCACCATGTCCTGGACGGCGCCGGCGAACACCACCCCGAAGATGATCCACATGGTGCCGGGCAGGTACCCCATCTGGGCGGCCAGGACGGGCCCGACCAGCGGCCCGGCCCCGGCGATGGCGGCGAAGTGGTGGCCGAACAGCACCCGCCGGTCGGTGGGCTGGAAGTCGACGTCGTTGTCGAGCCGTTCGGCCGGGGTGGCCCGGGTGTCGTCGACGCCCAGCACCCGGTTGGCGATGAACCGGGCGTAGAAGCGGTAGGCGATGGCGTACGAGCACAGCGCGGCCACGACCAGCCAGACAGCGTTGACCGACTCGCCTCTGGCCAGGGCCAGGATGCCCCAGGCGACGGCGCCAAGGACGGCCACGGCGGTCCAGATGGCGATGCTGCGTGGGGTCCAGCGTCCGGTGTCCGGCGTGGCGGTGGCGGTCATGCGGTCCTCCCAGCTTTCGCGTGCCCCCCGGCGTCCATTTGGCGTCCATTTGTTGATACCCACACCGGGGCGGCTCTATCTGCTACGCTGCGGGCCGCACAGGTTCAACGTTTGGCTTTCGGTCGGAGTCGAGCTTGTCCTTTGCCGTCGGCGCCAGGACGGACCGACGTTGATCGTGACCTCCGAGTTGACGGAGGGAGGGACAAGCATCCATGACTGTTGGAACCGTGAAGTGGTTCAACGCCGACAAGGGCTACGGCTTCATCCAGCCCGAGACCGGCGAGGACGTCTTCGTGCATTTCAGCGCCATCCAGACGAGCGGCTACCGCTCGCTGAACGAGGGCCAGGCCGTCGAGTTCGACGTGGCCCAGGGGCCCAAGGGCCCCCAGGCCGCGAACGTGCGGCCGATCGAGGCGCAGCAGTAAGGCACCTGCCGCAGCGGCTCCACCCGCCCGGGTGGGGCCGCTGTGCTGTCAGGGTGGGTCGAGCCGGAGCCGGCCGCCGGAGCGCCGCTGGAGGGCCTCGGCGAGCGACTGGCGCGAGGTGAAGCCGAGGATCCCGCCGGCCGAGGCCGTGACCTCGGCCTGGTTCGCCTGCGGGGCGGTGATCCGGGTGGTGAGGCAGCCGCCGGGGAACACGTCGTAGCGCACGGCCGAGTACGCCGGCGACCGGCGCTCGACCCGCTGGTAGCTGCGGACGCCGGCCTGGCCGGAGGCCTCCTCGGCGGCCCCGCCGACGTCGCAGCTCCGGCTGAACCCGGCCACCATCGCCTGGCCCGCCCGGTCGTGCTGCACGCTGATCTCGGTCCGGCCGTCGTTGACGGCGACGTTGCCCAGGTGCCAGCCGACCGGCAGCGCTTGAACGCAGGGGACCAGCGACGCCGACGGCACGGCCTGGGCCTGCAGCCACATCGTCTCCAGGTCGCCGCAGGGCAGGGACTGGACCTCGATCGAGGTCCGGGTGGCGGCGTCGTTGTTGGTCATGGACAGCAGCGCCGCGATCCCGACGATCAGCAGGACGGCGGTGGAGACCATCAGCCCGACCCGGCGCAGGGTCCAGCGCTGGATCGACACCGGCTGGGGCGGGGCCGGCAGCAGCCGGATGAACTCGGCGTGCAGGTCGCGCCCCTGGGCCCGCAGCATCCGGCGCAGCTGCGACGGCAACGCCAGCCCGCGGGCGGCCGCGAACCCCTCGGTGATCTCCTCGACCGTGAACAGGCGCAGCGCCCGCTCGTAGACCAGCTCGGGGCTGGAGCGAAGGCCCAGGCACAGCATCATGTTGGCCAGGTCCACGGCCTGGCGCCAGGGGCTCGGGCGGGCCTGGACGAAGGCCACGTCGATCAGCAGCAGGTGGCCGTCGCGGACCAGCAGGTTGGCCGGCTTGACGTCGCGGTGGGCCAGCCCGGCGTCCCACAGCTTGCGGATGATCGACAGGCCGTCGTCGATCACGCCCTGGTCGACTTCGGCCTCGCCGAGCTCCTTGGCGCCGGCGAAGAACTCGGTGACCAGCAGGTACTCCCGTTCCGGGGTGAGCTCGACGAAGCCGTGCGGGGTCGGGCTGGGGAGGCCGGCGCGCTGCATCAGCGACAGCGCGTAGTCCTCCTGCTGGACCAGCCGCCGCACGGTGTTGAACGGCTTCTCGTCCTCCAGGCGGCCGTACAGCAGCTCGCGGCCCAGCTTGTACCAGCGGTCCGAGCGCAGGTGGCTGCGGGCGTACAGCTTGCCGAACAGCTGGGTCGGCGGGTCGCCCTCGACGGTGATCCGCAGGGGGGTGGAGCCGGCCGACCCGGACAGGCCGAACGGCTTGACCTCGGTGGCGACCAGCCCCAGCTGCTCCTCCAGCCCGCGCCGGATGGCGGCGCCGCGGGCGCCGCCGACGTCCAGGTGGGCGCCGCTGCCGCGCCGGTAGGTGATCGGGAAGATCTCGTTGGGGGCGAACCAGCGGTAGGCGAGCAGCGGGAGGGTCACCCCGAGGGCCACCCCGACCAGGATGTCGGCCGGGCCCTCGGCGCCCAGCCCGATCCGGCCGACGGCGTTCAGCGCGATCAGGGCCGTCACCACCCACTTGCCGAGGTTGCGCCAGCGGCCCTCCGGGACCAGCGTGTAGAGCAGCGTCACCAGCCCGGCGGCGAAGAAGGCGACCAGCTGCGGCGGCATCCCCCAGCCGCCCCAGCCCTCGCGGATCTCGACCCCGAATGGTCGCGGCCGCTGGGTGACCGGTCCGAGGATGTTCGCGGCGATCAGGGAGAGCAGGTTGGCCAGGACCAGCCAGATGATCAGGTGCCGGAAGCGCCGCAGCACCAGCAGGGCCAGCACCAGCGCGTAGGAAACGCTGTTCAGGACCCACCAGGAGCTCGTCACCGCCAGCCCGCGCAGCAGCCCCTGGAAGCCGGGCAGGTCGATCCCGGACAGCCAGCCGACCACGGCGGTGTCGGCCACGGCGACGTCGACGGCGATCCCACGCAGGCCGCGGCCGAAGACGGCCACGACCAGGACCACCAGCACCACCGTGGCCACCAGCCACCGGACGCCGCTGGTCTGGATATGGTGGGGCAGCGGCGGCGGCTCCCCGGTCGGCCGCCGGCGACGCCGCGGCCGGGGCGTCTCCCGGACCACCGAGGGCGGCGCCGGGCCGGCGCTCCGCGCCGACCTGTCGGCGGGCACGTCCATCCGGTCCTCCCCACGCCAGCCAGCCACCCGCAACGACCATCTGTGGTGCCGTCCGGCTTGTCAAGCCGTCGACCCGGCCCGCTCGATCGCCCGCAGGACCCGCTTCTCCGACACCGGGTAGGGGGTGCCGAGGGACTGGGCGAAGGAGCCGACTCGCAGCTCCTCGAGCATCCAGCGGATCTCGGCGAGGGCGGGGTCCGGGCGGGCTCCCTGGCGCTCCAGCGCCTCCCGCCAGGCGGCGGTGGCCCGGGCGACGCCGTCCATGCGGTCGGCGTCGCGGGCCAGGTCGCCGGGGAGCCGGTCGAGGCGGTGGAGGGCGGCCCGCAGGTAGCGGTGGACGTCGGGGAGGCGGGGGCGGCCGGTGGCGGCGACCCAGCCGGGGTGGACGAGGGCGTCGAGCTGGGCACGGACGTCGGCGGCGGCCGCGGCGAAGGCCGGGTTGGTGAGCTCGGCCAGGCGGCCCTCGACCTGGCCGGCCACGGCCAGGACCCGCTCGACCTTGGTGACGACGTCAAGGGTGGCGTCGGCCAGCCCGGCCCGGACGGCCTCCAGCAGCCGCCCGAAGCCGGCCTCGTCCCAGGCCGGCCCGCCGCCGGCGGCGATCAGGTCGTCGGCGGCGGCGGCCAGGCAGTCGGCGAACAGCTCGCCGGCGCTGCCGTGGCGGTAGCGGCTCAGGGTGAGCTTGGCCTGGTTGCTCTGGCGGTCCAGCACGTACCTCGCGGGCGAGGGGACCAGGTCCAGGAGCAGCCGCCGGGTGCCGGCGGCCATGGCGGCGGCCTGCTCGGCCTCGGTCTCCAGCAGGCGCACGGCCACCGTGCCGCCCTCGTCGACCAGGGCCGGGAAGCCCCTGACGAGCCGGCCGCCGGGCCGCTCCTCGACCACCTTGGGCAGGGTGCCGAGGTCCCAGCGCTCCACCCGGTCGCGCTCCAGGCCGGGCGCGGCGGCGGCGATGGCGGCCCGTATCCGCGGGCCCAGCCGGGCCTTGAGCGCCTCGAGGTCTTTGCCCTCGCCCACCACCCGGGCCGGGCCGCGGCCCCGGCGGTCGAGGACCCGGAAGGTCATGCGCAGGTGGGCCGGGACCTTGTCGAGGTCGAAGGCGCCGGGTGGGACCTCGACCGTCCCGGCCCGCTCCAGCTCGCGGGCCAGGACCTCCAGCAGCGGCCCGTCGCCGGGGCCGATCCGCTCCAGCGCCGAGGCGGCCCAGGTGGGGGCGGGGATGAAGCTGCGCCGGATCGCCTTGGGCAGCGAGCGGATCAGCTCGGTGACCAGCTCCTGGCGCAGCCCCGGGACCTGCCAGTCGAAGCCGCCGGGGTCGACCTGGTTGAGCACGGCCAGGGGGACGTGGACGGTGACGCCGTCGGCGTCGCTGCCCGGCTCGAACTGGTAGGTCAGGCGCAGCCGGTGCCCGTCCGGGGTCCAGCTGTCGGGGTAGTCGTCGGCGTCGGGGGCGCCGGCCGCCTGCTCGATCAGCATGGACCGCTCGAAGTCGAGCAGGTCGGGGCGGTCCTGGCCGGCCCGCTTCCACCAGGCGTCGAAGTGGCGGGCCGAGACGACCTCGCCTGGGACGCGGCGGTCGTAGAAGTCGAACAGGGTGTGGTCGTCGACCACGATGCCGCGGCGCCGGGCCCGGTGCTCCAGCTCCTCGACCTCGGCCAGGAGCCGCCGGTTGCGGGCGAAGAAGTCGTGGGTCGTGTCCCAGTCGCCCTCGACCAGGGCGTGGCGCAGGAACAGCTCCCGGGACGCCGCCGGGTCGATCCGGCCGTAGTCGACCTGGCGCTGGGCCACGATCGGCACCCCGAACAGCGTGACCCGCTCCGAGGCCAGCACCGCCCCCCGCGACCTGGACCAGTGCGGCTCGGCGTAGGTCCGCTTGACCAGGTGGCCGGCCAGGTCCTCGGCCCACTCGGGCTCGATCCGGGCCGCCTCCCGACCCCACAGCCGCGAGGTCTCGACCAGCTCGGCCGCCATCACCCACTGGGGCGGCTTCCTGGCCAGAGCCGAGCCGGGGAAGATGGCGAAGCGGGTGCCGCGGGCGCCCAGGTACTCGCGGGTGTCGCCCTGCTTGAGCCCGATGTGGCTGAGCAGCCCGGCCAGCAGGGCGGTGTGGACGGCGTCGGGGTGGGCCTCGGCCCGGTTCAGCTTGATGCCGAGGTCGCGGGCGACGGCCCGGAGCTGGCCGTTGAGGTCCTGCCATTCGCGGACCCGCAGGTAGTTGAGGTGCTCGGCCCGGCACAGCTTGCGGAACTGGCTGGAGGACAGCTCGGCCTGCCGCTCGTGCAGGTAGCGCCAGAGGTTCAGCCAGGTCAGGAAGTCCGAGCCCTTGTCGGCGAAGCGGCGGTGCAGCTCGTCGGCCCGTTCCTGGCGGTCGGCCGGCCGCTCGCGGGGGTCCTGGATGGAGAGGGCGGCCACGATCACCAGCACCTCGCGGGCGCAGTCGCGGCGGCCGGCCTCCAGCAGCATCCGGGCCAGCCGCGGGTCGGCCGGGACCTGGGCCAGCCGGCGGCCCAGCCGGGTGAGGCGGCCGCCGTCCAGGGCGCCCAGCTCCTCGAGCAGGTCGACCCCGGCCTTGACGCTGCGGCGGTCGGGCGGGTCGATGAACGGGAACGCGGCCACGTCGCCCAGCCGCAGCGAGGTCATCTGGAGGATCACCGAGGCCAGGTTGGTGCGCAGGATCTCCGGGTCGGTGAACTCGGGCCGGCCGGCGAAGTCTTCCTCGCCGTAGAGCCGGATGCAGATGCCGTCGGAGGTGCGGCCGCAGCGGCCCTTGCGCTGGTCGGCCGAGGCCCGCGAGATCGCCTCGATGGGCAGCCGCTGCACCTTGGAGCGGTGGCTGTAGCGGGAGATCCGGGCCGTGCCCGGGTCGACCACGTACCTGATGCCGGGCACGGTCAGGGAGGTCTCGGCCACGTTGGTGGCCAGCACCACCCGCCGGCCGGGGTGGGCCCGGAACACGCGGTGCTGCTCGGCGGCGGCCAGCCGGGCGTACAGCGGCAGCACCTCCACCCCGCCCGGGCTGCGCGGGAAGCGGTGGCCGCGCAGGGCCTCGGCGGTGTCGCGGATCTCGCGCTCGCCCGAGAGGAAGACCAGGACGTCGCCTGGCCCCTCGTGGCACAGCTCGTCGACCGCGTCCAGGATCCCCTGGGTCTGGTCCCGGTCGTCGTCCGGGCCCTCCCCGAGGGGCCGGTAGCGGACCTCGACCGGGTAGGTGCGGCCGGAGACCTCGACCACCGGAGCGCCGCCGAAGTGGCGGCTGAAGCGTTCGGGGTCGATGGTGGCCGAGGTCACGATCAGCTTCAGCTCCGGCCGGCGGGGCAGCAGCCGGGCCAGGTAGCCGAGCAGGAAGTCGACGTTCAGGCTGCGCTCGTGGGCCTCGTCGATGATGATCGTGTCGTAGCGGCGCAGGGTCCGGTCGCGAGCCAGCTCGGCCAGCAGGATCCCGTCGGTCATCAGCTTGACCTGGGTGTCGGGGCCCACCCGGTCGGTGAAGCGGACCTGGTAGCCGACCTGCTGGCCCAGCGGGGTGCGCAGCTCGGCGGCGATCCGCTCGGCCACCGTCCGGGCGGCCAGCCGCCGGGGCTGGGTGTGCCCGATCATGCCCTGGCTGCCCCGGCCCAGCTCCAGGCAGATCTTGGGCAGCTGGGTGGTCTTCCCCGACCCGGTCTCCCCGGCCACCACCACGACCTGATGGTCCCGGATGGCCTCGGCGATCTCGCCCCGGCGCTGGCTGACCGGCAGCTCCGGCGGGTAGGTGATCGTCGCCATGGCCCTGTCCACGATAGTGTGGACGGCCCATCCCGCGCCCGATCCCCCGCAACGGAGGCGATCCATGGACTGGAAGCTGGAACTGGTCGCCGTCCCCGTCACCGACGTCGACCGCGCCAAGCGCTTCTACACCGAGCAGGTGGGCTTCAATGCCGACCACGACCACCAGGTCAGCCCCGAGCTCCGCTTCGTCCAGCTGACCCCGCCCGGATCGGCCTGCTCGATCACCATCGGCACCGGCGTCACCGACGCCCAGCCCGGCTCCGTCAGAGGCCTCCAGCTGGTGGTGGACGACATCCAGGCCGCCCACGCCCAGCTCGCCGGCGCCGGCGTCGAGGTCGGCGAGGTCCAGGAGTTCCCCTGGGGCCTGTTCGTCTTCTTCGAGGACCCCGACGGCAACCGCTGGTCGGTCCAGCAGATCGTCCGCCCCTGAGAACACCCGGCGGGTCGGGCGGGTGCGGGGCAAGGGCATCACCTACGACACCGGCTTCTTCCGCGCCGACGCCCCCACCAGCACCCGCGAGCCGTTCACCTGCGACCTGACCGCCGGCTTCCTGCCCGGCGACCGCCTCGACGACCGGCTCGGCCTGCTGGCCGCCCCCGACCGCCTGCGCCAGCTGCTGGCGGAGGGTCGCGCGAGCTCGCCGGCCGGTTCCGCGACGACGTGCGCGCCTTCGTCGCCCGAGCCACCGCCCAGGGCAAGCCGGCCGCGGTCACCGAGTTCGGCTGCACCACCCACCGCGGCGCCGCCGACCTGGGCGGCCGGGGCGACACCATCGTCGAATGGGACGGCGACGGCAGGCCGCGGCGGCTGCGCGAAGGCCGCCTTCGCCGCGTTCGCCGACTACTACCGCGGCTGACCGCGAGCCGGTCCTTGGAGGCCCTCACGACCCGAGGAACTGGAGGACGGCCAGGACCCGGCGGTTGTCGCCTTCGGAGGGGGGGAGGCCGAGCTTGGCGAAGATGCCGGCCACGTGCTTCTCGACCGCGCCGCCGGAGACGACCAGGGCGTCGGCGATGCCGGCGTTGGAGCGGCCCTCGGCCATCAGGGCGAGCACCTCGCGCTCGCGCGGGGTGAGGGCGGCCAGGCCCTGGACGTGGCGGCCGGCGCCGAGCAGCTGGCCGACCACCTCCGGGTCGAGGGCGGTGCCGCCGGCGGCCACCCGGGCCAGGGCGTCGGCGAACTCGGCCACGTCGGCCACCCGGTCCTTGAGCAGGTAGCCGACCCCGGCGGCGCCGCCCTCCAGCAGCCGGGCCGAGTAGCGGGTCTCGATGTACTGGGAGAGCACCAGCACGCCGGTCCCGGGATGGCGTTGGCGCAGCTCCATGGCCGCCCGCAGCCCCTCGTCGGTGTGGGTCGGGGGCATGCGGACGTCGACGACGGCCACGTCGGGACGGTGCTCGGCCACGGCGGCGAGCAGGGCGTCGCCGTCGCCGACGGCGGCGCAGACCTGGTGGCCGCGGTCCTCCAGGAGCCGGATGAGGCCCTCGCGCATCAGGGCGGCGTCCTCGGCGATCACGACCCGCATGGCCGGCATGCTCTCACGCGCGCAGGGGCAGCTCGACGGTGACCCGGGTCGGCCCGCCGGGGGGGCTGGCGACCCGCAGGCGCCCGTCCACGGTGCTGACCCGCTGGGCGAGCCCGGACAGGCCGCCGCCGGCCGGGTCGGCCCCGCCGGCGCCGTCGTCGGTGACGCTGAGCAGCAGCCGGCCCCCGCGCCCCACGGCCCGCAGGCCGATGCGGCCGGCCAGGCTGTGCTTGGCCGCGTTGGCCAGCAGCTCGGCGGCGCAGAAGTAGGCGATCGTCTCGATCGCCGGCGTGGGCCGGTCCGGGATGTCGGTGGCCAGCTCGACCGGGATGGCGCTGCCGGCGGCCAGGGTGGCGAGCGCGTCGGCCAGGCCGTTGTCGAGCACTGGCGGGTGGATGCCGCGGGCCAGGCGGCGCAGCTCGGCCAGGGCGTCCTTGGCGCCGCGGTGGGCGCTGTCGACCAGCTCGCGGGCGGCGGCCACGTCCGGCGGGTCGCCGTCCTCGCCCAGCTTCTCCCTGGCCATGCCCAGATGCATGGCCAGGGTGGCCAGCCGGATCTGGGCGCCGTCGTGCAGGTCGCGCTCGACCTGGCGCAGCAGGGCGGCGGCGTCGTCAACGGCCAGGGCCCGGGTCTGCTCCAGGTCGCGGACCCGTTCGGCCAGCCGGCCCTGGCCGAGCAGGCCGCGCAGCAGCCAGCGGTCGACCCCCACCACCGCCCTGGTCACCCAGGGGGCGGCCAGCACCATGACCACGCCGAGCCCGAACGCCGCGAAGGTGCCGGGGTAGGTCCCGACGTGCAGCGGCCGGCCGGGGAACGGGGTGGCGGCCAGCACCGGGCTCAGCCGCACCCCGGGCGGGTGGTTGCGGAACAGGCCCCACCAGAACGGGTAGGTCAGGTTGGCCAGGCCGCCGACCCACAGGAAGACGGCGTGCTGCCCGACCGCGGCCAGCGGCACCTGCAGCAGCGTGAAGGCCAGGGCCCGCCAGCCGGGGCCGTCGCGCAGGCCGGCCACGAGCCGCCTGGCCGGCCCCCGGCCGGGCCGCTTCGGCGGCGGCGGCGCGACCCGCTCGCCGAGCAGCCGCTCGGCCAGGCGGCGGTGGAAGGCGCCGAGCCGCCGGGCCAGGTCGGTGGCCAGGACCACCGGCAGCAGCAGGGCCACGATCGAGACCGCCCTGGCCACCGAGTCCGCGGTCCCCGGCACCAGCAGCGCCACCGCGACCGCCAGGACGCCCAGGCCGACCAGCACCACGGCCAGGCAGAACAGCAGCTCGGCGCGCGCCCGGCGGCCGAACGGCTCCCGCAGCGCGGCCCGGGCGAGCGCGATCACCGGGGCCGCCGGGCCCGTGGTGCCCATGGCGCCATTGTCTCGCTCAGGCGTCCCGCCTGGCGAGCAGCCAGGCGCCGGCGCCGAGGGTCACGGCGGCGTACAGGCACAGCATGGCCAGCCCGGCCCAGGGCGACAGGAAGTGGAACCCCTCGCCGCTCAACGGCCGCACCGTGGTCAGCGAGTTGGCCACGATCGACACCGGCAGGTAGGGCATGAGCGCGCGGGTCAGGATGGCGACGAACTGGGCGGCAACGTAGACCCCGCCGACCAGCACGGCGATGGCGGCCGGGGTGTGGCGGATGATGGCCCCGAGGCCGAGGCCGATCAGCCCGATCAGGCAGTAGCCGGCCCCGCCCAGCACCACCGCCCGCAGCACCCCCGGCTGGCCCAGGGTCGGCGCCGGGATCCGGTCGGGCAGCGCCGCCGCCCCGGCGAAGAAGGCGATGAACCCGGCGACCTCGCCGGCGGCCAGGGCCAGGGCGCCGAACACGGCCGCCTTGGCGGCCAGCACCAGCGGCCGGTTCGGGACCGCGGCCAGGGTCGCCCGGATCATGCCGGAGCTGTACTCGCCGGTCATGGCCAGCACGCCGAGGACGCCGGCCAGCAGCAGGCCGAGGGCGATGCCGGCCAGGGCATTGTTGGTCAGGTCGCCGGCCGCGTTCTCGGTGTTGAGGCCGACGGCGACGGCGATGCCGACGGCGCCGGCGACCGTGGCGGCAAGCACCCACCAGGTCGAGCGCAGGCTGCGCAGCTTGATCCACTCCATCCGTGCCACCTGGCCGAAGCGGTAGCGGTCGCGGGTCGCGACGGTGGTCGTCATGCCATCCTCCCGTTCGGGTCGGGCGCCGCCCGGTACTCGGCGCTGGCCGCGGTCAGCTCGAAGAACGCCTCCTCCAGCGACGCCGCCCCGGCCGACAGCTCGGCCACCGACGCCTCGGCCAGCAGCCGACCCCGGCCGATCACCACCACCTGGTCGGCGGTGCGGGCGAGCTCGCCGATCAGGTGGCTGGAGACGAGCACGGTGCGGCCCTGGGCGGCCAGCGACCGCAGCAGGGTGCGGATCCAGCGGATCCCCTCCGGGTCCAGGCCGTTGACCGGCTCGTCCAGCAGCAGCACCTCGGGGTCGCCGAGCAGGGCGGCGGCGATGCCGAGCCGCTGGCCCATGCCGAGCGAGAAGCGGCCCGCCCGCCGGCCGGCCACGCCGGCCAGGCCGACCAGCTCCAGCACCTCCTCGACCCGGGCCCGGCCGATGCCGTTGCTGGCCGCCAGCGCGGCCAGGTGGGCGTGGGCGCTGCGGCCCGGGTGGTACGCCCTGGCCTCCAGCAGTGCCCCGACCTCGCGCAGCGGCCAGCGCAGCTCGCGGTAGCGGCGGCCGCCGATCCGCACCCGCCCGGCGTCCGGGGTGTCCAGGTCGAGCATCAGCCGCATGGTGGTGGACTTGCCCGATCCGTTGGGCCCGAGGAAGCCGGTCACCACCCCGGGCCGGACGTCGAAGCTGAGCCCGTCCACGGCGACGGTCGGCCCGTAGCGCTTGCTGAGCCCGCGAACCTCGATCATGTGCACGCTCCCTCCTTCTCGCTCTGGCGATGACGCTACGGCCGGCGGGGGCCGCGGGGAACGCGGCTATGCCCCCTCTTCGGCCGGGGGTTTTCCCCCGGGCCGGCGCGGTGCCAGACTCGTCGGCATGGGCGAGGAGGTGCGGTTGCGGGAGGTCGAGCCGGCCGACCTCGAGGTGTTCTTCGAGCACCAGCGGGACCAGGAGGCGGCCCGCATGGCCAACTTCCCCTCCCGGGACCGGGAGCGCTTCATGGCCCACTGGACCACCCGGGTCCTCGGCGACCCGGACGTGTTCGTGCGGACGGTCACCGTGGACGGCGAGCCGGCCGGCAACCTGGTCGCCTGGTGGCAGGAGGGCCGGCGCTTCGTCGGCTACTGGTTCGGCCGCGAATGGTGGGGCCGCGGCATCGGCACCAGGGCCCTCGGCCTGTTCCTGGAGCGGGAGCGGCACCGGCCGCTGTACGCCGACCCCCACGCCGGCAACGTCGGCTCGATCCGGGTGCTGGAGCGGTGCGGCTTCCGGGCCGCCGGGAGCGTCCGCTACGACGGCCAGGAGCACCGCATGCTGGTCCTGGACGGGCCCGGCGAGGAGCGGGGAGGGGCGTGACCGCCATCGTGTACCGCGGCTGCGCCGTGGTCGACCATGCGACCAGGTCGCTCGCCCCCGACATGGCCGTGCTGGTCGACGGCGGGCGGGTCGCCTGGCTGGGGCCGGCCGACGACGCCCCCGGCCCGGCGCCCGGGGTGGAGCTGGTCGACGCCGGCGGGACGACGGCGGTGGCGGGCATGGTCGACGCCCACAGCCACCTCACCCTGCCGGGCGGGGCCCACTGGATCGACCGGGCCGGCGACCCGACCGGGCGGCTGCTGGCCGCGGCCGAGGACAACGCCCGGCTGCTGCGCCAGGCGGGTGTGCGCTGGGCCCGCGACGTGGGGGCGCCGGTGCGGGACGGCCGGGCGCTCAGCCTGACCGTCCGCGACCGCTGGCGGGGCCGCGACGGCTACCCGTACGTGCGCGCGGCCGGCGGCTGGCTGGCCCGGACCGGCAGCCTCCCGGCCGGGCTGCCGGTCGAGGTCGAGGACGGGGACGGCCTGCTGGCCGCCGCCCTCGGCCAGCTGGACGACGGGGCCGACCTGGTGAAGCTGTACATGGACGGCCCCGACCGCGAGACCTCCCCGTTCACCGCCGACGAGGTCCGCCGGACGGTGGCGGCGGTGCACGCCCGCGGGGCGACGGTCACCGCCCACAGCTCGCTGCTGCCCGGGGCCAGGGCGGCGGTGGCCGCCGGGGTGGACGCCCTGGAGCACGGCTTCCGGCTGGACGCCGACGTGGCCCGGGCCATGGCCGCCCAGGGGACGGCGCTGGTGGCGACCTTGGCGGTGATGGAGTCGTGGGCGACCTTCGGGGCGACCACCCGGTTGCCCCGCTTCGCCTCGGCCGAGGGGCGGGCCGCCCTGGCCGAGCGGCGCGAGGCGGCCCACGAGTCGGTCCGGCTGGCCTGGGCGGCCGGGGTGCTGATCGCCGCCGGCACCGACTTCGGCGGCGGCTCGCTCCGCGCCAACCAGCTCGCCTGGGAGGTCGAGACCCTGGTGGCGGCCGGCCTCGACCCCTACGACGCCCTGGCCGCGGCGACCGTCAACGGCGGGCGCCTGCTGGGCGAAGCCGGCGCCGGGGTCCTGGAGCAGGGCGGCCCGGCCGACTTCCTGCTGGTCCACGGCGACCCGCTGTCCGACCCGGCGTCGCTGTGGCGGGTCTGGCGCACCAGCTGGTGACCGGCCTCACCGGGGCCGGTCCTGGTCGCGTCCGGCCGGCCGCAGCCACAGCGACGCCGCGGTCGGCTGCATCGATTGCTCCACCACCGCCAGCAGCTCGGCCGACAGCGTGTCCAGGTCGACCTGCTGGCGCAGCTGGGCGCTGAAGGCCCTGATCGTCCGGGCGGCGTCGTAGCGGCGCCGGTCGAAGCGCCGGTCGACCGCGCGCTGGATGCGCCGGCGGGCCGGCTGGAACGCCGCCGCCACCGCCAGGGTGGCCGCGGCCACGACCAGGCTGGAGTCCCGGCCCAGGCGCTGGCCGACGCCGAGGACGACCGCGGCGTAGCCGCCACCGAGCAGCAGCGTGAGCAGCCCGTAGGCGAGCGTGCGGCTGATGATGCGGTCCAGGTCGTACAGGCGGTAGCGAAGGATCGCCGCCCCCACGGCCAGCGGCAGCAGCGCCATGCCGACGCCCGCGGCCACGACGACCAGGACCGTCCCGGTGGCGTCCGCCACCACCCCGGCCACCACCACCGCCACCGGCAGCGCCGTCACCGCGGCCGCGAACGCCACCAAGCGGAGCTGCTGGCGCTCCACCCCGCCGGCCCGGCGCATCCGCGCCACCAGCGACCCGATCCCGACCGCCAGGCCGCCGGTGGTGACGGCGATCGACACCGCGATGGCCGCCCCCACCGCGCCGGCCAGGGCGGGCGCGCCGACCGGGTCGATCACCGCGTCATAGGGCGCGATCACCAGCCCGGGCCCGACGGTCAGCGCCGCCAGGAACAGCACCGGCCCGGCCGCCGCCAGCCGGGCCCACCAGCGCCAGCGGGGCGAGGGCAGCGACCCGCTCGGGGTGAGCAGCAGGATGAAGCCGACACAGACGAACCTCAGGTAGAGGGTGGCCGGGCTGTAGACAGCCACCCAGCGGGCGCCGGGGAGCGCCCCCGGCCGGGCCACCAGCCCGTAGCGCGCGTACCCGTCGGCCACCCCCGACGCCGTCACCGACAGCCCCAGCCCGAGCAGCAGCCAGCCCACCGGGTGGCGCGGCCGGCGGCCGGCCACCACCGCCCCGGTCGTGGCCGCGACCATCGCCGCCAGCACCGCCGGCACGGTGCTGGCGTGGAGCTGGGTCAGCACGTCTTGGCCGGCCAGCCGCAGCAGGTGGTCGAACCACGGGATGGTCGCCACGCCGAGCATGGCCAGGGCCCACAGGCCCCAGGCGGCCACACCCGGTCGTCGGGCGTTGAGCCTCACGGTCATGGTCGCCGGCGCATGCGGGCCCTCCGGTTCCGGTCCCGGCAACGGTGCCAGCCGCCCGTCCCGGGAGCGTTACGGACGGCGGTAGTGCAGCAGCACCACCCCGTTGCCGAAGGCGCGCGTCTCGGCCAGCCGCAGCTGGACCCGTCGGTCCGACGGCGGGAACAGCGGCGTGCCCTGCCCGATGCGGACCGGGTTGACGTAGATCCGGTACTCGTCGACCAGGTCCTTGGCCATGAAGGCGGCGGCCAGCTCGGCCCCGCCGAGCGCCAGGTCCCCGGCCCGCGCCTTGAGCGCCTGCACCTCCTCGGCCACGACCTCCCGGACCACGGTCGTGTTCCAGCCGGCCCCCTCGAGGGTCCTGGAGTACACCACCTTCGGCGTCTCCCGCCAGATCCGCGCGAACTCCACCATCGGCGGGCTGCTGTCGGGGTCCTGGTCCGCCGTCGGCCAGAACCCGGCCAGCAGCTCGTAGGTCCGCCGCCCGCTCAGGAACGCCCCCATCCCCCCGAGCACCTCGTTGAAGTGCGAGTGCACCTCGTCATCGACCAGATGCCAGTCGATCTCCCGCCCCGGCCCCTCGATGAACCCGTCGAGCGACACCGACATCATCAAGACGACGTTCCCCACGTCCCCTCCCCGTCCGATCGGCCACCGCAGCAGGGTACCCTCAGCCGTCGCCCAGCTCCCGCAGCACCCGCTCCAGGTTGGCGCGGACGACGATCACGTCCGGGTGGTCGGGCCCGAGGGCCGCCTCGAGGATGGCCAGCGCCCGCTCCAGCTCCACCCGCGCCCCCTCCAGCTCCCCCAGGATGTTGAGCAGGCCACCGAGGTGGGCGCTGAACCTGGCCACGTTCGGGTGGTCGGGCCCGTAGGTCGCCTCGTAGATGGCCAGCGCCCGCTCCAGCTCCACCCGCGCCCCAGGCAGGTCCCCGAGGTCCCATAGGAGCAGGCCGAGCTTGTTCCGCGCGATCGCGACCTCCGGGTGGTCGGGCCCGTAGGCCGCCTCGTAGATGTCCAGCGCCCGCTCCAGCTCCACCCGCGCCCCAGGCAGGTCCCCGAGGTTGTGCAGGATGGTGCCGAGGCTGCTGCGCACGGTCGCCCCGGCCGGGTGGTCCGGTCCGTAGGTCGCCTCGTAGATGGCCAGGGCCTGCTCCAGGTGCGCCCTGGCCCCGACCAGGTCCCCGCGGTCCCAGAGCAGGTTGGCGATCTCGGTGCGGACGCCGCCCACGTCCGGGTGGCGGGGCCCGAGGGCGGCCTCCAGGATGCCGAGGGCCCGCTCCAGCTCGACCCGCGCTCCGGCCTGGTCGCCCAGGTCCCGCAGCACCTGGGCGAGGTTGCCCCGCAGGATGGCCACCTCCAGATGGCCGGCGCCGAGCGCCGCTTCGAAGATGCCGAGGGCCCGCTCGAGCTCGACCCGTGCCCTGGGCAGGTCGCCCAGGTCCCGGAGGATCTGGCCAAGGCCGTGGTGCCGTTCGCCGGTCGAGGGGTCGTCGGGGCCGAGGGTCGCCCTGGTCATCGCCAGGGCACGTTCGGCGATCGGCCTGGCCTGCCTCGGCTGGCCCCGTCCCTGCAGGTAGGTGGATGCCCGGTCGAGCAGCCAGCCCGTCTCGTCGCCGCTCACGCCGAGCTGCTCGGCGTGCTCGGCCGCGGCGAGCACATGGGGCAGCAGCCGCTGGCAGGCCGGCCAGGCCGGCACCTCCCAGCTCTGTTCGGGGAAGCTCCTGGCCAGCAGGCCCACCGCCGCCTCGACGAATCGCCGCCTCCCGTCGGGGTCGAGCCGGGCCCGGACGACGGCCTGGATCAGCGAGTGGACCCCCAGCGTGGTCGGTGTCACCGCGGCCAGGGAGTAGCGGCTGAGCGCCCGCACCACCTCGTTGTAGGCCAGCGGATCGGCGACGACCTCGGCCAGCGGGAAGGGCAGCCGGTCGGGCGCGCGGCTGGGGAGGTCGCGAGGGATGTCGCGGGGGGCCAGGAACGCGCAGAGCTCCAGCAGCGTTTCCGCCGCCGGGGCCTGGGTGCGTACCCGGTCGAGGGAGACCGACCAGGTGGTCGCGACCCGCTGCTCGTCGCCGGCCGGCCGGTTCAGGCTGAACAGCTCGACGGTGCGTTCACGAGCCAGCCGCAGGTAGTCGGCGAGGGCGATCTGCGTCTCCTCGACATACGCGGCGGCCTCCTCGAGGGCCAGCGGCAGGTCGCCGAGGAACTCGGCCAGGGCGGCGGCGGATTCCTGGTCGTGGCTGGCGGTGCGCCGGAGCAGCAGGGCGGTCGATTCCAGGCGAGGCAGCACGTCCAGGGGAAGCGACTCGGCCACCCGCCCCCAGGCCCGGAACCGGGAGGTGATCAGCACGTGCCCCACCCCTCCCGGTGGCAGCAGCGGCGTGATCACCTCGGGTTCCTGGGCGTTGTCGTACACCAGCAGCCAGCGGTCGCGCCGGCGCAGCTCGTCGAAGAGCTCGGCCACCATCTCGTGCTGGTCGGCCAGCTCCTGGATGCCGAGCTGCCGGGCCAGGGCGGCGAGGGTGGCGAGCGCGGTCGTCGGCCGGTCGGCGGGGATCCACCAGATGAGCTCGTACTCGGCGGCGTGCCGGTGGCTGTACTCGAGGACGAGCTGGGACTTGCCGACGCCGCCCAGGCCGTGGATCGCCCGCGCGTGGGTCACCGCGACGCCGGTCCGCCGCCGGAGCTCCTCCCCGAGCAGCTCCAGCAGCTCGCCGCGGCCGGTGAAGTTCGGGTTCGGGGCGGGGAGGTTGCTGATCTCGGGGCCGAACCCGGGGAAGCGCGGCTCCAGGCTCGCCAGGGTCGGCCGGGCGGCCGGCGAGCCCGGGAAGCGCGGCTCCCGGTCCGGCCGGCCCCGGCCCTGGCGGACCCCTTCGAGCAGGCGGGTCCTGGCGGCCTGGCCGCTGACGCCGACGAGGTCGACGTAGACGCGGGTCCGCAACAGGCCCGGCGGTTGGACCTGCTCGACCCGGACCGGCACCAGCAGCCCCAGCTCGCCCGCCGGGTCGTCGGCGACCGCGGCCCGCCACTCCGCCTCGCCGAAGGCGGACTCGAGGTAGGCCGAGGACAGCACCGCGATGGTGCGCCGCGCCGTTGCCGTCGCACGCTGCATCTCGTGCGCCCAGTCGCTGCCCGCCACGAAGTCCCAGGCCTGCAGGACCGTGGAGTACCCGGCCGCCTCGAGCTGCCAGGCGATCCACTCCGCCCAGGCGCGGTCGGCCTGCGCGTAGCTGACGAAGAAGTCGGCCGCCCCGTCGCCTCGCCGCTCCGCCATCGACCACCCCGGGGCCGGGACGAGGATCAGCTAGGCGTCGCCCGCCCCGACCGCCGCCGCAACAGGCCCGCCGGGAACCGCCCCGTCACCACGAGGAGCATGGTCCCGACCAGCAACAGCCCCGTGCCGAGCAGCAGCTGCGGGACCAGTGAACCTCCGGTGAAGGCCAACGGCACCGAGGGGTCGAGCACATCGGGATCGATGATCATGGCTTTGCCGTCACAGGTCGCCTCGAGCGTCTTCCGAGAGAACCCTCCGCTGGGCACGTCGAAGGTGAACCGGTTGCGGTTGTGATGAGCGAATAGCTTCTTTCCCGCTTTCTGCGCGCGGACGGGCTTGGCACCGCTTCTGGGAGTGATCTCTACGGTCGAAGTGCTGGGGCAGTCTGTCAGCGCCTCGTAGCTACCGATCTTGTTGATCCTAATGAGGTGGTGGTCTGGTCCGACGGTTGATGCTGTCGGTGCCCAGGCCGGAGCTTGCAAGAGGAGCATCGAGCTGATCATCAGTACGAGGACTGCGAGCGTCTTGCGCATGCCGTACCTCCTGTCCAGATGACGGGTCAACCGGCGTGGACCTTCCTCCTAACCTGCGAGCAGCCGTTCGATCTCCGACGACTCGGCCGCGCCCAGCTCGTTGAAGAGCGCCAGCGCGGCGCGCCAGGTCCTGGTGGCGTTCGCCCGGTCTCCCAGGGCGGCGAACGCCTGCCCGCGTCCGCTGAGCGCCCTGGCCAGCCCCAGCGGGTCGCCCACCTTGTCCTCGAACAGCTCCCGCGAGCGGTCGAACTCCGCCAGGGCCCGCTCGAACTCGCCCTGGGCTTGGTAGGTCAGGCCACGGTGGAGCAGGGTCCAAGCCTCGCCTGCTCGGTCGCCCGTCTGAGCGAAAACCTTGAGGCAGTCGTCTAGGCAGCGGAGCGCCTCATCGTGCCGGCCCTCCTCGCGAAGCATGTGCCCCTTGTTGACGAGGATGAAGGTCTCCCCCTGACGATCCGCGAGCTCCCGGAAAATCGGCTGCGCCTGGTCGAACCAGTCGAAAGCAGCCTGGAACTGCCCTCGGTCACGGTGGATGAGCCCGAGATTGTGGAGGCAGTAGGCCTCCCCCCGGCGGTCCTGGACCTCGCGGAACAACGCTAGGCCCTGATTGAAGCAGGCAAGGCTCTCTTCAAGGCTGCCCTGGTTACGGTAGACGACGGCCAGGCCCTCGAACGCCCAGCCCAGCCCGCGGCGGTCGCCGAGCGCGCCGAACAGGGCCAGTCCCGGCTCGAACTGGGCCAACGCCTGCTCGAAACGCAGCTGCTCGGAGTAGGCGTTGCCGAGGCCCACCCGCGTCCAGGCTTCCCCGTTACGGTCGCGGAGCTGGTGGAACAGCGACAGGGCCCGCTCGAAGTGGGCGATCGCCGCCTGGAACTGCAGGAGCTGCACCGAGACGTCACCAAGGCTCCGTAGCGCGTTGGCGGTCGCCCAACGGTCCTGCGCGCGGCGGGCCGCCCGCAGCGCGAGCTGCTGGGTGTGCTCCCAGGCCGTCCAGTGCGTCCGCAGCTTGAAGAAGTAGGCTAGGGCGCGGGCCAGCCCCCAGGTCAGCTCCCGAAGGTCGTTCTCGCTCGCGTGCTCGACCGCGGCGATCAGGCTGAGCCGCTCGTCCTCGAACCAGGTGGCCGGGTCGGCCTGGATCCGCTCCACGACGCCGGACAACCGGTCCGCCGGCGGCCCCGAGGATGCCTCGGCCTCCTGGGGCTCGAGCAGCTCGGCGGCATAGCCGGCCAGCGCGAGATAGGTGCCGAGGACCCGGCGGAGGGCCGACTCCTGCGCCTCCTCGGCCTCCTCGGCCCACATGCGCTCGCGGGCGAAGACCCGCAGCAGATCATGGAACCGGTACCGGACCTGGCCGCTGGGCGTCTGCCTGGCCACCTCGAGCACCTCGGCACGGACCAGGTTCCCGATCAGCCGCTCGGCCTCGGCCAGCTCGACGTCGAGCAGCGCGGTGGCCACCCAGGCCGAGAAGTCGGGCGCCCGGAGCAGACCGAGCAGGCGGAAGGCGCGGCGCTCGTCCTCCTCGAAGCCCTTGTAGTTGAGGGCGAAGCTCGCCCGCACCTCCAGGTCACGGATGCGGAGCTCCGACAGCTGGCCGTGCTCGCCGGCCAGCCGCTCGGCCAGCACGGCCAGCGGCGCGTCGCCGGTCGCCGGGAGCTGGGCACCGGCGATGCGGACGGCCAGGGGGAGGTGGTTGCACAGCTCCACGATCATCCGTGCCGCCTCCGGCTCGGCGGCCACCCGCTCGGCGCCGACCACCTTGGCCAGCAGCTCGATCGCCTGGTCCTCCTCGAGGACGTCCAGCACGATCTCGTGCGTGGCCTCCTCGAGCTCGCCGAGCTGCGCCCGGCTGGTGATGAGCGCGGCCGAGCCCGGGCTCTCGGGCAGCAGCGGCCGGACCTGCGCCGCCTCGGCGGCGTTGTCCAGCACCACCAGGATTCGCCGGTTGGCCAGCTGGTCGTGATATTGCCGGGTACGCTCGGCCAGCTTGTCACCGATGGCGCCTCTGGCGACACCGAGCTCGTGGAGGAGCTCGCCGAGCACCTCGGCCGACTCCATGTGCTTCGCCTCGGCGCCCCGCAGGTTGACGTAGAGCTGGCCGTCGGGGAACGACGGCCGGAGCCGGTGGGCCATGCGGGTCGCGAGCGCCGTCTTGCCAACCCCTGCGCGGCCCGAGATCGACGAGACCACCACGTTGGTGGAGCGGTGCCCGGCGGTCTCGAACAGGCCCTCGAGCGCCCGCATGGCGTCGTCCCGTCCGGTGAAGTCCTCGATGTCGGGCGGCAGCTGGTACAGCCCGGTCCGCATCCCGGACTGGATCGACGGAGCGATCTGCCGCGGAATGAGGGTCTGGCCGGTGTTCCAGGTTCTCCGCCGACCGCCATCGCCGGGTCCGAACCGCTCGCCGGGCCGCCTCCTCGCGCCGCCCGCCCGGCCGCCGTTACCTCTGGAGCCCGTCAAGTGTCCGGCCAGGACTATCGAGAGTTCGAGGGCCAGGTCGCGTCGCAGCCGATCAGCTCCACTCGCACCCTCCTCTGCAATAGTTCGATAGTGATGATAAGTGCTAATGACGCAGTTGTTTACCCCTTTCGGGTGTTGGAGTACGGTAGTCCGTGCAACCAGGCTTGCGACCACCGGCACGTCCGCCGTGTGACGTTCGGCACTGACGGGGTCGGTCGTGGACGCCAAGCTGGGACGGGCCGGTCCGGGCGGCCGGGGACGAAGGAGTTGGTCCATGACCACGAGGCGGCTGGCTCGACCCCCCCGGCGGCAGGCAGGCATCGACGTCCCCACCGGATGGCGGCAACCCGACCCGCCGGCATCAAGCCCGAAGCAGATCTGCTGTCATGGAGACACCGTCGCCCCGACCCAGCGTCAGTTCCAGTTCCGCAACCTGACCGACGACCCCCGCCTCAACCTCCGCCTCGCCGGCATCCTCACCCCCACCCAGGGAACCGGCTGAGCGCTGGCAGCGCAGGCTGCCGTATCCGCCGACTGCGGCGAAGTCTCTAAAGCGCCGACTATCCACAGATGCTGCTCCTCTGGGCTGCCGACCACGGCATGGTACTGTCGCAGGGGCCAGCTACCATCTTTCGGCACCGGAATCGGCATCAGATATTTTGGACTCATGGGTGGGTACGAGGTCTCGAGTGGACTACAAGCCTGTCTCCGGCTCGCTGCAGCAATTGGAGCGCCTGCTTCGCAAGCTCGGCGTCGAGGGTGAGGCAGCGTTCTACGCGGTGGCGAGCGCATACCTAGGCCAGCTAAATGCATCGCAACGAGATCGCCTTCCCGATCGCCTACGGCGACGAGCCGATACTGCCTTCGGTCAGGTTCAGGGTGATCGGGAGGCCGTCCCCGCGCTTGAACGCCTCGTCGGCAACGACCCGAGAGGGCAGAGCCTGCCGGTCTTGTACCAGCACTTCATCGGTCGGCGCTTCCGCGAAGGGTCGGGCAAATTCTTCACTCCCCAGCCCGTGGCGGCGGCAATGGCGTCGCTGCTGCCGCGCGACCCGGGTGCCGTCGTCATGGACCCGACCTGCGGCGGTGGAACGTTTCTCCTCGAGGCCGTCAGGCGCTGGGGCCCGACCGCTCTCACGGTGATCGGGAACGACGTCGAGACGACCCTGGTCGACCTCACCGTGCTCTCGCTGTCGATGAACGCGGCCGAGGCGCACGGGTATCGGGTCTTCGATTCGAATATCTACGAGGAGCCGCCCTCGGACCTGGGATCCTGGTTGGGGAACGTTGATTTCATCCTCGCAAATCCTCCCTTCTCGCTACCGATCGAGCACCTGGATTCGCCAACCCGTCTCTACGCCATCGGATATCGGAACAGCGATGCCCTGTTCCTGGACAGGGCACGCTCATTTCTCAGGCCGGGCGGTCGATTGGTCTGCCTTCTCCCCCATTCGATCATCGCCAACGCGGAGTTCGATCGGCTCAGGCACGCGATCGAAGAGGACTGGGAGCTGCTGGGCGTCATCGGCATGCCCGAAGGGGTGTTCTGGACGACGGCCCGCTCCTCGACGCGCGCCGATATCCTGATCCTCGAGAAGTCCCGCAGGTCCGATACCAAGCAGCCGGTCGTCTTCGCGTTCGCCCCCTCCGTCGGAGTTCCCCTGAATGGGCGCCGCCAAGAGCTGGACCAGGGTCCGAACTACCTCGCCGAGGTTGTCCGGGACAGACGAGTGCGCCAGGCGCTCCAGCTGGGGGACGCGAGATGAGAAGAGGACGGTTCTTCGTCTCCCTCGCCCCCAGCGACGATCGGAAGGCCGCCGTCTGGGATCCGTACAGCTACGCCCAGAACGGGATGGGCCGCGCGCTCGGCGACCTGGCCTCGATCCAGACCCTGAGCCGGAAGGGAAGCCGTCAAGCGGCCAGCCAGTTCGAGCCCCTCGAATATCGGCATCTCCCCAGCGGCGACTACCTCAGCTTCTCCTTACTTGCGTCATCGGGCGAGCAGCGCTCGATGGCGTACGTCGGCGAAGGCCAGCTGCTGCTCGGGACGATGCGGGCCTACCTGGGCAACGTCCTGGTCACCCCGAACGCCGAATGGATCGGGGTGCCGGCACCGGCCTCGTTCCCGGTGAAGGCCGAATTCGTGTGCATCCGGCCACATGACGGGCTCGTCTACTACTGGTGGGCCTACCTGCGGTCGAGAGACTTCATCCAGCACCTCCCCCCGGGCAGCGGGGGGACGCGGCCGCGCCTTCACGTCAAGGATCTTGCCGGGGTTCGCGTTACCGTTCCCCCACCAGAGACCAGGGAAGCCATTGACGCCTCCTTGCGGGAATGCGCGCGGGCCGAATGGGAGCTCCTTGGAAGAAAGCAGTCGGCCCTGACCATGCTCGCGTCGGTGTTGGCCGACCTCGGCGAGGATACCTAGCGTGCTGGAGCCTCCTGGAGCTCCGGAGGGTGCCATCGCAGCCGAGGAGCTCGAGCGGCTACGGTGCGAGTTCGAGCCCCTGCTCGGCCTGAAGCTCGATTGGCTGTCGGTGCCCGAGTCGGCGCTGCCCGGCTTCGAACCCAGTCAGGTCGCCGTGCTGATCAACACGCTGCTCGATGCCGCATTGCCGCAGATCTCCCTGCTCTCTCTGGAAGACGCCGAGAATGCCGAGCGGCTCATGCAGCTCGGCCTGCGCAAGTCCCCGCGGGAGATCGGCCAGCGGGAAGGCTACCCGGACTATGTCCACAGGTCCGGGAAGCGGGTCGAGCTCAAGGGGCTGTACGTCGACAACTCCGTGCTCGAGATGAAGCGCCCTCCTACACGGCGAGAGCCATCGGCGAGGATCAAAGAGAACGTGACCTTGCAGAACGTCGATTCGGCCAACGACGCCCTGCTCGTTGCCGCGACGCAACTTCAGGTCATCGAGGACAAAGCCTGTCCGGTGATCGTGGACCTCGGCGTATTCTCCATGATCGAGTGCATCGTCGCCCGTGAGATCAGGCTGCAAAACTCGCCCGGAAAGTGGATCGACAAGGTCCCGATGGTGCTGAGCAAGAAAGGCCGCTCCAAGGTCCGCTCGGGCATCGCGATCACCGATGCGGACTACAAGAAGGATACGAACTTCGGCAAGCTCAACAGAATTCCGCATCCGCCCCTGGTCGAGTTCCTGCGCAAGCACGGCTACTTCCCACCGGAGAGCCGGAAAGCCGGGCCGGCCGGCTGAGGTGCTCGACCCGGTCGCCTTCGCCAGTCGCTTCGTTCGTAACGCTCCCGGGACGGAGGCCGGCCAGACTGGCCCGTGATCCCTGACCTAGGAGGGTGGCGGGCCGGTGATGGGCTGTGCGCGGGAAGGGCCGTGGCGATGACCGTCGAGGCCCACGTCACCCCGGAGCGCAGGCGTCCGGGAAGGCTGGCTTGGGCGCTGTGCGCCCTGACCATCCTCGGCCTGGCCGTGACCGTCTGGCTCGATCAGCTGCTGCGCCGGGCAGGGCGGCCGGAGCTGGTCGTCCTGACCCCAAAGGCCATCCCGCCCGTGCTCGGGGCGGTGAGCACGGCCGCGGTCGGGCGCTGGTGGCCAGCCGCCGTCCCCGCCACCCGGTCGGCTGGCTGCTGCTGGCCCTCGGCCTGGCACTGGGCGCGGCTGGGGTGGCCGTGGCCTACGCCAACTACGGGGTCGCCCATGCCGACGCCCCCGCCGCCAGCCTGGTCGCCCGGTACGTGCCCGCCACCATCGTCACGGCGATCGCCTGCAACGGCTTCGTCCTGCTGCTCACCCCGACCGGGGCGTTGCCGTCGCCCAACTGGCGCTGGTGGGCACGGGTCACCGCGGCCGTCCCGGTGGTCCTGCTGGTGGTCGTCACGCTGCTCCCCCGGCCGACGGCCGGCCCCGCCCAAGCGCTCGACAGCCCTCTCGACCTCCACGCCCTCGATCCCGGGCGGCTGGCCGCCTACCAGGCGGCCTTCGTCGTCGCCGTCGTCGCGTTCGCGGTGGCCGCCGCCTCGCTGGTGGTCCGCTTCCGCCGTGCCCGGGGCATGGAACGCCAGCAGCTGCGCTGGGTGGCGTTGGCCACCGTCCCGGTCGCCCTGCTGGCCGCCGTCCAGCTGACCGCGCAGGCGCTGGGCGCCTATGCCTTGGCGCCGGTGGCGGGCGGTCTCAACCCACCGATCCTGTCGGCGGCGATCGCCGCGGCGATCCTGCGCTACCGGCTGTACGACCTGGACCGGATCATCAGCCGGACCCTGGCCTACGGGCTGCTGACCCTGCTGCTGGGGCTCGGCTACGCCGGGGCGGTGCTGGGGCTGGGCCGGCTGCTGCCCCAGCGCTCCGGCCTGGCCGTCGCCGCCGCCGCCACCCTCGCCGTGGCCGTGGTCCACCAGACGATGCAGCCGACCCAGGCATCCCTGTGGCTGCGCCCGCAACCACCGTCGGGAGCGGCCGCCCTCCGGCGGGAACCAGCATTACGAAGTTGTCATGCTGCGCTGGCCCCGGAGGGACAGGAAACCTAGACTGTCGGGCAAGGAGCTGCCCATGCAGGCTGAAGCCGGCGCACTCGCTCGAGCGACGCCTCTGGCCAGGATCCTCGTCATCGACGACGAGCGTCGCATCGTTCGGTTCGTCTCCAGAGGACTGCGGGCGGAGGGATACGTCGTCGACTCGGCCGAGAACGGCGCCGACGGCCTCCGCGCGGCGCTCGACGGCGGCTACGACCTGGTCGTGCTCGACCTGCTGATGCCCGGGCTCGACGGTGCCACGGTGCTGACCCGGCTGCTGGAGGCGCAGCCCGGCCAGGCCGTGATCGTGTTGAGCTGCCTGGCCACCACCGCGATCAAGGTCCGCTGCCTGGAGGCGGGCGCCCAGGACTACCTGGCCAAGCCGTTCTCCCTCGACGAGCTGCTGGCCCGGGTGCGGATCCGGCTGCGGGCCACCGCCGACCGGCCTGCCACCAACCTGGTCGTCGGCCGCCTGCGGCTCGACCTGATCCGGCGCGAGGCGGACAGCGGCGCCGGCCGGGTGCTGCTGTCGGAGCGGGAGTTCCTGCTCCTCCGGGAGCTCATGCGGCGTCCGGGGCAGATCGTGTCCAAGCAGCGGCTCCTCTCGGCCGTCTGGCACTACCACTTCGACCCGGGCTCCAACGTGGTCGACGTCTACATCCGCCGGCTCCGGGCCAAGCTGGGCGCCGAGGCGATCGTGACCGTGCGAGGTGAGGGCTATCGAATCGCCGTCCCCTGACCGCCTGCAGCGGGCGCTCGCCTCCGGCTGGGTCGACGTCGCCTGGCTGGCCTTCGCCGCCGCCAACCTGGTCGCCATGGCCCTGGTGCCGCAATGGGAGACGGTCCCCTTCCACTTCATCTGGGTCAGCCTGACCCTCGTCTACGGCTACCGGGTCTGGGCGTCGTTCCAGACCGCGCTGGTGCTCACGGCCGTGGTGCTCTCCACCGGTGTCCTGCTGACCTACGACGTGTTCCACCAGGCTCAGCTGGCCGACGAGCTGACCGAGGTGCCGCTGATGGCCTCCATGTTCCTGGCCATGGTCTGGCACGCCCAGCGGCGCGTCAGCGCGATGGAGGACCTGCGCCGGGTGTCCGACGCCAACCTCCGCCTGCTCCGGCGGGAGCGCGAGTTCGTCCAGGACGCCTCCCACGAGCTGCGCACCCCGATCACCGTGGCGCTCGGCCATGCCGAGCTGATCGAGCGGCAGAGCGGCGACCCGGAGGTGGCCGAGGACGCCCGCATCGTGATCGACGAGCTGGTCCGGCTCCGCCGGCTGGCCGACCGGCTGCTGCTCCTGGCCACCACCGAGGACCCCGACTTCCTGTCCCGGTCGTCGGTCGACATCGCCGAGCTCATGGCCGCCGCCATGCAGCGCTGGGCGCCGATCGACCGGCGCTGGCGGCTGGGCCCGGTGGAGCCGGCCACCGTCGACGGGGACCGTGACCGCCTCGGGCTCGCCCTCGACGCCCTGGTCGAGAACGCGGTCAAGCACACCCGTCCCGGCGACGAGATCCGGCTGGGCTCCCGGCGCGGCGGCGACCAGGTGACCATCACCGTGGCCGACTCGGGCGCCGGCATCCCCGCCGACCGGCTGGCCACGGTCTTCGAGCGGTTCACCCGGCTCGACCAGGCCCGCACGCGCGAGGGCGGCGGGGTTGGCCTCGGCCTGGCCATCGTGAAGGCCATCGCCCGGGCCCACGGCGGCACGGTGCAGGTCCACAGCGTCCCCGGTGCCGGCAGCGTCTTCGAGCTCGCCCTCCCGCTCGGGCCCACCCCGAACGGCCAGGCCGGCGCCCGCCGCAACGTGCTGGCCAGCCCGCGCCTCCAGGAAGACGGGCTGCGTGGCTAGCCTGCTGGTCGCCGCCACCATCGTGGCCCTGCTGGGCGTCCGCCGGGCCCGGGCCGCCCACGGCCCCGGGGCGGTCTCCTGGCGCCGGACCGGCCTGCTGCTGGGCGGCCTGGCCGCGATCGCGGTCGCCCTGGAGCCGCCGGTCGACGCCCTGGCCGCCACCCGCTTCTCGGTCCATATGGTCCAGCACCTGCTGCTCACCCTGGTCGCCGCCCCCCTGCTGGTGCTGGCCAGGCCGGTGACCCTGGCCCTGCAGGCAAGCTCGCCGGCAACCAGGCGCCGGCTGCTCCTGCCCGCGCTGCGCAGCCGCCCGCTGGCCGTGGTCGCCTCGCCGCCGGTCGCCTGGTGCGGCTTCGCCCTGGTCCTGTGGGGCAGCCATTTCTCGCCGCTGTACCAGGCCGCCCTGGCCAACCCCGGCCTCCACGCCCTCGAGCACCTCGCCTACCTCGGCTCGGCGGTGCTGTTCTGGTCGGCGGTGGCCGCGGTGGACCCGGCCCCGGCCCGCCTGTCGCCGCCGGCCCGCATCCTGTTCCTGTTCCTGGCCATGCCCCAGATGACCTTCCTCGGCCTGGCCATCTACGGCGCCAGGCACGCCCTGTACCCGGCCTACGGGACGGGCGCGGCCGCGCTCGCCGACCAGCGCCTCGCCGGCGCGCTCATGGGCGGCGGCGGCGTGGTGGTGTTCCTGCCCGCGGTCGCGGTCCTGCTGCTGGACTGGTGGCAGCGGGAGGACCGGGCCGCCGGCCGGGCCGATGCCCGCCTGGACGCCGCCCTCCCCCTGGAGCGCCGGTCGGGTATGCCCGACGCGCATGCGAAGGGCCTGCCAAGGTTCCAGCAGGTCGATATGCGACGTCGATACCCGACCGGCGCTCCAGGAGGTGACCCGTCGTGAGGACCCGGTACGACCGCTGCCTGCGCTGCGGCACCCGGGTGGCCTGGGGCCAGTCGGTGTGCCGGCGCTGCAACCCGGCCGGCCTGCCCGCCCCGAGCCCGAGCCAGTACCACGGCACGGTGATGCTGGCCGTGCTGGTCGGGGTGGCGGCGCTGGTCGTGCTCCTGCTGCTCAGCGGGCACTGACCGCGCCCGGCGGGCCGCCGCCGGCTCAGTGGCGGGTGGTGCGGCGCACGTCAGCGAACCAGCCGGCGGCCGAGGCCACGAACAGGGCCAGCCCGAGCGGGACCAGGACCCTGCCGGCGACCACCGCGCCGACCACCAGGGCCAGGGCCGCGAGCGAGAACCCGAACGGCCAGATGGTCGGGGGCACGTGGACCACGGCCGCCCGCTCGGCGCCGGGGGCGGCCTCGGCGGCCGCCTCCCGGTCGGCCCGCCGGGCCGCCCGCCACAGCACCAGCCCGGTGTAGCCGAACCCCACCGCGGCCACCGCGAGCAGGGCCGGGCCGGCCGGGTCGCGGTTCCGGGCCGTGCCGGTGTAGCCCATCGTCCAGTAGACGGCGGCGGCCACCAGGAGGAAGACGCTGAGGCCGAAAAGGAGCCGGGTTGCCAGCCGCATCTCAGCGCAGCCCGATCACGTAGAAGGTGGTGAACAGGCAGATCCAGACCACGTCCACGAAGTGCCAGTAGATCGAGCCGGCCTCCATCGAGTCGTGATGGGCGTAGGTCAGCTGGCCCCCGAGGCCCTGGACCAGGACCAGGACCAGGAACACCACCCCGCCGAAGACGTGGGCCATGTGCAGCCCGGTCATCACGTAGAACAGCGAGCCGAAGATGCCGTCGCGCACCCCGAAGCCGAGCAGCGAGTAGTCGTAGAGCTGCAGCCCGAGGAAGCCGGCCCCGAGCAGGATCGTCAGCCCCAGCCAGACCAGCATGGCCCGGGTCCGGTCCCGCCGGATGGCCCGGACCCCGGTCTGCAGGGTCACGCTGGAGGCGACCAGCAGTACGGTGAGCACGCTGGCCAGCTCCGGCTCCAGGCGGAAGCCGGCCGGCGGCCACACCGGGTTGACCGAGTAGATGGTGAAGTAGGCGCCGAAGAAGGTGGCGAAGAACATCGCCTCGGAGGCGACGAACACCACCATGCCGAGCACCGGCCCGCTGGTCTGGCGGACGGCGCGGTCGTCCCTGGTCAGCTCGACCGCGCTCACCGGTCGGCCTCCGCCGCCCCGGCCGCGGCCCGCTGGCGGGCGTCCCAGAGCGGCCGGTTGGAGCGCACCTCGGGCAGCCGGTCGAAGTTGTGGACCGGCGGCGGTGAGCTGGTCGCCCACTCGAGGGTGTTGCCCTGCCACGGGTCGGCCGGGGCGTCACGCGGCCGGCGCAGGGTGACCACGACGTTGACCAGGAACACCACCATCGAGACGGCGATCACGAACGACCCCACCGTGGCCAGCTGGTTCAGGAACGTCCAGCCCAGGTCGGGCAGGTAGTCGGCCACCCGGCGGGGCATGCCCCGCAGCCCCAGCTCGTGCATGGGGAAGAAGGTGAGGTTGAAGCCACCGAACATGAGCCAGAAGTGCCACTGGCCCAGCCGGCGCGACAGCAGCCGCCCGCTGATCTTGGGGAACCAGTAGTAGGTGGCGGCCATGATCCCGAACACGGTGCCGCCGAACAGCACGTAGTGGATGTGGGCGACCACCCAGTAGGTGTCGTGGATGGCGAAGTCCATTGCCGGCGATGCCATCCACACCCCGTCCACCCCGCCGAGCAGGAACAGGGCGATGAACCCGAGCGCGAACAGCATCGGCGGCTCGAAGCGGAGCCGGCCCCGCCACAGGGTGGCCAGCCAGTTGAAGAACAGCACCCCGGTCGGGATCGAGATCAGCTCGGTGGTGGCGCTGAAGAAGGGGAACTCGACCTGGCCGGTGACGAACATGTGGTGGGCCCAGACGCTGAACGACAGGGCGGTGATCAGCACGAAGGCCAGGATCACGCCCGGGTAGCCGAACAGGGGCTTGCCCGAGAAGACCGGCAGGATCTCGCTGACGATCCCCCAGGCGCCCAGGATCAGCATGTAGACCTCGGGATGGCCGAAGAACCAGAACACGTGCTGCCACAGCAGCACGTCGCCGCCATGGACGGGGTTGAAGAAGAAGGCGCCGAGGCGGCGGTCGGCGAACAGCATGATCAGCCCGGCGGTGAGCACCGGGGTGGCCAGCACCATCAGCAGGGAGGTGGCCAGGATGCTCCAGACGAACACCGGCAGCCGGGTCATGGTCATGCCGGGCGCGCGCAGGCGCAGGATCGTGACGATGAAGTTGATGCCGCTGAGGATGGACGCGGTCCCGACCACCACCAGCCCGACGATCCAGAGGTCCTGACCGGCCCCGCCCTGCTCGGAGAGGGGAGCGTAGCTGGTCCAGCCGGCCGCGGCCGCGCCCCCCTTGGCCAGCAGGCCCGACAGGATCGTCAGCCCGCCCACCGGCAGCAGCCAGAACGACAGCGCGTTGATGCGCGGGAAGGCCATGTCGAGGGCGCCGATCTGGAGGGGCACGATGTAGTTCCCGAAGCCGACCAGCACCGGAAGGATGAACAGGAAGATCATCAGCGTGCCGTGCAGGGTGAAGAGCTGGTTGTAGCCGCTGGTGGTGACCAGCTGGCGGCCGGGCTCGGCCAGCTCGGAGCGCATCAGCAGCGCGAAGACGCCGGCCACGAAGAAGAAGGCGAACGAGTTGAGCAGGTACAGGATGCCGATGCGCTTGTGGTCGGTGGTGGTCAGCCACTGCACCAGCCAGTGCGGTTGCGGCTCGGGGGCCAGCTCGGGCGCCCTCGGCTCGGTGATCGCCATCTGACCCTCCTCTACTTGACGATCAGCGCCCCCGACATCGCGGGACCGTGCACGTCGCACTGGTAGTAGTAGCGGCCCTTGGGCAGCGGCCGGAGCTGGAAGGTCCGCTCGGCGACGCCGGCGAAGCGGGGGCCCTGGAAGAAGGTCCGCTTGCGCCTGGCGCTGTCATAGACCGCGAAGTTGTGCTCGATGCCGGCGTCCAGGTTGCTGACCGCCACCGTGAACGGGAGGTCCTTGGTGACGGCCAGGCAGCCGGTGTTCCAGGAGTTGTCCTTGGACACCAGCCGCAGCGGCCCGCTCGGGTCGCAGTCCACGTGCTGGGCGGCCTTGCGTGTCTGGTCGACCCAGGCGGCGTAGTCGGCCTGGCTGACCACCTTCAGGGTGAACCGCATCTGGTCGTGGTGGAGCCCGCAGAACTCGGCGCACTGGCCGCGGAAGGTGCCGATCCGGGTGGGTGTGAAGGTGAACTCGTTGGGTCGGCCCGGCAGGGCGTTGCGCATGAACAGGAACTCGGGGACGTAGAACTCGTGCACCACGTCGCGGCCCTCGAGGCGGACGTGGACCGGCGCACCCACCGGCAGCTCGAAGACCGGCTCCTTGGTGAGCGTCTTGCCCGACACGAAGAAGCCCTCGTTGAGGTAGTAGAACGTCCACTGCCACTGGAAGGCGTCGATGCGCAGCTCGACCGCCGGGTTCGGCTCCTGGCGCTGCACGTCGGCCAGGGTCCGCTCGCCGTAGAGGAAGAAGAACGCCACGATCACGGTCGGGATGGCAAAGAACACCGCCAGCGAGCGCGGGCCGCCCGCCCCCTGCGGCACCGGTCGGTCGTCGCTGCCGCGCCGCCGGCGGTAGCGCAGGACGCACCACAGCAGCGCGCCCTCCACGCCGACGAACACCGGCGCAGCCAGGATGATGACCAGCACGTACAGGTCGTGGATCTCCTGGCCCTGGACGGTCGCGCCCTGCTTGGCGCACCCCGCGAGCGCCGCGCCGGCCAGGACCGCCAGCCCGATACGGGAGCGCCTCCAGCCGGCCACCCGACTCAGGTGACCGTGAACTGGTGGGTCATGCCGATGGTGGCGTGCACCGGCCCCTTGCCGCCGCCGATCTTGCCGTCCTCGAAGCAGGCCAGAGCGTAGGTGCCCGGCGGCAGCGAGAAGACCCCGGCGTGGGTCGATCCGGTGTTCACGTCGGCGACCTCCCCGAAGCTGAGGAAGTCCTCCTCGGCCTTGTCCCCCTTCTTCTTGGCGTCGGCCGCGATGTCGCTGGCGCTCTTGCCCGACGGCAGCGCCAGCAGCACGAACTCATGGGTGATCTCGCCCGACTCGCGGTTGGTCAGGGTGATGATCGACTCGCCGGCCTTGATGCTCGTGGGCATGCCGCTGTACTTGAACTTCTGCACCGACGCCTTGTACACGGGCAGTCCGGCCGGGCTGGCCGCCGTCCCCTCGGCCTTCCCCTTGCTGCACCCGGCGAGCGCCAGCGCCACCACCGCGATCCACAGCACGCCGAGCCACACCGGACGTGACCGCCGCCCGTCGTTCCCTGCTTGCCAGCCCATCGCGACCTCCTCGCCGCCAGGCCCCCACCTCGTCTCGGCAAACCAAACTAGGTACGGCTCCGCACGCTAGGGGGCAGGTGGGGCGGCGAGAAGCAAGGTGACAGCACTGTAATCCCCTGCCACAGGGGCACGCGCCGCCGAGCAGCGGCGCCGTCGGCGGTCGATGAAAGAACTGTCATCCCGACGGCTCCCAGCCGGGCGCCGCTGGTGCGCCGTCTCAGGCTGTCGAAGCGAGATCGGCGCGCCGGCGGGCCCGCCGGCGGCGCGCCCGGGCGCTCCCGGCGGCCGCGCCGAGGACCCCGAACGGCAGGG
>Ga0307278_10000140_pt1 | contig 35438 bp, 37 predicted proteins | sample ER_DNA_117_FD_194482 | JGI IMG/M metagenome (GOLD analysis project Ga0307278, IMG submission 194482) | Bulk soil microbial communities from the East River watershed near Crested Butte, Colorado, United States - ER_DNA_117 | ecosystem: Environmental > Terrestrial > Soil > Floodplain | place... | reverse complement strand
GCGCCCCCGGGTGTAAAGCTGCGCCCGAAGGCTTTCGGGCGAGATTGGCGCTTGCCGATCACGAACCGTTGGCGCGGTTGATCGACGTCGACTGGAACGCTCCAAGAGATGGTTGCGAAATAGGCTCGGTTTGGATCGACCGGTCATTTCAGACGGACACCGGGCCAAGCCCGGCGTCCTTAGGTCGGCACCGTAAGCGGTGCCTTAAGGAGGCGAGACGATGAAATGGGCAGCGCTCATCACGTGGGTTCTGACAGCAGGCGGAGGCTTCGTTCTCCTCGCGATCTGGTTTGCGCGCGGCGGAATGCGGCAGGGTCGGGAGCCGGGGGCGAGGATCAGGCCGGCGCTCATCCTCAGCCATTTCCTGCTGGCTGCAACCGGTCTTCTCATCTGGATCATCTTTCTGGCGAGCGACAGCGACGCGCTGGCCTGGATCGCCTTCGTGCTCCTGGGGATCGTCGCGATTCTGGGCTGGACGATGTTCGCGATCTGGTACCAGCGCCGTCAGCGTGGCCGCGTGGCCGAGGCCGTCGATCCCGGGACGCCCGCAGAGCAGCACTTCCCGGTGCCGATCGTCGCGTTGCACGGGGCACTGGCGGTTACGACCGTCGTGCTCGTCTTCCTGACGGCGGTCGGCGTGGGCGATTAGACGACGCCACGAGCTCCCGCAGCTCGTGGAACCAACGGCGGCGCTCGGCATACGGCACCGCGGCGTTTGCCGGCGAGGTCGACGGGAGCACGAAGAGCTCGGTCGCGCCTAACCTTCTTGTCTGGAGCCCGAGGTCGGGGCGCTCGCCGAAGGCTCCGCGGTAGGCCTCCTTGCCGACGAAGGCGATAAAGCGGGGGCGGAGCTCGGCGGCGATGCGCTCCAGCCGTTCGGCGGAGCCGGCGAAATCTGAGCGGCGCAGGTCGCCTGAGCCGGGCGTGGTGCGGTGCGCTGCGTTCGTGACCCCGATGCCGTAGCGCACGAGCTCGAACTGCTCGGCCGGCTCCAGCAGGCGAGGGGTGAAGCCTGCCTCGTGCAGAAGCCGCCAGAAGTCGTTGCGGGGGTTGGCAAAGTGGGCGCCCGCCGCAGCCGAGACCCGCCCCGGGTTGATCCCGCAGAAGACGACGTCGAGCCCGCGCTCGAGTACGTCGGGAACGGCGCTCAGAGTTGTCACGATCTCGCCACGGTCGCGTTACCCACGCGTGTGAGTGTCCTCGTTACGATCGCAGTGGGGAGGAGGCCGGGCGCGCCTTAACTCAAGCGGCGGCTGCGGGCTCGCGGCCGTTGACGACCGGGTCCGGGAGCGGATCGCGCTTGTCCAGCCGAGTTTCGAAGGCGCGCCGGAGATCCTCCCCGGAGACTCGAGCGTCGTAGCGCGGGCGCCGCGGCTCGAGCTTCACAAAGCGGACATTCTCGTCACCGGAGCCGTAGCAGCGCGCATAACACTCGGCCTCGTCGAGCGACCGTAACCTCACGAGCCCAACCGTACTCCCTCGCCGCCGACGCCGTCAAAGATCTGCTCCTGGTCAGTAGATAGCGTTCCGGCGATGAGGCTCCTGATCCTCGGCGGAACGAAGTTCCTCGGCCGTGCGACGACCGAGGCGGCGCTCGCGCGCGGCCACGAGGTCACGCTCTTCAACCGAGGTCAGACGAATCCCGAGCTCTTCCCGAACGCGGAGAAGATCCACGGGGATCGCGAGCACGACTTGTCCCTGCTCGACGGCAGGTCCTGGGATGCGGTCATCGACCCGAGCGGCTATGTGCCCCACACCGTGCGCGCGTCCGCCGAGGCCCTCGCCGACGCGGTCGACCACTATCTGTACGTCTCCAGCATCTCGGTCTACGCCGACTTCTTCGGGCCCTCGAACGAAGAGAGCGGGCGCAAAGAGCTCGGCGACCTCCCGGTCGACCGGCTGCTCGAGGACTACTCGAACTACGGCCCGCTCAAGGCCCTTTGCGAGGACGCCGTTGCCGAGACGCTGCCGGACCGCCACGTGCTCGTTCGCCCCGGACTGATCGTGGGTCCCCACGATCCGACCGGCCGTTTCACGTACTGGCCGCACCGAGTCGCCCGCGGCGGCGACGTACTTGCGCCGTCGCCGCCGGACGAAAACGTGCAGTTCGTCGACGTACGCGATCTGGCCGATTGGCTCGTGACGCTGTGCGAGACCCGACGGCCCGGCAAGTTCAACGCGGTGCAACCGGGACTGCCCTGGCAGGAGCTGCTCGAGACCTGCCGCGAAGTCAGCGGAAGCGACGCCGAGCTCGTCTGGGTCGACGGCGATTTCCTGCTCGGGCAGGGCGTCGAGCAGTGGATGGGCCTCCCGATGTGGATGCACGAAGAGGAATGGAGAGGCATCCACATGGCCGACGTCTCGCTCGCGCTCGCCGCCGGGCTCACGTTCCGCCCGCTGGAGGAGACCGTTCGCGCGACCCTCGACGACGCCGAGACGACGGAGGCGGCCGGCCTCTCGCCGGAACGCGAGCGCGAGGTGCTGGAGGCGTGGAAGGCGCACGCGTCCGCCAGCTAGCATCCGCGGCGTGGAGGGGTACGACTTCGTGCATCGTGAGACGGTCCGCTTCCGGGACGTGGACGCGCTGGGCCATGTCAACAACGCCGTCTTCCTCACCTATCTCGAGGAAGCCCGGATCGCATTCCTGGAGCCGCTCGGCGCCGAGATCTCGGGCATGATCCTCGCACGCGTGGAGATCGACTTCCGCGCGCCGTTGCGGATGGGAGACGAGATCGAGATCGGCGTGCGCCCCGCCAACGTCGGGACGAAGAGCTTCGAGCTCGAGTACGAGGTGCGCTCGCACGACACAGTCGCCGCCGAGGCGAAGACGGTCCTCGTCTCGTTCGACTACGAGAATGGCCGCTCGGTCGAGCTCCCGGAATCCTGGCGGGAGGCCCTCGCCGCCTGATGGGCGTCTTCGAGCGACAGACACTCCCGAACGGCCTGCGCCTGCTGACGGCGCCGATGGACCACGCCCAGTCGGTCTCGTGTTTCATCATGCTCGCGGCGGGCTCGCGCTACGAAACGCCCGATACGAGCGGGATCGCCCACTTCGCCGAGCACATGTTCTTCAAGGGCACGGAGCAGCGCCCGACCGCCCGAGACATCGGCAGCGAGATCGACGGCATCGGCGGCGAGTTCAACGCCTTCACCGGCAAGGAGTACACCGGCTACTACGTCCGCTGCTCGGGCGAGCACCGCTCGATCGCCCTTGACGTCCTTGTCGACATGCTCCGCCATTCGAAGTTCGATCCCGAGGAGATCGACCGCGAGAAGGGCGTCATCGTCGAGGAGATGAACATGTACTTCGACACGCCGCGCGACTACATCAGCGGTGTCTACGACACGCTCCTCTACGACGACCAGCCGCTGGGCTGGGACATCATCGGTCGCAAGGAGACCGTGCGCGCAGCCACCCAGGACACGTTCCTCGGTTACGTCGACCAGTGGTACAAGCCCTCGCGAATAGTGGTCGGGGTCGCGGGGATGATCGGGAAGGATCTCGAGGCCGAGATCACACGGCTGCTCGGCGACCTCGAGTCCGCGGAGACGGGCGCCCCGGCGCCAGCGGCGATCCAAGCGAACGGCGAGCCACGGGTCAAGATCCACACGAAGGCCTCCGACCAGGCGCACCTCTGCCTCGGCGTGCCGAGCTACCCACTCGTCCATCCCGACCGCTACGCATTGCAGGTGCTCTCGACCGTGCTCGGCACGGGCATGTCGTCGCGCCTGTTCACGGAGGTTCGGGAGCGTCGCGGGCTCGCGTACTACATCTACGCGATCAACCACAGCTACACGGACGCGGGCTCACTCTTCTCGCAGGCGGGCGTCGACATCGAACGCATCGACGAGGCGGTCACGACGATCGTCGCCGAGCTGGGAAAGATCGCCGAGGAACCGGTGCCCGCGGACGAGCTCGAGAAGTCGCGCAACGTCGCCAAAGGACGCTTCGTCCTGCAAACGGAGAGCCCGCACGGGCTCGTCATGTTCGGCCTGCGGCGCGAGGTGCTCGAGGGGCAGGCGGTCGAGCCCGAAGAGGTGCTGGCCGGGCTCGACGCGGTCACCGCCGAGGATGTCCAGCGGGTTGCACAGGACGTGATCGGCGGACACGGGCTCAACCTCGCCCTAATCGGCCCCTTCGAGCAGGACCGGCAAGAGCACTTCGAACAACTGCTCGCCTAGTCGGCTCGAAGGAGTCGCGGCGGATCGCTCGCCGTTGGTGCGCTTACTCCTCCGGCGCTTCGGCCGCCGAGCGGTCGCGGATCTCCTCGACCACCGTCGGGTCGGCGAGCGTCGTCGTGTCGCCGAGGGGGCGGTGCTCGGCCACGTCGCGCAGCAACCGGCGCATGATCTTGCCGCTGCGGGTCTTCGGCAGCTCGGGTGTGAAGACGATGTTCGCCGGCTTGGCGATCGGCCCGATCTTCTTCGCGACATGGTTGCGCAGCTCCTCGAGCTTCTCGACCGAGCCCTCCGCGCCGCCCTTCAGCGAGACGAAGGCGACGATCGCCTGTCCCGTCGTCGCGTCGGCGCGCGCCGCGACCGCGGCCTCGGCCACCTCCTTATGGTCGACGAGCGCGCTCTCGACCTCGATCGTCGAGATGCGATGGCCGGAGACGTTCATGACGTCGTCGACTCGGCCGAGCAGCCAGAAGTCGCCGTCTTCGTCGATGCGGGCGCCGTCACCGGCGAAGTAGACGTCGTCGTAGCGCGACCAGTACGTCTCGACGTAGCGCTCGTGATCGTTGTAGATCCCTCGCAGCATCGCCGGCCAGGGCCGCCGGAGCACGAGGTATCCGCCCTCGCCGGGGCCGACCTCGTTCCCCTGCTCGTCGTAGACGGCGGCGTCGATGCCGGGAAACGGCTTTGTCGCCGAGCCGGGCTTGAGCGTTGTCACTCCAGGCAACGGCGTGATCAGGATCATCCCCGTCTCCGTCTGCCACCAGGTGTCGACGACCGGGACCCGGTCGCCGCCGATCACTTCCCGGTACCAGACCCAGGCCTCGGGGTTGATCGGCTCGCCGACGGTGCCGAGCAGGCGGATCGACGAGAGATCGTGCTTCCCAGCGTGCTCCGGCCCCCACTTCATGTGACTGCGGATCGCCGTCGGCGCTGTGTAGAGGATGTCGACGCCGTAGCGCTCCACGATCGCCCACCAGCGCTCCTGGTCGGGGTAATCGGGGACGCCCTCGTACATGACGCCGGTCGTCCCGTTGCAGAGCGGCCCGTAGACGATGTAGCTGTGCCCGGTCACCCAGCCGACGTCGGCCGCGCACCAGTACACCGAGTCAGGCTTGACGTCGAAGATGTAGCGGTGCGTCGCCGCCACGCCGACGAGGTAGCCCGCGGTCGTGTGCACGATCCCCTTCGGCTTCGCCGTCGTGCCGCTCGTGTAGAGCAGGTAAAGGAGGTCCTCGGAGTCCATCGGCTCGCATGGGCATGACGTGGCGTCCTCGCTTTCCCCGGCGACGAGCTCGTCCCACCATTCGTCGCGCCCCTCCTCCATCGGCACCTCGTTGCCGGTTCGGCGCAGGACGATCGTGTGCTTCACAGTCGGCGACTCTGAAAGTGCATCGTCGGCGTTGCGCTTGAGCGGAACGGGTGAACCCTTGCGCCAGGCCTCGTCCTGCGTGATCAGGAGCTCGCAGCCCATGTCGTTCAGCCGCCCGGAGAGCGACTCGGCAGAGAAGCCGCCGAAGACGACGGTGTGCGGCGCGCCGAGCCGGGCGCACGCGAGCATCGCCACGGGCAGCTCGGGCACCATCCCCATGTAGATCCCGACCGGCGTTCCCCTGCTGACGCCAAGGACCTTCATCGCATTGGCGAGCCGCACGACCTCGCGCTGGAGGTCCGAGAACGTGATCGTCCGCCGGTCGCCCTCGGGCTCGCCCTCCCAGTGATAGGCGACCCTTGAGCCGCGGCCTGCCTCGACATGCCGGTCGACGCAGTTGAAGCAGACGTTGAGCTTCCCGCCGAGGTACCACTTCGCGTAGGGAGGCTTCCACTCGAGGAGCTCGCTGAAGGGCTCGAACCACGTGACGCGCTCGCGCCCCTCGGTCTCCCAGAACTCGTCGAAGTCGCGCTCGTAGATGTCCGGCTGCGCGTTCGCGTGCGCAGCGAAGTCCTCGGGCGGCGCGTAACGCCGCTCCTCGAGGAACATCGTCTCAATAGCCGCCCCGCGCGGTGCTTCCGAGCTCACGGCTCCAGGTCGTACGGGAAATCCGTGAGGTTCTCGGCGCCGTCCTCGGTGACGACGACGAGATCTTCCAGACGGCAGCCTCCGTAGCCCGCGCGGTAGAGCCCGGGCTCGAGCGTGACGACGTCGCCGGCCAGCAATTTGCCGGAGCCACCCCGCCCGAGAGTCGGAGCTTCGTGCACCTCGAGGCCGACCCCGTGCCCGAGGCCGTGGACGAACCCGCTGTTGAGCACCTCACCCGGCTGCTTCGAGAGCGACGTCTTTTGGCCCGCGCTCTCGAACAGCTCGCAAACGAGGTTGTAGACGTCGACGCCGGGCACGCCGGCCTTCGTCGCCTCGAGGGATCGGTCGAGCGCCTCCTTCACGAGGCGGTGGTACTCCGTGAGCTCCTCGGACGGCGTTCCCACCACGTAGGTGCGGGTCATGTCCGCGTAGCACCCCGATTCCGGATCCTTCGGCCAGACGTCGATGACGACCGGCTCGTCGGGAGCGATGGGGCCAAAGCCAAGCTCGTGGCCGATCGCGGTCTGCGCGCCGTGCGAGACGATGAAGTCGTCGCTCGTCATCCCGTGCTCGTTGAAGACACGGCGGATCTCGGCCTTGACCAATTCGGCGGTGAGCGGCTTGCCCTCGACCGTCAGCGTGCCGTTCGAGCGCTCGGCGCTGCCGAGAATCTCCTTCGCGGCTCCCATGCCCGCCTCGGCGGCCTTCTGGGCCCTGCGAATGCCCTCCAGCTCGGCTTCGTTCTTCACCCGGCGGCGGTCGGCGAAGAAGGTGTAGTCGGGATTGAGCGTGACGCCGTTGGCGCGCAGGTGATCGGCGGTCGAGAGAGGAAACGAGCGCGGCACGGTCGCGACGTCGATGCCGAGCTCGCGGCAGGCGTTGAGGTTCAAGTGCAGCCAGGTGATCTCGTCGCGCGGCAGGCCCTGGTCGATCAGCTCGTCGTAGCCGAAGTCCTCCCAGGGGTGAGCGTCGATGCCGATCTCGGCGAGGCGACTGACCTCGAACGCGGTCGAGACCGAGTAGCGCTTCCCGTCCTTCTCGGCGTAGAGGAACGGGTCGGGGACGAGGATCGGCACCTCGTGCCTCATCTCAGGCGAGATCACGGAGTCCGCGAAGATGAGCACGTCCGGCATCGCGGCGGCATCCTACCCGTCCGCGCATAGACTGAAGCTCCGTGGACGAAGCGTTCGACCGGGCCCAGGAGCTGATCGCAACGTACGACGAGGAGCTTCGTCGTGCGCTGCCGGAGAACGCGGAGATCTTCGACGCCCATGTCCACCTGGGCAACGACATCGACGGCCAGCGCGGCATCTACGAGGAGCTGGAGCAGATCCTCGACCGGTACGGGATCTCGAGAGCGTTCATGTTCTGCATGGACGAGGCCGACCGTCATCCGAGCTTCCGTGCGCCGAACGACCGCAGCCTCAACTACGCCAAGCGCTCCGAGGGACGGCTGATCCCCTTCGTCCGTCTCGACCTTGCCGAGGGGCCGATCGAGGAGGCTGAACGCTGTCTCGACCTCGGTGCGCAGGGAATCAAGCTGCACCCACGTGCCCAGCGCTTCCTGCTGAACGACGAGCGGCTGGCGCCGATCTTCGCGCTCGCCGCCGAGCGCAGGGTGCCCATCTTGATCCACGGCGGCCGCGGTCTGCCGCCGATCGCCGACCATCTCGCCCGGCTCGTCGACGCCTACCCGGAGGCGCAGCTGATCATTGCCCACGGGGGCATCGCCGACCTCGCTGCGCTGGCGGGCCGGTTCGCAGGAAAGGCCGGCGTCTTCTTCGACACCTCGGTCTGGAGCCCGGTCGACCTGCTCGACTTCTTCCACCAGGTCTCGCCGGAACAGGTGCTGTACGCGTCCGACTATCCCTACGGACGACAGCCGAGCTCGCTGCTGATCGCGATCCGCACGGCAAAGCTCGCCGGCCTGGACGATCAGCAGCTGCGAAACATGCTCGCCGGCAACGCGAAGCGCATCGCCGCCGGCGAAGCGCCGCTCGAGCCGACGCCGCCGAAGGGCAGCGACACGTTCGTTCAGCCGATGGCGCTCGCGCGAATCCACCAGTACCTCTCGATGGCGACGCCGCTCCTGTGGACGAGGCAGGCCGACACGGTCGGCGTCATCGGGCTCGCGCTCAATGCCACGGCCGAGAGCAACGGGCAGGGAGACCTCGAGCGCATTCGAGAGCTGCTGACGGTCGCTCAGGAGACCTGGCGCCAGCTTCCGGAGGTCGAGGAGGAGGATCAGCTGGCCGCGCGGCGCGTGACCTTCGGGCTCATCCACCTCGCAGACATCCTCGCGGTGACCAGTGGTGCTTGAGCTCAAGGTCAACGGCGAGCGGTACGAGCTCGATGCTCCGGTGGGGCGCACCCTCGCCGAGACGCTGCGCGACGACCTCGGCCTGACGGGAACGAAGATCGCCTGTGCCGAGGGCCACTGCGGCGCGTGCACGGTTCTGCTCGGCGGCGTGCCGGTCTACTCGTGCATCACGCTCCTGCACACCGTCGGCGAGCGGGAGGTGACGACGATCGAGGGACTGCGCGACCACCCGCTCGTGGACGCATTCGTCAAGGCAGACGCGCTCCAGTGCGGTTTCTGCACGCCTGGTCAGATCGTCGCCGCCTCGGCCCTCGTGGAGGACAACCCGCATCCGAGCTCGGAGGAGATCCGGCATGCGATGGCGGGCAATCTCTGCCGCTGCGGCACCTATCCGAAGATCGAGGAGGCCATCGCCACGTGGCAAGACTGATTCGCACCGAGAAGGAAGTCGAAGGCCGATACGAAGACGTCTGGCTCGTCGTCGACGAGGATGCGCTCGACCAGTGGCCCCCGGGCCCCCAGGAGATCGTCGGCCGGCCGGCGACCCGGGTGACCGGACCGCTGCGCGCGCGCGGAGAGGCCCGCTACACGGCCGACCTCCGGCTGCCGGGAATGCTGCACACCGCGGTCCTTCGGTGCCCGCACGCGTACGCGCGCGTGCGAAAGATCGACTTCGAGCGTGCGCTCGTCGCGCCGGGAGTGCGGGCCGCGATCGGCCCGGGGGACGCGCACGTGCTCACAGCGGAGCCCGGCTTCCAGGGAGAGGCGGTCGCGGCCGTCGCGGCCGACACCTACGCGCAGGCCCGCGCCGCACTCGAGCTCGTCGACGTCGAGTGGGACGTGCGCGAGCCGCTGATCGACCCCGACGAAGCCGTACGGCGGGGGCAGCTCGTCAGCGAGGCGAGCCGCTACGAGCGCGGCGATGTCGACCGTGCGCTTGCCGAAGCCGACGTCGTCGTCGAGGCTGAGTACCGCACTCAGACTGTGCTCCACAATTCGTTCGAGACCCATCAGTCCATCTGCGAGTGGCGCGGCAATTCGCTCGACATCTACATCTCGACCCAGTTCATCTGGGGTGTCCGCGACGAGGTCGCTTCGCAGCTCGGGCTCCCGCCCGACAAGGTACGCGTCGTTTGCGAGTTCATGGGCGGTGGCTTCGGGTCGAAGAACGGCGCAGACGACCACACGTTCATCGCCGCGGAGCTCGCCAGGCGAACGCAGCGGCCGGTCCGCTGCGCGCTCGACCGGCGGGAGGAGAACCTCGCCACCGGCAACAGGAACGCGACCATCCAGCGGCTGACCGCCGGGGCCCGCTCGGACGGAACGCTCGTCGCGCTCGCGGGCGAGTACGTGAACGCAACCGGCTGGTCCGGCTGGTCGGCGCCGACGGACGGGCCGATGAAGGTGCTCTACGACTGTGAGAACGTCCGCACGGTCCTCTCGCCGGCGAAGGTCAACACGCCGCCGATGAAAGCCTTCCGAGCGCCCGGCTTCGTCGAAGGGACGTTCGGGCTCGAATGCCTCCTCGACGAGCTCGCCGCGCGTCTCGAGATCGATCCACTCGAGCTTCGGCGGCGCAACTACGCGCAGTCGACCGACGACCGGCCTTTCTCGTCGAAGAACCTGATGGAGTGCTACGAGCGCGCCGACCCGCACTGGCAGCGGCGCGACGAGGTGCGAGCCCGCAGCGAGGGGCCGTGGAAGCGCGGCGTCGGGCTCGCGAGCCAGGTCTGGTACGGCGGCGGCGGCCCGCCGTCGTACGCCTGGGTGCGCGTCGGCTCGGACGGGCGGGCGACGGTCGTGACTGCGATGCAGGACATCGGCACCGGCACGGCGACGGCGATGACGCAGATCGCGGCCGAGGAGCTCGGCCTGCCGCTCGACCGCGTCGAGCTCGTGCTCGGCGACTCGGCACGCGGACCCTACGCGTCCGTCTCCGCCGGCTCCTCGACGACACCGTCGATGGGCCCCGCCGTGCGCTCTGCGGCGGCCGACGCAGCCCGTCAGATCGTCGAGATCGCGGCCCAGCGCTACGACAAGGAGGAGCGGATCCTCTCGCTGCAGGGCGGCAAGATCGTCTCCGCCGACGGTGGCTCGTGGCCGATCGAAGAGGTCGTCGACCTGCTCGAGGACGCGCAGATTCTCGGCAAGGGCGCGCGCGGGCCGAACCCGGCCGGCATGCAGGTGCTCACCTTCGGCGTCCAGGTCGCGGAGGTCGCCGTCGACGTCGAGACCGGCGAGATCCGGGTCGAGCGCGTGACCGCGATCCACGACGTCGGGCGCGTGATCAATCCGCTCGGCGCGTCCAGTCAGGTCGAAGGCGGGATCATCCAGGGCATCGGCCACACGCTCTCGGAGGACCGCCTGCTCGACCCCAGCAGCGGCGCCGTGCTCACCCCGACGCTCGACGCCTACAAGCTGCCGACGATCGCCGACGTGCCCGAGATCGTCACCGAGCTGCTCGACATCCCGGATGAGCACCTGACGAACCTCGGCTCGAAGGGCCTCGGCGAGCCGCCGATCGTCCCAACCGCGGCCGCGATCGCAAACGCAATCCGCGACGCCACGGGCGCCGACGTGCGCTCACTGCCGATCACCCGCGAGGAGATGCTGCGAGCGCTGCGCGAGGCCGCCGAGCGAAAGCAGGAGAAGCGTGGAGCTGCTGCGACCGTCTGAGCTCCAGGAGTTGAACGGCGGCGTCTTCGTCCACGGCGGGACCGAAGTCGTGCCGTTGCTGCGCGACGGGATCATCTCCACCGAGACGCTCGTCGACGTGCGCGAAGTCGTCCCCCGCGGGATCGACGGGACGCGGATCGGCGCCGGCACCACACTCGGGGAGCTCGAAGCCGATCCGCAGATTCCCGAAGCTCTGCGCGAGGCGTGCCGCCTGGCCGCCAGTCCCCAGCTTCGGAACGTGGGCTCGGTCGGCGGCAACCTCCTGCAGGCCACCCGCTGCTGGTACTGGCGCCTGAAGTTCCCCTGCCGGCTGCACGGAGGGAATCGCTGTCACGCGCGCGAGGGCGAGCATCGCGAGCATGCGATCTTCGCCAACGACTTCTGCGCCTCGGCGCACCCCTCGGACGTAGCTGCGGCTCTTCTCGCCCTCGAAGCGACGCTGCGCACGAACCGGCGAGAGCTGCCGGTCGCGGAGCTCTACCGGCTCCCGACAGAGGATGACCGGGAGCTGACGACGCTCGAAGAGGGCGAGCTGATGCTCGACCTCGACGTCCCGCAGCCCGACGCAAGCACGTATCTCAAGGCGATGGACCGGCAGCGGTGGTCGTTTCCGCTCGTCGGCGTCGCCGCGGCACGGTTCGCGAACGACACCAGGCTCGCGCTCGCCGGCGTCGCGCCGATCCCGTGGTTGCTCGACTCCCCGGAGGCTCTCGACGAGGCAACGCCGCTCCCGGGCACGGCCTACAAGCTCGAGATCGCAAGGGCCCTCGTCCGCCGAGCGCTGGAGGCGGTCTCGTGAGGCGGGTCGTCCTGCTCGTTCCGCTCGCCGTTCTCCTTGTAGGCTGCGGCGGCGACGGCGGAGGCGGCGGAAACAAGGAGAGCAAGGGGGCCATGGACTGCAAGATCAGCGGCGACGAGTCGAAGGCCGAGCTGGCAACGCTGGAGGACGGCAAGACGTACCAGGTCGCCGTCAAGACGAACAAAGGCGACTTCACGTTCAAGCTCGCGACCGACATCTCGCCGTGTACGACCGCGTCCTTCGTCGGCCTGGTGCGGAAGGGCTTCTTCGACGGCCTGACCTTCCACCGGATCGTGCCCGGGTTCGTGATCCAGGGCGGCGATCCCGCCGGAAACGGGTCCGGCGGCCCCGGCTACTCGGTGGTCGACAAGCCGCCTGCCGATACGACCTACGACAAGGGTGTCTTCGCCATGGCGAAGACCGGCACCGATCCGCCGGGTACGTCGGGCAGCCAGTTCTTCGTCGTCAGCGCCGACGGGGTGCAGCTAACCCCCGACTACGCGATCCTCGGCAACGTCACAGACGGGATCGACGTCGTCGAGAAGATCGGCCGCCTCGGCGACCCGAACGATCCGACCGGCGCTCCGACCGAGCGCATCGTGATGGAGAAAGTCCAGGTCACGAGTAGCTAGGGCGCCGAACGCGGTGCCTGGCAAACTCGCCGCGATCGTCCTCGCCGCCGGCGCCTCGACGCGCTTCGGCAGCCCCAAGCAGGCGATCTTGCTCGAGCCGGTGCTCGAGCGCGTCCGTGAGAGCGTGGTCGACGAGATCGTCGTGGTCCTCGGAGCCCACGATCTCGAGAGCTCGGCCCGTGCCGTTCGCTGCCCCGAGTGGGTGCGCGGGCGGGGGGCATCCTTGCGCTGTGGGCTCCGCGCGTTGCCAGACGAGCTCGAGGCGGCAGTGGTCGTTCTCGCCGACGGTCCCGACCTCGCTCCGGAGGCGGTCGACCGGGTGGTCGAGGTCTGGCGCGAAAGCGCTGCGGAGGTCGTCGCGGCCACGTATGGCGGAAACCGCGGCCACCCCGTATTGCTCGCACGCGCGGCCTGGGAGCGGGTTCCGGACGACGGCGCTCGCCGTTTGCCGGCGCTCCTCGTCCCCTGTGACGACCTCGGGTCTCCAGGAGACGTCGATTCTGCCGATGAGTTGCCGGAGAGGTTCAAGCCACCGACCGCCGAATGATGCCGCTCATGGAAGCCGTTCCTGCCCTCCAGCCCCTTGCGGGGACACCGCCGCTCGCCGCTGCGCGTATCCGTCGCCAGCTGACGGTCGAGAGCGCCGCGAAGCTCGCTCGGCTCACTCCGGACGAGGTGACCTGGCTCGAAGAAGGCAGGCTGTACCGCTTTCCCTCCAGCGACAGCGCCATGCTCGCTCTCCTGCTCTATTCGACCGGGCTCGGGATCGGCCGTCGCGAAGCGCGGCGGCTCGCGGGGCTGCCGCTCGTCCCCATGCCCCGGCGAGGCAGGGTTCGGAAGCTTGCCGGCGTGATGATCGGCATCCTCGTCCTCGCCGCTGCCTTCGGGGCGTTCATGCTCCCAGGCCTCCTGCAAGGCGCACCCGAGCCTGCGACCGCCTCGGAAGCCTCGCTCCCGCCGACCTGGCGGATCGCGGTGGACGTCCTCAACGGGGGCGGCGACATGAACTACACGCGGAGCGTCGCCAGTCATATCGGCGCGCTCGCCTACCAGATCGAGCGGGTCAGCCGCGCCGACCGCTTCGACTACCCGCAGACCGCCGTCTACTTCCATCCCGGTGGCGAGCAGCTGGCCGAGCGCCTCGCGCGCCAGCTCCGAGTCTCAGCCCGACCGCTACCTGGCGGCGGCAACCCGAAACGGCTCGTGGTCGTCGTCGGGCCGGCGAGAATCTAGGGACTGTCCCTACCGGGGGACTGTCGCTGCACGAAGGAACGATGCAGATCTAGAGCTCTAGTCGAAGTTCCGAGAGGCGCTGCTTCAGCGCAGGCGCCATCGGCTCGACGACTGCCTGCCGCACGTAGCGGCGCAAGCCTTCCTCGAAGCGATACCGCTTCTGGCAGTACGAGCAGCCCGCGAGGTGACTCTCAGCCTCTTCGCGCTCGGCGTCGGTCAACTCGCGGTCGAGGTAGGGCTGCAGCACCTCCTCGCACCAGTCACACGGATCGACTGCCGTCATGCCGACTCCACCGCCAAGTCCGCAAGCTCCTTCTTGAGGATACGCCGACCACGATGAAGGCGGGACATGACGGTGCCGATCGGTATGTCCAGGATCTGGGCCGCGTCGGCGTAGCTGAAGTCGCCGATGTCGACGAGGACGACGACGTCACGGAAGTCGTGCGGCACGGCGGCGAGAGCCTCGGCCACGTTGTCCTGCGAGAGCCGATCGAGCACGCGCTGCTCCTCGGTCTCGCCCGAGGCCGCTTCGAGCTGGTTGTAGAGGAAGTAGTCGCTCTCCTCGAGCGGCTGCTGGTCGGGTGTTCGCTGGGCGCGGCGACCACGGTCGATGTTCAGGTTCGTGAGGATGCGGAGCAGCCAAGCACGGAGGTTCGTCCCCGGAGTGAACGACTGCCAGCTCCGGAATGCCCGTGCATACGTCTCCTGCATCAAGTCCTCCGCCTCTTCCTTGGAGCGAGAGAAGCCTCGAGCCACGCGGTAGACCTGGTCTGCAAGCGCAAGCGCCTCCTCCTCGAAGTTGACGCGATCGCGCGCGCCCTCTGCCAGCCTCCGGGCCCCGTCTGACGAGGTCTCGCTCACCCGGCGACCCTAGCAACCTCTAACGAGCCCGTAAGCCGGGCTATTCCCCGCCCTCGGCTTAGCGATCGGGAAACGCGGGACTCGCCGGCGGGAAGCCGGCTTTCGCCAGGACCCTCACGAGTGCGTCGCGGCCGGTCTGCTCCTCGTCCCAGGAGAGTGTGACCTGGCCCATCAGGTTCGCGTTCGCGAACTCGAGGCCCGGGTGGTCGCGGAGCGCGTCGGCGAGCCGCAGAACGCAGCGCTCGCACCGGATGCCGGCGACCTGGAGCGTCTCGGTCTGAACAGGCACTACTTCGAGCTTACCGTCCGGTTACAGAGGTCGACGCAAACTGCCTCGAGGCCCTTCACCCGGCCCACGTCGAGCTGGCGATCCGCTTCGGTCTCGGTCGTGTCGAGTAGCCCCGGCTCGCCGATGAGCTCGAACAGCTCTGAGGCCAGCTCCGAAGCATGCGCGGTGCGCTCGCCCTCGGGATGGAAGAGCTCGGCACGGAGCCCGAAACGCGCCGCGGCCCACCGGTCCTGGTGATAGAAGCCGCGGGCGGCCGGGTCGTACTCTCGCGGTGGGCGATCCAGAACGGAGACGCAAAGCCCCCTGAGCAGCGCCACGAATGCCGTCGTGCGCTCGAGCGCCGTCGGCTGGTCGGGCATCCGGATCTCCAGGGTCCCGAAGCTCGGGTGGGGCCGCACGTCCCACCAGAAGCGCGTGTACTCCGCCGCCATGCCGAGCCGCACGAAGCGATCGATGAACCGCTCCCAGTCCTCGAACGAGTTGAACGCCGGCGGAGCGCCGCTGCGTGGAAGCTGGGCGAGCACCTCGGCTCGGTTTGACATCAGCCCGGTCTCCTGCCCGGCGAGGTAGGGAGAGTTCACCGAGAGCGCGAGGACGACCGGCAGCCAGGGGAGCACGCCTTCGAGCGCATGGAAACACGCTTGGCTGCTTGGCATGCCGATGTGGACGTGGAGCCCACTGACTCCTTGCCGGCGCGCCGACACGCCGGCGTACTCGACGAACTCGAGATAGCGCGCCTCGGCGGCGATCTCCTGCTCCTCCGGATGACTGATCGGATGGCTGCCTGCTGCCGCGAGGCGCAGGCCGCGCTCCTCGGCGAGCTCGGCAGCGGCCAGCCGCAGGCCGGCCAGAGACTCCGCAGCCTCGTCGGCGGACTCGCAGATGCCCGTGTTCAGCTCGAGTGCCGAGGCGAAGAGCTCGCTCTTGAGAGTTCCTGGGAGCCCCCAGTCGGCCGATGCCGCGATCAGGTCCGCCGCCCTCGGGGCGAGCGCAAGAGAGTCGCCGTCCAGCACCATCAGCTCCTCCTCGACCCCGACCGAGAAGGGCGCGGTCTCGCCGAAATGTGCCTCGATCATCGCCCGGCAGTTTGTCAGTCAGCAGCTGGACCACCTCCCTCTCCCATGAGGGAGGGGTGGCGGCCCCGACTGTTCTGCGCCGAGCCGGGGCCGCCGTCTTGGTCGGACGTTACTCCTGGGGAGTGGGAGGTTGCCGACCGAGCTTTACGTCTGCAGTTCTGCGCTCGCTTCCGCGGAAGTACTCGAGCGCGAGCGTGTCGCCCGGCTTGCGCTCGGCGACGATCTCGCGAAGGCGCTCCGTCGAGACCAGATCGATTCCGCTTGCCTTCACGATCAGGTCGCCGCCGAGCTGATAGCTCTCGCCTTCGACCACGACCTGGTTCGTCCCGCCGCGCAGCCCGGCCTTCTCGGCGCCGCTGCCGGGGATGACTCGCTCCACGAGCAGGCCGTGGTCCGCGGGGAGGTTGAAGACCTTCGCGATGTTCGAGCTGATCGGATGTCCGACGACCCCGAGTAACGGATGGTCAACGCGACCGTGCTGCTTCAGCTCCGCGATCACGTCACGGACGGTGTTGATCGGGATCGCGAAGCCGATGCCGACGTTCCCCTCCGTACCGTTATCGCCGGTCGAGATCGCGGAGCTGACGCCGATCACCTGGCCCTTGGTGTTGAGGAGCGGCCCACCGGAGTTGCCGTGGTTGAGCGCCGCATCGGTCTGAATGACGTGATCGATCGGGCTCCCGTTCGGCGCCGTCAAGGACCGCTGGAGCGCGCTGACGATTCCGAGCGTGATGCTGCGGTCGTAACCGAACGGGTTGCCGATCGCCGCCACCTGGTCGCCGACCCGGACGGCGTCCGAGTTCCCGAGGTCGAGCGGCTTCAGCGCGCGCGAGCTTGCCTCGACCTTGAGCAGGGCGATGTCGGTGTATGGATCCTTGCCGACGATCCGGGCCTTCATCGTGTCGCTGTTCGAGAAGCTGACCTGGACGGACTGGGCCTCTCCGACGACGTGGTAGTTCGTCACGATGTAGCCCGCTTTGTCGATGACGAACCCGGAGCCGAGCGCGCGCTGAACCTGCGTGCCGGGGAGCCCGAACGGGTTCGTGAAGAAGTCGTTGCGAGGCAGCTGCACCTTCGTCGTCGACGTCACTTGGACGACACCCGGGGCGTCCCGCTTGTAGATGTCGCCGAGGGTCAGCCTTGTCGAGGGCTTGTCGGCGATGTCGCTCTGCCCTGGAAACTGTTGCTCGCGAATGAGCTCCCGCACAGTCGTCGTGCCCTCGCCGATCCCGACGATGCTCGCTCCTGCGACTGCGACAGCGCCGCCGGCAACAGCCGCGACCAGGAGGGCCGCCGCCATCGTCAAGGAGTCTCTGCGCATGGGGAACTCCACGGGCCTTGTATAGCGAAGGCGTCTTTAACTGAGCTTTGAGCGTTTGTTAAGGCGATTAAGCCTCGGCGGCGGCCACGCGCAGGCGGCGCGACTCCAGGGTCCGCCCTACGAACGCGAGGGCGGCGATCGCAGCCGTGAGCGCGAACACGTAGGCGACGCCACCCGGGAGGCGGGTGATCGCCTCCATACCGGCGCCGACGAGGCCGGCGCACGGGATCGTCATCACCCAGGCGAGGACGATGTTCCCCGCCACGCCCCAGCGCACGGCGGAGAAGCGGGTGCTGGCACCGGCGCCGAGCACTGAGCCGCTGACCGTGTGCGTGGTCGACACGGGGTAGCCGTAACGAGCGGTGATCCAGAGGATGACCGCGGTCGAGGTCTGCGCGGCAAACCCTTGGGGCGGGTCCAGCTTCGCCACCCGCTGGCCCAAGGTTCTGATGATCCGCCAGCCGCCGGCGTAGGTGCCAGCGGCCATCGCCGTCGCGGCGCTGATCTTCACCCAGAGCGGCACCGAGAAGTGCTCGGACGACTGATGGCCGGAGACGATCAGCGCGAGCGTGATCACGCCCATCGTCTTCTGCGCGTCATTCGTGCCGTGGGTGAACGCGACGAACCCTCCGGAGATCAGCTGGAGCCGCCTGAAGAGCCGGTTCACCGGCCCCGGCGCACGCTTGCGGATGAGCCACAGCAAGATCGTCATCAGAGCCGCCGCCAGCAGCAGGCCCAGTAACGGGGCCAGCAGCGACGGGATCAGGACCTTCTCCTTGAGGCCGGCCCACTGGACGACACTGAAGCCGCCAGTCGCCGCCACCGCCGAGCCGACGACGCCTCCGATCAATGCGTGGCTGGAGCTCGACGGCAGTCCGAGGTACCAGGTGATGAGGTTCCACGTGATCGCGCCGACGAGCCCCGCGAGCACGATCTTGAGCGTGATCGCATCCGGGTCGACGATTCCCTTGGCGACGGTCGCGGCGACCTTGAAGAAGAAGAACGCCCCGACGAAGTTGAGGGCCGCCGCCGAGAGGACGGCCATCCGGGGCGACAGCGCCCTCGTCGACACGCTCGTCGCGATCGAATTGGCGGTGTCGTGGAAGCCGTTCGTGAAGTCGAAGAAGAGCGCGATCGCGACGACGGCGACGAGCGTCAGGTCCACTGCTAGACGTTCTTGACGACGATATTCCCGACGAGGTCGGCAGCCGTCTCGCAGGCGTCGATCGCGTCTTCGAGCGCCTCGAAGATGTCCTTCCAGCGGATGACCGTCAGCGGGTCGACGCCGTCGTCGAAGAGGGCCGCGATCGCCGCACGCACGATTCGGTCACCCTCGTCCTCGAGCCGCTTCACCTCGACGATGTGCGGCTGCGCCCGCCGCACCTGACGGAGCTCGGCGAGCGCCTTCGCGAGGTGCTCGGTTGCCTCGACGAGCACGCGGCACTGCTCGACGGACTGGTCCATGAGCGTCTCGACCTTGTAGAGCCCGAGGAGGTCGGACGCGTTCTCGATGTAGTCGACGACGTCGTCGATCTCCTTGGCCAGCTCGTAGATGTCCTCGCGGTCGAAGGGAGTGATGTACTGGGTGTTGAGGAGCTCGACGATCTCTCGGGTGAGCTCGTCGCCCCGATGCTCGAGCGCCTTGACGTCCTTCTGGGCGACGCTCGGCTCCGGAAACTCGCGGAACCGGCGCTCGGCAAGCCGCGCCGTCTCCAGCACGTTCTCGCCTGCGCGCGTGAAGAGCGCGTAGAACTCGGCCGTCCGCGGGACAAGGGCCAGTCGCATCGGCGAGCGGGATTCTAGGAGGGCCCGGGGGAACTCTGCTCGTTGTCGGGGCGAGCAGCGCGGCCCGACGACTCAGCAGGGTTCCGCCGAGCCCTCCTCATTAGGTATCGACGCGCTCGGGGTGCGAGGCGTCGGTGAACTCGCGAAATTCACCTGTGACGAGGTAGGCGACCTGCTCCCCGATGTCGACGGCGTGATCGCCGATCCTCTCCAGGCAGCGGGAGATGAGGAGCATCCGCAGGCCCCATTCGCGTCGCTCGGGATCGCCGCCCAGCTCGAGAATGTGCTTGGCGACTCGCCTGTTCGCCCTGTCGATCAGCTCGTCCAGCGCCACTAGGCTCTCGGCTCCCGCGACGTCGCGGTTGCTGAAGGAATCGAGGGCGATGCGGATCATCTCCTCGGCGCGCGAGGCCATCTCGTCGAACCCCTCGATCAGCGTCGCATCGGGCGGGAGCCCGTGGGCGAGCTTTGTCAGCTTGGCGATCGTCACGCAGAGATCGGCCATGCGTTCGAGGTGGAGGTTCGAATGCAGGACGGCGAGGACGAACCGGAGATCGACGGCAACGGGAGTCTGCCGAGCGAGCAGCGACTCGATGCCCTGCTCGATCGCGAGGTAGAGCGCGTCGACCTCGTCGTCGAACGCGATCACCTCGTCGGCGAGCTCCGGATCGTTCTCGCGAAGGGAGTTGATCGAGCCGCGTAGAGCGCGCAGAACGAGCTGGTGCTCCTCGCTGAGGCTCGCCTGCAGCGTGTCGAGCTCTTCCTGGAGCGTTATCCGCACCGGTCGAACCTACCCGAATCGGCCGGTCACGTAATCCTCCGTCCGCCTGTCGGAGGGCTGCGTAAATATCTTCGGCGTCGCGTCGTACTCGACCAGGATTCCGGTGCGATCGCCGTCCTGGAGCTTCTCGACGGTGAAGAACGCGGTCCTGTCGGCGACGCGCGCCGCCTGTTGCATGTTGTGGGTGACGATGACGATCGTGTAGTTGCGCTTCAACTCATGCATGAGGTCCTCGATCCGCGTGGTCGCGATCGGGTCGAGCGCCGACGCGGGCTCGTCCATCAGGATCACGTCGGGCTCGACGGCCAGTGCCCGCGCGATGCAGAGCCGCTGCTGCTGCCCGCCGGAGAGGCTGAGCGCACTCTTCTTGAGCCGGTCCTTGACCTCGTCCCAGAGCGCCGCCTGCTCGAGCGCCCGCTGGACGCGCTCGTCGAGCTTGCCGCCCATCCTCAGCACCCGCGGGCCGTACGCGGTGTTGTCGTAAATCGACTTCGGGAACGGGTTCGGCTTCTGGAAGACCATGCCGATGCGCTTTCGCACCTCCACCGCGTCGACACCCGATGCGTAGAGGTCATGGCCCTGGTAGAGGACCTTGCCCTCGACGACAGCGCTCGGGATGACGTCGTTCATCCTGTTCAGACAGCGGATGAACGTGCTCTTGCCGCAGCCGGAAGGGCCGATGATGGCGGTGATGAAGTTGCGGTAGACCTGGAACGTGACGTTGCTGATGGCAGGCGAACGGCCGTAGCGCACCGTGAGGTCCTGGATGTCGAAGACGACCTCCTGGGTTCCCGGCTCGGCCGCCTCGGCCTGGAGTGCCCCGATCCTGACCGGCAAGTCGCTCATCGCGCCATGATCTGCGAGGCCCCGGCCGGGAACACGATCTGGATCGTCAGCCCGCGTCCCGGCGCGCCCGAAGCCTCGACCCGGCCGCCCGCACTCGTCACGATGTGCTTCACGATCGCGAGGCCGAGGCCGGTGCCGCGAGAGGCTCGGGCCCGGTCGGCGCGATAGAAGCGTTCGAAGAGCCGCTGGAGATCCTCTGCGCTCGCCCCGGCCCCGTCATCGGAGGCGGTGAGAACCACGTCGTCGCCCTCACGACCGAGCACGATCGAGAAGTTCGCGCCGTCCCCTGCGTATCGGATCGCGTTCTCGGCCAGGTTCTCGAGGACGACGCGGAGCATGCGCGGGCGCAAGGGGACCACGATTTCGTCGTCCAAGTCCGCCGTCAAGGTCACGCCGGCGCGCAGAGCCCGCTCGCCCATCGCCTCGATCACCTCTCTCGCGACCGCCGCTGCCGGAGTAGAGGCAAGGGTGACGACAGCCTTCCCGGTCTCGAGCTCGCTGAGAAAGAGCACGTCGTCGATCAACTCGCCGATCTGGTCGATCTCGGCCTTGCCCTGCTCGATCAGCGCCTCCACGTTCACAGAGGGAAGGAGCGCGGTCTCGAGCAGCGCGAGCAGGCGGGCGAGGGGTGTACGCAACTCGTGGGAGACGGCGGCCGTGAACCCCGCTCGGAGCTCTTCGTAGGCGGCGAGCTCCCCCGGCTCACGGAGGTAAAGCAGCTGCTCGCGCCGGCCGTCCAGCTCGAGCGGCACCGACCGTGGACGCCAGGGCTCGGGCTGGAGCAAATCGTCCGGGACCTGCTCTCCGACAACGAGCCCGGCGAGCGTCTCCCGCGCGCGCCGGCTGGAACCGATGAGACGAGCCTGGTCGTCGAGCAGGAGGACGATCTCGGGGCTCTCTTCGAGCAGCCTGCGGCCTCTTTCCGCCTCCAGCTCGAGGCCTTGTGGTGTGCCTTCCGGCCCCGAATCCAACGGCCGCTGCATAATCGGCCTCAGTATGGCGAAGGTCCTGATCGTCGAAGACGACGACATCATCGCCCAGGCAATGGCCCATCATCTCTCCATGGCGGGGTTCGACCCATTCACCGTTGCCGAAGGAGACGCGGGGCTCCGGCGGCTTCGCTTCGAACGACCGGATGTCTGCGTGGTCGACCTCATGCTCCCGCGGATGGACGGCTGGCGGTTGATCGAGTCCGCACGGGACGAAGGCATCGGCACGCCGATCGTGGTCGTCAGCGCCCGGGGCACGGAGCACGACCGCGTGCACGCGCTCGAGATCGGGGCCGACGATTACCTCGTGAAGCCGTTCTCGATGAAGGAGCTCGTCGCGAGAGTGCGCGCTGCTTCCCGACGAGGCGTTCGGGCTCAGCCGGAGGAGCGTGGCGAGCAGATCGAGATCGAGGAGCTCCGTATCGACCCGCTCAACGTGCAGGCGTACCTCGACGGCGAGAGCGCTGACCTGACGCCGACTGAGTTTCGCCTGCTCTATGCGCTCGCACTGGAGCGCGGACGAGTTGTCAGCCGGGACGAATTGCTCCAGAAGCTCTGGGGACGGCGCGAGGGTCATCGCGACCGAACTGTCGACGTCTTCGTCCGCAAGCTTCGCGACAAGATCGACCGCCGGGCGCCGCGTCATACGTTCATCCAGACCCGCTACGGCGTCGGCTACAAGCTGGAGCCCGAAGCAAAGCCCTAGCTCGGTTCACCAATTCCACTCCAGATGTTCACCAGCTCGCTGCCCTAGACGGGCTTTGGGGCTCATAGCCTCGGTCTCGGGACCTGCTTGGTCCTCGTCAGGCAAGTCAAAAAGGCGAACGGAGTCACGAGGGGAGTCATGAGAGGCCTTATGCGGAGCAAAAAGAACGGCCGGCTCGCTGCGGCGACCGGCGTGGTCGTAGCCATCACCACGGTCGCGGCCTTTAGCGTCGCAGGCGCGCAGGCCGGCTCGGCACGGTCGAGCGCCGGCGAGATCAGCGGTGCCGGCGCCACATTTCCTGCCCCGCTGATCGCAGTCTGGCAACAACGCTACGAGGCGGCCAAGGGCGTGAAGGTGAACTACAACGCAATCGGGAGCGGAGGCGGCATCGCGGCGATCACGCAGAAGACCGTCGACTTCGGAGCGAGCGACGCTCCGCTGACGTCCGATCAATTCGGCTCCTGCAACGGCTGCGTTCAGCTGCCGTGGGTCCTGTCGGCGACCTCGGTCATGTACAACATGCCGCTCAAGAACACCTTGCGGATGACCGGCCCGATCCTTGCCGACATCTATCTCGGCAAGATCAAGAACTGGAACGACCGCCGGATCAAAAGCATCAACCCGGGTGTCTCTATTCCCGACCAGAACATCACGGTCGTCTACCGCAGTGACGGCAGTGGAACGACGTACAACTTCACCTCGTACCTGAACACCGTCAGCCGCGAGTGGAAGTCGAAGGTCGGCAAGGGCACTACCGTCAACTGGCCGACCGGAGTCGGGGCCCGCGGTAGCTCCGGCGTCTCGGGAGTCATCTCCCGCACCGAGGGCGCGATCGGCTACGCCGATATCGCGTACGCACTGAAGAACCACCTCAAGTTCTTCGCAATGAAGAACCGAGCGGGCCGCTTCACCCGACCAGGCCTGGTGGGTATCAGAGCCGCCTCACAGGCGGACCGGAAGTTCAGCCCGACGAACGAGTTGTCGATCGTCAATCCGCCACCCGGTAAGAGGTTCCTGAAGGCGTACCCGATCTGCACGTACTCGTATGTCCTGCTGCGGACCCAGTCTCAGAAGGCGGCCTTGCTGAAGCCGTTCGTCACGTGGGCACTCACCACGGGTCAGCAGTACGGCCCGAATCTCGTGTTCCAACCGGTGCCGGCCTACGTGGTCGCGCGCGGTAAGGCGACCCTGAAGAAGGTTCACTCGTAAGAATCGCCACCGCGAATGGCAGTTGCTTCGAAATCGGCCAGCGGACCCGCCGCCCTACGGCGGCGGGTCCGCTTTCGCCCAGGGGATGCTCTGCTCTACGTGGTCACGCTCGCGGCCGCGCTGAGCGGCCTCGTCCTGCTCATCCTGATCGCGCGGGAGCTCCTGACCGCCGCGTGGCCTGCGATGGACAGGTTCGGGCTCGATTTTCTGACCACCAAGGCCTGGGATCCGAACAAGAAGCTCTTCGGCGCAGCCACCTTCATCTTCGGAACCGCCGTCACGTCGTTCGGGGCCCTGCTGCTGGCGACCCCAATCTCGATCGCGATTGCGCTCTTCTTGACTGAGCTCGCGCCGCGGGGTGTCCGCGGCGCGGTCGGCATCCTGGTCGACATGCTGGCGGCGATTCCCAGCGTCGTGCTCGGCTTGTGGGGCATCCTCGTCCTCGGGCCGTTCATCGTGCACACGCTGGCCCCCGCACTGCACGGCACGCTCGGCTTCCTACCGATCTTCAGCACGGAGCCCTCGGTCGGCTCGAACGTGTTCGCCGCGATCCTGGTCCTGACGATCATGATCGTCCCGATCATCTCGAGCATCTGCCGCGAGCTCTTTCTCGGCGTGCCTCAGGAGCTGAAGGACGGCGCCCTCGCGCTCGGCGCGACCCGCTGGGAGGTCGTCCGCGGGGTCGTCTTCCCGTATGCCCGCGCCGGGATCGCCGCCGCTCTCATCCTCGGGCTCGGCCGAGCGGTCGGAGAGGCGATCGCCGTTACCCAGGTGATCGGCAACAACGTCGCCATCCATTGGTCGCTCTTCGAGTCCGGCGACACGCTCGCCAGCCGGATAGCCAGCCAGTACATCGGTGCGGACACGAACCTCCAGATCCAATCGCTGGTCTACCTCGCGGTGATCCTGCTCGTCTTCTCCCTCGTCGCGAACGTGCTAGCGCAGATCATCGTTCGCCGCGTCGCAGGCAGGCACAAGCCGGCATGAGCGCCTCGGCCGCACCCGACCTCTTCCGCAGTGAGCGGATTCGGCGGCGCCGGGCTGTGAACCGGCTCGTCGAGCTCCTCGCCACGGCAGCGGCACTGCTCGCGGTCGCGGTGCTCGCGATCGTGGTCGGCTCGGTCGCCAAGCGTGGTGCGGGCGCGCTGAACTGGGACTTCTTCACGAAGACGCCGGACTTCGCCGCCTTGCCCGGTCAGCCCACAGGGGCCGCGAACGCGATCGTCGGAACGTTGGTCATCGTGGGGCTCGCGGTACTGATGGCCCTTCCCGTCGGGATCCTGTCGGCGATCTACCTCAACGAGCTCGCGCCCAGGCGCGTGGCGAACGTGCTCACGCTCGCGCTCGACGTCCTCAACGGCATCCCCGCGATCGTGCTCGGCATCTTCGTGTTCGTTCTCGTCGTCAACGGCCACGGGCAGGCCGCCTGGAAGGCCAGCTTCGCCCTCGCAATCCTGATGCTCCCGCTCGTTGCGCGCGCGACACAGGAGGTGCTCGCGCTCGTCCCGAACTCGTTCCGCGAAGCGAGCCTCGCGCTGGGCGCGGCGAAGTGGCGCACGACCTTGAGCGTCGTGCTGCCGCAGACCCTCGGCGGAATCGTCACCGGGGCGACGCTCGCCACCGCGCGAATCGCCGGCGAGACCGCCCCACTGCTCTTCACGTCGTCCCTCGCGGGGAACGCGATCAGCCACGACCCGCGAGAGCCGCTCTCGTCGCTGCCGCTGTTCATCTTCACCTCGGCCGAGCAGGCCGACCCGAAGCTGCACGAGCAGGCCTGGGCCGCCGCGCTCGTCCTGATCGGGTTCGTTCTCGTGGCGAGCCTGATCGCGCGCGCGTTCGCGGCCAGGAGCCGACAACGTCTTACGGGAGAGCGTTGAGCATGAATTACCCTTCCGAGACCAACGTGCAGGACCTCCCCGACCCAGGCGCGACCGAGGAAGAAGGTGCGAGGGCCGGCCTGCCGAGCGCCCTCGACCCCGCCCAGCTCGGCGCAGCGCCCCCATGGACGACGCTCGCGCGCGACACCGTCTTCAGCATCAGGGACCTGACGGCGTACTACGGATCCGCCCCGGCGATCCGAGACGCGAGCTTCGAGATCTACGGGCGCATGGTCACGGCCATCATCGGGCCGTCCGGCTGCGGCAAGAGCACCTTTATTCGCTGCCTCAACCGGATGAACGACTTCATCCCGAGCTTCCGGACCGAAGGGCAGATCCTCTACCACGACATCGACCTCCAGGGGAAGGATGTCGACCCCGTGTCTGTGCGACGCCGGATCGGAATGGTCTTCCAGAGGCCGAATCCGTTCCCGAAGTCGATCTTCGAAAACGTCGCCTATGGCCTGCGCATTCTCGGGCTCAAGGACGATCTCAACGGACGCGTCGAGCGCGCGCTTAAGCGGGCCGCGCTCTGGGACGAGGTCAAGGACCGGCTCAAGAAGAGCGCCCTTTCGCTGTCCGGCGGCCAGCAGCAGCGGCTCTGTATCGCCCGCTGCCTCGCGATCGAGCCGGAGGTGATCCTGATGGACGAGCCCGCGTCAGCGCTCGACCCGATCGCGACGACCCGGATCGAGGACCTGATGCACGAGCTGAAGCGCGACTACACGATCGTCGTCGTCACGCACAACATGCAGCAAGCCGCCCGCGTCGCCGACATGACGGCGTTCTTCAGCATCACCCCCGGCGACGAAGGACATCGCTCGGGCGAGCTCGTCGAGTACGACGACACGAAGACGATCTTCACGCAGCCGAAGGACAAGCGAACCGAGGACTACGTCACCGGGCGATTCGGCTAAGGCGCCGCTTGCGGTGCCGACAATCAGGTCGCGCGGCCAGGGGAAGACGGCCATGCAAGCAAAGCCGGCATGGCCTCTCAGCGGCGCCGCAAGCGGCGCCGCAAGCGGCGCCTCAGCGCGCGACCGTCTGAAATGACCGGTCGATCCAGGCCGAGCTCATTGCGAAACCGCCTCTGAGTTCCGACGTGGTGGTCAACTAGAAAAAAGGTGGTTGAGCAGGTTCTTTTTTGCTCAATGGACCTGTAATGTGCGCAACATGCACCTCGCGGTCATCGCTCATCGCGAGACGGAGACGAACCTCAGGCTCGTCGAGGCGGCTCCGCGCGGGATCGAGATGTCGATCGTCTGCCCGGCCGAGAGTCTCAACCTGCTCCGCTCCGGGGACGCGGCCCTCGGACGCCTCGACGTCTTGCCGACGGTCGACGGCATCGAGTCGGGAACGTGGGAGCTCGCCCGGCTTGCCGCCGAGGGCGTGCCGGTCCTCAACGGCCTCCCGACGCTGCTCGCCACGCACGACAAGCTGCAGACTTCGCGAATCCTCATCGCAGGCGGCGTGCCGCATCCTCGAACGGAGCATCTAGTCGGGCCGGGGGCCCCGCTACCGCTCGAGCCGCCTGTCGTCATCAAGCCGCGCTACGGCAGTTGGGGACGCGACGTCGTCGTCTGCCGGAGTCGGGTGGAGGCCAAGATCGAGCTCGAGAGGCTTGCGGGTCGAAGCTGGTTCAAGCGCCAGGGTGCGCTCGTCCAGGAGCTCATCCCTCCTCCCGGCCGCGATCTCCGGATCGTCGTCGCCGCGGGAGGCGTGATTGGAGCAATTCAGAGGATCGCAGCGCCCGGCGAGTGGCGCACGAACGTCGCACTCGGCGGAGCGAGGCGGCCCGCATCTCCACCACAAGCCGCACGTGAGCTCGCACTGGCCGCGGCCGCAGCGGTCGAGGCGGATCTCGTCGGAGTCGATCTCCTGCCGACACCCGGCGGCGGCTGGATCGTGCTCGAGCTGAACGGGGCCGTCGAGTTCACGGACGAGTACTCACTCGACCGTGACGTCTTCGCTGCGGCGTCCGAGGCTCTCGTCGCTGCCGCCTCAGCGCCGCGGCTAGAGGAAGTCGCCGCGCTCGCGTAGCCCGGCTGCCGGCTCACCACCCGGTTACCAGACCTTCACCAAGCCTCTACCCCGCCGAGCCGAGTCGCGAGCGAGGATGACCGAGGTGGCGAAGGTACTGATCGTCGAGGACGACGAGCTCATTGCCAAGGGCATGGCTTCACACCTTGCCCAGGCCGGGTTCGACCCACTGTGGGTCGCCAACGGCGAGGCCGGCCTCGCGCGACTGCGCTTCGAGCGCCCGGACGTGTGCGTCCTCGATCTCATGCTGCCGCTCCTCGACGGCTGGAAGCTGATCGAGACAGCCCGCGGCGAGGGCATCGGAACGCCGATCGTCGTCGTCAGCGCCCGCGGGAGCGAGCAGGACCGCATCCACGCGCTCGAGATCGGCGCCGACGATTACCTTGTGAAGCCTTTTTCCATGGGGGAGCTCGTCGCGCGTGTGCGCGTGGCGGCCCGCCGCGGTATCCGCCCCCAGGAGGCGGAGCGGGGAGACCCGATCGAGATCGAGGAGCTCCGCATCGACCCGCGAAGCTTCCAGGCCTTCGTCGACGGCGAGAGTGTGGAGCTGACGCCGACGGAGTTCCGCCTGCTGTATGCGCTGGCGCTCGAGCAGGGCCGCGTGCTGACGAGGGACGAGCTGCTCCAGAAGATCTGGGGCAGGCGTCTGACCAGGCGCGACCGCACCGTCGACGTCTTCGTGCGCAAGCTCCGAGAGAAGATCGATCTCCGCACGCCCCGGCACAACTTCGTCCATACCCGCTACGGCGTCGGGTACAAGCTCGAGGCGCAGCCAAAAGAGAGCGACCACGGACACGGGGTTTCCACAGCTGGGGAAAACGCCGTGAGCCGTTTGTCACCCGCAGACAACCGGTTCTTCACCCGATAGAGACCTTTCCGGTTCTTCCTGACCGCGGAGGGACGAGTTCAGTAGCTTCCTCGGGATGCGACGCCGCACCGTCCTCTATTCGCTCGCGGTCGCGGCGATTCTCCTGGCGGGGCTGCTGGCGGCTTTCGGGGTCGGGGAGGAGGCCGGGAAGCTCTCAGACTGGCAGGCCTTCACGCTTGGGATCGTGCAAGGGCTCACGGAGCTACTGCCGATCTCCTCCTCCGGGCATCTGATCCTCGTCCCCTGGCTGGGGAACTGGCGCTACCTCGAGACGCACGAGGACTTCAACAAGACCTTCGACGTAGCGCTCCATCTGGGGACGCTCGTCGCGGTCGTCGTCTATTTCTGGGACGACGTCGTCCGCTTCGTCGCCGCGTGGTTCCGCTCCGTCAGGAAGCGTGCGATCCGCACGGCCGACGAGAGGATCGCGTGGCTCGTCTTCGTGGCGACGATTCCGGCCTCGATCGCGGGTGCGGCCGGCGAGGAGACGATCGAGTCCCATCTCGGCCAGCCGTGGCAGATCGCGATCAATCTCGCCGTCTTCGGAGTGCTCCTCTGGGTTGCGGACCGCAACGCGCAGACGCGGAAGCTCGAGGACATCGGCCTCTGGACGGCACTCGGAGTGGGCACTGCGCAGGCGATCGCGCTCATGCCCGGCGTCTCGCGGTCGGGGATCACGATCACGGCGGGCCGCTTCCTGAAGCTCGACCGCGACAGCGCGGCCCGGCTCTCTTTCTTCCTGCTGATCCCGATCGTTTTCGGCGCCGTCATCTACAAGGGGCTCAAGCACGTTGTCTTCGAAAGCCTGCCGCCGGGCTCGACGGGGCCGTTCCTCGTCGGCACGATCGCGGCCGCCGGCGCCGGCCTGATCGCGATCGACGCCCTGCTCGGCTACGTGCGCCGCCACGACTACTCGCTGTTCGTCGTCTATCGAGTCGCCGCAGCGGCGGCGATCCTGATCGTGATCGCGACCGGGGTACGGGAGGCAACCTTCTGATGGCGAAGCTCGATCGGCGCGAGCTCGCCGGTGCGGTGGCCGATGTCGGCGTGCTCGTCCCGATTGCCGTCGCGCTGATCGTCAGCAACGGGCTGTCTGCGACCGCCGTGCTCTTACCGGCCGGGCTCCTCTATTTTGCGGTTGCCCTCGTCTACCAGCTTCCGGTGCCCGTGCAGCCGCTCAAGGCGTTCGGGGCGATTGCGATCGCCAAGGGCCTCGGCTCGGACGAGATTGCCGCCGGTGCCCTGCTGATGGGAGTGATCTTCCTCGTGCTGGGGCGCCTCGGCGTGCTCGATCTCGCGGCACGCGGCTTCCCACGCGCACTCATCCGGGGAGTCCAGCTCACCGTCGGCCTCCTCTTCCTGAAGATCGCGTGGACGCTCGTGACCGAGCCGCCGAAGAGCTTCCAGGAGCACGCGATCAGCCAGAGCTGGGCGTTGCCGCTGGCGCTGCTCGTACTCGTGCTGGCCTTCGGGCTGCGGCGGTGGCCGATCACGCTCGCGCTCGTCGGCGCCGGCGCGGTGATCACGGTCGTCCTCGCCGGCGACAAAGCGGAGCTCGGCCCGTCGGCGATCTCCCTGCCCCATCTCGACAGCGGGGTCTTCTGGACGGCGTTCACCGTCCTCGTCATCCCGCAGGTCCCACTCTCGTTCGCCAACTCCTGTCTCGCGACGGCGGATGCGGCGCGCGTCTACTTCGGCAAGCTCGGCGAGCGCGTGCGACCCGGGAAGCTGGCGACGACGTTCGGCTCGGCGAACCTCCTCGCCGGCGCAATCTCAGGCATGCCGGTCTGCCACGGAGCAGGCGGAATGACCGCGCACTACGCCTTCGGCGCGCGCACCGCTGCTGCACCGGCCGCGATGGGAGCCCTTCTACTCACCCTGGCTCTGGCGCTTGGAGCCGGCCTCGCCGGTCTGCTCGCCGCATTCCCACTCCCGATCCTGGCCGGCGTGCTCGCCACCGCAGGCGTCCTGCACATCCTCTTGCTCCGCGACCTCAACCGCGCGCGCGACTGGGCCGTCGCCCTGCTCGTCGGGATCGTCGGCTTCGAGCTCAACCTCACGATCGGGCTCGCGCTCGGACTCGCAGTCTGGTGGCTGCCGGTTGGAGCGCGACTCCTGCCGCGCCTGCGAACCGCGTAGCGCTCGTTAGAGTAAGACGACCGGGGTGCTCCGCAGCCAAGCGGAGCTGAGATCAGACCCGTCGAACCTGATCTGGTTAGGACCAGCGAAGGGAGGCCGATGAAAGCACCGTCGTGGGGGATCGAGCCTGTGCCCCAGCGGCTCCGTGTGCTCGGCCTCTTCGATACGACGCTGCTCTGGCTGAACCTTGGCGTCTCACTCCTCGTCCTCGTCCTCCCCGCGTACTTCGACCTGTCGCTGAAGGATGCGCTGGCAGCGACGGTCGTCGGCGGCGCGATCGGCAACGGCATGCTCGCGCTCGCAGCCCTGATCGGCTCCGACGGCCGCGTGCCGACGATGGTCCTCCAGCGCGCGCCGCTGGGCCACCGCGGCTCCTACGCGGCCACGGTGCTGAATGTCGCCCAGTGCCTGGGCTGGGCGATCTTCGAGCTGATCGTGATCGCAACCGCCGCGGGCCTCCTCTGCGACCAGCTCTTCGGCTTCAAGGCGATCTGGGCCTGGAAGCTCGCCTTCGGCGGGATCGCCGCGGTGCTCGCCCTGCTGGGGCCGATCGGCTTCGTCCGCCGCTTCGTCCGCAAGTTCGCGATCTGGGCCGTGGCCGCCTCGGTCGTCTACCTCGCCTGGTGGATCGTCGACGGCGCGAGCCTCGGCAACCTCTGGTCACACGGCGGTGACCACAAGGGATCGTTCTGGCTCGCCGTCGACACCGTGATCGCCGTCACCGTCTCCTGGGCCCCGCTCGTCGCCGACTACACGCGCTTCTCGCGCGACCGGCGCAGCGCGTTCCTCGGCGTCGGGATCGGCTACCTGCTACCGACCCTCTTCCAGTTCGGGTTCGGCTCGATCCTCGTCCTTTCGCGCGGCGTCGACCCGAACCACCCGGAGCTGATTCTGACGGCGATCGCCGGCGGAGGCGCCGCAGCCGCGCTCGCCCTGCTGGCACTTACCGTCGACGAGACTGACGAGGCCTTCGCAAACGTCTACTCGGCCGCGGTCTCGACCCAGAACCTCGTCCCGCGCATCTCGCAGCGAGTGCTGATCGTCTGTGCTTCGATCGTGGCGACCGGAGGAGCGCTCGCGATCGACATGCGGAGCTACCAACGCTTCCTGCTCCTACTCGGGGCAGTCTTCGTGCCGCTGCTCGGCGTCCTCGTAGCGCACTGGCTGCTGAACGGGGCTCACTACACGCGGAGCGATATCTTCGAGAGCCCCGCGGTGCGTCCGGGGTCGATCGTCGCGTGGGTGGCGGGGTTCCTCCTCTACGAATGGCTCTACCAGCCGGCGGATCTGGGCTTCTGGTCGAGCTGGCTCGACCATTGGGCGCCCTCGTACCAGATCGGCGCGTCACTCCCGAGCTTCGCCCTCGCCTTCGCGCTCACGTGGCTCGCGGGGCTCGCGAGCCGCCGTGTTCCCGCGCTCGGCTGGCTCAGAGCCTGACGGCTCCGGTTGCCAGCACGGGTGGCAACGTGATAAGGAAGGCTCGCCGCCGTGGCCGACGTCACATTTTCGAGCGTCTCCAAGGTCTTCCCGGACGGAACGAAGGCCGTCTCCGACCTCGACCTGAGCGCCGAGGACGGAGAGTTCATCGTGCTCGTCGGCCCTTCAGGGTGCGGCAAGACGACAGCTTTGCGGATGGTCGCGGGGCTCGAGGACATCTCCTCGGGCGAGATCCGCATCGGCGACCGCGTCGTCAACGACGTCTCGCCGAAGGATCGCGACATCGCGATGGTCTTCCAGACCTACGCCCTCTATCCGCACCTCACGGTCTACGACAACATCGCCTTCAGCCTGCGACTTCGAAAGGCGAAGAAGCAAGACGTCGACAAGCGTGTCCGGGAAGCGGCGAAGGTGCTCGGGCTCGATCAGCTCCTCGGTCGAAAGCCGCGCGCGCTCTCGGGCGGCCAGCGGCAGCGCGTGGCGATGGGCCGCGCGATCGTGCGGGAGCCGCAGGCATTCTTGATGGACGAGCCGCTCTCGAACCTCGACGCGAAGCTCCGCGTCCAGATGCGGGCGGAGATCAGCAAGCTGCAACGCGGCCTCGGAGTGACGACGATCTACGTCACGCACGACCAGGTCGAGGCGATGACGATGGGTGACCGTGTCGCCGTGATGCGGAAGGGCGAGCTCCAGCAGGTCGACACCCCGCAGACGCTCTACGACCGTCCGGTCAACATCTTCGTCGGCGGCTTCATCGGCAGCCCCGCCATGAACATGCTTGAGGCCACGCTCGAGCGCTCGAACGGCGAGCTCGAAGCCGTGCTCGGGGATCAACGGATCAGGCTCGGCGACGAGGTCCTCTCCTCGCGGCCGGGCCTTCGGGGCTACGAGGGCAGTGAGGTCGTGCTCGGCCTGCGACCCGAGCACCTCGAGGACGCGGCGCTGGCGAGCGACGTGCCGAGCGACCAGCGCATCCGCGGCCGGGTCGAGCTGCGGGAGGCGCTCGGCTCCGAGCTCATGGTGCACTTCAGGATTGCGGCGCGACTCCCGCTGACCGAAGAAGTGAGGGAGCTTGCCGCCGACGTGGGCGACGAGGCGGTCGAACAGCTCGAGGAGGCTTCAGCCGCGGCGGAAGTGACCGTCGTCGGCCGCTTCGAGCCCGACTCGCAGGTAAGCGAGGGGGAGACCGCCGAGGTCGCTGTCCAGACCCGCGCTCTGCATTTCTTCGACCCCGAGACGGGCCTGGGAATCTACGACGAGACGAAAGGAGCACGAGCATGAGGAAGCATTGGGCGGCTCTTTTCGCCGTCTTGCTGCTAACGGCCGCGACTGTGTCGGCTTGCGGCGGTGGTGGCGGTGGTGGAGGAGAAACGAAGAAAGGCACGGGAGAGATCACGATCTTCTCGCTCTGGGGCGGAAGCGAGCAGGAGGCGTTCCAAAAGGTCCTCACGCAGTTCACGAAGGACACCGGGATCAAGACGAAGTACGAGTCGACGCGCGATTTCCTACCGGTCATCAGGACACGGCTCGCGGCCGGTAACCCGCCGCAGATGGCGATCATCCCGCGCCCGGGCTTCGTGGCCGAGCTCGCGAAGGACGGCAACCTCGTCTCACTCGAGGATCTCGGCTTGGACGCGGACAAGATCAACGAGAACTACAGCGACACCTGGACCAAGCTGACGACAGTCGACGACACCGTCTACGGCGTCGTCGCAAAGGCGAACTCGAAGAGCACCGTCTGGTACAAGCCGAACTCGTTCAAGGAGAACAGCTTCACCGTTCCGAAGACGTGGAACGACCTGCTCGACATCACGAAGAAGTACAAAGCGAAAGGCGAAACGCCGTGGGCAGTCGGCGCTCAGGGCCGCGACAACTCGTGGACCCTGACCGACTGGTTCGAGCAGATCTACGCCCGCCAGGCCGGGCCTGACAAGTACACCCAGCTCTTCGAGACGGGTGAGGTGAAGTTCAACGACCAGTCGGTGAAGGACGCCCTCAACGAGATGCTCAAGATCGTCAACGACCAGTACGTCGCGGGCGGCATCGACACCGCGCTCGGCATCAGCTTCGTCGACGGCATTGGTCGCGTCTTCGGCAAGAACCCGAAGGCCGAGATGTACTACGAAGGGGGCTTCGTCGGCGGCATCGCCATTGGGCAGGTCAACACGAGCCTCAAGCCGGGGACGGACATCGACTTCTTCGAGTTCCCGACGATCAATCCCAACCAGACCGTCGACGTCGTGGGCGGGGGCGACGTCGCGTCGGCCTTCGTCAACAACGAGGACGTGGCCAAGCTCATGGAGTACCTGTCGACACCCGACGCGGGCCGGATCTGGGTCTCGACGGGCGCGATCGCATCCCCGAACGAGGCCGTGCCCGAAGATGCGTACCCGAACGATCTCGTCAAGAAGGAGGCCCGGGAGTTGAAGGAGGCCAAGAGCTTCCTCTTCGACGGCTCCGACCTCCTGCCGGGGACGCTCGGACAGGACTTCGGAACCCTGCTCCAGAACGTCATCAGGAAGCCGGGTGACATGGACAAGCTCCTCGACGACTACCAGGCCCAGGCCACGCAGGCCGGATTCGGCGCCTAGCCGAGGACGTTTGTTTTGGAGTCACCTAGGGTGACCGGTCTTTTCCGACGGAGGCGCGGGTCGCGTCCGCGCCTCCTGAGGCCGGCACCGCAAGCGGTGCCTCGGTGAGTAGCCAACCCGTCCCCGGACCAGTCGGACGACCCCGGGGACGGCGGCTGCCCGCGATCTTCAAGCGCCAGGGCTGGCAGGGGCTGCTCTTCATGCTGCCGGCCGTGGTGCTCCTCGGGGCGCTCGTCGCGTATCCGCTCGTCTGGACGATCGTCTACAGCTTCGGCGACACGAACTCCAGGCTCGACATCGTCCGCTGGGTCGGCTTCGACAACTACCACCGGCTGTTCACGACCGACAAGGTGTTCCTCAATCGAGACACGTTCCCGCCCCAGGGAGCGCTCTGGAACAACCTCAGGTGGGCCGTCCTCTACACGGGCATCTCGCTCGGCCTCGGGCTGCTGATCGCGGTGCTCGCGGCACGGGTGCGGTACGAGGCGTTCGTCAAGGCGATCATCTTCATACCGATGGCGATCGCCGCGACCGCCGTCGCGATCATCTGGAAGTTCGTCTACGAGCCCGACCCGGACATCGGGGTCCTGAACGCCCTCATCAAGCAAGTTGGAGGCGACCCAATTGCGTTCATCGGCCGGCCGGACACGGTCAACTACGCGATCATCTTCGCGTACGTGTGGGCGTCGACCGGCTTCGCGATGGTCGTGCTCTCGGCAGCTCTGAAGGGCATCCCGGAAGAAATCATCGAAGCGGCCCGTACGGAC
>Ga0307278_10000139_pt1 | contig 35440 bp, 31 predicted proteins | sample ER_DNA_117_FD_194482 | JGI IMG/M metagenome (GOLD analysis project Ga0307278, IMG submission 194482) | Bulk soil microbial communities from the East River watershed near Crested Butte, Colorado, United States - ER_DNA_117 | ecosystem: Environmental > Terrestrial > Soil > Floodplain | place... | reverse complement strand
CGCTGCTGCACGAGGCCGACGGGCGGATCGCCTACCGCTTCCACGCGCGCGACCTGCACCTGGTCATGGGACCGGCAGCGCGAGGGACCTCCATACGGTTTCGCGTGCTCATCGACGGTCAGCCGCCCGGCGCCGCCCACGGAACCGACGTCGACGACCAGGGCAACGGCACGGTAACCGAACAGGGGCTCTACCAGCTCGTCCGCCAGCGTGTCCCCGTCACCGAGCGCACGTTCGAGATCACGTTCCTTGATCCTGGCGTGCGGGCCTACGCGTTCACCTTCGGCTAGGTCCGGGACAAGTGGACAGCTGGCTGACCGAAGTTCCCCGGTTGGAGCCCCTCCAGAGCGTGCCCGCCGGCGTCCTGGAGGTCGCCCGACACAGCACATGACTTGGCGTCCCACGGTCACCGGCGACCTGCGGAAACGCTGGTCAGCACCCGCTCCGGGGAAAGCGCACGCGCACGTCTCAGGCTTGCGTCCGGACGAGCCGGGTCTGTTTGATCCTGGTCCGGTCCGCGGCGAACGGGCCGCCGCCCGGCGGGTGCAGCTCGATCACGGGCATGACGCTGGCGGCGTGCTCGGCCATGGCGGTGCGGAAGTCGGCGTTGACGCGGTGCACCGCCGCGACGATCCGTTCCTGGAAGTCGCGCTGGCGCGCGGGCGTGACCGGCTCGCGCAGCTCGAACGCGAAGCAGGGCCGCACCGTGCCGTCTGCCGACTCGCGCAGGGCAAGGCAGAAGGAGGTGGTGACCGCGGCCAGGTCTGGCTCGCTGTACAGCGCCTGCTCGAGGTCCTCCGGGTAGATGTTGGCGCCCATCACGCTGACGGTGGAGTCCTTGCGGCCGTGGACCCACAGGAACGGCAGCTCCGGCGCTACGGGCACGTCCGGCCCGACCAGATCCGCGAGCGACCGGCCAGCGGCGCGGAAGCGCGCCTCGAGCATCGCGTAGGAGGCGACTCCACCTTCGTCGTGGACGTTGTAGGCGATGCGTGGGGACAGAAGGTTGAGGCGGCTGATGGTGACGAGCAGCTCGCCCTCGTCAGACACGGTGACGTGGTGGCTCAGTGGGTTGTACTGGAACACCATGGGCAGGCGTGAGTCGTCTCCGAACAGCGCCTGGCGGAGGCGGGGGTCCTCGCGCGCCGCGCGGCGGACCGCCACGCTCAGCGGGGTCTCGCCGGCCAGGCCGATCTCCAGGTCGGTCGCACCGTAGCCGCTGTACACCGGCTGGAACGCCGGTGACAGGTAGTCGCGCAGCCCCTCGGACATGCCCTCCCCGCCGACCAGGCCCATCAGCCGGTAGTCCCGCAGCGGGAAGTCGCGCTCGCGGGCGGCGTCCATCAGGTGCTTGAGGAATGGCGGGTAGCCGCAGATGAGATAGCGGTGGCCGGGGCCGAACAGCTCAAGGGTGCCGAAGATCTTGTCGACGTCGGGGCCGGTGCTCTTGACCACGCTGGTGCGCTGCAGGGCGATGCCCATGTTGATACCGGTCGCCCAGGCACCCATGGAGAAGGCGTTGATCGTGATCCAGTGCCCCTCGCCGAAGCAGTGGCGGGCGAAGTGGCTGATGAACGTGTGCGTGGTGGCGCGCTCCTTCAGCGAGCGGACCCAGTTGTAGGGGGTGCCGGTGCTCCCGGAGGACTCGTCGATGGCGACGTCACGGGTGGGCAGCCTGCCGCCGACGCAGCGTTCCGGGATGGTGAACGGGTGGATGTAGTTGGCCTTGTCGGTGGCGGGCAGGCGCAGCGCCACCGGGTCGACGTCACCAGGAGAGGCGGCGTGCGCGAAGCGCCGGTAGGCCGGGACCTTGCGCACGGCGTGGTCGTAGGCACGAACGGCGCGCCACCGGCCGGCGACGGCGAGCAGCCGCGGTGGGCAGGTCGTGATCAGCCAGATGAACGGCCGGTAGTGAGGGCCGACGAGGCGCAGGAGCCAGTCGAGCGGGACGAGCGCGGCGCGCAGGAGCAAGCGTCGGCCCGCCGGGAGGGTGACGCGCTCGCGCGTGCGCACGGGTGGCTTCTTGGGCCGGATGCCGGTGCCTGCCGGGCGGAGCCGCCCGCCGTCGGTGGGGCCGGTGGCCGAGGCCGGGTAGAGAGTGGTGCTCACGCTGACTCACCTCGCTGGTCGATGACGGTGGTGAAGAAGGGCAGCCTGGCCCTGCGCCACTGCTTGGGACGGATCGGGCTCGGCGCACCAGGCGCCGGTGCTGTGGCCGATTCACCTGCCATGATCCCGCCGGAGACCGCCACCGGGAACCGGCGATCGTCCTGGTCTTGCCGCGCGGAGTCGCCCATCTCCGCCTGGGTACTTCCGGAACCCGGGCTTGCCCCGCCCGGTCGACGAGGGTGGCGACGCCGCTGACATCCAGCACCTCACCCAGCCCCGGCAGCCACGCAGCAAACTTCGTGCGCGCCGGCCAGTCCGGTCGTTCCTTCCGCCTGCCTTGCTGCGCGGGCTTGGTGGCACGCGCGGCGCAACCGCTGTGCCCCCTGACTGGCAAGACGGTCAGCCGACGCGGCGGCTGGCGGCGAGTCGGTTGTCCTGCCAGACCTGGTCATGCGTCTCCGGTGTCACGCAGACGTGGTCACCGGGGACGACCTCGCGCCACACGAGCGCCGTGAGCAAGCCGACCAGGGCGGTTATCCCCTTGGGCGAACGGTCCATGGCACGACCCCCTCAGCTGCGCGTGCACGAGCCCGGCGGCGGGTACGCGCCACCTGGCGGCGTCGGCTCGTGCGTCGGCGGGGTTCTACGGCGGCGGATCGCGGTCCGGCACGGAAGCTCCAGGACCGCCCGCCCAATTCGTTCCAGATCGTCATGGCGCTCCCTCCCTGGTCTGCGGAGCGCCGTATTCAGCGGCTGATACCCCCGATGAAGGTCGGGACGGCCATGCGGACGAGCAGGGCGCGCTACCCGGGAGTATCTGGCTCCCAGGTCTGGCCACCGTCGTGCGTGACCACCAGCCCAGACTTCGTCGTGCAGTCCTTCTTGCCATCGCTGCACGACGACGTCGAGTACAAGGCCCATCCCAGGTCCTGGTTGGCCATGCTCACGCTGGTGATCCCGTTCGGGAGCCCCTTCGGGTCGAACACCACCGGCTGGGCTCCGACGGGCTGGACCCTCACCATCTGGACCGGCGCGGGGCATCCAGCACCGTCGCCTGGGCGACCGCGTCGGTCACCACCCGACCGAAGCTGGCCGTGGACAGCAGCCCTCAGCGCACCTCTATGGAGTGCTTCGGTCAGGCGGGAGTTCCCGGGGCTCGATTGGCGAACCATTCCGCGAACATGGCAACGCACTCGTTGCAGATGAAGATCGGCGTCTCGTTGGAGAAGTCGTTGGGGTCCCTGACCGGGTACTCGGCGCCGAAGAGCATCTGCACCTGCTGGTGGGACTTCCTGCAGAACCAGCACCTGAACTTGGCAGGGTCAGCCAGGCGTTCCTCCATGATCTCCGGCTTCTCGTCCTCGTCGATCTCGAGGTACGCCTGTTCGTCGGTCAGGGAGTAGACGTACGCGTCACCACCGGGCTGATCGCGTCCATCTTCCACGGCTTCCTCCAATCGCCTGAGGGCCGCCGATCACCGGTCACACCGCCTGCCCGCGATGAGCATGGTCGCATGACCTGACAGCGACAAGACCTCTGACGCGGGTATCAGCCAGAGGACCTCCCAAGGCGCGCGGTCAGGACCCCGAGGGCAACGAGTTCTGCCTCCACTGACCTCCGCTTACGGCACGACGCCGCTGAAGACGTAGGCCTGGGCGAGCACCAGCAGGCCGACCAGGCAGGCGAGCGCGATCGAGTGGAAGAACACGTAGCGCAGGATGTTGCCCTCCTGGCCCTGCTGGCCGGTGGCGACGCCGCCGACCACGATGCTCTGGGCGTCGATCATCTTGCCCATCACGCCGCCGGAGCTGTTGGAGGCGGCGGCCAGCACCGGCGAGATGCCGATCTGGCCGGCGGTGATCTTCTGCAGGCTGCCGAACAGCGCGTTGGACGAGGTGTCGCTGCCGGTCAGGGCAACCCCGAGCCAGCCGAGCAGGGGTGAGAAGAAGGCGAACAGCTTGCCGGTCTTGGCGAAGGCCAGGCCCATGCTGGCGTCCAGGCCGCCGTACCTGGTCGTGTAGCCGATCGCCAGCATGGCGGCGATGGTCAGCAGCGAGAAGCGCACCCGGTGGAGGGTGCCGAGGAAGATGCGGCCGATCTCGGCCGGGCGCAGGCGCAGCGCGAGCCCGGACAGGATGCCCGTGAGGAGCAGCGCGGTGCCGGTGGCCGACAGCGGAAAGAAGTCGTAGACGGCCTTCTCGGCGGTGTCCTTGGCCACCACCGGCGGGACCCGGACGACCTCGAGGTGCAGCCCGGGCCAGTTGATCTGGGTGCCGATGTGGAGGGTCGTCGACAGGTCGTTGAGGAACGACTTCACTTGCGGCGTGCCCCAGAGGAACACCAGCACGGCCAGCAGGATCCAGGGCAGCCAGGCCATGAACGCGTCACGCCGGGCGGTGGGGGAGGGCAGCTCGGAGTTGGCGGCCGCGCCCGGGCCGGGGCTCACCTCGCCGGTGGGACCGGCGCGGCGTCTGGCCGCGAGCTCCTCCTCGACCGACGGGTCGTCGTCGAAGCGCCAGATCTCCTTCGGCTGCCAGTAGCGGAGCAGCACGACCATGGCCAGGATCGAGACGAGAGAGGCGACGATGTCGACCAGCCAGGGGCCGTGCAGGTTGGAGACGAGGAACTGCACGATCGCGAAGGAGAGGCCGGCGGTGAGGCAGGCGGGCCACACCTCGCGCGTCCGGCGGAAGCCGACCATGGCCACCACCAGCCAGAACGGGATGATCACCGAGAAGAACGGCAGCTGGCGGCCGACCATCGCCGACAGGTCCTGGATGGGCAGGCCGGTGACGCTCGCAAGCGTGACGATCGGGGTGCCGATGGCGCCGAAGGCCACCGGCGCGGTGTTGCCGATCAGCGACAGCCCGGCCGCGGGCAGCGGCCGGAAGCCGAGCCCGATGAGCATCGCGGCGCAGATCGCGATCGGCGTCCCGAACCCGGCCGACCCCTCGATGAACGCCCCGAAGCAGAAGGCGATCAGCAGGAGCTGGATGCGCCGGTCGACCGCGAGCCCGGCGATGGTGCGCCGGACCTCCTCGAACTTCCCGGTCTTGACGGTGATGTCGTAGACGAAGATGGCGCACAGCACGATCCAGCCGATCGGCAGCAGGCCGAACGCGGCGCCGTTGGCGGTGGCCGCCGTCGCCGTCCCCACCGGCATGCCGAACACCGCGATCGCGACCAGCAGGGAGGCGGCCAGCCCGCCGATGGCGGCCCAGTGGGCCTTGACGCGCAGGATCCCGAGCATCCCGAGCAGCACGATGATCGGCAGGGCGGCCACGAGCGCCGAGAGCAGGACGTTGTCGGCGACCGGGCTGTAGCGCTGGGTGAAGCTCACGGCGAGGAGCTGCATGTCGGCGCCTCCTCCTTGGCCGAGTGACGATGCTCCTGCCTTCCCTGCGAACGCCGCGAACAACCAGGCGGACACGACAGACGCGGGCGGCGGCGACCGGCTCAGGTGCTCATGGTCGGAAGAACGTGTGGCTGTCGGCGGTGACCCGCTCGATGGCCGGCGGGCCTTCGGCGGTGGCGGGGCTGCGGGCGAGCAGCACGGTCGGGCGGATGACCACCACCAGCCGCACGGCGGCGTCGGGCATCGGCGCGTCGGGGTCGACGCCGTAGCGTTCCCGCAACTGCCGGTAGTAAGGCCCGCCGGTGTCGTCCTCCGTCCCCTCGACCACGCCGCGGACCTCCAGGTAGCGCTGCGAGTCGTCGGGATCGGTGATCGACAGGGCGACGCGAGGCTCCGCCTGCAGGTTGCGGAACTTCTGCCTGGTGCTCGTATGGGTCAGGCGGATCCGTGCGCCGTCCCAGGCGAACCACATCGGGTTGCTCTGCGGCCCGCCGTCGGTGCGGACCGTTGCCACGTGCGCGATCAGCGGCCGTTCGAGCAGGTCGCGATGGCTATCCGGGACCTGGGGTACGGGCTGGTCCATGCCTCCACCTCCGCCTGCGGCTGGCTGTCGCGGGCGAGCCTATGCCGCGCGTGGGGGGACCGCTAGCGACGTGCCGCCCGGGCGGGTGGGCAGCCGAGCCCCGGGCAGAGCCGGAAGACCAGCAGCAGGAGCGCGGCCTCGGGGAGCAGCAGCAGCGGGACGAAGGCTGCCCTGCTCTCGAGGACCAGCGGCACGAACGGGGCGGCGGCGGTCAGCGCGATGCACATCAGGCCCTCGACGATCCAGTCCTTGCGGAGCTGCCGTGCCACCGCGTCCGGATCCTGCAACGCGAACAGGACCCGCATCAGCAGGGAGTTCAGCGCGGTGAACGCCACGGCCGCGGCGACGATGGCGAGCGGCTCCGGCGAGCTCGGCTGCGACTCGCGGACCGTCTGGAAGACCCAGCCGGCTCCGGCGAGGCAGAGCACGTACTGGCCGCCGTTGAACAGCACCTTGTCGGCGGACCTGCGGCCGACGACCTGGCCGAGCATGGTGGCGAAGGCGGCGGCCGGGGCGCCCGCGGCCATGCCCCAGCCGATCACCAGCGCGAGGTCGAGGCTCCCGAAGCTGAGGGAGCCGGTGTGGACGCGGGTCAGGTAGGGGCGGAGCTGCGCCACGGCGGAGAGTCCCACCAGGACCAGGAGCGACCGCGGGCCGTGCTCGATGAGCTGCACGCCGCCGTGGGCGAGCAGCCAGCCACCAAGTCCGAGCCCGGCGGCGGACACGGCGGTGATGTAGCCGTTGCTCAGCAGGCGCCAGCGGTCGGCCGCGTCCTCGCGTAGCCCGCGGCCGACCGACGGCGCGTTGACGAGCACCCACAGCGCCCACAACAGCGCGGAGACGTTGCGGCCGCGCAGCTCGGCCAGCTCGGCAAGCCACTCCTCCCGGTAACGGTGCCGGTGGACGGCTGGCAGGCGGCCGGCGGCGCGGCGCACCAGGCGCTCGGCGAGCCAGTAGCACCACTCGAAGGCATCCTGCTGCAGCAGGGGGAGCAGCAGCGCGCCCACGGCCACCGTCTCCTGCCAGCCCCACCTCACACCGGCACCTCTCCGCTGCCGGCCACGCCCCACCGCGGCGTGATCGAGCGCACGGTCTGGTCGAGCTCCCGGCGCGCCTGTTCGGCTCCGGTGCCGGTGAGGTGGTAGTAGCGGCGTGGTCGCCGGCCCGTGGCGACCGGGTCGATCTCCTCCCACCGGCTGCTCACCCAGCCTGCCCGCTCGAGGCGCGCGAGGATCGGGTAGATGCTGCCCGTCGGCAGCACCAGCCTCCGGGACAGCTCGAGCCCGTAGTGCTGGCCGAGCGGGTTCTCGAGCATGGCGGCGAGCACCCGTTGGGTCTGCAGGGTCATCCGGGGAGCGGCCATGGTGCGAACTCTACGATGGGTTCGACCGGCTTCCAACTTTCGATACGATCAAGGTAATTAGGGTGAACGGGCATCGCTGCGCAGCGGCTGTCAGCTCGGTCCCGCGTGCAGGATCCGGCAGCTCCACGCGACGCGGCAGGCCGGCTCAGGTATGTCCGTGGGTGGGCACCTCGACGATCCTCGGCGTGGTGTCCCAGAGCCGCCGCACCTGGTCGCCGTCGTGGAAGTGCCCGCCAGGGCAGGCGCTGCCGTGGTGCATCGCCGCGTGCACGAACGCAAGGACCCGCGTGGGGGCCTCGACCGGCTGGTCGTGGTCGGTCGCCAGGTGCGCGGCCAGTGCGGCTGGGCTCATGCGGCACCACCCCCGGTCGGCCGGGTCGCCTCCTCACCGCTCATGCCGCCTCCGTCCGCCCGTCGCAGGGGCCATCAGCCGGGGAGGCGGTCACAGCGGGCTCCATCGCTGCCGGCGCAGCGCGCCAGACGAGGAGCATAGCAACACGCAACCGCCTTGGACTCGCCTCGGCCCTGGTCCAAGATGGCGCCGGCGCGGCCGGCCAGGCGCCGGTCACGTCCCAGCACGCGAGGAGGCGACCCATGGACACCTCGGAGCGTGGCGCGGCGTCCCTCGCCGGCTACCCGGCTGGGTCGCGACTGCTCGGCATCGAGGCGACGGGCACCGGCGTGACAGCCGGGCTGGCTTCCTCGCTGTCGGGCATCGTGAAGTGGAAGACGGAGCCGCCTCGCGATCCTGCTTCGACCCAGATCCGACCGCCGTGCCGCTCGACGATGCGGTGGCAGACCGCGAGCCCGACACCGGCGCCCGGGTAGCGACCGCGGTCATTGAGGCGCTGGAACATGTGGAAGATACGGTCCCTGTGGACGGGATCGATTCCGATGCCGTTGTCGGCCACGGACAGGCGCCACCAACCCTGCTCCTGGCTTGCGGAGATGTGGATCTGAGGCGGCTCGTCGCCGTGGAACTTGAGTGCGTTGTCGACGAGGTTCTGGAGGACCCGGCGGAGCTGGAGGCGGTCGGCCCGCACGTGGGGCAACCAGCCGACCTCGACGCGGGCGTTGGCGGCCTCGATCGAGGGTCGCAGCGACCGCAGCGCCTCCTGCACCACGCTGGCGACGTCCACCGAGGTCCGCAGCAGCTCGCCACGAGCGGCATGGGAGTGCGTGAGTACCCCGTTGATCAGGCCGTGCATGCGGGTCGCGCCTTCGACCACGAACTCGATCGCCTGCTCGCCCTCGGTGTCGAGGCGGTCGTGGTAGCTCCGCTGCAGCAGTTGCGCGTAGCTGGTTATCGTGCGCAGCGGCTCGATAAGGTCGTGCGAGGTGCTGTAGGTGAACTGCTCGAGGTCGGCGGTGACGCGTTCCAGCTCGGTGGCGTGCCGCTGCAGTGCCTCGTGAGCAGTGGCCAGCTCGGCTTCGTAGCTGTCGCGGGTGGTCACCATCCTGTTGAACTCCTCCGCCAGACGTCGCAGCTCGGATGGTCCGGTGGCCGGCACCGGCGTGTGGGCCACCCGGCGGGTGGCATGCCCGACCGCGCTGATGAGGCGCCGCAGTGGACCGACGATGCGCCGGTTGACCAGTGCGAGCAGAAGCAGCATCACCAGGAAGGCGGCACCGGCCAGGCCAGCCTCCTTGACCAGGACGTCCCGCGTCGGACCGAGGGCTGTCGCCGTCCGCTCACTGGCGTAGACGCGCCAGCCCAGTCCAGGAACCGGGCGCCAGCCCGTGATGCGTCCATCAGCTTCGCCGGTGACGGACCCGGTCAGTAGGCGTTGGCTGGTCCCATCGGTCGCCGCGAAGGTGAATCGCTGGGTGCCGCCGTAGGTGGCGGCCAGCCCGGACGCGAGGTCTCCGAGGGGCAGGACGAGCGCGGTGATCGCCGACAGCCTGCCGGTACGGTCCGTGGTCGGCGCGGTGACGGCGACCGCTGTCCTGCCGGTCAGTCGGTCGGTGAACACCCCGGACACCCGGGGCGCCTTGGCCGTCGCCGTATCCTCGACCCAGGCGGCGCCAGCCTGGGTCGCCTCGCTCCGATTGCGCGACCGGAGCCGGCCAGTCCGCACCAGGCCACCGGGTCTCAGTGGTGGTTCATGATCACTTCGACCAGGTCAGCCACCGGCTTGAGCCATCAGGGCCGTTCCGACCCGCCTAGGAACCCGTGGGCAGCGGCCGGTAGTTGCGCCGGTAGTACTCCCAGTACTCGTCGGACTTCAGCGGCCGCCACCACTGCTGGTTCTCCCGGTACCAGGCGATCGTCCGCTCGAGGCCGGTACGCAGGTCGATCTCGGGACGCCAGCCGAGCTCCCGCTCGAGCCTGCTGGTGTCCAGCGCGTAGCGGTAGTCGTGGCCCTTGCGGTCGGCCACGTACTGGATCAGGGAGCGGGGCTTGCCGAGCAGGTCCAGCACCGCCTCGGCGAGCCGGTTGCCGCTGGTCTCGACGCCGGTGCCGATGTTGTAGGCGTGTCCGGGCGGCGCGGTGTGCAGCACCAGGTCGATCGCCCGGCAGTGGTCCTCGACGTGGAGGTAGTCGCGCACGGCGGTGCCGTCGTTGTACAGGGGCAGGGGCTGGTCGTCCAAGGCGTTGGTGACGAACACCGGCACCGACTTCTCCGGGTACTGGTACGGGCCGTAGGTGTTGGCGCCGCGGGTGACCAGCAGCGGCAGCTCGTGGCTGGCCGCGAACGCCCAGGCCAGGTGCTCGCCGCCGGCCTTGCTCGCCGAGTACGGGCTGCGGGGCCGGAAGGGGTCGTCCTCCCGCGAGCGGCCCTCCGGGACGTCGCCGTACACCTCGTCCGTGCTCACCAGGTGGAACACCTCGTGGCCGTACTTGCCGGCCGCCGAGCACAGCACCGCCGTCCCGAGCACGTCGGCGTTGATGAACGAGAACGGGTCGAGCAGCGATCGGTCGACGTGGGTCTCGGCGGCGAAGTTGACCATCGCGTCGACCTCGCCGGCGAGCTTCTCGACGAGGTCGACGTCGCAGATGTCCCCGTGGAAGAAGCGGTACCCCTCGGTCCCCTCGAACTCCGCGAGGTTGGCCGGGTTCCCGGCGTAGGTGAGCTTGTCCAGCACCCAGATCTCGGTGCTCGGCCTGGTCCGGCGGAGAAGGCGGACGAAGTTGGAGCCGATGAAGCCCGCGCCGCCGGCCACGAGCAGTCGTCGGAAGGTCCGGTTCATGTCCGGAGCGTACCCGGCGCGCCGAATTCGCCGCCACTTCCAGCGGGGCGGCTGTGGACGGCGGGCGGCGCTACTCGGTGTGGTCGAAGCGCAGGATCGCCACGGTCAGCATCGCCACGCTCATGACCGCCAGCAGGAGCACCTCGAGCGCCGTGGGCACCGGCCAGCCTCCCCAGGTGACGCCGGGCCGCAGCGCGTGCTGGGCCGCCTGGCTGAGGTGGAGGTGCTGGAACACCACCGCCCGCATCGGGTCGACGGCGTAGGTCAGCGGGTTGAGCCGCGTCAGGACCTGCAGCCAGGTGGGCAGGTTGGACAGTGGGAACAGGGCGCCGGACAGGAACATCATCGGCGCCATCACCATCTGCATCATCGGCATGATCGTCTGGATCTGGCGCAGGCGGGCGGAGAGCATGATCCCGAACGCGGTGATCGTGAACGCGGCGAGGAACAGCAGGCCGGCGAGTTGCAGCAGCAGGCTGGGCGAGTAGGGCACGTGCACCAGCCCGGCGAGGGCGAGCATCACCAGGCTCTGGATGGTGGCCACGGTGGCGCCGCCGAACGCCTTGCCGACGATGATGGCGCTGCGCCGCACCGGGGCGACGAGCATCTCGCGCAGGAAGCCGAACTCCCGGTCCCAGACGATCGACACGCCCGAGAAGGCCGCCGTGAACAGCAGCGACATCGCCAGCACGCCGGGGAACAGGAAGGTGCGGAAGTCGACCCCGCCGGCCGCGGCGCCGCGCGAGATCACCGGCGACAGGCCGGTGCCGAGCACGAACAGCCACAGCACCGGCTGCACCAGCGCGGAGACCATGCGGGCGCGGTCACGGCTGTAGCGGATCAGCTCACGCTGGCAGACCATCTTGGCGGCGCGCAGGTCCTGGCGCAGCCCACGGGCGGGGAGGCGGACCGGCGCGACGGTGGCGCCAGCGGTCGCCGGTGTGGTGGTCATCTCCCTCACCTCCGCACCGCGCGCGCCATCCGGCTCAGCCGCGCACGGTCCATCGTGGAGGCCTCGGCATCGCGGATGGTCGTGCCGGTGTGGGCCAGGAACACGTCGTCCAGGGTGGGGCGGGCGACGTTGACGGAGCGGATGGGGATGCCCAGCTCGGCGAAGAGGCGGGGCACGAACTGCTCGCCGTCGGCGACCGCAAAGGTGACCGCCCCCTCGTGGACCGCGGCCTCGATCTCGAAGCGGCCGCGGAGCGCGGCGATCGCGGCCTGGTCGTCGTCGGTGTGGATCTGGACGCGGTCCTTGCCGACCTCGGCCTTGAGCTCGTCCGGGGTGCCGAGCGCGACGATGCGGCCGGCGTCGATGATGGCGATGCGATCGCAGTGCTCGGCCTCGTCCATGTAGTGGGTGGTGAGGAAGACGGTGATGTCCTCGCGCCGGCGCAGCTCGTCGAGGTACTTCCAGATCGACGCGCGGGTCTGCGGGTCGAGGCCGACGGTGGGCTCGTCCAGGAACAGCACGCGCGGCGAGTGCAGCAGGCCACGGGCGATCTCGAGGCGGCGCTTCATCCCGCCCGAGAACGTCTGCACCAGGTCGCCGCGCCGCTCCCAGAGGCCGACCAGCTCCAGCACCTCGTGCAGGCGTTCGGGGACGGCGGCCTTGGGGACGGCGTACAGCTCCGCGTGGAAGCGCAGGTTCTGCTCGCCGGTCAGGTAGTCGTCCAGGGTCGTGTCCTGGAAGACCAGGCCGATGCTGCGGCGCACGTCGTCGCGGGCCGCGACCACGTCGTGGCCGCCGACCCGCGCCGCCCCCGCCGTCGGCCGCGCCAGGGTGCACAGGATCTTGATGGTGGTCGACTTCCCCGCGCCGTTGGGGCCGAGGAAGCCGAACGTCTCGCCCTCGGCGACGTCGAAGTCCACCCCGCGCACCGCTTCGACCTCACCGTAGTGCTTGACCAGCCCCCTGACCGAGATGGCCGCCCCGGTGGCCGGCGCCGCCGCCGAGGTCGCATCCGCTGTCCTCGCCTCCACGCACCCTCCTCGACTCCGGCGCGGCCCTCTGGCGCCTCCGCCCGGGCTCACCGCATCTATGGTTACGTACGTGGGCCGAACGCACACGAGATTCAGACGACTCACAGGCTTCTCACAGCCCGGATCGGGGGAGGCGGCCGTGCTCGAACGCCTGGCTCGCTGGCTGGTCGCCCGGCGGCGGCCGGTCGTGCTGGCCTGGGCGGCGGTGCTCGTGGTCGGTGGCGGGTTCGGCGGCCAGGTCTTCGACCACCTCGGCGAGACCAGCGGGATGCGGCCGGACGCCGAGTCGGTGCTGGCCGAGCGGCGGCTCGAGCGGCTCGCCGACGAGGGCCCGGAGGTGTTCGCGTTCGTCGACGGGCGGCCCGCCACCGACCAGCGGCTGACCGCCAGCGTCACCGCCGTCACCGACGCCCTGCGCGGCGTGCCGGGCGTCGCCGAGGTGGACGACTTCTACCACTCGCCCGGGCCCTGGGTCAGCGGCGACCTGCGCTCCCTGCTGATCCGGGTCGAGCTGGCCAGGGACCTGCCCGCCGCCGCACGCGAGCGGCTGGTGAGCGAGGTCGCCCGCCGGCTGGCCACCATCGAGGCGCCGCGGGTGGTGGTCGGCGGCGAGGACGTGGCCGACAAGGAGTTCGCCGACCAGGCCACCCGCGACCTCGCCAAGGGCGAGCGGTTCTCCCTGCCGGTGCTGCTGGTGGTCCTGCTGGTGGTGTTCGGCGGCGCGCTCGCGGCGGCCATGCCGCTGGCGGTCGCGCTGGTGTCGATCGCGGCCACGCTGCTCGCGATGCTGCTGCTGTCGGCGGTCGTGCCCGTCTCGGAGTACTCGGTGAACGTGGTCACCCTGCTCGGACTCGGGCTGGCGGTGGACTACTCGCTGCTGGAGGTGGCCCGCTTCCGCGAGGAGCGGGCGGCCGGCGCCGAGGTGGCCGAGGCGGTGGCGCGCACCGTGGCTGGCGCCGGCCGCACGGTCTGCTTCTCCGGCCTGACCGTGGCCGTCGCCCTGAGCGGCCTGCTGCTGTTCGCCGAGCCGCTGTTCCGCTCGATGGCCCTCGCCGGCGTGGTGGTGGTGCTGCTGGCCGTGCTCGCCGCCGTGACGCTGGTACCGGCGCTGCTGGCGATGGCCGGCCGGCGCCTGCGGCCGGCCCGCCGGCGACCGGGGGAGGACGGCGCCTTCGCCCGGGTCGCCCGGCTGGTGCAGCGCCGCGCCGGCCTGACCGTGGCCGCCGTCGCCGTCGCCCTGGTCACGCTCGCATTCCCCTTCGCCCACGCCAACCTGAGCGACTCGGGGGTGGAGTCCCTGCCCCGGTCGAGCGCCTCGCGGCAGCTCGACGCCGCCCTCGCCGAGCGGATGGGCCGCAGCCGGACCGACCCGCTGGTGGTGCTGGCCGACACCCGCGCCGACACCCGCGCCTACCTCGAGTTCCTCAACCAGCTCGAGCGGCTGCCCGGCGTGCGCCAGGTGGCGCCGCGCCTCGACCTGCCGTCCGGCATCCGGCTCGTCCAGGTGGTCGACCTGACCCCGGAGGGGACCTCCAAGGGCAGGACCGCGCTCGGCCTGGTGCGCCGCGTCCGTGCGCTCGACGCGCCGTTCGGCGTGCAGGTCACCGGGACCGCGGCCTCGCTGGTCGACTACCGCGACTCGGTGGCGCGCCGCCTGCCCCTGGTCCTCCTGGTGATCGGCGCCGCCAGCTTCGTCCTGCTGTTCTGCATGACCGGCTCGGTGGTGGTGCCGGCCAAGGCGATCGCGATGAACCTGCTGTCCCTCGGCGCCAGCCTCGGCGCGCTCGTCTGGGTGTTCCAGGACGGCCACCTGGCCTGGCTGCTCGGCTTCGAGCCGGTCGGCGCCGTCGACCTCACCATCCCGGTGCTGGTGTTCGTGTTCACCTTCGGCCTCTCGATGGACTACGAGGTGTTCCTGCTCGCCCGCATCAAGGAGGCCTACGACGAGGCTGGCGGGGGGTCCGGGGGGCTCGAGAGCGAGGCCGCAGCCCAGGTGGCGGGTGGCCACGGTGGGCCGAGCGGTAGCCCCCCGGTCAACAGACCGGTGGGGGAGGAGCGCGCCGCCCGCTCGCCGGCCAGCGACCGTGCGGTCGCCGTCGGCCTCGAGCGCACCGGGCGAGTGGTCACCGCCGCGGCCGCGCTCATGGTGGTCGTCTTCCTCGGCTTCGCCGTCGGCGAGCTGCTCCCGCTCAAGGCGATGGGCGTCGGCATGATCGTGGCGATCGTGCTGGACGCGACCGTGGTGCGGCTGCTGCTGGTCCCGGCCACGATGACCCTGCTGGGTCACTGGAACTGGTGGGCCCCGCCGCGGCTGCGCCGCCTGCACGCGCGGTTCGCCGGGGCCGGCGGCCCCGTGCCGGCAGCGCGGACGGAATCTCCGGCTCGCGACCTTTCAGAATTTCGACAGCCGTAGGAAGCTCATCACGAGATGGGCATGGTGCGGCATTCTCGAGGCGGGTCCGCGCAGCCCGGTTCGCGTCCGGTGTGCGCCCTTTCCGGCGCCCGCCGTCCCAGCCACGGGCACGCCCGATCGGTGCCAACTTTGCCGAACGGAAATGCGCACAACACCGCTTCATAACCTCCAGTAGATTGGTCCCGATTGCGTATACTCGTACGCAGTCAAAAGCCGGCCAACCTCCCGAGGCGGCCTGGTGGCACGGGCGCTCGCCCCGGTAACGGTCCAGGCCGGCGGCCCGATCGCAGGGGAGGTCTCCCGGCATGACCCATCTCAAGAACCGCTTCGCGCGGCTCGCCTACGCCCTCACGACGCTCGCCGCGCTGGCGGGCTCGCTCGGCGCCACAAGGAAGTGGTCATAGGCATACATAGGACCTGATCGCCTCATCCTGGGTCGACAAGGCCCGGGATGAGGTGATCTGCTGGAGCGGCGCATTTTGGTGTCCCCCCAATCGCCAAGGACGATGACGCCGCAGGGTCGCTCCGCCGTATTCCGAGTCTGGCTGGTCGCCGTCTCGACCGCCGGGCTCGTCGCGCTCGCCTTGGCCGCGGTCGCCGACGGCGGCCGGCTCCTCGACCAGGCGTCCCTCCCCTTCTGGACGATCGCCGCCCTGGTGGTGACGACCGAGCTGTTCTACATCGAGGTGCCGGGCAGGGGCGAGAGCATCACCGTCTCCAGCACCTTCGCGGTCGCCATGCTGCTCGGCTGGGGCGTCGCCGCCGGTATGCTGGTGTACGCGGTCGCCTCCGCCGTGAGCGACGTGCGGCGCCGCCGGTCGCCCAGGAAGGTGGCGTTCAACGTCGCCCAGTACGGCCTCTCCATGGCCGCGGCGGGCGGCGCCTGGGCGTTGCTCGGCGGCAGCGCGCCGTTCACGCCCGACCAGCTGCCCGCCTTCGCCGCCGCCGCCGTGGTGTTCTCGCTCGTCAACAACCTGCTGGTGCGCGTCACCACCGCGTTCGCCGACGGCCGCAGGCTCGCGACCGGGCTGGCGGACGACGCCGGCTTCGAGGCCTGGACCTCGGCGATGCTGCTCGGCATGGCGCCGGTCACCGTCCTGGTCGCGGAGCGCTCGTCCCTGCTGCTGCTCCTGCTGCTGCTGCCGGTCGGCGCCGTCTTCATCGCCTCCAGGGGCGCGATCCAGGCCATCGCCCACCGCGACGTGGCCGAGGAGCACGCCCGCGTCGCCGCCGCCATGGCCGAGGACCACGCCCGCCTGGTCGAGGCCGAGCGGGAGGTCGTACGGCAGCTCCAGGAGCAGGCCCGGCTCAAGAGCGACCTGCTCGCCGTCGTCTCGCACGAGCTGCGCACCCCGCTGACCGGGATCCTGGGCTCGCTCAAGACGCTCGACGCCCGCGGCCACATCCTCAGCCCGGACCAGCGCCGCAAGTTCCTCGACATGGCGAACCAGGAGGGGGAGCGACTCAAGGAGCTGATCGAGCAGCTCCTGCTCGCCTCCAACTTCCAGACCACCCCGAGCGAGCCGTCCATCCACCCCCTGATCGACGCCGGCGAGGTGGTCAGCGGCGCCACCGCGGCCATCCAGGCCGACCACCCGGACCGGCGCCTGGCCGTCTCCGTCGCAGGCGCCCTGCCCGTGCTCGCCGCCCCCGAGGCGATCCTCAGGGTGCTCGGCAACCTGCTCGACAACGCCGTCAAGTGGTCCCCGGCCGACGACGCCATCCGCGTCGAGGCCTACGAGACGGACGGCAAGGTCGTGGTCGCGGTCGAGGACGCCGGCCCGGGCGTGCCCGACGGCGACCGCGAGCGCATCTTCGAGTGGTTCACCCAGGTGGACTCCGGCGCCACCCGCCCCCGCGGCGGCATCGGCCTCGGCCTCCACGTGGCCAGGCAGCTCGCCCGCGCCCAGGGCGGCGAATTGCTGCTGGCCACCGAGCCGGGCAGCGGCGCCCCGGGCGCCCGCTTCGAGCTGCACCTCCCCCTCGCCGCCGTCAGCAACGGCGACCGCGCCACCCTAACCGCGCGGCGCTACCGCCCGGCGAGCTGAATTTACTCAAACGCTTCGGTGGGCCGCCGGCGCTTGGTGCGCCGGCTTCCCTCGTCGCTCCTTCGTCGCTCCTCAGTCCAGCCAGCGCGCGCCGGCGGCCCACCTCGCTTCAGACCTCACTCGCCACGTGCCCAGCTGGCTGCTTGCCTGGGTGATAACCCTGAGCCGTCGCGCCCGAAGCTCAGGGACATGCGAGGGCGATGCCCGATGGTCGCCGCCCGTGCCGGCCGGCGACCCTGGGTCGGCACCACCTGGCCGCCGGCCCCCGGCGGCCGGACGGCGGACCGACGAAAGGACGGCATCTCATGCGCAGCGCACGGCGGCGGACCGGCGAGCCGGTCCCCACGGCGACAGCGGCGGCCGGCGACGGCCATCACGCCCTGCTGGTCGCCGAGGGCGTGCGGAAGACCTATCGGAGTGGTGAGATCGAAGTGGAGGCCTTGGCCGATCTCGACCTGACCGTGCGCCAAGGCGAGCTGGTGGCGGTGATGGGACCATCGGGGTCGGGCAAGACGACCCTGCTCAACTGCCTCTCGGGGCTGGACGACATCGACGCCGGCAGGGTGCTGGTGAACGGGCGCGACCTGTTCGCCATGTCCGACGCGGCGCGCACCAGCCACCGTGCCACCTCGATGGGCTTCATCTTCCAGGCGTTCAACCTCATCCCGGTGTTCACCGCGGCCGAGAACGTCGAGCTGCCGCTGCTGCTCGGCGGCGCCAGCGCGCGCCAGGCCCGCCGGCGCGCGGTGGCGATGCTGGAGCGCGTCGGCCTCGGCCACCGCACCGGCCACCGCCCGAACGAGCTGTCCGGCGGGGAGCAGCAGCGGGTCACCATCGCCAGGGCACTGGCGAGCCGGCCGGCGATCGTCTGGGCCGACGAGCCCACCGGCAACCTCGACACCCACACCGCCGGCCAGGTGGTCGAGCTGCTGCACGAGCTGAACCGCCGCGACGGGCAGACGATCGTGCTGGTCACCCACGACCCGGCCATCGGGGAGTCGGCCGGGCGGCTGGTGCGCATGCGCGACGGCCGCCTGGTCGGCGACGAGCGGCGCCAGCCGGCGATGGCGGTGAGGTAGGCGATGTACCCGAACCTGACGCCGTACCTGGTCGCCCTGCTCGGCCTGGCCCTGGCCGGCACCGTGGCCATGGCCGCGCGGCACGCCTTCCTGCGGCGCCTGGCCGTGCGCCAGATCGCCCGGCGGCGCGGCGAGGCCGCCCTGGTGGTGGCCGGGTCCGTGCTCGGCACCGCGATCATCGTCGGCAGCCTGATCGTCGGCGACACCATGACGCACTCGATCAGGCGGCAGGCCTGGTCGCAGCTCGGGCCGGTCGACGAGATCGTGAGCGTGCCCGCCGGTGCCCAGGGCGCCGACGCGGCCAGGCGCCTGGCCCGGCTGCGGGACGACCCGGACGTGGACGGCCTGCTGGTGCTCAGCGGGGACCGCGTGGGCATCGCCAACGGCCGCGGCGCCGGCCGCAAGGCCGAGCCGAGGGCGAGCGTCTTCGAGACCGACTTCGGGCAGGCGGCCGCGTTCGGCGGCCCGGCCGACGGCGGCTCCGGCCTCGCCGGCCCTGGGCCGCGCGACGGCGAGATCGTGATCAACGCGGAGCTGGCCAGGACGCTCGCCGCCGGGCCTGGCGACGTCCTCACGCTGTGGCTCTACGGGCAGGCGCGCGACCTCAGGGTCACGCGGGTCGTCCCGGCCAAGGGGGTCGCCGCGGGTGGCGCGGGGACCGGCCGCGACGCCTTCGTCGCCCCGGGCACGCTGGCCGGGGCGGCCCGGGCCGGCGGGACGGTCACGGCCGGCCCGCCCGGCTCCGGCGGCGGGTCGCCGGCGGCCGAGGCCGCGGCGGCCGGACCGTGGACCTTCGTGTACGTCTCCAACACCGGCGGGGTCGAGGGCGGTAACCGCCACAGCGACGCGGTCGGCGCCAAGCTCGACGCGGCCCTCGGGCCGGCGGCCCACAAGGACGTCACCGTCGAGAAGGTCAAGCAGCAGGCGCTGCGCGAGGCCGACCAGGGCGGCAGCGAGCTGGGCTCGTTCTTCCTGTTCGTGGGGTGCTTCGCGATCATCGCCGGGGTGATGCTGCTGGTGAACATCTTCGTGATGCTCGCCGAGGAGCGGAAGCCGGAGCTCGGCATGCTGCGCGCCGTCGGCATGCGGCGCGGCCGCCTGGTGCGCGTGTTCGTCATCGAGGGCGCGCTCTACGCGCTGGTCGCCTCGCTGGTCGGGGTGGTCCTCGGCATCGGGGTCGGGCGCGCGGTGGTGGAGGTGGCCGGGCGCATCTTCGCCAGCATGTCGCCCGACGAGGGCGGGCTCGGCCTGACCTTCAGCGTCACGCCGACGAGCCTGGTCAACGGCTTCGCCCTCGGCTTCCTGATCGCCTTCCTCACGGTCGCGCTGACCAGCGTGCGCATCAGCCGCCTCAACGTGATCGCCGCCATCCGCGACCTCGCCGGCGACGGCGGCAGGCGGCTCAAGTGGCGCTGGGTGGCGCTGTCCACCCTGGGCGCCGCCGGGCTCGGGGCGGTGGCGGCGATGGCGGTCTCGCGCAGCCAGGGGGTCGGCACCTACCTGTACCCCAGCCTGACGGTGCTCGCGCTGTGCCCGCTGCTGGTGCGGTTCGCGCCGAAGCGCTGGGTCTACACGGGCGCCTCCCTCGCCGTGCTCGGCTGGGGGCTGGCCGCCAACACGTTGCGCCCCAAGGTGTTCGACGACGGCTCCACCGCCACCTTCGTGGTGCTCGGCAGCGTGCTGGTGTTCTCGGCGGTGGCGCTGGTGAGCCAGAACCAGGAGCTGCTCACCCGGCCGCTGCGGCCGCTGGTGGCGCGGCCGTCCCTCGCGGGCCTGGCGACCCGGCTGGGGGTGGCCTACCCGGTCGCGCGCCCCTTCCGCACCGGCGCCATCCTGATCATGTACGGCCTGGTGGTCTTCACCCTGGTGCTGATCACCGTCTTCGGCGGCATCATCCAGGCCACCCTCGGCAACGAGGTGGCCAACGCCTCCGGCGGCTTCGCGCTGCGGGCGGACTTCAACCCGTCGGCAGCGGTCGCCGACCCCGCCGCCGCGTTCCGCGGTGGCCGCTTCGCCGGGCACGTGGCCGCGGTGGCGCCGCTCTCGACCGCCAAGGCGAGGGTCAGCAACCTCGGCCGGCTCGACCGCACCGACGTGGTCGCCGTCGGCGCCACCCCGGCGATCGTCCAGGGCGGGCTGTTCCCGCTGCAGGAGCGGCTGGCGGGGCTCGGCGACGACCGTGCGGTGTGGCGCAGGGTCCTCGCCGACCCGCGCTACGTGATCGCCGACCGCTTCCTCAGGCAGGAGGAGGCCGGGCCGTCCAGCGTCGACTACCACCCCGGCGACACGCTGACCCTCACCGACCCGAGCAGCGGCAAGGCGGAGCGCAAGACGGTCGCGGGCACGCTGCGCTCCGCGCAGGCGTTCTACGGCGTCGGCCTGGCTGACGCGTCAGGCGGGCCGGTGATCCTCGGCCAGGGCGCGCTGGCGGCGCAGTTCGGCACGGCCGCCAAGGTGTCCAGCGCGCTGGTCGCGCCGGCCGCGGGCACCTCCGACCAGTCGCTGACCGCCGACCTGCAGGGCGAGTTCCTGCCGGCCAGTCTGGTGGTCACCCAGGTGCGGCGCGAGGTGGAGCGCGAGTTCGCCGCCAACCGCAGCTTCTTCCAGCTGATGGAGGGCTTCCTCGCCCTCGGCCTGCTGGTCGGCATCGCCGGCCTCGGGGTGGTGATGGTGCGCGCCGTGCGCGAGCGCCGGCGCACCATCGGCGTGCTGCGCGCGCTCGGCTTCCAGTCGCGCACGGTGCAGCGGGCGTTCCTGACCGAGAGCTCGTTCGTGGCGCTCGAAGGCATCGTGCTCGGCACCGTCCTGTCGATCGTCACCGCCTACCTGCTGTTCAAGAACGACGCCGACCTCGGCGGCGCCGAGATCGGCTTCCCGGTCCCCTGGGTGAGCATCGGCGTGCTGGTCCTGACCACGGCGGCCGCCTCGTTGCTCGCCACCCTCTGGCCCGCCCGCCGCGCCGCCGCCACCCAGCCGGCAGTGGCATTGCGCATCGCCGACTGATCTCCGATTGATCCGGGGGGGAGCCCGAGGACAGCTCCCCCCCGGAAGCCCCCCCATCGGGTCCTTTGGCGGGATCCCTGCTTGGGCCCCGGGGTGGCTGCGGCGGGTTGCTGCTGGGCGTCGGTTGCCGCGGCGGGATCCACGATGCCAAGTGCGACGTGCCCTGCGTCGCCATGGCCGCCGAGCCCTCGTCCACAGGCCGGAAACGGTTGCGCGCAGCCTTGACGGAACCGGGATAGAGTGACGGCATGACCCAGTTGCCGATCAACGAGCCGGGCGAGACCAGGCTCTCCGAGCCGGACGGCTCACTCGAGCAGGTGGCCGCCGCCGCCAGCGTCGAGGAGCTGGCCGAGCTGGCCGGGCGCTACCCGGCCTGCCTGGCCGCCTGGGCGGGGCTGGGGGAGGCGGCGCTCGCGGTCGGCCGCACGGTCGACGCGTACGCCTACTTCCGGGTCGGGTACCACCGCGGCCTCGACCGCATCCGCAAGGCGGGCTGGCGGGGCAGCGGCCGGGTGCCCTGGGCGCACGAGCCGAACCGGGGCTTCCTGCGGGCGTTGCGCGGTCTGCAGCTCAGTGCCGAGGCGCTCGGGGAGCGTGACGAGGCCGAGCGCTGCCAGGCCTTCCTGCGCGAGCTCGCCCCCGACGCGCCCGACCTGGTGCTGCCGCAGAGCCACCCGGCTTCCTGACCACCGCCCACCTGCCCGCGCCGGTGCCCGGGCTACGGCCCCATCCCCTCCCGCAGCGCGCGCTTGATCGCCGCGACCAGGCGGTCGTCGCTCACCTCGGCCGCGCCGGTGTGCTCCTGGATAACCGCGACGATGCGGCTGGCCAGCTCGTCGCTCTTGGCGCTGAGGAAGCCCTTCAGGTCGGCGATCGCCACCGAGTCGGCCACGCTGCGGGCGGCCTGCACGTCCGGGGCCAGCTTGGCAGCCACCCGGGCGGCGATCTTCTCGGCGTCGGCGTCGGAAATCGGCATGTCGTCGTCTCCTAGTGCGGTCGCCGCACTTCCCAGCCCTTCGGCGTGCGCGGGCGGCTCAGCGTGGTGGCGCGTTCCGGCGTCGGGTCCAGCGGTCGCGGGCTGGCTCGCGCCGGCGTGCGGCTGCCGGACCAGAGCGGCGAGCTGGTGGTGCCAGGTGTCGAAGCTGCTCTGGTCGAGCGCCCACGCCGAGACGCCCAGGTGGCGCGCGAGCCCGGTCTGCGCGCTCTCGGTCCAGCCGGCGTCGGCGTCCGGGAAGACCGCGACGTGGACCGGCTTGCCCTGCATGTCGGTGAGGACCGGGCTGCTCTCGCCGAGCAGCGCGGCGCGCTGGCGGGCGGTGTAGACCTGGGGCAGGCCGAAGTCGAAGGCCGCGACGCAGGTCTCCCAGGGCACGCCGCCGCGGCCCTCGGCCTCCGCGCGCGTGGGGTAGCTGGTGAAGCCCAGCTTGGCGCTCGGCTCGAGCTTGCGCATGCGCCGGACGAATGCCAGCACCTGCTCGGGTGGTGGGTCGCACTCGATCTCGACGACGTAGACCGGCTCCCCGGGGGCGATCTGGTGCAGGACGTCGGCGCAGGCCGAGCCGTTCGAGCTGGCCGGCGGGCCGAACCAGGTCCACGGCACGGCGCGCGCGCGTCGCGACGCCTTCCAGTCACGCCAGTTGCGCGCGAAGTCGAAGCCGCCGGCGCCCGAGCCGCTGGCGCCGTTGGCGCAGCGGACGAAGACGCCGCCGAGGTCGCCAACCGGACGGGGGCCAGCCTGCCAGACCCACGCCGCGGTGGTCGGGACGCCCGCGAGGACCTGCGTGTCTCCGATCATCGTGGCACAGCATGCACAAAACTTGTGATCGGGGAAAGCGGGACGAAGTCGTACTCGAACCGCGACCGCGGCGGGCATGCAAACATGCCCGCCGCGGTGCGGTGACGACACTGGTGTTGCTCGACCGGTGGTGCGCCACGTGTGAATCGTCGTCGTGACCGGGTACCGGCCGGGATCCCGCCTGGATGCCCCCCGGCGGGTGGCCGCGCGGCGGCGCGGCTACCGTACTAACGGTGCTCGTCGACCCGCTGCTCCCCGGCAGCGGTCATGGTCGCGAGAACCTGCTCGACGCCCTGCACCGGATAGCGGCGATGCCCACCCGGCGTCAGGATGCTCGGCAGCTTGCCGGCCTGGGCCCACGCGAGGACCGTGCGCGCGCTCACCTGGAGCCTGCGTGCGACCTCGGTGGTGCGCAGGAGGACCTCGAGGTCGTCCGCGGTGGGCGGGCTGACCGGGCTGGGCTGCGGCTCGTAGGTATGGGTGGGCTGCCAATTCTGCAGGGACGCTCGGTACGGGGTTGGTGCCCCAACGCGCCTGCGAGCGGTTACCATCCTGCCTCCCCTCAGAGTAGGACGTTTGGCGCGATGCCCGCTTGCCTCCAGAGCGAGCTACGTCCGGCTTGAACGACTTCTTCGATATGGGCGGAGAGCTTGCACCTCTCAGCGTCGATTGTCCAGAGGCAGATCTACGCAATCAAGCAGAGACCGCTACGGATCTTGGAACGAACCACCCTTGGCCTGCTGTTATTCTGACGAAGGCCAAAATCGGGCCGTGACGAGATTGCCAGGAAGGTGGACTTCGAGTGGACGTGGAGCGGTACGACCCGCAGCAGGTCGAGCCGAAGTGGGCTGCGGCATGGGAGGAGCAGGGGCTGTACCTGGCGGACGAGAGCGACGCCGACCGCCAGCGCTACTACGCCCTCGACATGTTCCCCTACCCGTCGGGCGACCTCCACATGGGCCACCTCGAGGCCTTCTCCGGCGGCGACGTGATCCCGCGCCTCAAGCGCATGCAGGGCTACAACGTGCTGCACCCGATCGGCTGGGACTCCTTCGGCCTGCCGGCCGAGAACGCCGCCATCAAGCGCGGCACCCATCCCAAGACCTGGACCTACCAGAACATCGACACGCAGCGCGCCACCTTCCGCCGGCTGGGCATCTCCTTCGACTGGTCCCGCGCGTTCAACACCTCCGACCCGGACTACTACCGCTGGACGCAGTGGCTGTTCCTGCGCTTCTGGGAGCGCGGCCTGGCCTACCGCAAGGCCTCGCCGGTCAACTGGTGCCCCAACGACCAGACGGTGCTCGCCAACGAGCAGGTGATCAACGGCCACTGCGAACGCTGCGACGCGCTGGTGGAGAAGCGCGAGCTGACCCAGTGGTTCCTCAAGATCACCGACTACGCGCAGCGCCTGCTCGACGACATGGCCGGGCTGGAGGGCCGCTGGAGCGACAAGGTCCTCACCATGCAGCGCAACTGGATCGGCCGCTCGACCGGAGCCGAGGTCGACTTCACCGTCGAAGGGACCGGCGACAGGGTGCGGGTGTTCACCACCCGGCCGGACACGCTGTTCGGCGCCACCTTCTTCGTGCTCGCCCCGGAGCACCCACTGGCCGAGCGGCTGGTCGCCGGCGGTCCCCACGAGGAGGCCTTCCGCGCCTTCCGCGCCAGGGTGGAGCGCGAGACCGAGGTCGAGCGCCTGGCCGCCGAGCGCGAGAAGGAAGGCGTGTTCCTCGGCGTCCACGTGATCAACCCGGTCAACGGCGAGCGCATCCCGGTGTGGGCGGCCGACTACGTCCTGACCGAGTACGGCACCGGCGCGATCATGGCCGTGCCAGCCCACGACCAGCGCGACTTCGAGTTCGCCCGCAAGTACGGGCTGGAGGTCCGGGTGGTCATCCAGCCGGCGGAGGAGGAGGCCGCCGTGCCGCTGGAGTCCGAGTTCATGACCGAGGCGATGGCCGGCGACGGCCGGCTGGTCAACTCCGGCCCCTACGACGGCCTCCCGGTCGACGAGGCGATCACCCGCATCATCGCCGACCTCGAGGCGCGCGGGCTCGGCAAGGCCGCGGTCAACTTCCGCCTGCGCGACTGGCTGGTCAGCCGGCAGCGCTACTGGGGCTGCCCGATCCCGATCGTCCACTGCGAGTCGTGCGGCGAGGTCGGCGTGCCCGACGACCAGCTCCCGGTGCTGCTGCCCGACGACGTCACCGACTTCAAGCCCAAGGGCGTCTCGCCGCTGGCGACCTCGCCGGGCTTCGTGTCCGTTGCCTGTCCGCGGTGCGGCGGCCCTGGCCGGCGCGAGACCGACACCATGGACACGTTCGTCGACTCGTCCTGGTACTTCCTGCGCTACACCGGGCTGGACCCGGAGCGGCCGTTCGACCCCGAGCGGGTCGCCGCCTGGATGCCGGTCGACCAGTACACCGGCGGCATCGAGCACGCCATCCTGCACCTGCTCTACTCGCGCTTCTTCGTCAAGGTGCTGCACGACCTCGGCATGGTGCCGTTCACCGAGCCCTTCACCGCCATGCTCAACCAGGGCATGGTGGTGATGCACGGCGCCGCCATGTCCAAGTCGCGCGGCAACCTGGTCGAGCCCTCGGCCATCATCGACCAGTACGGCGCCGACGTGGCCCGGCTGACCATCCTGTTCGCCGGCCCGTTCGAGGACGACGTCGACTGGGCCGACGTGTCCCCCGAGGGGGTCGCCCGCTGGGTGCAGCGGGTCTGGCGCGCGGTCGTCGGCGCGGCCGCTGGCGCGGACGGGGCCGACGGGGCCGAGACTCCCGCCGACCCGGAGCTGCTGCGCCTGGCGCACCGCACCACCAAGGGCGTCGCCGAGGACCTGGAGCGCTTCCGCTTCAACACCGCCATCTCCAAGCTGATGGTGCTGACCAACGGGCTGACCGACGCGCTGCGCCTCGGCCGCGGCAGCACCGCCGAGCGGCGCGACGCCGCCGGCCGCCTGGTCCTGCTGCTGGCGCCCCTGGCGCCGTTCGTCACCGAGGAGCTGTGGCGGGTGCTCGGCAACGCCACCTCGGTCCACCTGGCCCGCTGGCCCGCCTACGACCCGGAGCTGACCCGTGCCGAGCGTGTCACCTGCGTGCTCCAGGTCGACGGCAAGGTCCGCGACCGGCTCCAGGTCGATCCGGAGACGGGCGAGGACGACCTGCGTGCCGCCGCCCTCGCCTCGGCCAAGGTCCAGACCGCCCTCGGCGGCCGCGCGGTCGCCCGGGTGGTGGTCGTCCCGCCCAAGCTCGTCAACGTCGTCACCGCCAAGTAGAGCCGGACCTCACCGGGGCCGGTGGCCCGGCGGTCCGGGCTGGGGCGGGCTCGAGGTCCCGTCCCACACGGCTGCGCCCGGGCCGCCGGTCGGGGCTACGAGGGCGCCGGGGCCTCCCGCCTCGGCCGTCGCTGCTCGTGCGGCGTTGCTGGCGGCTCCTCGGCCCAGGGGCGTGTCTCGCAGCTCGCGGCGAAGAAGTCGCCGCCCTTGCGCCTGACGTCGTCGGTGCCCCAGGCGATCTCGCGCGGCACCTTCGTCATGCGCGGGATGTGCTTGGCGCAGTGGATGTACGCCTCCTCCACCCGCACCTCGATCCAGCGCTCCGCCCGCGGCTTGAAGCGGACCTCGCCGTCGTCGAGCGGGCTGACGGCCAGACCGGGGTGGGAGGCGAGCAGCTCGGCGGTCTCCACGACCCTCGCCCTGCCGTTGACGTGCAGGCCGATCACGTCCCTGGTGAAGTCGACGAACAGGATGCCGATGTGCGGGTTCTCGCCGAGGTTGCCGAGGCTGGCCATGACGCCGTTGCCGCGGTACTCGGCGTAGAGCAGGGTGTGCTCGTCCAGCGCCCGGACGAACCCCGGCGGCCCGGCACGGAAGCTGCAGTCGCACTCGCCGGCGGCGTCGGCCGTGGCCACGAAGCACATCTCCTGGCGCGCGATGAACTCCCGCATGCTCTCGTTCAGCCGGTCGAGCACCTGGCGCCGGTAGAAGGAGCGGGCGCGGGCGACCGTGCCGTAGCGCTCCTGCAGGGCGTGCTCGCCGTTCGATCCCGGCATCGGATGGGTCTCGGGCTCATGGGCGTGGGGATGGGTCATCGAGCTCCCCCCTCGCTGCCTGGGGTGGGCTGACGTCGCTACCGGCACGCTCCCGCGCCGATCAAGCCGCCAGAGGACCGCTCGGTGCCGCTGCCGCCGCGCCCGCCGCGCCCCCTGCGGCGCCGGCGGGCCGTGATCACGGACGGCGAATCGGCTCCTCGGCTTGTTTGAGTTTGTGGAGTTTGCGCCGCAATCGAAGTAAAGGCAAGAAATTCTTTTCAAGTATATCGAGATTTAGGTGCAAAAAAGGAAGAAAACGCCGAATGCGGCAACGGAGCACCGGCTCGCGGCGACCGCCGGCTGGCCGGGGGCTGTGGACGGATGAGGGCGGCCGCGGCGGGCGCGGGCTACGGTCCGCCCGCACCGACCACCACCGGCGCCGACCGTGGCCGGCCCGGTCTCGCCGGGAGGTTTCCGCATGCCACCTCCGTCTCCGTTCGTGCTGCCCGCCGATTCGTGGCGCACGCGCCTGGCCGGGCTGCTCGCCGGTGCCGGCCGCCAGAGCGCCGCCGTCGCCCTCGTGGTCCTGCTCGCCCTCGGCGGCGCCGGCGCGCTGTGGTTGCGCGGCGGCGCCCGGCCGGCCGGCGCCGCCGCGCCCGATCCCGGCGGAGGGAGCGGCGCCCCGGTCGACGGCAGCCCGGGCGGCACCCTTCCGGTGGTCGCGTCCGGGGCGACCACGGCCCGCGACGCCGGCGGCACGGTCGCGGTCCACGTGGCCGGGCGCGTGCGCCACCCGGGCGTGGTCGAGCTGCCGTCGGGCAGCCGCGTGGCGGACGCGATCGCCGCCGCGGGCGGCGTCACCGCAGGTGCCGACCTCGACGCCGTCAACCTGGCCCGCAAGCTGGTCGACGGCGAGCAGATCCGGGTCGCGGCGCGGGGCGAGCGGCCGGCGCCGCCGGCCGCCCCCGGCCCGGGCGCCACGGTCCCCGGAGCGCTGGTCGACCTCAACGCCGCCAGCGCCGAGCAGCTCGACGCCCTGCCCGGCGTCGGCGAGGTCACCGCCTCACGGATCATCGCCTACCGCGAAGCGCACCCGTTCCGCTCCGTCGAGGAGCTGCGCCAGGTCGACGGCATCGGCGACCGCCGCTTCACCCAGCTGAAGGACCTGGTGACGGTCGGGTGAGCCGAGCGCCCGGCTTCCGGGATCCGGACCCCGACGGGGTGGGCCTGGCCGTGGCGGTCGTGCTCGGGGTGGCGGCGGGCGCCTCGGCCGGCTGGCTGCAGCGGCCACCGGCGCTGCCGTGCCTGGTCGCCGGGCTGGCCTGCCTGGCGGTGGCACTGCTCGTGGGAGCGCCTCGGCTCCGGCGTCGCCGGCCGCTGCTCGCGGGCGTGCTGGTGCTCGTGGCGCTGGGCGGCGCCGGCGCCGCCGTGGCGGCCATGCGGGTTGCCGGGCTGCGTGCCGCCCACCTGCCGCGCCTTGTCGGGCACGGCGCGGTGGTGGTCGACGCCGCCGTCGCCGAGGAGCCGGACGCGGTCCGCTCCGGCGCCCGGCGGGTGGTGCTCTCGGTGAGGAGCGTGGAGTCCGGCGAGTCGGCCTGGCGCACCCGCGAGCGGGCCGCCGTGTTCCTGCCCGCCACCGCCGTGCGGCTCGGGGTCGGCGACCGCCTGCGGCTGCGCGCGCTCCCAGCACGGGCGCGCCGCGCCGGACGGCTGGGGCGCGAGCCACCCGTCCTCCTGCGCCGCCCCACGGTCCTGGCCATGACCAGGGCCGGCCCGGGCCTGCTGCGGGTCAGCGACGCCATCCGCGCGGCGGCGCGGCACCAGGCCACGGCCAGCCTGCCCGCCGAGCGGGCCGGGCTGCTGGGCGGCATGGCGCTCGGCGACACCAGCGGCATGCCGCCCGACCTCGACGCCGCCTTCCGCACGGCCGGCCTCGGCCACCTGGTCGCGGTGAGCGGGTCGAACCTCGCGGTCGTGCTCGCCGCCGGCCTCGGGCTGGCGTCGTCGCTGGGCGCCGGGCGGAGGCTGCTGGCTGTGGCCGGCGCCCTGCTGGTGGTGGCGTTCGTGGTGCTCACGCGCTGGGAACCGAGCGTGCTGCGCGCCGGCGTGATGGCCGTCCTGGTGCTCGCCGGCGTGGCCAGCGGCCGCGGGCCCGGCGGCCGCCGCGCGCTGTGCCTGGCGGCGGCACTGCTGCTCCTGGCCGACCCGGGGCTGCTCGAGGCGCTCGGCTTCCGGCTCTCGGTCGCAGCGACCGCCGGGGTGCTCTGGGCCGGGCCGCTGGCCGCCCGCGCCCTGCCGCGGTCGCTGCCCGACCGCGCGCGGCTGGCCGTCGGCGTGACGCTCGGCGCCCAGGCTGGCGCCGTGCCGGTCGCCGCGCTGGCGCTGGGCGACCTGTCGCTCGCCGGCCTGCCCGCCAACGTCCTGGCGCTCCCCCTCGCCGCCGGGCCGATGCTGCTCGGCGTGCTGGCCGCCCTGGCCGCCCCCGTCGCGGCGCCCGTCGCCGTGGGCGCCTGCCATCTCGCCGAGCCCTTCCTGGCCGCGCTGATCGCCATCGCGCACTGGGCCGCCAGCCTGCCCGCCGCCGCCACCACGCTGACCGGCCCGTCCCGCGCCGCGCCCGCGCTCGCCGTCGCCGTCCTGCTCGCGCTGGCCCGCCGCCGTGCCCGCCGGCTCGACCACCAGGCCGCCGAGCGCCGGCGCACCTGAACCCCGGGGCCACGCAACCGACAGCCTCAGCCGGTCACGCCGCCCAGGGTGCTGGGGAGCCGGGTCTGGAAGTCGATGATCCCGACCCAGGTCGGGCGCACCGCGACGCGCGCCATCCGGGTGCCCGGCTGGTCGAGCTGGGCGAGGTAGCCGGCGGCGGCCTCCTCCCCCATGTAGCGACGCGCCGCCTGCGCGTACTCCTCGGCCAGCCCGTCCACCTCGCTCACCGATGCGCGGCCTCGGATGCTGAGCACCAGGGGCGGGGCGCCCTCGGTGTCGATGGTGACGGCAACGTCCGGCCTGGCGCGCAGCGCGCGCAGCCGGGCGGCGGCGTGCCGCACGTGGGCGGCCGCCACGAACGTCGCCATGACCAGCTCCTCGCCGGTCCAGACGAACCAGGTCGGCACGATGCGGGGCGTGCCGTCCGCGGCGACGTACGCCAGGCGGGCCGGCACGGTCGAGTTGAGGAGGCGCTGGGCGACGTCGCTCCGCAGCAGCCCGAGGTCGCCCTGCGGCAGCGTCATCGTCGCTCCCGGATCCTCGCCTTGCCGGTTCATCGCCTCAGCTCCTCCATGTCGGCCGTCGACCGCGGCGCGTGCGTCCACTGTGTGATTCCCCTATGACAAGAACGCGCAACCGCCGCCGCGCCGGATGACGCGGCGGGCCGGTAGCATCCCGTCGGACCAACCTGCCACGGCGCCAGCGCCGTCCACACGAGGAGCAAGGCATGGCCGCGCGAGACGGGTTCGCCCCGGTCACCCTGGTGATGGGGGAGGAGGAGCTGCTCGCCGACCGGGCGGTGGCCGACGCGGTCGCCGCCGCCGTGGCCGAGCTGGGCCCGGAGACCACCGTCGAGGAGGTGCGGGCGGGAACGCTGCCCGACGGCTTCGCCATGGACCTCGCCACGCCGCCGCTGTTCGGCGGCGGCCGGGTGGTGGTGATCCTCGACGCCGAGACGCTCGACGCCGGCGCGCGGGGCGCGGTGCTGGCCGTCGCCGCCGACCCGGGCCCGGGCACGGCGCTGGTGCTGCGGGCCGCCGGCGTCGGCCGCCAGGCCAAGTTCTTCAAGCAGCTCCAGGAGCACGCGCGCGTCAAGCAGGCCGCCCGGCTGAAGCCGTCGGAGCGGGCGAGCTGGCTGCGGGCCGAGGTGCGCCGCCACGGCCGCCAGGCCGACCAGGCCGCGATCGCCGCGATGCAGGACACGGTCGGCGGCGACCTGCGCGAGCTGGCCGGGGCCGTGGCCAAGCTGCACGTGGCCGTGCCGCCGCCGGCGCCGCTGACCGCCGCGCACGTGGGCGAGTTCCTCAGCCACACCGCCGACCGGGGCGTGTTCGAGCTGACCGACGCCGTCTTCGCCGGCAACGCCGCCACCGCCCTCGGGCACCTGGACTCCCTGCTCGGCCAAGGCGAGGACGTCCTCGGGCTGCTCGCGATGCTGGCCAGGCAGCTCCGCCTGCTGCTCCGCGTCAACGACCACCCTGGCGCGTCCGCCGGTCAGGTGGCCCAGCTCATCGGCGGTGGTACGCGCGACTGGCAGGTCGAGCGCGCCCGCCGCCAGGCGCGCAAGTTCCGCCCGGACGACCTGCGCCGCGGCCTCGACCTGATCGCCCAGGCCGACGCCGAGGTCCGCAACGGAACCCTGCCCAACCGGCTCCTCATCGAGCTGGTCGTCACCCGCATCGCCGCCGCCGGGGCACGCGCGTAGGACACGCGGCCTTGGGCGGCCCTCGGAGGTCGGGTCTCCGGTGGGGCGTGCGCGACGTCGTCCCCGCACTGGTACGGCTGGCATGCGAGAATTTGCCGTAGCGGTACGAGCGGGAGGCTGTGGGCGGTGCGCGAGATTCGCGTTGTGACCCCTGACGGTTACGTGTGGTTCGTGCGGCGTCGCTGGGCTTCCCGGCCGAACGCAACGAGGGCGGCCATGGGCCGCCCTCGATATCGGGTCGCCGGGGCGTGCGTGACGCCGTGCCTGCGGGCAGTCGGCCGCTACTCGCCTTCGCTGCTGTTGACCATGCCGGCGAGGCGGGACTTGTGGTTCGCGGCGCTGTTGCGGTGGATCACGCCCTTGCTGGTCGCCTTGTCGTAGGCGCGGGCGGCACGGCGGTAGGCGGCCTCGGCGCTCTCGCGGTCGCCCGCGTCCACGGCCGCGCGCACGCGCCGGGCGTAGGTCTTGAGCGCGGAGCGGACCGACTTGTTCCGCACCCGGCGCTCCTCGTTCTGCCGGTTCCGCTTGATCTGGGACTTGATGTTCGCCAAGGAAGACCTCTGTGGTGGGGCGGGCTGGTCGCGTGGCACGGCCGGACGCGAGCGCCGGCACGGCCGTGCCGGGCGAGAGCGGGAAGCCGCTCACCTGCATCGGCAACCGCACGACGGTAGCACAGCGGTCCCAGCAAGCTCAATCGCGGCGGCCGCCGTAGCCTGCGGCGATGGTATGCTCGCCATCCGCCGGGGCAGCCACGCCCAGTCCCCGGCGCGCCAGGACGGGCCACCGCGCCCGCGACAGCCACCAACCCACCTGCCACCACGATGGATCTCGCGCGCCTGCGCAACTTCTGCATCATCGCCCACATCGACCACGGCAAGTCCACCCTGGCCGACCGGCTGCTCGACCTGACCCACGCGGTCAGCGAGCGGCAGATGCGCGACCAGTACCTGGACAAGATGGAGCTCGAGCGCGAGCGCGGGATCACCATCAAGGCCAATGCCGTGCGTCTGGCCCATACCGCCGGCGACGGGCTCGAGTACGTGCTCAACCTGATCGACACGCCCGGCCACGTCGACTTCACCTACGAGGTGTCGCGCGCCCTGGCGGCCTGCGAGGGCGCCGTGCTGCTGGTCGACGCCGTCCAGGGCATCGAGGCGCAGACGCTGGCGAACCTCTACCTCGCCATCGAGGCGGACCTGACGATCATCCCGGTGATCAACAAGATCGACCTGCCCGCCGCGCAGCCGGAACGGGTCGCCCGCGAGATCGCCCAGGTGGTCGGCGTGCCGACCGACGAGATGCTGCTGGTCTCCGCGAAGACCGGGCAGGGCGTGCCGGAGCTGCTGGAGGAGATCGTGCGGCGGGTGCCGCCGCCCAAGGGCGACCCGGACGCGCCAGCCAGGGCGCTGGTGTTCGACTCGCTCTACGACTCCTACCGGGGCGTGATCACCTACGTCCGCATGGTGGACGGCCGCCTGGCCCGGCGCGAGCGGGTGCGCATGATGGTGGCCGGCGGGGTCTCCGAGGCCGAGGAGGTCGGGGTGTTCGCGCCCGAGGCGGTGACCACCAAGGAGCTGACCGCCGGCGAGGTCGGCTACCTGATCCCGGGGGTCAAGGACGTGCGGCAGGCCCAGGTGGGGGACACGGTCACCAGCGCGGCCCGGCCCGCCGCCGAGCCGCTGCCGGGCTACCGCGAGCCGCGGCCGATGGTCTACTCCGGCCTCTACCCGATCGAGGGCGACGACTTCCCCGACCTGCGCGACGCCCTCGACCGGCTACGGCTCAACGACGCCGCCCTCGTCTACGAGCCGGAGACCTCGGCCGCGCTCGGCTTCGGCTTCCGCTGCGGCTTCCTCGGCCTGCTGCACATGGACATCGTGCGCGAGCGCCTGGAGCGCGAGTTCGACCTGGCGCTGATCACCACCGCTCCCAACGTCGCCTACCGGGTCACCATGGTCACCGGCGAGACGATCATGGTCTCCAACCCAAGCGAGCTGCCGACCCAGAACCTCATCGACCGCATCGAGGAGCCGTTCGTGGCCGCCATGGTGCTGTGCCCGGCGGAGTACATCGGCGCGGTGATGGAGCTGTGCCAGGGCCGCCGCGGCGCGCTCGACACCATGGAGTACCTCTCCGAGGAGCGGGTCGAGCTGCGCTACCAGCTCCCGCTCGCCGAGATCATCTTCGACTTCTTCGACCAGCTGAAGTCGCGCACGCGCGGCTACGCCTCGCTCGACTACGAGCCCAGCGGCTACCGCGAGGCCGACCTGGTCAAGGTCGACGTGCTGCTGCAGGGCGAGCCGGTGGACGCCTTCTCGGCGATCGTCCACAAGGACAAGGCCCAGAACTACGGCCGGGCGATGACCACCAAGCTGCGGCGGCTGATCCCGCGGCAGCTCTACGAGGTCGCCATCCAGGCCGCGATCGGCTCGCGGGTGATCGCCAGGGAGACGATCTCCGCCCGCCGCAAGGACGTGCTCGCCAAGTGCTACGGCGGGGACGTCACCCGCAAGCGCAAGCTGCTGGAGCGCCAGAAGGAGGGGAAGCGGCGCATGAAGCAGATCGGGCGCGTCGAGGTCCCGCAGGAGGCGTTCGTGGCCGCCCTGCGCACCGACGACGGCGAGGCGCGGTGACCACGGTGGCGCCGTCCCGCCCGGCGGACCTCCACGATCCGGAGGGCACCGGGCTCTTCGGGGTCTACGCGCACGTGCCGTTCTGCCTCAGCCGCTGCCACTACTGCGATTTCGTCACCTACACCGGCATGGAGGGGCTGCGCCGCCCCTACGCGGCGGCCCTGCTCGACGAGGCCGAGCTGGCGGTCGCCGCGCTCGGCCCGCGGCCCCCGGCGGTCACCAGCGTGTTCGTCGGCGGGGGCACGCCGACGCTGCTGCCGGCCGGCGACCTCGCGCGCTTCGTCGGGCGGCTGCGGGAGCTGCTGGAGCTCGCGCCGGACGCCGAGGTGACCGTCGAGGCCAACCCGGAGACGGTCGACCAGGCGGTCGCCGACGGCCTCGCCGCCGCCGGCGTGACCCGCGTCTCCCTCGGCGCCCAGAGCTTCGACGACCGCGTGCTCGCCGCGCTCGGGCGCACCCACTCCGCCGACCGCGTCGGTCAGGCGGTGGCGGCGCTGCGCCGCGCGGGGCTGGACGCGCTCAACCTCGACCTGATCTTCGGCTGCCCCGAGGAGGACGAGGCGTCCTGGGCGGGCAGCCTGGCCGCTGCGGTCGCGCTCGCTCCTTGGCACCTGTCCGCCTACGCCCTCACGGTGGAGCCGGCGACCCGCTTCGGCCGCATGGTGGCGGCCGGGCGCATGGCCGCGCCCGACGAGGACCTGCTGGCCGACCGCTACGAGACCACCTGCGCCGTGCTCGCCGCGGCCGGCTATCACCACTACGAGGTGTCCAACTGGGCGCGGGAGGACCCTCCCGGGCAGGCAACGGCCGCGCCGCCCGGGCCGGGCAGCGCGCGCCTGCCGGCGCGGGCGAGCAGGCACAACCTCACCTATTGGCGGCGCGGGCCGTACCTGGGCATCGGCGCCGGGGCGCACGAGTTCACCGGCGGGGTGCGGCGCTGGAACGGGCCCGGGGTGCCCGCCTACCTGGCCGCCGTGGCCGCCGGCCGGCGCCCCACCGCCGGGGAGGAGCGCCTCAGCGGCGGGCAGGCGAGCTTCGAGCTGCTCGCCCTGCGCCTGCGCACCGCCGACGGCCTCGGCCCGGCCGAGGCCGTGCGGCTCGGCGTCGACCCGGACGGGGCGGCCGTCGCCGAGCTGCGCGAGGTCGGGCTGCTCGCCGCCGGCCCCCGCGTCGCCCTCACCGAGCGCGGCATGTTCCTCCACGGCGAGGCGGTCGCCCGCCTGGCGCCGACCCCGGCGAGGGCCACCCCCCCGGCGCCGGACGCGCTGCCCACCTGAGCCTCCGCCGGGTGGATCAACCGTTCGGTGGACCGGCGATCAACCGGTCGGCGACCGGAGTTTCAACCAGACGGGCGCTGCCCGCCGCGAGCCCATAAGCCATGCTCGGAGCCGATGGGCGAGGTGGGCCGCCGCCGCGCGCCGGCTGGACCGAG